>Ga0070731_10004847_pt1 | contig 11322 bp, 9 predicted proteins | sample Coa_R1_2_FD_66448 | JGI IMG/M metagenome (GOLD analysis project Ga0070731, IMG submission 66448) | Surface soil microbial communities from Centralia Pennsylvania, which are recovering from an underground coalmine fire - Coalmine... | ecosystem: Environmental > Terrestrial > Soil > Unclassified ... | reverse complement strand
GTCGCGCGACATCTTCTTCGCGAGTCCGTAGCTCATGAAGGACGCGGGGGTGGCGCCGCCGGGCACGATCCCCATCATGCAACCCACGATGCAGGAGCGAATGGACGTCTTCCAGTAGCGCGGCAGCTCCTTCCACGTCTCCAGCACCACGCGCATGTTGAGCTTGGCGGCCGTGCCCTTGAATTCGAGGCCCTCTTCCAGCGTGAGCAGGATCTCGCCGATGCCGAAGAGGCCGATCACCGCGATCAGGAAGTCGAAGCCCTTCAGCAGCACGCTGATGCCGAACGTCATGCGAAGCTGGCCCGTCACCGTGTCGATTCCGACCGCGGCGAGCGCGAAGCCCAGCATCATCGCGGCGATCGTCTTCCAGGGCGAGCCCTTGCTCATGCCCACGAACGCGCAGAACGTGAGCAGGTAGACCGAGAAGAACTCCGGTGGACCGAACTCCAATGCGAAGCCCGCGATGACGGGTGAAAGGAACGTGATCAGGAGCACCGCCACCAGCGCGCCCACGAAGGACGATGTGAAGGCGGCGGTGAGGGCCGCGCCCGCGCGTCCTTTCTGTCCCAACGGATATCCGTCGAACGTAGTCGCGACCGACCAGGGCTCGCCGGGAATGTTGAAGAGGATCGACGTGATGGCGCCGCCGAAGAGCGCGCCCCAGTAGATGCAGGACAGCAGGATGATCGCGGAGGTCGTTCCGCCGGGACGCTGCGCCATGGAGAACGTGAGCGGCAGCAGGATCGCCACGCCGTTGGCCCCGCCCAGGCCCGGCAGCACGCCGATGATCACGCCGAGCGTGATGCCCGCCAGCATGAGGGCCAGGTTGAACCAGGAGAGCGCGGTATGGAAACCGCCCATCAACAGCTCTAATTCATGCATCGCGGGGCCTCATGCGTAGCCGAAGGCCGCTTCGAGCGGGCCCTTGGGAAGCGGAACCGAGAACCAGATCTCGAACATGACGAAGAACGCGACGATCGTCCCCACGCTCACGAGGATCGTCTTGATCCAGCCGTACTTGCCCAGCAGCCTCATGTAGAACGCGATGAACACGACCGAGGTCGAGTAGAAGCCGAGCGAATACCAGGGATTGTCGATGGCCGCCACGTACACGACGCTCGGCACCATGACCGTGAGGATCATCTTCAGCTGTCCCCATTCGACGAAGGCCTCGCGGCCCTTCGCTCCCGAGCGAAAGGCCTGCACGAGGTTGATCGTCGAAGCGACGAGGATGAACACCCCGATGTAGAACGGGAAGTAACCCGCCTGGGGACCGTCGTCGCCCCACGATGAACCGAGGCGGTGACTGTCCCACACCACGATCGCGCCGAAGACCAGGAAAGTGATCGCGACGATCGCTTCCCAGGCGCGGTTCGAACCAACGGCCTTGTCCGGCTGCATTGACGCTCCTTACTTCTTCGCGAGGAAGCCGGCTTCCTTCATGAGGTTGTAGTGCAGCTCCTCGGCCTTCGCGACCCAGTCGGCGTACTCCTTGCCGGTCATCGTGGTCGCGTTGTAGGCGCCTTCGTCGAGGAACTTCTTCCACTCGGGCGTGGCCCGCACCTTGTCGAGCACGTCGACGTAGTACTTCACCTGGTCGGGCGTCACGCCGCCCGGCATGAAGATGCCGCGCAGCATCAGGTACTCGACGTTGAGGCCCATCTCCTTGCACGTCGGGATGTCGTTCCACGACATGTCCTTCGTGACCTTCTCCTTGTACGGCATGCGCTGCGCGTCGAACACGCAAAGCGGCCGGAGCGTGCCGCCCCGCCACTGCGCCACGGCCTCGATCGGGTTGTTCACGGTCGAGTCGCAGTGCTTGCCGACGAGCTGCGTGGCCACGTCGCCGCCGCCCTTGAACGGGATGTAGGTGAACTTCACGCCCGGATATTGCTTCTCGATGTTCACCGTGACGATCTGGTCCTCCTGCTTGGACCCCGTGCCGCCCATCCTGAACTTGTTGGGGCCGGCCGCCTTGATCGCGTCGAGGTATTCCTTCGGCGTCTTGTACGGCGTCTCGGCGTTCACCCAGAGCACGAACTGGTCGAGGGCCATCATCTCGACGGGCGTGAAGTCCTTCCAGCTGAAGGGCACGCCGGTCGCAAGCGGCGTCGTGAAGAGGTTCGAGAGCGTGATCACGATCTTGTGCGCGTCGCCCTTGGAGTCCTTCACGTCGAGGAACCCCTCCGCGCCAGCGCCACCGCCCTTGTTCTCGACAATCATCGGCACCTTCATCAGGCTGTACTTCGCGATGATCGACTGGATGAGGCGCGCCATCTGGTCGGCGCCGCCTCCCGTGCCGGCGGGCACGATGAACTCCACGGTCTTGTTGGGCTCCCAGGCGAATGCCGGCATGAGCGCCGTGAGCATGGCGCCTGCTACTGCCGCGATGCGGATGCGGCGGAAAATAGATTGGTTCATTGCGGTCTCCTCGGTCGTTTTACGGTCCCTGCTCGGAACGTTTTTCCTCGCGCGTCGCACGCGCACGGGCGCCCGCTGTTCCAGACGGGCGTGCCAGCAGTCTTCCAAATCCGATCACCACGCCCGCGCATGCGAGCGCGATTGCGTATTTCCATGCGCCGGGCGCGCTCGCGGTGAGCGCGTCGATGGCGGGATCTTCCCATGCCATCTCGCCCGCGACATACCCGAGCAATCCCGCGCCCAGCTTGATGACGATGGGCCAGCGCTCCATGAGGCCCACGACGAGCGTCGCGCCGAAGATCACGAGCGGGATCGAGATCGCGAGGCCGATGGCCATGAGCAGCCAGTCGCCGCCGGCCGCGGCCGCGACCGCGATCACGTTGTCGAGGCTCATCACGAGGTCGGCCACGAGGATCGTCTTCACGGCCGCCCAGACGTTCTCTCCGGCCCGCACCTCGGTGCCGTCTTTCGGGGGAAGGAGCAGCTTCACGCCGATCCACATCAGGAGCGCCGCGCCGATGAGCTTGAGCCACGGCAGGCCAAGCAGCGCCACCGCGAAGAGCGTGAGGATGATTCGCAGCGCCACGGCGGCGCCCGAGCCCCAGAAGATGGCGCGCTTCTGCTCGCGCTCGGGAAGCGAGCGCGCGGCGAGCGCGATCACGACCGCGTTATCGCCCGACAACACCACGTTCACGCCGATGATCTTGGCGAGCGCGGTCCAGAAGACGGGATCCAGGATCGGCATTTGACGCGGATGTCCGGCGGCGCGGTTGTCGAGACTATAATTTTACCTTGCGAACGGTAGTGAGCGCCGGGACGAATGGCCTTGATTTGCATCAAGACGATGGGACGAGCGATGTGCGCGGCGCTGGCGCTCGCCATCCCGCAGGCATGGGCCGACACGCTCGACACGGACATCGTCGCCGCGAGAGACGCGGCGGCGCGCGGGCAGTGGAAGGCGCTCGAGGGATACCGGACGCGCCTTGCCGGAACCCTTCTCGAAGCCTATCCATCTTACTGGCTGCTGTCGGGCAACATCGAGCGCAGCGATCCGCGCGAGGTCCAGGCGTTCCTCGATCGCTATCCCGACTCGCCGCTCGCCGAGGGCCTGCGCCGCGAGTGGCTGCGCTCCCTCGGGTCCAACGCGACGTGGGACCTCTTTCGCGCCGAGTATCCGAAGGTCACGGGCGAGGATCTCGAGATCACGTGCTACTCATTCCAGGAGCGCATGGCCCGCGGCGATCCGGAAGCGATGCCCGAAGCGCGGGGGCTCTTCGTCTCGGGCCGCGAAGCTCCCGCGGCCTGCGATCCCGTGTTCGCGAAGGCCTACGCCGACAAGGTGATCACTGAAGCGCAGGTGTGGGACCGGATCCGCATGCTGCTCGCCGCCGGAAGCGTGAAGGACGCGAAGCGCGCCAACGCGCTGCTCACGCGGCGCCAGGGCATTGTCGAGCGCTCGCTCGATTCCGCGAATGCCAACGCGCAGATCTTCCTCGCCCACGAGAACCTGGGCTCGCGACCTTCGCGCGATGGGCAGGAGCTCCTCGTCTTCGCGATCGAGCGCCTCGCGCGCAACAAGCCCGAAGACGCGGCCGAGCGCCTCGAAAAGGTGGCGCCGCGCCTGCCCATCGATGCGGTGAAGTACGCATGGGGCCAGGTCGCGTACTGGGGCGCCCTCAACCACAGCGCGCGCGCTCTCGAATGGTACGGCCAGTCGGATCCGGCGATCCTCACGGATTCGCAGCTCGCGTGGCAGGTGCGCGCCGCGATTCGCGTCGGCGCGTGGAAGCAGACGCTTTCGTCGATCCAGCAGCTCTCGCCGCAAGAGGCGCGCGAGCCCTCGTGGCGCTATTGGCGCTCGCGCGCGCTGCGCGCGCTCGGCGAGACCGAAGCCGCGAACGCGCTGCTCAAGGGCGTGGCGGGCCAGCCGAGCTTCTACGGATTGCTCGCCGACGACGAGATTGGAATCGCGGTCGCGCCGCGCTGGGAGGGATGGAAGCCCGAGCAGGTCGACCTCGAACGCGTGAACGCGATTCCCGGGATCCAGCGCGCGCTCGCGCTCTATCGCGTGAACCTCGACAACGAGGCGCTTCGCGAATGGATCTGGGCGATCCGCGGGCTCGACGACAAGGGCCTGCTCGCCGCGGCCGAAATCGCGCGCGCAGCCAACGAGCCCGAGCGCGCCATCAACACGGCCGAGAAGACGATGCAGCTCCACGATTTTGCGCAACGCTTTCCGATGCCGCACCACGACGCGCTCGCCGCGGCCGCGCAGCGCCAGGACCTGGACGAGGCCATCGTCTACGGAATCATCCGCCAGGAGAGCCGGTTCAACGCGGACGCGCGCTCCCGCGCGGGCGCCACCGGGCTCATGCAGATCATGCCCTCCACCGCGCGGTGGGTTGCGCGCCAGACGGCGGTGGCCTATCGGCCGAACATGCTCCTCGTCCCCGAGACCAACCTGCAGATGGGCACGTACTACTTCAAGCGCGTGCTCGACGACCTCGGCAGTCCCGTGCTCGCGATCGCGGCCTACAACGCGGGCCCCGGGCGCGCGCGCCGGTGGCGTGACGAGCATCCGCTGGAAGGCGCCATCTACATCGAGACGATCCCGTTCAACGAGACGCGCGACTACGTGAAGAAGGTCTTCACCAACGCGTGGTACTACCGGCACCGGCTCACGGGAAAGGCGGTGGGCCTGCGCGAGCTGGTCGGCACGGTGCCGGGCAGCACCGGCGAACCCCCGATGGCTTCGAATCTTCCGTGACGGTGAAGACCTACCTGGTCGGCGGCTCCGTTCGCGACGAGCTGCTGGGGTTGCCGGTGCAGGATCGCGATCACGTCGTGGTGGGAGCGACTCCCGAGCGGATGATCGCCGACGGCTTCCGTCCCGTGGGCGCGGACTTTCCCGTCTTCCTCCATCCGCGGACCCACGAGGAATACGCGCTCGCGCGCACCGAGCGCAAGACCGCGCCCGGCTACAAGGGCTTCGTCTTCCATGCCGACGCGAACGTGACGCTCGAGGAGGACCTCGCACGGCGCGACCTCACGATCAACGCGATGGCGCGGGGCGAGGACGGCAAGCTGGTCGATCCGCACGGCGGCGAGAAGGACCTGCGGGCCGGCGTGCTGCGCCACGTGAGCGACGCGTTCGCCGAAGATCCCGTGCGCATTCTTCGCGTCGCTCGATTCGCGGCGCGATTCGGTTTCGTGATCGCGCCCGAGACCGTCGAGTTGATGAAGCGAATGGTGCAGTCGGGAGAAGCCGATGCATTGGTGCCGGAGCGCGTGTGGCAGGAGCTTTCGCGCGGCCTGATGGAGAAGGATCCGTACCGGGTGGTGGGCGTGCTGCGCGAATGCGGCGGGCTCGCGCGAATCCTTCCGGAAGTCGATCGCACCCTCGTGCCGGACAAGCTCGCTGCCCGGCTGGACAGGGCGGTCCATCACGGCTACGGCCTTGCGGTTCGGTTCGCGCTGCTGGTGCTCGATGTCCCCGTCGACGGGATCGAGGCGTTGTCGCGCCGGCTCAATACGCCGAACGATTGCCGCGACCTCGCGCGCGTGGCCGCGCTCGAGCGGGATGAGGTCCGACGCCGCGACCTGGACGCCGAGGCGACGCTGTCGCTGCTCGAGCGCTGCGATGCCTTCCGCCGGTCCGATCGCCTGGAGCGCCTGATCGAGGTCGCCGAATGCGACGTTCCCGGCGATGACGCGCCGCGCCGGTCCTTGCAGGCGGCGCTGAAAGCCGCGCGGGATGTCGATGCGGGCGCGGCCGCGAAGGAGCATCCGGACGACATCCGCGGAGCCGTGCGGCGCGCGCGCCTCGCGGCCATCGCGTCGCTGCAGCCGCCCGCCGGTTTCTAGGCGAAAAAAAAGCCCCCGGATCGCGGGGGCTTCGTTCGACGGAGTAACCCGTCCGTCCTTGCTGCAGTATTAGCGCTTCTTCGACTTCGCTTTCGCCTTCGCCGTGGCCGACTTCACCGTGGCGACGTTCTGCTCGACGGTCTTCTCGACCGTGTCGTAGATCTGCTTGTTGATGGCGGCGACGTTGTCGTAGGCGCTCTGGGCGGCGGCGATCGCGGTCTTCAGGTTCTCGACCATCGTCTCCGAGCCGGCCGGCGCGTACTTGAACGCTTCTTCGAGGGCGGCGACCGCGGCCTTGTTGAACTCGGCCGTGTGCTTCTCGAACACGCGCTTCACTTCGGTGTTGGTTTCCGCGGCGGTCTCGTAGGCGGTGCGCGAGAGGGCGTAGGCGCGCTTCATCACCGGCTCGACGGCGGCCGAGTTGAGGGCGATGACTTCGTGCACGTCCTTGGCGCCGGCCAGCGACTGGGCGTGGGCGGCGGCCTGCTCGACGGACTCGCGCGCGGCGCCCAGCGAAAGCTCGGCGAAGCGCTCGACGTTGGCGAGCGAGAGTTGCGCGAAGTACGCGAATTGGTTGATCGCAGCCTCGTTGGCCGCGCTGAACTGGTCGATCTTGAACATGGCGTTGATCCTTTGTCTGGGAGTCTGGTTAGCGGCTTTTGCTGCGCTGCACAAACTCCATTTTAGGCCAAATCCCCCTGAAGTCAAGGGATTTTTGGTGCAGCGCAACATAAACCTGCCGCCCCTTCAGGATCAATCACTTAGGCGGTTGTCAGCGCTCGCAAACAACCGCCTCCGGGCTCACTTCACGGCGATGCCCCGCTCCTTCAGATACCGCACTGCACCGGGATGGAATGGGATCGGCGAGGCACCCGACGCCTGGTTCGCGAGCTCGAGGAAGCTCGCATCCTTGTGGACGCGCACGAGCTCGTCCTTCTTCTCGAAGAGCGTCTTCGTGATCTGGTAGACCAGGTTCTCGTCGGCATTGGCGGGGACGACGAGCAGGTTCCACACGTCGATGTTCGAGGTGTCGACGTCGTCGCCCGGATAGGAATTCGCGAGGATCCTGTTCTTCACGTAGATCGGGCCGTACTTCTTGCGCAGGGCCTCGGCGCCGTCGCCGTGGTCGATCAGCTTCACTTTCATGCCGGGCGTGGCGGCGAGGTCCGTGATGGACGGCGTGGGAACGCCGCCGACCCAGAACACGGCGTCGAGCTTGCGGTCCTTGATGGCGTTCACGCTTTCGGCAACCGAAAGGCGCTCGCGCGTCATGTCCTTGTTCGGATCCATGCCGTAGGCCTCGATCAGGCGCATCGCCATCACTTCCGTGCCCGACGCGGGCGCGCCGGTCGAGACGCGCTTGCCCTTCAGGTCCTTCATCGAGTTGATGCCGGTGCCCTCGACCGTGACGACATGCATGCGATTGGGGTAGAACACCGCGAGCGTGCGCAGCTCCACCTTCTTGCCCGTGAACTTGTCGAGGCCGTTGGCCGCGTCCCACGCGGCGTCCGCCATCGTGAATCCCACGTCGGACTTGCCGCCGCCGATCAATTGCAGGTTGGCGATGGAGCCCGCGGTCACCTCGGCGGTCGCCTCGAGTCCCGGAACGTATTTCGAGAGGATCGCTGCGAGTCCCCCACCCAACGGGTAGTAAACGCCGCCGGTGCCGCCAGTGCCGATCGAGATGCGCGTTTTCTTGTCCTGCGCGTTCGCCGTGGCGAACCCGAATGCGGTCGCGAGCGCGACGAGAAATGCGATGCAGCGCTTCATGATTTCCACTCCTCCTCGTTCTTGGTCTAGTCCGGGGAGAATACCCGTAGAATCCCGACCTGTGGCACGGCCGTCCCGATAGTCACTCCCTCCAAGAGAAGACGATGACCGCACAAGTAATCGGCGTTCCCAAGGAAGCCTTCCCCGGCGAAAAACGCGTCGCCACCGTTCCGGAGGTGATTCCGAAGCTCGCGAAGCTCGGCTTCTCCGTGATCGTGCAGGCCGGCGCGGGCGAAGAGGCGAGCCTCTCCGACGAGGCCTACGCGGCGGCCGGCGCGACGATCGTTCCCGACGCGGCCTCCGTGTGGTCGAAGGCCGACATCATCTTCAAGGTGCGCGCGCCGGGCGTCGAGGAAGTACCGCTCCTCCGCGAAGGGCAGGTCCTCGTCTCCTTCATCTGGCCCGCGCAGAACCCCGATCTCATGAAGAGCCTCGCGGCGCGCAAGGTGACGGTGCTCGCGATGGACAGCGTGCCGCGCATGTCGCGGGCGCAGAAGATGGATGCGCTCTCTTCCATGGCCAACATCGCGGGCTATCGCGCCGTGATCGAGGCGGCGCATCACTTCGGCCGGTTCTTCACGGGCCAGATCACTGCCGCGGGCAAGGTGCCGCCCGCTAAGGTGTTCGTGATCGGCGCGGGCGTCGCGGGCCTCGCGGCCATCGGCGCGGCGGCGGGCCTGGGCGCCATCGTGCGCGCGAACGACACACGTCCCGAGGTCGCGGACCAGATCAAGTCGCTCGGCGGCGAATACGTTCCGGTCGACTACAAGGAAGAAGGCACGGGCGTCGGCGGCTACGCGAAGGTGATGAGCGAGGGCTTCCAGAAGGCGCAGCGCGAGACGTTCGCGAAGCAGGCGAAGGAAGTCGACGTCATCATCACGACCGCGCTCATTCCCGGAAAGCCCGCGCCCAAGCTCATCACCGCCGACATGGTGCGGTCGATGAAGCCCGGAAGCGTGATCGTCGACCTCGCCGCGGAACAGGGCGGCAACTGCGAGCTCACGGAACCCAACAAGGTGGTCGTGAAGCACGGCGTCACGATCATCGGCTACACCGACCTGCCGAGCCGCCTCGCGACGCAGTCCTCCACGCTTTACGCGACGAACCTCTTCCGGCTCTCCGAGGATCTCTGCAAGAAGAAGGACGGCGTCTACGACGTGAACATGGAAGACGACGTGATTCGCGGCGCCACCGTGATCAAGAACGGCGAGGTCACGTGGCCGCCGCCGGCGCCCAAGCTCTCCGCGGCGCCTCCGAAACCCGCGGCTGCGGCGGCTCCTCCGCCGCCCCCGAAGGGGCACGGCGCTCCGGCCGAGCCCATGGCGGCGGGTTCGCTCGCGATGATGTTCGTCGCGGGCGCGATCCTCTTCCTGCTCATCGGCGCCTATGCGCCGGCCGCGTTCCTCGGCCACTTCACCGTTTTCGTGCTCGCGTGCTTCGTGGGCTACATGGTGGTGTGGAACGTGACGCCGGCGCTGCACACGCCGCTGATGAGCGTGACCAACGCCATCAGCAGCATCATCGTCATCGGGGCCCTGGTGCAGATCGCTCCATACGACGAGGGGTCGAGGCCTGAGATCATCCGCTGGCTCGCGGTCGCCGGCATCGCGCTCACCGCGATCAACATGTTCGGGGGCTTCGCGGTGACGCAGCGAATGCTCTCGATGTTCCGGAAATAGGAGAGCGCCCATGTCCCCGAGCCTGGTGACAGTCTCCTACATCGCCGCGATCATCCTCTTCATCCTGAGCCTGGGCGGGCTCTCGAATCCCGAGTCGTCGCGGCGCGGCAACCTCTACGGCATGATCGGCATGGCGATCGCGGTGCTCGCGACAGTCGCCGGCCGCGTGTCGCCCGCGGGACTCTCGTTCGTCGTGGGCGCGCTCGTGGTCGGCGGCATGACCGGCATCTATCTCGCGCGCACCGTGATGATGACGCAGATGCCCGAGCTGGTGGCCTTCATGCACAGCCTCGTGGGCCTCGTCGCGATGATCGTGGGATACGCGAGCTACATCGATCCCACCGCATCCGCGGGCATGACCCCGGCGGAGAGCGTGATCCACCACATCGAGATCTATGCCGGAGTGCTGATCGGCGCGGTCACGCTCTCGGGCTCGGTGATCGCGTTCGGGAAGCTCTCCGCGCGAATCAGCGGCAAGCCCATGCTGCTGCCGGGGCGCCATTGGCTCAACCTCGCGGGACTGCTCGTCGTCATCTACTTCGGCTACGCGTTCCTCCAGGCGCACTCGATCGAGGAAGGGATGACGCCGTTCATCGTGATGAGCGTGATCGCGCTTCTCTTCGGCGTGCACATGGTGATGGCGATCGGCGGCGCGGACATGCCGGTCGTGGTGTCGATGCTCAACAGCTACTCCGGCTGGGCGGCGGCGGCGACGGGCTTCATGCTCTCCAACGACCTGCTCATCGTGACCGGCGCCCTGGTGGGATCGTCGGGCGCGATCCTCTCGTACATCATGTGCCGCGCGATGAACCGCAAGTTCCTCGCCGTGATCGCGGGCGGCTTCGGCAGCGACGGTGGCGCTCCCAAGGCGGCCGGCGGCGCCGCCCAACCCGCCGGCGAAGTGGTCTCGGTCACCGCGAAGGAAACCGCGGAGCTCCTCAAGGAAGCGAAGAGCGTTGTGATCGTGCCGGGTTACGGCATGGCGGTGGCGCAGGCGCAGCACACCGTGTTCGAGATCACCAAGCGCCTGCGCGATCTCGGCAAGAACGTGCGCTTCGCGATCCACCCGGTGGCCGGACGCATGCCGGGCCACATGAACGTGCTCCTCGCCGAAGCGAAAGTCCCCTACGACATCGTGCTCGAGATGGACGAGATCAACGGAGACTTCCCCGACACCGACGTCGCGATTGTGATCGGCGCGAACGACATCGTGAATCCGAGCGCGCAGGAAGATCCCTCGAGTCCCATCGCCGGCATGCCCGTGCTGGAAGTGTGGAAGGCGCACACGTCCATCGTGATGAAGCGCAGCATGGCCTCGGGCTACGCGGGCGTCGACAATCCTCTCTTCTACAAGGAGAACAACCGGATGCTGTTCGGCGACGCGAAGAAGATGCTCGACGAGGTCCTCGCGGCGCTGAAGGCCTAGCCGCCAGGGGCGCCCCGTGGCCGCGTGCCCGCTGTCGCACCTGACGGTGCTCGACCTCTCGCGCGTGCTGGCGGGACCGTGGTGCACGCAGCTGCTCGCCGATCTCGGCGCCACGGTGATCAAGATCGAGCGGCCGGGCAGCGGCGACGACACGCGCGCCTG
>Ga0070731_10004846_pt1 | contig 11323 bp, 9 predicted proteins | sample Coa_R1_2_FD_66448 | JGI IMG/M metagenome (GOLD analysis project Ga0070731, IMG submission 66448) | Surface soil microbial communities from Centralia Pennsylvania, which are recovering from an underground coalmine fire - Coalmine... | ecosystem: Environmental > Terrestrial > Soil > Unclassified ... | reverse complement strand
TGGAAGACAAAATCGAATTATGCCTTTTTGATGAGAATGCGCACGTTCGCTATACGGCCGCAGCGGCGGTAATTCGCCTGAGCAGCCTGCCGCGGAAGACCTCCGCCGCCGACACTGAAAAGAAAATCGCGCAGAAATAGTTCGAAAAGAAGTAAAAACAGCTCCCCGTTCGAGGGAACGAGGAGCTGTTTTTCACGTTGAATTTTGAAAATACTCTCAAAACCCCGCTATCACTGCGGCTGCGAAGAGGCGGGAGGAGCCTGATGTCCCTCCATCCGCTCTTCCTGGCGGGTTCGCATTGCATCCCATTTTTTCTGCTGTTCGGCGTCGAGCAGCGAACGAACCTGTTCATCGGTCGCTTTATGGATTTCCATCATCTTGGAGTGGCGATCTTCCTGCGATAACGACGAATCCGAGTGTACAGCCTCCATTTGCGACTTTGCCGACTTGAAAATCTCGAGCACCTTACCCTGTTGCTCAGAGGTTAAGTTCAAACGGTGCGTGAGCCGTTCGGTTCGCCTTTGCGGATCGAAGCCGCCGTGGCCATAGCCATGTTCCGCCGGGGCCGCTGCCGGTGCCGATTGATCGTTGTTGCCGTTCGCCTGTGCGAAGGCGCCAGGCGCGATCGTGACAACGCCTGCTAGAGCGAGCATGAGTAAGCAATGCTTGACCATTGTGTTTTCTCCTGTGACGTTCGAATGACCTGAGTGTACAAACCACATTGTCCGCCCAAAGTTCTGAAAATGCGCCAGCCTTTACGATTCTTTACCACCAGGCGGAACATTTAAGGCCATGTTTCGTTTCGGCCAATCGTAAGAAGTACAAGAAAATGAGCGGGCTCGGTTCTCTCTTGTGGGAGTTAGAGCGGTTGTCGGAAGTTCATCCTTCGTTTATCCTTTTAGCCTACACGGGCCACGCTTCTTCCGATCGCTGCTTCGTCCCAGGATTTGGTATGACTTTCAGCCGATTTATCACCAAGAATGCATTCCGCAACAAGCGGCGCAGCACGCTGACGGTGTTGAGCATCGCTTTTTCTTTGCTTCTGCTCACTCTCATGATGACTATCTGGCGCGCCTTCTATCTGGACGAAGGCAGTGCCGAGTCAGCCGAGCGGCTGGTTGTGCGGCACCGCGTCTCCCTCACCTTCTCTTTGCCGGGATTCTATCGAGAAAAAATTCGTGCCATTCCGGGGGTGGTGAGCGTTGTACCGGTATCGTGGTTTGGAGGAATTTACAAGGATCAGAAGCCTGAGAACTTCTTTGCGCAATTCGGAACCGATCCGGACGAATTCTTCAAGGTATTTCGAGACATTCATATGCCGGACGATCAGCTAGTTGCCTGGCAGCGGGACCGGCAGGGTGTGATTGTGGACGACACACTCGCCAGGAAGTATGGGTGGAAGCTCGGCGACCGGATTGTGTTGCAGGGTACGATCTATCCCGTCAATCTGGAATTGTATGTCCGCGGCATTTTCAGTTCTACTCCGGACGATAAAGCGGTCTATTTCAACACGAAGTATGTGGAGGAAGCGGTCCCATTTTTCAAGGGGCAGGCAGGGACGTTCAGCATTCTTGCCGCGTCTCCGGGAGACGTAAGCCGGGTCGCGAGCGCAATTGACGATATGTTCCGCAATTCGCCGCAGCCGACTAAATCGGAGAGCGAAAAAGCTTTCGGCCTCGAATTTGTGGCCATGATCGGCAACGTAAAGGCTTTTATCCTGATGATCTGTTCGGCCGTAGTTTTCGCGACCCTGCTGGTTTCGGCGAACACGATGGCGATGTCGATCCGCGAGCGAACCCGCGAAGTGGCGGTTTTAAAGACTCTGGGCTTCACGCGCAATAGCGTATTGGGCCTCTTCATAAGCGAAGCCATCGCTCTTGCGGTGGCTGGCGGAATCATCGGTGTGGGATTGGCGTATGGCTTGGTCTACATAGCCGGACATTCGCCGTTCATGAGCTTTTACAACTTGAAGGTGACGCCGGCGATGTGGGCGGCGGCTATCTTGGTTTCTGGGGTAGTAGGGCTCGCTAGTTCGCTGATTCCGTCGTATCACGCTTCGCAGATCAATATTGTGGATGGATTGCGCCACATCGGATAAGTATGACGCTGAGCAGTTTTGTCTTACGCAATACATTTCGCAACAAGCGGCGCAGCGTGTTGACCATGCTGAGCATCAGCTTTTCGCTGTTGTTGCTGACGCTGATGATTTCGATCTGGCGCACGTTTTATGTCGACTTGGGAGCCCCCGATTCGGCAAAACGCGTTATCACCCGTGACCGGGTTTCACTGTCGTTTCTTCTGCCAGGATATTATCGCGAAAAAATTCGCAGCGTTCCCGGCGTGGTTGCAGTCGTGCCCATGACCTGGTTCGGCGGCCGTTATAAGGACAATCGTCCCGAGAACTTTTTTGCGCAGGCGGCAACCGATCCGGAAGAATATCTGAAGGTGGCCTCCGACAAAATCGTCTCGCCCGATGAGGTTACGGCCTGGCAGCACGACCGAGCCGGCGCATTAGTTGACGTAACCCTGGCCAATAAGTACGGATGGAAACTCGGAGATCGCATCCACATTCAGGGCACGATCTTTCCGGCTAATCTCGATCTGACGATTCGCGGAATCTACCACCGCGACCCTCCACAGAATTCGCTCTACTTTAACGCGAAGTATCTGGAGGAGTCCGTAGACTGGTTCAAGGGCCGCGCAGGCTGGTATTCGACGCAGGTATCGTCCTCCGGCGACGTTGCACGCGTCTCGCAGGAAATTGACGACATGTTCCGCAACTCACCTCAGCGAACGAAAACCGAAAGCGAGAAGGCGTTTCAACTATCGTTCGTGGCGACTCTGGGCAACGTGAAGGCTTTTATCCTTAGCATTTGTGGTGCGGTGGTGTTCGCGATTCTGCTGGTCTCGGCGAACACCATGGCAATGTCAGTTCGCAGCCGGACCCGCGAAGTAGCCCTGCTCAAGACTCTCGGCTTCACGCGACAGCGCGTGCTGACCTTCTTCGTGTTCGAAGGCATGGCTTTGGCGATTGCTGGTGGCGTGGTTGGAATCGCCGCCGCCGCCGGATTAATTCAATGGATGACGCACTCTTCGCTGGCATTGGGTATACCTACCGACATGAGAGTCAAGCTGCCCGCAGTGGCTTTGTCATTATCGGTGGCAGCCGCTGTAGGATTTGTCAGCGGGTATATCCCCGGATATGGCGCAGCGCGAAAAAACATTGTTGAAGGACTACGCCACATCGGCTGAATCGAGAACGACTTATGGCGATACCGATCAGCTACAACGTTCGTAATCTAAAACTGCGCAAAGGCCTCACAGTCATGACCGCACTGGGGATTGCGCTCACCGTGACGACAGCCATTTTCCTGATGGCGTTGCTGGCAGGATTAAATCGCGCCTTCGTTACCAGCGGCAGCAATAAAAATGTGCTGGTGTTGCGGAAAGGATCGGAAGCGGAATTGTCAGGCGGCTTCGACGCCTCGCTATTTCCCACGCTCAGGGAATTGCCGGGAATTGCGAAAGACAGCCACGGTGAGCCGATGGCCTCGGGCGAATGGGTCGTCGTGATTGTGCTTCCCCGCAAGGACGGCACAGGCGAAGTCAACGTCACCGTGCGCGGGATGATGCCCGACGGCCTTGAAATGCGTCAAACGCCCGACGAACCCGGCGGCAAGCCCAGTGTGACACTGGTTGAGGGCCGATGGTTCCAGCCCGGCCAGCGGGAAGTGGTAGTGAGCAAGTCAATCCGTTCGCGTTTTGCCCATGCCAACATCGGGGACACAATGGAGTTCGGCAAGGGGTCTTGGACGGTCGTGGGCGTGTTCGATGCAGGCGGTTCGGCCTACGAATCGGAAATCTGGGGCGATGTCAATCAGATGGCCTCCGATTTCGACCGACAGGGCGGATACTCTTCCGCATACCTACGCGCGACGGATCCGATCGCGGCCGACGCGCTGAAAAATCGCGTCAGCGATGACCAGCGGCTGAAGCTCGAAGGGATGTTGGAGAGGGATTACTACGCGAAGCAGACTAGCTCGGGCGCACCGATTAAATACATCGGCATCGTGGTCGCCGTAATCATGGCCATCGGATCGAGTTTTGCGGCGATGAATACCATGTATGCTGCGGTCTCCTATCGCGGACGCGAAATTGCAACGCTGCGTGTGCTGGGATTCTCTCGCCCGGCGATTCTGACTTCCTTCGTTCTGGAATCGCTCATGCTCGCATTGCTGGGCGCTCTAGTTGGAATTGTGCTGATGCTGCCCTTCAACGGAATGCAAACCGGAACCTCGAATGCAGTAACTTTCAGCGAGGTGGTATTCAGCCTGCAAATCACCCCGCAAGTTGCAGCTGCGGCAATTGGCTTTGCTCTGATCATGGGGTTATTCGGCGGGCTCGCACCGGCTTGGCATGCGGCCCGGCAGAATATTCTTACGGCCTTGCGCGGTTGATCGGTTTTTCAGGGAAATCGGGAAACTGGAATCGCGAAAGCTTCGTATTCATCATTAATATAGATCGGCGCTTGTGATTGACAATGGCGATTGACGCAAAACATGAAGATCTGCGCAGTCTGCGAATCGACCGCACGGCAGGAGGATCCGGTGACAATGAACCTCCCGTATGGTCACGTCGGTACATCGTCATCGGAATCGCCGTGATTGCGCTCCTGAGTGTTTCGGCGCTTGCCTACCGCCTGCTCGCGCGCGACGCGCCGGAGGTCGAGGTGGTGCGGGCAGCGGCGGAAAACAGTGACGTTGGGGGGACTGTGCTCTCCGCGACCGGCTACATTGTGGCGCATCACACCATCAACGTGAATTCCAAAGTCACTGGTCGTCTCGCATGGATCGGGGTGGAAAAAGGCGACAAGGTCAAAGAAGGTCAGGTTCTGGTCCGGCTCGAGGATGAGGAATTTCGTGCTGCTTACGAGCAGGCAAAGGGCGCGGTCGATAACGCCCAGGCCTATCTGGAGGAACTGCAGCATGGCTCGCGGCCGGAAGAAATCCTGGAAGCGCAACACAACCTGGATGAAGCGCGCGCGACGCTGGTAGACGACAAGCTGACTCTCGACCGGACGAAGCAACTATCGTCAGCCGGCGTTGTTTCGCGCCAGGTACTCGACGATGCAACCGCAAAATTCGATTCCGATCAGCAACGCGTCAATTCGCTGGAAAAAGCTTTCCAGTTGATGAAGATCGGCCCGCGCCCGGAAGAAATCGCCCGCGCCAAGGGGGCGCTGGCACAAGCACAAGGCCAACTCGATTACGCGAAATCTCAGCTCGATGCCACCGTCATCCGTGCGCCCGTCACCGGCACGATTCTGGACCGCACAGCGGAAAAGGGCGAATTGATCACGGCGCAGTTTGCCAGCGCGGCGGCAGGTGGACCACAGGGATCGGTGGTGTCTCTTGCCGATTTGAACGATCTGCAAGTCGAACTTGATATCGCGCAGGCGGATTTCTCGCGGCTTGGGCCCAAGCAAAGAGGTGTCGTTACCACCGACGCTTATCCCGATAAAACCTACGACGGTGAGATTGCGCAGATTTCTCCGGAGGCCAACCGGCAGAAAGCCACGGTTCAGGTGAAAGTGCAGGTGCTGAATCCGAATAAGTATCCGGAAATTCAGCTGCGTCCGGAAATGAACGCCACGGTGAAGTTTCTGGCCAATGAAACAAAGAAGAGCGGCACACAACCTCAAGGGGCGTTTGTTCCGGCGAACGCATTGCACGATCGCGACGGCAAGAAAGTCATCTATCTCGCCTTCGACGGGAAAGCGCACCTGCGCGAGGTGCACGTGCTGAGCCAGCGCAGCGACGGCTTTCTCGTCGATGGTTTAGTCGGCGGGGAAAGTGTAATCACCACAGCGCCGCAAGATCTTAAAGACGGAGATTCGATCAAAATCAAGGGGCAGGCATGAACACACTTGCTGAAAACCAAGTCGCCACCGGAACCAAAGTTGTGCAGGCGCGCAACGTAAGCAAGATTTTCAAGCGCGACGCGTTTGAAGTCAAAGCGCTCGACGATGTCTCCATCGATATCGCTACCGGTGAGTTTCTGGCATTGATGGGGCCTTCCGGATCCGGCAAAACCACGCTGCTGAATATGATTGCAGCCATCGACCGGCCAACTTCGGGCGAGTTGCTGGTCCAGAATCAGAACGTATTCCGTTTCAGCGATTCACAAGCGGCACATTGGCGCAACGAGCACATCGGATATGTCTTCCAGACATTCAATCTAATTCCGGTGCTTACTGCGTTTGAAAACGTGGAGTTGCCCCTGCTGCTCACACGGCTCAATCAGAACCAGCGTCGCGATCATGTCATGACCGCGTTGAAGCTGGTCGGCCTGGAAGAGCGCGTCCATCACCTTCCCAAACAGCTTTCCGGCGGGCAGGAGCAGCGCGTTGCCATTGCCCGCGCCATCGTGAGCGATCCAACTTTGCTGCTTGCCGACGAACCCACCGGCGATTTAGACAGCCACTCGGCGACTGAAATACTTGAAATTTTGAAGCGCCTGAATGAGAACTTCCAAAAGACGATCGTGATGGTAACGCACGATCCTCACGCGGCATCTTATGCTCATGTCACACGGCATCTTGAAAAAGGCATGCTGCTGCCAGCGGAGAAGTAACGGTATCGGCGAGCGTGATGTCCGATGAGCCTCAAGGCGTGCGTGATCGGCGCAGGCCCCAATGGATTAGCGGCGGCTATTGTACTTGCACAGGCCGGCCTCAAAGTTGATGTGCTCGAAGTGCAGCCGACTCCGGGCGGCGCCGTGCGAACTTTGGAATTGACTCTGCCTGGCTTCTGGCATGACTTCGGCTCTGCCGTCTATCCTCTCGGCGCAGGCTCGCCGTTCTTCTCATCTCTGCCGTTATCCGAGCACGGCCTGCAATGGATTCACTCGCCTGCGACATTAGCTCATCCTTTCGATGACGGTACTGCCATAGTTCTAGAGCGTCGCCTCGACGAAGCCAAGGTTTCGCTCGGTGAAGACGGACGTGCGTGGGACAATCTCATGCGTCCCTTCGTCGAGCATTGGAGTGAGTTTGCTCCAGAGGTATTGCGTCCAGTTCCTTTCATCCCGAAACATCCCTCCCTGATGGCCCACTTTGGAATGCTTGCATTGCAATCGGCATCGCGCATCGCAGCACGTTTCCGCAGCCCGCGCACACGTGCTTTGTTTGCTGGACTTGCCGCCCATTCCTTTTTGAGTCTCGATGAACCTCTGAGCGGCGCTTTTGGAATTCTGATGGCGGTCTTCTCCCATGCGGTCGGATGGCCCATTGCTCGCGGCGGCGCGCAGTCGATCACGAATGCGCTTTGCGCTGTGCTCGAGAGCCATGGCGGCAAACTGAAGACGTCATCTCCGGTGTCCAGTCTGGAAGATCTGCCTGACTACGATTTGTTCCTCTGCGACGTTTCTCCAGAGAATCTGTTGAAGATCGCAGGCGATCGATTGTCGCGCGGATACAAGTTGCGGTTGGCAAACTTCAGGCGTGGGCCCGGCGTATTCAAGGTGGATTATGCGTTGAGCTCTCCCGTGCCCTGGAAAGCCGCTTCATGCATGCGCGCGGCAACGGTGCACCTAGGCGGAACTTTCGAGGAAATCGCGGCTTCGGAAGCGGCGGTGCGAAATGGGCAGGCCGCGGAAAGGCCGTTCGTCCTGCTCGCGCAACCGAGCCTGTTCGACAGCTCCCGCGCACCAGAGGGCAAGCATACGGTATGGGCTTACTGCCATGTGCCCAACGGCTCGACGGTAAACATGCTGGAAAAGGTAGAATCGCAGATTGAGCGCTTTGCTCCAGGTTTTCGCGAATGTGTCTTGGCCCGGAAGGTTTTTGCTCCGGCGGATTTGGAGAGCATGGATGCAAACCTGGCAGGCGGCGACATCTCGGGCGGAGTCCTGGATCTGCGGCAGTTCCTCTTCCGGCCGACATCCCGGCATTACGCTACCTCGGCGCGGAATATATTTATTTGCTCTGCGTCGACTCCGCCAGGCGGCGGGGTCCATGGCATGTGCGGCTATCACGCGGCAAGAGTGGCGCTGTCGAGATTGCATTGGGGATAGATAAAAGGCCGGCACATAGATCAATAGAGGTTTACGCATTCACTCTCGTGGGCCAGTTGTTGGCATCTCGACGGCGCGAATCGAACCATTGGCATCGCGCTCCAGCGTTGGCGCATAAAGACCGATCAATTGGCGTCTCCACCAAAGCCCGGTTGCCCGCTTCTCTGCCATGCTGGTGAACCAGTACTTCCAAAGCACCGCGCGGACCTCATGCGGAGGCTGATTCGGAAATGGGTTACTTTTGAAAAGGCTGAGAACGTCTCCGTCATTCTGCAACAGCTTCACCTCAGTTCTCGGCACGATCGGATAATCCTGCCATGAACCTAAAGATGCAAACCACAAATTCCAATCGAAGCGCGGCTGGTAAGGCGCATAAATTCCCGGTGCCTCGTTCAGGTTTTGCGGCTTGAAGCGAAAGGGATACGGAACCCAGTTCGTGCCGTCAGCGGAGCCTTGAAACTCGATTTCATATCTTCCCCTTGTCATCACGCCAAAAAGTCCATATCGGTTCGCAATGCGAAAAGGTTCGAGCAGCGCCACCGGCGTGGTTGGCAGCGGAAATGCCGAAAACATCCAGATCAGTTCTGCCGTTGTTGCGTAGAAAAGCAAGATTAAGAGAACTCGAGCCAGCGACAGTTTCACTATCCTCAATCGCCATCGGAATCCACTCTCTGGTTGCACCGCTTGGGGTGGCCGATTACCCGACAGCACACTGTCGGGACGCGCGCCGCAGGCTGGAGTTAACCCCTCGTTATTGGCGGTGGTTATTTTGCTCGCGTTAAGAGATTGCTTCCATCGCTCTGGCAGAAATCGCAAGAGAAACCGGTCGTCCAAAAGAAGAAATCCTAAAGCAAGGACGAGGTAGTTCAAGAACGTATAGTTTGCCGTAAGAATAACCCCGATTTCCCAAGGCGTCACAATAAAGAAGCAGATAATGCGCCAACGGCGGGGAAGAAACAACATCCACACCAACCCTAGCTCGAGGACGATTGTGGCAAAGGCTGTCCCCACGTGAAACCAATGCGGCAAATGCTGCACGTACCATCCGATCCACGTCGGGAGCGGGCCATTCTGGTAGTACTCATCCATGGCCGTGAAATGCCGCCACTGCGGATCTCCGCCCAATATCTTCGCGAGACCAGATTCAAAGTAGATTCGGAACCACTCCCACTGCAGCAGAAACAGGCTGGCGCGCAACGGAGGCGAACGAACTCCAAGACCTGGGCGGAAGCCACGAGGAGCAAAAAAGAGCGAAATGAACGCGGCCTCGAGCAGCATCCCATCCGATTGATAACCTGAAAAATCCTGCGCGGCGCTCACGAACGATAGGAAACAAACAAAGCAGATGAGCAACATTCCGCGCGGCCAAAGGTTCAGGATCAACATTAAGGACGCAAGCATGCCAATCCAACACAGGGCAATGAGCATGTGTGGTCCCCTCGACAACCAGAGCAACGTTGGAGCAAACCAAACTCCCTCGACGTGGCCCAGCGACTGCTCTACAGCTTTGAGGTATTGAGTGGCAGGCAGAATTCCGTCCGGTCCGATGAGGCCGCGAATCTGGAAAACTAACGAGAAAAATGCCGAGAAGCAGATGCAACCGAGAACCCGCAAGAAAATCCAGCGCGGAAGGAGCCGATCGGACGCGCCAGGCCGCGAACTAAATATCCAGCGAAAAGCCGAGAGCACGCGCTCCATAAACTGAGTTTAAACCGTCGGGACGGCACCCACGTTTCGCTCTCAGTGCAATCGAAGCGCGACGGCTGTCAACTGCAGTTCGCGGCTCGGCGCATAGTTTGCACGCAATCGAATTAAGCCTTACCTTAGACTTTCGTCTTTCATTGGAGGCCACGTTTGCCGAGTACGCTCAAAATTCCCGCCGCTCTGAAAAAACGAGCAGCCAAAATCCAGCTACTGCTCATGGATGTCGATGGCACTCTGACCAGTGGTGACGTCACTCTGCTTTCGCAACCGGACGGTACGGCGCTTGAGATCAAGACGTTCGACGCGCATGATGGTCAAGGGCTGACGTTGGCACAGACTGCAGGTCTGCGAACCGGCTGCATCACCGGGCGAGAAAGTTCCGCGCTGCTCCGCCGCGCCCGCGAAATGAAAATGGAATTTATTTACATGAAACAGCCGTTGAAGATGCCCGCCTACGAGGAGATACTGCAAAAAACCGCGTTGCCCGATTCCGCTGTCGCCTACGTGGGCGACGACCTGCCGGATATTCCCTTGCTGCGCCGATCGGGACTTGCCATTGCCGTCGGCGATGCTGTTCCCGAAGTCAAACAAGCTGCCCACTATACGACCAAAGCTATTGCCGGACGCGGCGCTGTGCGCGAAGCGGTTGAGCTTATTCTAAAATCCAAAGGCATCTGGGAAGCAATGATCGATAAAGCCCGCGCGTAAGCGCGGCAGGCGTTCCGGCGCATTTCGCCAGCGCTGCTCCTCTCCATCCTCTGCCGCCGAATCTGCATCGTATTTGAGCTTGCGAGGAAAGTCTTTGCGATGACCGACCGCGGACGATGCTCAGTATTACTAGCGATTCTTATCGTGGCGCACCTGCTCCCGCTCAGCGCTTCTGGCTATTCCGTCCTCACCCACGAAGAACTGATCGATCTCGCATGGAACGACAGCATTCGTCCTCTGCTGCTCGCCCGCTTTCCCAATGCCACCGAGGCGCAGTTGCGCGAGGCGCACGCCTACGCCTACGGCGGCTCGGCGATCCAGGACATGGGCTATTACCCCTTCGGCAAACAGTTCTTCAGCGACCTCACCCACTACGTCCGCACCGGAGATTTCATCGCCTACCTGTTCCGCGACGCTCAGAACATCAACGAATACGCCTTCGCCGTCGGCGCCTTGTCGCACTACGTTGGCGATTCTATCGGCCATTCGCAAGCCATCAATCCCGCGACTGCGATTGAGTTTCCCAAGCTCGAGCATAAGTTCGGACGAAGTGTAACCTACGATGAGAGTCCGCACGGTCATATCCGAACTGAATTTGCCTTTGATATCGACCAACTGGCAAATCAGGAATTTGCCCCTCCCGCTTACCTGCGCGCCATCGGATTTAAAGTTCCCCGCAAAGCTCTGGAGCGCGCGTTCATCAGCACCTATGGTATCGACGCTCATGAAATCCTGGGACGCGCGCACCCCGCGCTTCGCAGTTACCAGACTTCAGTCCGTACATTCATTCCGGCCTTTGCCGAAGCCGAACTGGTTCTACATCGCCACCAATTTCCTC
>Ga0070731_10004845_pt1 | contig 11325 bp, 10 predicted proteins | sample Coa_R1_2_FD_66448 | JGI IMG/M metagenome (GOLD analysis project Ga0070731, IMG submission 66448) | Surface soil microbial communities from Centralia Pennsylvania, which are recovering from an underground coalmine fire - Coalmine... | ecosystem: Environmental > Terrestrial > Soil > Unclassified ... | reverse complement strand
AAATTCTGAAATCATTAAGCAGGTTGCAGATAAATTCAATGTCGAATTCTCTCATTTTTATGAGGAACCCGGTTGCCTAATTTACGGAGAAGCCTTGTATAAAAATAAAATGCTGACCGATATTTTTTTGGATGCAAAAGACTTTGACTCGTTTCAGGAAAATGAAGAGACGGGTGAATGGCTTTTTGAAGGGAACAAATACCAAAGCGACCTGGAGATTTTAGAAATTCTGCTCGAAAGAAAACAACAACAACAAAAGGGTAATGAACATGAAAAAGACAACCGATAAAACTGAATAGATTTTATGCAAGGCGTATACCACCAGCGAATGGGAATGAATGCGTGGTTATATCTATTATGTGATTTCGCTTTCATCCTGAAGACCGGAAAGCTGCCACACCGCCACATTGTTTTTTGTGGCTGCGGTGCGGCAGCTTGTTTGATTTTTATAGAAGATAAATTTTTTCATTAATTCCTTGCACAAAGTTAGGCGTGAGGGCTGCTGTAGCGTCCAAGAAATTCCGGCATAAACACGGACCCCGCGCTCAGAAGGCCATCATTTATTCCGTTGCTTCATGGACTTGATTGCCCCGCGCCTGGGATGGTTCCATAATTAATTTTTAAAATTTAAAATGAATGTTATGGAAAATGCAATGAATCAACCGGAATGGTCAGAAATCGCGGAAGTAGAACTCGTATACAAATCAAATATCAAAGCATCCTTGCGGCCTACACTCACCAGTTCAAGAGAGGTCTATGAATTGTTGTTGCAGACCTGGGATAAAAACAAAATTGAATTACAGGAACAGTTTAAAATACTCCTGCTAAACCGGGCAAATAAAGTAGTGGGAATTTTTGAAGTATCAACAGGCGGGGTCTCAGGAACCATCGCTGATCCTAAATTGATTTTTATGGCAGCCCTCAAGGCAAATGCCTGCATGATCATACTTTCCCACAATCATCCCTCTTGCAATCTAAAACCCAGCAAGGCGGATCAGGATTTAACAGAAAGAATTAAACAGGGTGGAAAATTATTGGACATTAATGTTCTTGATCATTTAATCATTACTTCAGACGGGTATTATTCATTTGCCGATGAAGGAATGATATGAATTCATATACATCATAATAAATCGCAAAACCAAAACCCGGTTTTGCCTTCTTTATTGGGCGAATCATATTCCCGGTAGACGGTAGCGCCCATCGTGAAAGGGATCGGGCTTTTAAAAATCGGGCCGTCAAAACAAAAACTGTGAAACTCCCCGTTTTCACCACAGGGATCCACTCCCTGAGGTAAATCATTAATAAAGTTTTTGTCAATAATTCTTCCGGCAAAAGATTTATCCAGTATATCCGCATTCACGCAAACGATGATTGCCTTGAATCCTGATGCTAGAAATTCATGCAAAAGTGCTGTTGTATCTTTTTTCCATAGCGGAAAAACAGGTTGGATACCCAAAGCAGCCAATTGTTTTTCGCGGTATAGTTTCAGGTCTTCCAAAAAAATATCGCCAAATGCAGCACATCCAAACCCTTGTTGTTTTAAGCGTAAAACTGACTTTGTCATCATGGCTTCATATTCTTCCATCGAAGGCTGTTCAGGCAATTCTATCGTGCTATAAGGAATGTCTAAACTGTTAACCTGTAGTTCCAGTAATTTTCTTCGTAAGCCGTGCATGCTGACCCGGTCGTGATGCGCATTGACAGCTGTCAGTAAATGTTCAACAGAATAATTTTTATCCCGCAATAAATAAAATAAGGCGAGCGCAGCATCTTTTCCGGTGCTCCAGGAAAAATATGTTTTAATTCCGGGCATTTATTATTACCGGTTGAAATAAACTTTCGTTTCATATTCCATCTGCACAAATCCTTTTTCGTTGTGCGCGATAAAAAGCTTCACCAGGTGCTCTATCATTTTTTCGTAATCCGGATGCCCCGGAAGCGGGATGTAGGAGGTAGAAAGCAACTGTCCCTTTAACCCTTCAAAATCCAGCAGCTGCCGGTTTTCAAAGGAGACAACCTGCACAGGCATGGGTGTATAAAATTGTTGGATAGATTCATCATTGACCATTTTGGAAGCTCTATAGTCTGTGCCAAACTGTAATTTAAGCTCATCATAGTCTTTTAAAAACGGGGTATTTTTTTGCCGCAGGTTCCAGGCAAGAACGATATGACCGCCGGGTCTTAGAATCCGTAAAAATTCTTTTTTCGTGGGCACCAGATCCATCCAGTGAAAAGCCTGGGCTACGGTGATAAGGTCAACACTTTGTTTGGGCAAACCGGTTTGTTCAGCGCGATGATTTTTGCTTGTAAAACCCGGATAACCGGATAGCCTTCTTTCCGCTGCTTTGCGCATGTCCTCATTGGGTTCAATACCAACCACAGCATACCCGTGTTTTAACAATAATTCAGAGAATATTCCCGTGCCTGAACCCACATCCGCAATACGCTGATCTTTTTTCAGCCCGATATTTTCTTCTAAAAAGGCAATAATGGCATCCGGATACGAGGGACGATATTTTACATAGTTCTCTACACGGTTGGAAAATCGGGTGGTCGGATTGAGCGAAGCAAGTGACTGCGTCATAATCGGAAATTAAAAGAAACGTAAAATTATTACTATTCTTCCTGCTTGTATGAAAGTGATACAAATTTAATTTTCACTGCGGATAGGATATAAATTCCGATTCCAAATATGGTGAAGAGAATGTCAAGCATTGACCACTCATCCTGTGCAGATTTCAGACAGGATGATTGCTTTATCCTGGAATATTTTTGTAGGGTAAATGTCTAAAACGATTTTTGATGCGCGATAGATTTCCCGCGTTGCAGTAATCGGCAAGATGTACGGTTGTTTAACACAACCGATCCGCCCTCCGCGTCGGAACTCGCTTCGGGACCAAAGAAGAAAGAAAATGAATTAGTGATGAAAGCAAAAATGAACCGAACCCGTTTTGTAGGATTAAGATTTTGCCCGGATGAATATGAGAAATTAGAAGAGCGCCGAAAAAAGACTACCTGCCCCGACATGAGTGATTATATGCGAAGGGTAATATTGAATAAACCGATAACCGGATATGTTCGAAATAAATCACTGGATGACTTCATGGCAGAAATGATGTTGCTTAGAAAAGAGCTCAACCATATCGGAAATAATTTTAACCAGGCAGTAAAAAAACTACATATATGCGATACTGAAATTGAAATTAAAACCTGGCTTCAGTTAAACGAAGATGGAAATCTTTCACTTTCAGAAAAAATGGAAGAGATCAAAAAAAAGATGGACACAATTGCTGATCAATGGTTGCAGTAATACATACGAGCAGTAGTTTGAATAATGCCCTAAACTATAACGAGCAAAAAGTGAAGCAGGGAAAAGCAACATGCATTGCTGCGGTCAACTATCCCAAAGAACTGGAAGACTTAACCTTTTATCAAAAACTCTACCGGTTGACCAATCTCGCGGCATTGAATACAAAAGCTAAAACAAATAGCATACATATTTCTTTAAATTTTGACGGCTCTGAAAAAATAGATAAGGAAACCTTGCAAAAAATTGCTGATTCATATATGGATAAAATCGGTTTCGGTGCCCAGCCTTATTTGTTGTACCAGCATGAGGACGCTGGACATCCGCATATTCATATTGTTTCTACCAATATCAAACCAGATGGTAAAAGAATTGAGCTTCATAACATCGGGCGCAATCAATCGGAAAAAGCCCGAAAAGAAATTGAAGATGATTTTAAATTGATAAAAGCAGGAAGCAAAAAACAGTTACAGTCAGAAAGGATAAAGCCGGTAAATGCGCTGAAAATTCAGTATGGAAAATCAGAAACAAAACGCGCTATTACGAGCGTACTTGACCAGGTTGTCAATAATTACAAATATACATCGCTTGCAGAATTAAACGCCGTGCTGCGTCTTTATAATGTGGAAGCAGACCGGGGTACTGAGAATTCCCGCATCTGGCAGCATCAGGGCTTAATGTACCGGGTACTGGATGGTGAGGGGAATAAAATAGGTGTACCCATCAAAGCAAGTTTAATATATAACAAACCGACCCTGAAAGTTTTAGAAAAGAAATTTTCAGAGAATCAATTGCTGAGACAACCACATAAACAGCGACTTAAGAATGCCATTGACTGGACGCTTCTGAAAACTAAAAACCCATCATTGGAAAATATAAAGCGCATACTCGAACGGGAACAAATACAAATTGTTGTGAGACAAAATAAAGACGGAATTATTTACGGGTTTACCTATGTCGATCACAATAGCAAATGCGTTTTCAACGGAAGCGATCTCGGAAAAGATTATAGCGCAAAAATGATGCTCGCCAGGTGTGGAGAAAAGACAAGTTTTGAATACCAACAGGAAAAAGCAGAAAAGAAAATTCATAATGAGTTTCAAAAAAAATATACGATAGATCCGGAAGTTGTTGATCGCTCATACATTGGGGGGAACAAAATAATACAAGAGCTGATCAATCCAACTATTACCAGTGATTATTTTCCTGTCGAATTAAAATTTTCCAAAAGAAAGCGAAAAAGAAAAAGACAATCCGACCAATTATAAATTTTTCAAATAGTGGGTGATGAATACCGGGGAGAATGAACAGGGACTCAGAAAGATACTCGACATGACCAGAATGATCAGTATCGTTTTATTGTTACTTCATTTTTATTACAGCTGTTTTGCTGCATTCACCGATTGGAACCTGCGGGCAAAAATTTCAGATCGCATCATGATCAATTTGATTCATACGGGACTTTTTAGTTCGATGGTAAAAACAAAATCCATTGCACTTGGGTTTTTAGTGATCTCACTGGTCGGTGCAAGAGGACGGAAAAATGAAAGATTAAAATACCGATCCGCTTTTGTTTATATCGCGATCGGGATCATCATTTTTTATGGAAGTGATTTTTTGTTGAAACTTGAAATCGAACAGGCAGCGCCTTCCATATTGTATATGTTGAGTGTTTCGCTTGGGTATATTTTTATTCTTACCGGAGGAACATTATTATCACGAGTCATCCGCCAAAAATTAAACCAAAACGATATCTTCAACAAAGAAAATGAAACCTTTCCACAGGAAGAAAGATTACTTACCAACGAATTTTCCATTAATCTTCCTGCAGAATATTATTTACGAGATAAAAAAAGAAAGAGTTGGATCAACATCATTAATCCTTTTCGCGGCTTACTGGTTATTGGTTCGCCCGGATCGGGCAAGTCTTATTTTATCATCCAGCATATAATTAAACAACATATCGAAAAAGGTTTTGCCATGTTTGTCTATGATTTTAAGTATGATGATTTATCTCTCATCGTTTATAATCATTATCTAAAAAATAAAAACAAGTACAAAGTTGCGCCTAAATTTTACATTATTGATTTTGATGACCTCTCCCGCGCCAATCGCTGCAACCCGCTCGCCCCGGCAACGATGCATGACATTACGGATGCCGCTGAATCTGCCCGCACCATCATGCTTGCGATCAATAAGGAATGGATAAAAAGACAGGGTGATTTTTTTGTGGAGTCACCTATAAATTTTTTAACGGCAATCATCTGGTTTTTGCGCAAATACCAGGACGGAGAATTTTGCACCCTTCCGCATGTCATTGAACTCATGCAAATGGATTATTATGATTTGTTTTCCATCCTGAGGACAGAAAAAGAAATTGAAGTGTTGATCAATCCATTTATTACAGCGCTGGAAAACGATGTGATGGAGCAACTCGAAGGGCAAACCGGTGCGGCAAAAATCGCGCTGGCAAAATTATCATCACCGAATCTATATTATATTTTAACCGGGAATGAATTTACACTCGATATCAATAATCCCCTCGAACCAAAAATAATCTGTGCCGGCAATAATCCGCAAAAGCAAATGGTGTATGGCCCGATCCTGTCTTTGTATGTTACACGGCTGATTAAGTTGGTTAATAAAAAGGGAAAACAAAAATGCAGTCTGATCTTTGATGAATTCCCGACGATATATTTAAATCATATGGACTCATTGATTGCAACTGCAAGGGGCAATAAAGTAGCCACAACATTAGCCGTGCAGGATTTTAGTCAACTAAAAAAGGATTACGGCAGAGACAATGCGGAAGTGATCATGAATATAACCGGAAATGTAATTAGTGGTCAGGTGATGGGAGAGACGGCAAAACAACTTTCTGAGCGTATCGGAAAGATCATGCAGGATAAGGAAAGTTTTTCTATCAACAGTTCTGATACTTCGATTAGTCGCTCACGGCAATTGGAATCTGCTGTTCCTCCATCAAAGATTGCAGGATTATCTTCCGGAGAATTTATCGGGATGGTTGCTGATGATCCGCTAATGAGGATAGAATTGAAGGCTTTTCATGCGGAGATTATAAATGATCATGAAGAATTGCAAAAAGAGAAACATTTATATAAGCCATTACCCGCTGTCCGAATTATTGATCGTTCAACGATTGAAAAAAATTATTTGCAAGTTAAGAAGGACACACAAAATATTATACATGCAGAGATTGATAGAATCGTTAATAATCCTTCTTTATCTTATTTAATAATTAAGAAATAATAAGGCAGTTCTCCCACTATTAGTTTCATTGATCCTATTGAATCTTCAAGTTATCAGCAAATAAACAGCAGCTTATTTACGAAAAAACGCAATTAATTTGCTAAATTTACGCAAATCGTTTATTTTTAAACTTTATGAAGAAGCTAAATTCTGCAGTAAAAGTTGGAGTTGTTGATGATCATGGACTTTTCCGTAACGCTATTGCAACCTTGATAAAATCGAAACCAGAAAAATACAGAGTGGTAATTGAAGCAGAAAATGGAATGGATTTAATTGAAAAGCTCAGCAAATTGAAAACTGAAGATTTACCAAACGTGCTGACTCTAGATATTAATATGCCAGAAATGGATGGCTTTCAAACGGCAGAGTGGCTTACTGTAAAGCAACCACAAATTAAATTCATCGCTCTCTCTATGTTCAATGATAAAAACAGAATATATCGGATGATAAAAAATGGTGCTAAGGGATACATCACAAAAAATGCTTCATCTGATGAAATTTATGAAGCTATTGATGTGGTAGCAAATAATGGAGTTTATATAAATGATTCGGTATCGCAGAAACTTTTTGACGCTATAAAAGAATACGATGCCGATCAATTTTCAAAATTTCTTTTGGATAAAAGAGAATTACAATTTCTTCAATTGATTGTCTCGGAAGATACTTACAAAGAAATTAGTATTAAAATGAATTTGAGCGAAAGAACAATTGATGGCATAAGAAACGAATTATTTGAAAAATTGAATGTTAAAAGCCGCGTTGGGCTTGTGTTATACTCAATCAAAAAAGGTATAGTAAATATAACTCATTAAAATCTTGATAAGGAAAAATCAATTATATCAATTGGATGCTGATTTAAATTCTACAAATCAAGAAAAAATATCGATGAATTTTTGGGGAATAAAGTTTGATTTTACGAACCCTGGAAAAAAAACAATTCCTATTTTAATAATTCTCTTGATATTTATTTTAGGAATTATTTTTTTTCTCAAAACATACTTCTTGAGTTTTTTTATTTTAAGCAAGTCAAAAAATGCTGCTGATACAACCATCACAGTTATAAAAAAGATTCTTAAAAGATGAAATAATTCGTAGCCTGTTAAGTAAAATACAATCAATTGCCACTTGATACAGGATTCGAGGCCATCTCCGCCCAAAAAGATTCGAAATCTGTACGGTACTTATTATTAACAATCAGGTACTTCCCGCCTGAGAAGTCTACGATTTTTTTAAACACCCCATCGTGAGTTTCTTCATCTGTGAGATGCAACTTATTTGTCTTAAGTTTTCGCAATTGATTACTGTTCAATTGGGATTTTGGGTGAAACAAAAAAAGGCAATAGTCTGGCGAAAGGGGCAAATACAACTCAGCCTCCACCGGAAGGATCCAAGAGTAATTTTTTTGAAAATCTATACAGACTGGCTCGTCTGAAACTGGCCAACTGCGCCCATTGAAATCCTGAAGTATTACCGCGTGAAAACTTCGTAGTATGCGGACAAGATGATTAGTGATGATTCCCTGCATTAAGGGCAAATGTTCATCTTTATTCATCATTATGAAAGCCAGTTTTGCGATAGCTGGTGTTTCCTCATCAGACATCATCACCTCATTCAAAAACTTATCTCGGGTTTCGGGATGTTGCAACAATTCTATAAAAAATTTTCGGTTATTCTCCGAACGCATGATTAAGGAAGCGGCAAAATGCCGAAGTATGTCCTCATGTCTTAGAGTTAATTTCTTTTGATTTTTTATAGAACTAAGAACCATCGGGTACAAGCTCTCAATCTTTCCGGCAGTTTCTTCAAAATGCCGTTTTTCCCTGTAGTTATCCGAAGGGAAATCAAATTCGTTGATGGCTGTGGAAAATATATCAATGGGAATAGTAACGAGTGAGCGCACCACTTTGTCAACAACAAAGATCTTCCATATCCCGTTTTCCAAATATCCGAACTGTTTTAAATAGATTTTTGGAACCCGGTGCTGTCTTTGTTGAAAATGAAAATCCATTAAGCAAAATTAACGCGATTTTGTAGAAACTTTAAAACGGGTTTGAGTGTAAATTATATTTTGCGCTTAATGAGTCATTGGCGTAATGAACGTGCTATTTCTTTCTGCAAACAACCCGCTAACAGCTTTAGATCATCCATAAAATAGTTTGAAATATGTATGCTGGGGGACACAATACCAGCCTGCATTTCAGGCGATATGTAATTTTGAAGCATTTGCTTTCGTGAGCCTTAGAGAACCCGCAAGATTTCTCAACCGTTGTTGGCACACGATTTACCTAATGACATTTCGGAGCGTGATCCCTTGGCATAAAATAATAATGCTGATTTTTCTTCAGTGATATTATTTTTCGTTTCTATTCTTAAATCCAAGTGTTTCAAATGAATTCCAAAATCAATTGCTTTGTTCAAAAGAAATTATTCACAATTCAGGGCTTATTTTCGTCTCTCCGCATTATTTTTTTATGGATTAAGAGATTCTGATAGAAAATGGCTTGTCTTTGTATTATTATTTGCGATGGAAACAATCGTGCTGGTGACCGAAAGGAGTTTTTTTATCAAGCCATTTTTATAAAATTTAATTTTACTTTTTATTGTAGAATCACAAATCATTTTTAGCGCTTACACTCTTGTCGTTTTAAATATCCAGCTGAATTTAGCGATTGATAATTGGCAAAAAATCACGAAGATCAAAATATAACCTGGTCATAAAATACGGTCATGAAAAATCTTGGAAATATCTTTAATCTGGTTTTATCCATCTACCTAAATATATCATTCGCGCAGGCCCAAAAGCCTGAACCCAGATTGCTTAGTCTGTCAGTATATGATGAGGCAAACAAACAGGTAATTTTGTTTGGAGGAGAAAATGACAAGGGGTACTTGAATGATTTATGGGCCTATAAAAAATCCAAATGGCAAAAAGTGGACAGTTTAGGACCTGGCATAATAAAATGCGCTTTTGCCTATGATATTACCCGAAAAAAAATTGTTTTATTTGGAGGTTCGGGCAAAACAGTAACAACAGACGAAACTTGGGAATGGGATGGCTCGCATTGGACGAAAATCGATTTGCCGGGTCCTGTTTCCCGCAACCATCCGATGAGTGTTTATAGCCCTAAAGATAAGGCTGTCATTTTATTCGGTGGTTATGGTGATTCCCACCTTCTGAACGACACCTGGGCGTATGATGGTATTTCCTGGAAACTTATGGACAATGATGGCCCAAAAGAATGCCTGCCACATGGAATGTATTATGATGAAAAAAGACAGAAAGTAATGATGGTAACATTATCCGAAAGTCATGATTCTCCGGATCCAACCCGAACTATTAACAAATTATGGGAATGGACAGGAAAGTCGTGGAAGAATATTCAGGATGGTAATATGACTACTTCACAGCACGGCTTACAGGCACTTGCCCGGTTTGGAGAAGATGGAATATTGTTATTTGATGGCGGCGATGTTTCAAATGGCCTGGGAAAAACCTGGGTATACAATGCTGGCAATTGGCACAGCCCGCAGGTCAATGGTCCTTCCCAAAGAGGGGGTCACGCCATGATTTACGACCCCATGACAAAGAAAACTGTTCTTTTTGGCGGACAGGACGACCAGAAGAACTATTTCAATGACCTTTGGGAATGGGATGGGAAAAGCTGGAAAAAAATCAATTGAACAAGTAACTGAAAGAGGAAGCGCATCAATGGCGTTCTTATTTAAATGTGTCCTTAAATAAAAACAAAATTTATCCTGGTGCTTTTCAATTTATACGAAAAGACCAGAATTTTCAGATTTAGGATTTTAGTATATTCTCCTAATGATCGCAACCGGATATCTTATCTATTCACATCGTAAATTTTTTACCGGGTTAGCAAGTGCCGCCTTAACAGAATGGTAGCTAACTGTCGCCAAGGCAATTACTATGGCAGCAAGACCCGCAAAAATAAAGACAAGAACGTTTATCGACACATGATAGCTGAAATTATTAAGCCAGTTGCTCATTGCCCACCAGGCTATGGGACTGGCAACCAGCGCGGCTATAAATACCAGGATGATAAAATCTGCGGAGAGCAGCTTAACGATGCTAATCACACTGGCTCCCATTACCTTTCTGACACCAATTTCCTTAATACGTTTTGTTACTGCCAGCGTAGCCAGTCCAAACAATCCCATGCAGGCAATGAAAATAGAAAGACCTGATGATATTTGTACTATCAGGTTAGTGCGTTGCTCCTGCGCGTATTGGACTGCAATAGCGTTATCCAAAAATTGGTAATCGAATTCCTGCCCTGGTGCGACTTTCGCCCAGGTATCTTTAAGAATAGCAAGAATATTGGCAAGATGGCCTTCTTTAATCAAAACAGAAATTCGGGGTTGAGGGGGAGCGGTGAGATTAATATCGCTAGCATATTTCAATAGAGAATTTGCATCTCCTGACATAACCAAAGGTTGAATTTTTGTATGTAAAGACTCAAAATTGAAATCCTTTACCACGCCAACAATTTGCTGGAGAAAGGGGCCCGGAAGTTTTTTCCCTACCGGATCCTGCAGATTATTTGCTTTAACAAAAGCCTCATTTACCAAAGCGGAACCCGAAGCATCCGCCGGATTGTCAGGGTACAAATTTCTTCCTTTAATGATTTTTATCTGCATGGCATTTACAAAATTTGCATCAATAGCATTGTACTGGAAGGCATTTATCTGTTTTGTCCCGGGGTCTTTATAGCTTAATTGGAACC
>Ga0070731_10004844_pt1 | contig 11329 bp, 8 predicted proteins | sample Coa_R1_2_FD_66448 | JGI IMG/M metagenome (GOLD analysis project Ga0070731, IMG submission 66448) | Surface soil microbial communities from Centralia Pennsylvania, which are recovering from an underground coalmine fire - Coalmine... | ecosystem: Environmental > Terrestrial > Soil > Unclassified ... | reverse complement strand
TCTTATCACAGCGACAACCGGGAGCAACCGATCAGGAGGGCTTCCCACTCGCAGCATACCTCCCGGCCCTTACAACACACGTGTGCTACGAATCTTCAGACACCGGTCGCCCGCCCAAGATTTCCATGTTCAAACAAAGCTGGATAGAGGTGCTGAACGGACACGACCACCTCTATGCCCACTATCGCCCGCTTGACCCCTCCGGGAACTATGATCCAAAGAAGGGCATCCGAGAATTCATCGTGGGCACCGGTGGCGAGACACTCGATACGGTGGTAACAACCACTGTGACGAGCGGCGCAGGCGAAACGAACTTGGAGGATCCTAGCGGCAACCCGGACTTCAACGCGTTGAATCTCGAGGCGAACTCAACCGGGTTCTACTGGGGTGTGATGGCTCTGACGCTCAATCAGAACGGCTACGCGTGGGAGTTCAACTCGGCACTGGAAGCTCCCCTAGCGGGTGCCCCTGCTTCGACTACTTTCAAGGACCAGGGCGTCGGCACCTGCCACGGTGGGCGGCAGCTCGGGTGGTAAGCGCTGAGATGGTTTTACAACCGGGGGCGAATAATAATACCAATGTCGCCTAGGCTGGTTTGTCTTTGAGCTTTCGTTTAGTACGGAGTGCCCACCCTTCGCGAGAGGTCGCGAGGGGTGGGGATTTTTACCTTGGCTTGCCATTGCAGCTCGTGAGGTGTGGCGATGTGTGGCGAGCCGCCGAACGCTGAGAAGCCGCAACTAGACTGTAGTCATCTGACCGCCATCGAAGGGAAGCAGGGTTCCAGTTACGCCGCCGGCGTTGTCCGAGGCAAGGTAACTGACGAAAGCTCCTAATTCATCGGTGGACAGCATTCGTCCAATAGGAATGTTCGAAGCAACTCTCTTACGTACCGCCTCAATCGGAAGACCTTCGCGCGTTGCAACTTCCTTTTCAAGGGCCTCGGTTCTCGCTGTCAAGAAACCACCGGGCATAATGCTATTCACGGTTATGCCGTCACTTGCCACCGCCTTCGATAACAACTTTGAGTATGTTGCCAAGGCGGAACGAAGAACGCTCGATATCGCAAGGAACGGTGCGGGTTCAACAGCGACTGTCGAAAGGATATTGATGATCCTGCCCCATTTCTTTCGTCGCATGTTGGGGAGCACCAAGCCGTATAGACGCAAAGTCGATCGAAAAAGGAGATCCAGGCCAGTCTCCCAATCAGCTTCGCTCAATTCGGTTACGGTCCCAGGCTTTGGTCCGCCCACGTTGCTAATCAAGACGTCAATTTCAAGCTGGTTTGCTTCTAGAGTTCGCGTAATCTCAGAGATCGCCTCAGGAGTCGACAAGTCACAAGCTACTGCGATTGCGCAACTACGCGATTCGCTTGCCACCGATTTGGAGGCGGCCTCGAGTTCCTCTTTGTGGCGAGCGCACATTACTACCGTGTGTCCCGATTTCGCGAGAGCCAACGCGCACCCGTATCCCAACCCTTTGCTGGCTCCCCCGATCAGAGCTGCTCTCATCAATTCAACTCCGCTTCTGACGTTATGTCTTCATTAGGAGCAAAATCGCGCTCAGCTTTTCTCCCCACTACGAGGTGGATGTCGAGTGGGGAAATACCTGTCCCTGGTCGCTTGAAAGCGAGATGACCGCGCGTAATTTTCTCCCCAGCCGCGATTCGCCTAGCTGCCACAATGGATCGACGGACACTCTTCTTAACCTCTTCCTCGGCAGGCTGAAGACCTCTACGCGCTGGGGCGCCCATCATCTGTTCGACCATACGTATGTCTGCAAGCAGGTTGGTGATATCCCGGCAAAGTACGGAGTTCAAGCGGTCGGGCAGTTCGTCGACATGCTCTTCGGCAACGTAAATGAACGAAGATTCCGCGCCAAGCGCAGCTGCCGTTAAAATGGCTCGCCGGTCCGAAGCATGCTGGCCATACGCCACTGGAACGCCAAACCTGGCTCGTAGCCATGGAATGGCCCGGAGATTCAATATCTCAGCAGGAGTGGGGACGACCAGCACCGTGTGGATCAATCGCACTTGAGCATCGGGGTACGTCTGGATCACCTCGACTGCGGCTGTGATGTCTTTAAGATCGGCCGCGCCAGTAGACACATAAACGGGTAGCCCACTGGACGCAGCTTCCTGAAGTAGGGGTGCGTAGCTGATGTCCGAACTGAGGATTTTCAGAAAGCTAACGCCCACTTCCTGAAGGATCGGGATGTGTCTGGGTTCAGTTACGGTGGCTCCCACCGCGAGCCCAAGCCCAACGGCGAACCGCGCAGCATTGATATGTGCGTTGATCGGTAGGCAGAACCGTCTCAGGTGCTCAGCGCTCTTCTGAAGGCGCGTAAGTTCAGCGCTGTCCTCGATTACTTGGACTGTTACGCACCGTCCCCCCTGATGGGCCACAGCTTCCATTATTCGCATCTGTCTGGCAGGATCTCCGAGATGGTTCAGACCTATTTCGAAAACGCTATTCATATATCTAACTCACTCTCTCGAATTGAGAACCCAAGTCCCGCTTCGCTAGGCATTAGCATCGTGAAACGAAAGAACGTTGGCATTCCCCCGCAAGCCCTCGTGGGAGCAAGCAGTGGGTCCGGTCTCACGGGCGTTTTTCCAAGGCTTGCTTCGAGTGCTGGTGCCGACGATGTCGAGCCAGCATTTGCGTCGGCAGCGACAGACTGACGAAAGCCAATTAGGGAATGTGTTTTCTAGACGGATTCGAGAGAGGGGCTATGTTCGGTGGACGCACAACAGGTGAAGCAGATCTTCGGGGGCGCGGAGTCGCTGGATCAAGGGATCGGTCCAGCGCGACGCGGCGGTCGGGCGCGATTGGGTGCCCGTCAAACCCGTGCTCCCTTGAGGGAGCATTCCGACCTGAACTTTGATTACCGTCGGCGCATCTCTTGTTAACAAGACGAGAGAGTAATCGTTCGATGTATTGTCGATGAGGTTGACCATCTCAGGGAGCTCTATGGTCGCGAGGCTGCAGAGGAGCAATCCAACCACAGTCAAAAGCGTCAATTTGTTGCGCGCCAATAATCTCCGCCGTTCGGTCATCACTTTGTCGACACCCTACCGGGCCGGCATCCGTATATATCGGAATGCCAGGTAATCGCAGGACCGCAATACTGCACACGAGAGTAGCCCAACTTGTGGTAGAAGGGCAACAAGACCGTGCCCACGCTCGTGGCTGATTGAACATTGGGGATGCATCATGAATAAACCGTACCTTCATCATGTTCTGATCGGCGTCAACGATCTGGAGCGTTCGCGCAGCTTCTACCGCGACGTCCTCGAACTTGAGGAAATCGAGCGTCCTCCGTTCGATTTCCCCGGCCTGTGGTTCCGCATCGGCGACGCCGAACAGCATCTCCACATTGTTGTTGGCATGGGGGCGCTGCAGCGCGTTGGGAGGCCGAACAACCCGCAAGACATTCACTTTGCCCTGCGGGTGAAAAGCTATCGCGAAACACTCAACTGGCTGCACAAGAAGGGCTTCCGCGAAGACGTGGAAAGCAGTGATCTGCGCAGCCTACAGCTGCGCCCCAATTCCATCACTGGCCGTCCGCAACTCTACATCCTCGATCCCGACCGCAATATGATCGAATTTAATTGCGAGCAACTCGACTAGCGGCAACCTTGGATACGGCAAGCGAAGCTATGTTGCGGAGGAGGGCCATACCGTGAACTGCAGGCGTCTCGGGAGTTAGTTGGTGGGCCCGCTAGGATTCGAACCTAGGACCAACGGATCATGGGCCGATAAAATGAATTCCCCTGTATATCCGTGGATTGTGTCTGAGTGCTTCCGACGCGGGTTCTGAAGAATCGAATTGCCTGATAGTGCTCTCATTAGCCGCCATTTTGCACGCTCTCTCGTCACACCGGGCGTCACAAGCATGGGCCTTCGCCCCCCAGTTGCACTTGTCCGGTTGCTGGATCGCTACCGCAAAACAAAGGGGGCCCGGAAGAGCCCCCTTTGAATCCACTGTGCCGTAGACTGAACTTTAGAAAGTGATTCGGGCCCCCAACTGGATTCTGCGCGATCCCCCAGTGAACTGTGTTTTGTCCAGGAAACCGTCACCAGCGGCACCAATATTCGTATAGGTGGTGCTCAGCGCATTGTTGACCGGGTTGATGAGCGATATCCCTTGCCCCGCTGAGAATACGTCCGGCTGTGCTAATGCGTAGTTCCGGTGGTTGAAGATGTCATACGCAGACACAGAAAAAACCAGGTGAACCCGTTCTGTGATCTTCGTGTCCTTTTGAAATCCCATATCCCACACGTTCATACCGGGTGCCCGGAAACTGTTGCGGCGTACGGTACTTAGTGCGCCAAGCCCTACGGAAACATATCTTGCGCTTGAGTCTTGTGCAACGTAGCCCACGATATTGGCGTCGTTGCCGGCACCGCAACCAGTAACCAGGCCTGTGTTCGGGTCTTGGGCGCTGGCCGGTACGATGCGGGTTGCCCCGCCCGCTCCGTCGTTGCAAACGAAGTCGACGAAACTTACACCTGTTCCCTTCGCACTCGGATTCAGAATGGGCCGGTCGCCAGCCGAATCCGCGTTTCCGTTGCTATCCGACCCGTTCAGAATTGTCACGGGCGTCCCATTATAGACCTGCCAAGAGCCCTCCCACTGCCAGCCGTTTGCAAACCCTCTCACAAAGCCACTGTCCAGATGCGAAGAGGGGAGATCGTACACCCACGAAACGGCCAACTTGTTGGGAACGTCGAGGCTGGAGCGCGACCAGTCATCGCTCACGTTCTCCCAATCCTGCGAGCGCCGCGGGTTGACTCGACTGCTGAAAAGCTCGTTCGTGGCATCGTCCATATCCTTTGAATAGGTGTAGTTAGCGCGCAGAGTCAGCCCGTGACCCACGCGATGATTGAAGTCCAACGAAACGCCGTGGTATATCGCGTTAGCCAGGGGCGGGAACGACGTTACCAACGCTCCACAGAATCCCTGGACTCCGTATATGAATGGAGAGGGGGCGAGGCACGAGCCGCCCGGGCCGCCCCCAGCGTTGCTCTCAAACGTATCCCAAGTGGCAAGCGTCGCAGCCGGCGACACTACCGTCGCTGGAACGGCTGTGGTGGAGAGGTAGGTCGGAAGGGCGCCCAAACCCGCGTCGAAACCGCTCTGAGTACTTATGCGGGCCTGTATGGGCAGTTCCAAGCTCCGCGTGCCCACGTATCGTAGTTCGAGGCTCGAATTCCAGCCTATCTCGTGCTGAACACCCAACGACCACGTTAGCACCTTTGGCTCAACAATATTCGGGATGAGGCTGCCTGTGGACAACCGACAGTCCGATTGTGTCGCGCAGGGAACATTGACCGTGAGGAGTCCTCCACCCTGCAAGAACCCCGGGCCGTTTGGGCACCAAGCCGGTGCGCCGGCTAATCCGCATGTTATTTGCGGATTCTGTTCCGTCTGAAGTTGCGGTGGCAGGCTGTTTATCGGGAAGTTCTGCGGCGTCACGTCATACGAAATTCCGAAGCCCGCGCGTACGGCCCACTTGCCGCTGCCGGTAGGATCCCAAGCCAATCCGACGCGAGGCCCAATATTATTGTAATCGCCTTTCGGTGTGTGGAATATAAGGGGCGTCCCAGGAAGATTCGAGATGGCATTCAGCGTCTGTAAGCCGTCATCGAGAGGAACACCGTTCCACTCATAGCGCACCCCTAGGTTTAGGGTGAGGCGCGGGAGTATCTTCCAGTCGTCCTGGATAAAGCCCGCGGCACCATTCTGGTTGCCACGCCACCGGCTAGTACCCACATTTCGAAGCGCCCCGTTCAGTCCAGTTGGTATCTCATCGTTCACGAGTTGATTGAGGTCTTGGTAATCCCACTCACCGCGCGAGCGGGGCAGATCAACGTTAGGATTGATCGCGTGAAGCCACTCAACTCCCCATTTGAAATTGTGCTTTCCACGCACGAAACTCATATTGTCCACAAGCTGGTAGGTGTTGAGGATGGTGCTCTGCGGGGCGCAGCCTTGGGGTCCCACGTCGACGCCCAACGGTGCGTCCACTTCCACGTTCGGGAAGTTGGCAAACGCCGCTGGAACCGTGAAGCCGGTCACGAGCCTGGCATAGCCGGCGCGGAACTCGTTCACGAATCGGCTTGAAATCACCCAAGTGTCCTTGAACAGGTATTTTCTGGTGTCGGTTGGGTTCGTCCCTGTGAACTGAGACTGCGGTGTGTCTGTGTTCACCCACGGTGTCCGTTGCCGATCATAGAGAACGTGAAAGGAGAGCGAATGCTTGCCCAGCGAGGCATCGGCATTGATGATGAAGTCCCACTGATTCAAAAAGTTCGGCGCCTGCGGAGAGATGGGGCCAATCGGGATCAGGCATCCGCCTGCGCACGAGGTGCCGGGCACGGTAACTAATTCACTGCCATCGCTGCCCCCCGCAATCGGAAACTGCTTCAGAACGTCCTGAACGGCCGTATCCGAAACAGATTCTAAGGTCGCCAGACCGGCAGCGGTGACTGTATGCTGGGTCACGGCCTGGGTTCCTAGTCCCTCCACGATCCTTTGGAAGGCACCGTAAATGAAGAGCTTGTCGTGGATGATCGGGCCACCAATCTCTGTGCCGGCTCGGTTAAAGTCATACCGCGTCTTAGGGGGAAGAGGAGTGCCGGGATCGTGCAGTTTTTGTAGATTGTCGTAGGCATTGTAGTTACGATTGTTGTTAAATCCCCACGCTCCGCCGTGCCAGTTGTTGGTGCCGGATTTCGTGATGGTATTAAACTGGCCGCCAGCCGAATGACCGTACTCCGCGCTGAACTGATTCGTGAGTAGGTTGAATTCTGCCACGGACTCCGGAATCACGTACTGCATGTGGCCGTTGAGGTCGATGCGGTTGTCATCCACACCGTCAATCGTGAAACTGTTCATGCGAGGCCGCGTACCGCCAATCGATCCACCTTCACCTAAGACGCCAGCCACTTGCGCAGTGGTTCCGGGCGCAAGCAATGCGAGCTGTAACTGTGAACCCGATGGGTCCAGATTCGGCAGTTGCGTCACCTGCGTACTGGTGAAGTCGTTCGAAATCTGCGAGGTTCCTGTTTGCACGAGCGGTGTTGACCCGGTAACCTCTATCGTTGACGTGACGGACCCGAGTGGCAAGGTGACATTCACCTCGGTTATCTGGTCCGCGAAAATCTGAATCCCGCTGCGAACGAACTTCCGGAAGCCGTCCTTCTCGACCGTAATCGAGTAGGTGCCGACCGGTAGGTCGGGGTAGTTATAAAGTCCGGCGACAGTACTTGAAAGGGGAATAGTCACTTGCGTGGCAGTGTTGGTGATGCTCACCGACGCGTCGGCAATCGCTAGTCCCTGGCTGTCGGTTACCGCTCCGCGCAGCGTCCCGCCCGTCGTCTGTGCGGCTGCGAATCCCGCGAATCCACACGCCAAAAGCGCGCACAACACACCGCAAAACATTACCTTCTTCATTTTCGGCTCCCGAATCCGGCTTGTCACCCCAACAAGGCCGGTTCTCTGTTTCGGCGATTTGACAATACGGAAAATGCGGAATTAGAACGCAATCTTCGTAACAACTAGCCTGGAGAATGTTCGCTTCTATCGGAGGCTGCAAGGACGATGTGATGAGTCGCGGGAATCCGGGTCGAAGTTACGGAAGGTGAGCACGAAATGTTGGGCTACTTCAGCACGAGGACGGAAAGACGACTTACCGTCCACTTGGGGGGAATTCGAAGTCCGCCGAAATGGCCCCATTCGTAGCTGAGGCGATCATGGAATCGACACGCTGGCGCGGTGCGTCGGGACATACTTGGCGAGGCCCGGGGGAAACCGTGCGTTAGCATCGTGCGCCGCGGGCAAAAAGGGTCGGCGCACCAGGATGCGCTATCCGAATCGAAGTGGTAAGTTACATCCTTTCTTTGTTGGACTGAATCTACTTTTTGTATGTTGGTCCCTACATGTGCCCAAGGAGACCAACTCCAGATAGAATGCGGAGCGTGGAAGTGCGCTGGCGGAAGCTGTCGACGATCGGATGGGCCTACTTGTGGTCCATCTTGTTTTGGATGAGTCTTGCCTTTTTGGCGGCAGGGGAGGATAAGCTCCGCTTCTTGGAGAGGAGGCTCCGCACATCTTACTGGACCGCACTCCTTGTCGAAGTCGGATTTCTACTGTCCGCGGCGCTGTTGACGCCTCCCATTTTCGCGATAGTTCACCGCTATCCAATCACTAAACCGATTCGGCTTGGTCGCGTAGCTGGCTATGTTCTTGGCATCGTCCTTTACCTCATCGCCTGCGTGAGCCTCCGTTGGATTTTGATGCCGCCTTGGAATATTCCTGCTCAGAAGTTCGATCAACGCTCGTTGCACGCGTTTTTTACGAGTTTTGACGTTTTTGCCGAGACCATCTGGAACTACATCATTCTTCTGGCGGCCGCGCATGCATACGAGTACTTTAAGCGGGCGAGGGATCAGGAACTTCAATTGCAGCAGGCGCTTGCCACCAGCGAACTCCAAGCTCTGAAGAGTCAGCTTCATCCGCATTTCTTATTCAATACACTCCAGGGAATCTCAGCTCTGATTGACACAGAGAAAGAGCACGCCAAAACGATGGTTCTTAAGGTCTCTAACTTGCTTCGGACTGCCTTGCAGTGTGCGAGCTCGGACGTCATTAGCCTCGATGAAGAATTGAGGTTTGTCGACGATTACCTCAGCGTGGAGAAAATGCGTTTGGAAGACCGACTCGAAGTCCGCTGGAAAATTGACCCCGCCGCACGGCATTTGCTTGTGCCACAACTGATCATGCAACCTCTCGTGGAAAATGCGATTTTCCATGGTGTGGCTTGTTGCCGCGGAGGAGGATGGATCGAAGTTTCGTCCCGGCGAGCGGAAGGCATGCTGGAGATCGCAATCCGCAATAGCGTTGGAGGAAAGCGGCAAGCAGGGATGGGGTTAGGTCTCCAGAATGTGAGAGCACGATTGAAACACCTTTACGAGGACGAGGCGACTCTCTGCTTCGACCAGGGCAGCGATGGCGTTGCGATCGCGACTCTTGTGTTGCCGGCAATCGGTCAACAGAAGGAGGCGATGAAAGAAATGTTGGCCTCGAACTTACACGCTTAGTGGAGGGAAGATTGTGCGGGTATTGATTGTCGACGACGAACCACTTTCCAGAAGCTCCCTCGAGAATACCTTGAGAGCGAGAAACGACGTTCACACCCTCGATTGCGCGAACGACGCTGTTGAAGCCCTGGAATTGCTACAAAACAGGTCCTATGATGTCCTTTTACTCGACATTCACATGCCGGAATTATCGGGAATTGAGCTAGCCGACCGGTTAAATAAGTGGCGGCGGCCGATACCATCAATTGTGTTTGTTACGGCACACCATCAATACGCCGTTGCGGCATTTGAGAAGCACGCCGTTGACTATGTCCTGAAGCCTTTTGCACAGAATCGTGTTCATGAAGCCCTAGATATGGCAATCCGCAGAACGGAAAGCGAGCGAGCGGCCCAATTGGTGAAAATACTACCGCAGCTCGCGGATGCGTTGTCGAAGTCAGCGAAAATCGCCATCAAGACGAAAGGAAGGATCCTTTTCGTGGATCCGGCCGACGTGGTGATTATCGAAGCTCAAGGCAATTACGTGTTGTTACGGCGCCCTTCAGGATCGTACTTACTCCGAGAGTCGATTTCTACTATGGCGGAAAAGCTACAAGCCTACGGATTTATAAGAATACACCGCTCCGTGCTGGTGAACGGTTCCTTCGTTGAAGAAATTCAGCCTTGGCCCACGGGAGAGTACGTGCTTCGCATCAAGGGGGGCAAGGAATACACAGTCTCACGCACTTACAAGAGCAATTTGAAGTCCCTGGCAAAATTCTGGATCGGCGCCGACACTTTCGTCGCGGGCTAGCCGCGGCCCCGCGTTACAGTGGCCTTGCCAAGCTTTGTATCGTGTGGAGACTGGACAACCGAATCGGTGAATTGTTGGTGGGCCCGCTAGGATTCGAACCTAGGACCAACGGATTATGAGTCCGCTGCTCTAACCAGCTGAGCTACGGGCCCCACGCGGGTAACTGCCGCATTTTATATTATTTGTGCCAACTGCGTAGGGGATTAAAACGCACGAAAACCGGCCACTGTAGTAAATTCGCTGTAAATTTTCAAAAGTTCTCGTCACCGTTTCGCCGAGCAAAGCTGAAAATCACCATACGGGATGGAGCCGCCGCTTCAAAGCCCTAGCAACTACACTGTTGGTGAGCTGTAGTACTTTTTCGCCCGACTGAAGGTTTTCAATTACAAGGTGAGTCGGGTACTAGGAAAGGACTTGTCCGGTAAGCCGACTAATCAGGAGTTGACCGCGTTAGTTAGGGAGAACCTTTGAAGATTTCGTTTTCCTCGACGGGCATCTTCTTAAACTCCACGCCATCCACCGAGGGTGGACTTCCGACGAGGCAGGCTATGGTTTTTCGTTGCGTGAGGCGACAACGATAGATGGGCGTATTGTCTCCCTCGAAATCAACTGCGAGTGCGAGATTCCCTTTGCCATCTGGTTTAAAAGTGGTCATTTGAGAGGCCGATCCAATCATATCTATTTCGATTGAATATCGATTCGCCAGCATTACCCACTCGAATTTTCTACTCCGCTTGACGCCAGTGCAGTTAAGACTCACAAAATGACCGAGAAAACCAGTCGCGACCCACGTGCCAGTGACAGTCGCCATGGAAGGAACTCGCCCCTTGTTGAAAGACTCTGTCAATTCCTTGAGTGACTTCGGCTGGTCGGCACAAGGGGAGTATTGTGGAATTGAGTCTTTCGGTATTTCATCTGACTGTCCAGCAACAGATACCGACTGCTGTGCGGCGAAAGCAGCGAGCAATAGAACCCAGCCAATTCGTAGCAGAATCATGCGCAAAGGATACTCGCGACACAGCGATGGAATCCACTAAGTCCTGATTAACGCGCTTACCGTCCATGTGGGTAATGGAACGAACATGCCGGTTTCGCGACTAACCGGGCACTACAACGATTTTCGTACTGTTGGCGAGTTTAGCGCCCTATAGTATTCGATTCTAATGACAGGCGCTAACCCCACTACGATTGCCAGTTCTCACTTCGACGAGCTCCGCATTTGGCGAACGCGACTACCAAAGGCAAAACACGCCCTCCTTCCACCCTCCAATAACCGCCCAAATCCGCTCGTCATAGGAGACGTAGTTTACGTGTCAGTCTTTTCTCCGGGTGCGATCTGTGCCTTGGACCGAAAGACCGGAAAGTTAATCTGGCGTCGTGAGATCCCCCGCTTTGGTGGTGCTGCCGTTCACCTTTCACAGGGGACGTTGTT
>Ga0070731_10004843_pt1 | contig 11332 bp, 9 predicted proteins | sample Coa_R1_2_FD_66448 | JGI IMG/M metagenome (GOLD analysis project Ga0070731, IMG submission 66448) | Surface soil microbial communities from Centralia Pennsylvania, which are recovering from an underground coalmine fire - Coalmine... | ecosystem: Environmental > Terrestrial > Soil > Unclassified ... | reverse complement strand
CCAAAACCATGTAGCCGCCGCACTCGCCGTGCACCGGCCGCGTCGCGGCGAAGCGGCGCAGCCCATTTTTGAAATGCTCTGCCGCGGCGAGCGCGGCGGCGTGAAGCTCGGGATAACCGCCAGGCAACCAGCAACAGTCCGCGCGTTCCGCCGGCGGCTCGTTGGCAAGCGGCGAAAACGCAATGATCTCCGCGCCTGCATTGCGCCAGGAATTCAGCAGATGCGGATAGGCGAAGCTGAAAGCGCGGTCCTGCGCCAGCGCGATCCGCTGGCCCGGCGGCCGCAGCGCCGGTGCCGTCCCATTTGCCGCTGCGACATGGAGCGGCACCGCATTTGCCGTCAGAGCATCGAGATCGAGATGGCGCTCGGCCGTCGCGGCGAGGCGGTCGATCAGCGCGGCCAGATCGGCGTGCTCGTCGGCTTGCACAAGTCCGAGGTGACGCTCCGGCAGCGCCAATGCCGCCTCGCGCGGCAGTGCGCCGAACACGGCAATACCGAGCGCGGCAATCGCGTCGCTAACGAGCGCGCGATGTTTCTCGCTGGCCGTGCGATTGAGGATGACGCCGGCGATGCGGACGGCGGAATCGTGTACGGCAAAACCTCGCACGACCGCCGCCGCCGACTGCGCCTGCCGCGCGACATCGAGCACCAGTACGACCGGCAAGCCGAAATGGGCGGCGAGATCGGCGGTCGCGCCGCGCCGCCCGGCCGCGCCGGCGGTGCCGTCGAACAAGCCCATCACGCCTTCGATGACAAAAATATCGGCGCCATCGGCTGCCTGCGCAGCCAAGGCGTCGAGCAGCGCGCGGGGCATCGCCCAACTATCGAGATTGACGCATGGGGCGCCAACCGCAGCGGCGTGAAAGGCCGGATCGATATAATCGGGTCCGGCTTTGGCCGCGCGCACGGCGATGCCACGCCGGCCGAGGGCCGCGAGGAGCGCAAGCGTCACCGTGGTTTTGCCGGCGCCGGAATGCGGCGCGGCGATGATGATTCCGCGCGCCGTCATTTGGATTTTTTTTCCGCTGGCGCATGGTCGCCGAGCAGTTGCGTGCGCTTGGCGACAATGTCGCCGATCACGACGATCGCCGGCGGCTCGAATTCTTGTTCGCGCGCGGCGGCGGCAAGCTTCGCAAGCGTGGAGACGAGGACGCGCTGCCGCGGCGTGGTCGCCGACGCAATGATCGCTGCCGGCGTGGTTGGGGCGAGCCCCGCCTCCAGCAATGCGGCGGCGATCCGCTCCAGATTGTGCATCACCATGTAGAGCACGATCGGCTGCCCGGTGCGGGCGAGCGCGGTCCAGTCGAAATCTTCCTCGGCGCCGTGCCCGGCCGCGAAAATGACGGCTCGGTTGACGCCGCGCAGCGTCGCCGGGATGGCCGCCGCCGCCAGCGCGGCAAGTCCGGCGGTGACGCCGGGGATGATACGGAACGGAATACCGGCCGCCGCGAGCGTCATCGCTTCTTCGCCGCCGCGTCCGAACACGAAGGGATCGCCGCCTTTGAGCCGCAACACCCGCTGGCCGGCGCGGGCCAGCGCGATCAGCCGCTCGCTGATATCGGCCTGCACCGCGGACGGTTTGCCGCCGCGCTTGCCGGCAAATTCGAGGCGGGCTTGCGCGCCGCGCAACGCCAGCACGCGTTCATCGACCAGCGCGTCATGCACCACGACATCGGCTTGCGCGAGGCCGGCAAGCGCATCGAGCGTGACGAGGCCCGGATCGCCTGGGCCGGCGCCGGCGAGCCAGACGTGACCCGGCGCGAAGACGGGAATGCCGGCGCGTTGCGCCACCAATGCGTCCCATGCCGTCATGATGCGCACCCATCGTGACGCCCGCAACGCACGGGACTAAAGGATGCGTCATGTCCAAGCAGGTCCCTCCCTTGCGCCGTGGCTGGACCACCGGCGCCTGCGCCACCGCCGCCGCGAAGGCGGCATTCACGGCGCTTGTGACCGGCGAATTTCCCGATCCGGTCGAGGTGACGCTGCCGCGCGGCGAGCGGCCGAGCTTTGCGCTCGCCGTGACGCGCAAGGACGAACGCTCGGCCACTGCCGGCGTCGTCAAGGATGCCGGCGACGATCCCGACGTGACCCATGGCGCGCTGGTTTGCGCCACGGTTCGCGCCGGAACGCCGGGCGCGGGCGTGAGCTTTCGTGCCGGCGAAGGCGTCGGCACGGTGACGCGTCCCGGCCTGCCGGTCGCGCCGGGCGAGCCCGCCATCAATCCGATGCCGCGTCGCATGATCGAGGATGCCATCGCCGAGGTCGCCGCCGCAGCCCGCTGTGCGACAGATGTGGAAGTCGAGCTTTCCATTCCCGGCGGCGAAGCGCTGGCGATGAAAACGCTCAACGGGCGTCTCGGCATCGTCGGCGGTTTGTCGATCCTCGGCACCACCGGGATCGTGGTGCCCTATTCTTGCTCGGCCTGGATCCATTCGATCCATTCCGGCATCGACGTCGCACGCGCGGCCGGCCTCACGCATATCGCCGGCGCGACCGGCGCGAGTTCGGAGGCCGGCGCGCAGAAGCTCTACGATCTGCCGGAGATCGCGCTGATCGACATGGGCGACTTCGTCGGCGGCATGCTGAAATATTTGCGCCGTCATCCGGTGCCGCGCGTCACCATCGCCGGCGGCGTCGCCAAGATGACCAAGCTGGCGCAGGGGCTGACCGATCTGCATTCCAAGCGCGGCGCGGTCGATCTTGTCGAACTTGCCAATCTCGCGGCGACGGCCGGCGGCGCTGCGGCACTCTGTGCGCGCATCGTGGCGGCCAACACCGCGGCGGAAGCGTTTGCACTGGCGCTGACCGAAGGCATCGCGCTCGGCGACGCCGTCGCGCGTGCAGCGCAGGCGACTGCGGCGGCCATGGTTGCGGGCCGCGACATCTTTGTCGAAGTTGTGCTGTTCGATCGCGAGCAGAACCTGGTCGGCCGTGCACCATTCAGGAATTGAATTGACTCCGATCAATACCGCGCGAGCGGGAATCCAGACTGGGTCCCCGCCTTTGCGGGGACGAGTGGTCGGGTGGCGCGTCGCGCTCACGCCGCGCCTCCCCGGAAGCGGCGGCGATAATCGGCGTCGTAGAGCGCGCTGTCGCGAAAATCGCGCGCGGCAAGCGCAGGGCCGACGAGAATGAGCGCGGTGCGTTCGATGTGCAGCTCGGCAACTCTTGCGGCGAGGTCGGCAAGCGTGCCGCGAACGACTTGCTGCTCGGGCCAGCTTGCCTGCACCACCGCCGCGGCCGGGCAATCGGCGCCATAGAAGGGCGTCAGCTCGTCGACGATCTTGTCGACGGCATGAATGGCGAGATGAATGACCAGCGTCGCGCCGCTCCTGGCAAACGTCGCGAGCGTCTCTCCTTCCGGCATGCGCGAGGCGCGGCCGGAAACGCGCGTCAGCACCACGCTCTGAGCTACTTCCGGCACCGTGAGCTCGCACTGCAACGCCGCCGCCGCGGCAGCGAAGGCGGGCACCCCGGGCGTCAGCGTATAGGCAATACCGCGCCGCTCCAGCCGGCGCAGCTGTTCGGCGAGCGCGCTGTAAATGGAAAGATCGCCGGAATGCAGCCGCGCTATATCGCGCCCGGCGGCGTGCGCAGCGGCAAACTCGGCGTCGATCTCGTCGAGCGTCAGCGGCGCGGTGTCGACGATGCGGGCGCCCGGCGGACAATAGGTCAGCAATTCGCGCGGCACGATCGAGCCGGCATAGAGGCAGACCGGGCAGCGCGCAATGAGATCGCGCCCGCGCACGGTAATGAGATCGGCCGCGCCGGGCCCGGCGCCGATGAAATGCACCGTCATGGCTTTACCCATAGCCATTGCGTCACCGGCATTGCGGCACGCCAGCCGGTTTTTTCGCCGACCGGTTCGGCGCGCGAAATTGCAATACGGATCAGTTCGCCGCCGAGCGCGGCGTGCCGCGCGAGCAGCAATGCCTCGGTTTCAAGCGTCACCGCATTGACCACGAGCCGGCCGCCGGATCGCAGCCCGCGTGACGCCGCATCGAGCACGGCGGAATCGCCGCCGCCGCCGATGAAGATCGCATCCGGCGTCGCCAGGCCGGCAAGCGCGTCCGGTGCGGCGGCCTCGACGATCTCCAGGCTCGAGACGCCGAATGCTGCGGCGTTGCGGCGGATGCGGGCGGCGCGGTCCGCGCGCCGCTCGACGGCGACTGCGCGCATCGTTGGATCCGTGAGCATCCATTCGATTGCGACCGAACCCGAGCCCGCGCCGATATCCCATAACAGCTCGCGGCGGCGCGGCCCCAGCGACGACAGGGTCACGGCGCGCACTTCGCGCTTGGTGATCTGGCCGTCGTGTTCGAACAGCGCGTCGGCGAGACCCGGCGTGCGCGCCAGCACGCGCGCATCGGGCGTGGCGACGACTTCGATGGCGAGCGTATTGAGCGGACCCACATCGTCGAACGCGAAGTCGCCAGCCGTCGTGTCGCGAATACGCTCGCGCGGACCGCCGAGCCATTCCAGGATCGTCAATCGCGAGGTCCCGAAGCCGGTCTGCGCCAGAAGCTTCGCCAATGCCGCCGGCGCTTCGCCATCGGAGGTGAGCGCCAGAATGCGCGCGCCGGGCTGCAAATGCGGCCGGATCAGATCGAGGCTGCGGCCGTGCAGCGACAGCAGCACCGTCTGCGGCAACGACCAGCCGAGGCGGGCCGCCGCCAGGCTGAAAGCCGAGGGTGCCGGCACCACGATCATTTCGCGCGGATCGACGTGGCGCGCCAGCACCGCGCCGACGCCATACTGGAACGGGTCGCCGGACGCGAGCACGCAGACCTGCCGGCCGCGATGCCGCGTCACTTCCTCGGGCGCACTATCGAACGGGCTCGGCCACGGCCGCGTCGCGCCGCGAATGAGCGGCGCTGCAAGCCCCAGGTGACGCCGGCCGCCGAACACGATTTCTGCCGCTCCGACGAGGCCGCGCGCCACCGGGCTCAAGCCCTCGACGCCGTCCTCGCCGACGCCGACAATGGACAGCCAGCGCGGCGATGCGGCACGCTCTTCGCCGCTCGCCTCGGGAAGCGGCGAATTAGCAGGTGACATGGCCCGAATCCTTATTCTCGGCGGCACCACGGAAGCTCGCATGCTGGGCGAACGCCTCGCCAAGCGCGCCGATCTCGATGTGACGCTGTCGCTGGCCGGCCGCACCGCTTCGCCGGTCCCGCATGCGGTCCCCATTCGGGTAGGCGGGTTCGGCGGCGCCGCGGGCTTGGCCGATTATCTCGTCGCGCAGCGCGTCAACGCATTGATCGACGCCACGCATCCTTTTGCCAATGTCATTTCGGAGAACGCCACTGCAGCCACGCGCCAAACTGCCGTGCCATTCATGATGCTGCGCCGCCCGCTCTGGAGGGCCGTTGCGGGCGATCGATGGATTGAAGCGGCCGACACCGAAGCGGCGGTGCGCGCCATCGGCGAAAAACCCCGCGGCGTCTTTGTCGCGCTCGGCCGCAACGAGCTTAAGCCGTTGGCCGGCGCGCCGCAGCATCGTTATCTCGTCCGCAGCGTCGATCCGGTGGAGCCGCCGCTGCCGCTGCCGCATGTCGCCTATGTCACCGCACGCGGGCCGTTTCGCGAGGCCGATGACCGCGAGCTGATGACGGTGCACGGGATCGACGTCGTCATCGCCAAGAACAGCGGCGGGACGGCGGCCTATGGCAAAATCGCGGCGGCGCGCGCACTCGGCATCGAGGTCATATTGTTGCGCCGGCCGGCCGCGCCCGATGGGCCCGCGGTCGAGACGGTGGATGACGCGATCTCTTGGCTCGATCATGCGCTCACCTCCGCCGCGGCACGCGGCGTATAGACGAGCGGCGTACGGCCGGGCCGTGCGATCACGCGCGTTTCTCGCGTGCCGACGATGACCAGCGTCGCCATGTCGGCCGGTGCTCTATCGGCCGCCGCCAGCGTGGTGACACTCACGCGCTCGTCGACGCGCCCGACGGCGCGGCCGAACACGACCGGGGTCGCCTCCGGCAGATGCGTCCGCAGCCGCTCGACGGCAGCGCCGAACTGCCGCGGCCGCGCCCGCGACACCGGATTATAGAGCGCGATCACGAACCCCACGCTCGCCGCCGCGTCAAGCCGGCGCTCGACCAGCGCCCATGGTTTGAGATTATCGGACAGCGACAGCGCGCAGAAATCGTGGCCAAGCGGCGCACCGATTTTTGCGGCGACGGCGAGCATGGCGGTGATGCCGGGAATAAAATCGACGTCGAGCATGCGCCAGCTTTCCGGACCGGATTCAATCTGTTCGCAGACCGCCGCCGCCATGGCGAAGACGCCCGGATCGCCGCCGGAGACTATGGCGATGTTGGCGCCAAGCGCGGCATCGGCGAGAGCCGCCGCGGCACGTGCGCCTTCCTCGCGATTGTCGGAAGGGTGCCGGCTCTGCCCGGCACGCACCGGCACGCGGTCGAGATAGGGTCCATAGCCGTAAACCGCGGCGGCGCTTGCCAATGCGTCCGCCGCATCCTGCGTCAGATAACGCGCATCGCTCGGTCCCAAGCCGACGACGGCGAGGTGTCCCGTCATGGCCGTTCCTCCCAACCCGGCACCAGGACCACCGCGAAATACGGCGCCTCGTCATCAAGCTTCGCGGCGAGGGGAATCATTTTCTCTTCCACCATCGTGCCGCGCTCGACATAGATCGCGCGCGACAAACGCCCGCTCGTCACCAGTGCGCGCCGCAGCTTTGGCAAATGCCGCCCGACCTTCATCACCACGGCGGCGTCGGCTTCCGACAAGCGCCGCGCCAATTCGCCCTCGTCGAGCGTCGCCGGCAGCACGGTAAAGACGTCGTCGCCTTGTGCGATCGGCATCCCCGCCGCCGACCAGCAACCCGACATCCCGGTGACGCCCGCCACGATCTCGGTGCGATAGCGCGACGCCAGCCGCGCATGCAGATGCATATAGGAACCGTAGAACAGCGGATCGCCCTCGCAGATCACCGCGACCTGGCGCCCGGCTCCGAGCAGCGCGGCAATCCGCGCCGCCGCATCATCGTAGAAATTTTGCAGCGCCTCGCGATAATCGGCGCTGCATTTCGGCAGCTCGGTGGTCACGGGATAATGCAGCGGCAGCTCGACGACATCGGCGTGGAGATGCTGTGCCGCGATGGCGCGCGAATGGCTGGCATGCCCGGTCTTGGCGAAATGCACGATCACGTCGGCCTCGGCGAGCGCACGCATCGCTTTGAGCGTCAGCAGTTCCGGATCGCCCGGTCCGACGCCGACGCCGACCAGTTTTCCCGCGCGCATTGTCCCGGACATGGCCGTGCTCACAGTCCTGGCCTCGCCAGGGCATTGACCGCGGCGGCCGTCATGGCGCTGCCGCCGATGCGCCCGCGCACGACGAGGAAGGGCGCCCCGCGCGGATTTGCGGCGAGCGCCGCCTTGGATTCCGCGGCGCCGACGAAGCCCACCGGAATGCCGAGGATGGCGGCGGGTTTTGGCGCGCCGGCGTCGAGAAGGTCGAGCAAGCGGAACAAAGCCGTGGGCGCGTTGCCGATCGCAACCAGCGCGCCGCCGAGCCGATCGCGCCAAAACTCCAGCGCTGCCGCGGAGCGCGTCGTTCCGTCTTTTTCCGCGAGCGTCGAGGTGCGCGGATCGTTGAGCGTGCAGATCACGTCGTTGTTCGCCGGCAGACGCGCGCGCGTGACCCCGTGCGCCACCATCTCGGCATCGCACAGGATCGGCGCGCCTGCGGCGAGCGCACCGCGCGCCGCTGCCACGAGGTTGCCGCCGAACACGATGTGCTGTGCCACGTCGACCTGGCCGCAAGCGTGGATCATGCGCACGGCCACCTCGGCTTCCTCGGCCGAGAAGCGCGACAGGTCGGCCTCGGCGCGGATGATGGCGAACGACCGCTGATAAATCGCGCTGCCGTCGCGCAGATAGGCGGACCGTTCAGACATGACCGGCCTCGCGGGCCGCTTGGCGCGCGACGTTTGCGATCGCCGCCGGCAGGGCGTCGCTCGTGACGACGGCGAATGGCGCGTCGCGGACGGAACCGTTGGCAATGAGCGCGCAGCCTTCGGGCGTGCCCACCACCGTCAACGCGGCCGGCGCGGCCTGCGCGCAACCCTTGGCGCAGCCGGAAATATGCACGGTAAATGCCGCTCGCCCGGCGATGCGCGGCGCGAGTTCACGCGACGCAATATAGGCCGAGGCGCAAACCGGTGCGCCGGCGCAAGCCACGATGGCGCGTCGCGGATCGTCGGCGCGTATGATGAAGCCAAGCTGTTCGGCCGCCGCGACGAAAGCGGCCGCGGTGTTTGGCGCAAGTCCGAGCGCCAGCAAAGCGCGGCCCGACGCGGTTCGAAAACCGCTTGCGCCCGCGGCATTTGCCGCATCAGCCAATTGTTCGAGAATTGTCGCATCGGCATGGCCGAAGGCGAGGCCAATACCGCACGCCAGCGATCCGTCGTGCAGGCGAAATCGACCGATAGGCGACGATGTCTTCCGCTCATTCCCGCGCACGCGGGAATCCGATTTTTGGTTCCCGCTTTCGCGGGGACGAGAGGAAAGTAAAAGATCGGAGATCGGTTTGTAAAACTCGCCAATTCCCTCGGCCGCGACGATATCGCGGGCGCGCGTTTTGCGGCCGTGCTGCGCCATAAACTCAAGCAGACGCATGGCAACCTCGGCGCCATGAGCTGGCGCGATGAGGCCCAAATCGGCCGCGCTCGCATTGTCGCCGCCGATGCCGACGCGAAGCGCAATATCGCCGACCGTTTTTTCGGCGCTCAGTCGAATGTCGGCGGGCACAGTTGCAAGATTGAGGGCACCGCCACCGTCGATGACGACGGAGATTTTGGCGTTGAGTTTTTGCGCCAGCGATGTCTGCGCCAGCGCATGGCGCAATTCCTCGGCGAGCGTCGCCGCGTCGAATAATTCGTCGGCGGCAAGCCCGGCCAACGGATTGCAGAGAATCGGAACGCCGTCCGCCGCTGCAATATTGAGCGCAGCAATGCCGGCGGTAAATCGCGGTGCGGAGGCGGCGCTCAGTCCGCGCACCTGAATGCTGCCGCGCGATGTGATCTCGATGACGCCGTTGCCATGTCGCCGCGCCGCCGCGCATAACTGCGCAAATGCGTCGAGCGGCACTGTACCAAGCGGCCGCAGCCGCACCAGCAAGCCGTCGCCGGTCGGCATCGGATCCGACAATCCGGGACAGGTGCCGCGTCGTTGCGGCGCCGCTATCGCGCGCACGCTCATGCCACTGCCTCCGCTCGCAGCGCCGCAAAGTCGGCATCGATGTCGTTGCGACGCGGGTGCCAAAAACCGCGGCGGCGCGCGTCATCGAGCCGCTCGGCAATCGCGGCAGCGGCCTCGGGATTCTCGCGCAACAGAAATGCGCGCATCGCCGGGTCGGCGAGATAGGCGTCGTGCAACAGATCGAATAATTCGCCCCTGACTGCGCCGGTGGTTGTGGCGAAGTCGACGAGGCGGTCCACGGTTTCGGCAAGCTCGGCGGCGCCGCGGGCGCCGTGGCGCATCTGCCCGGCGATGAATCGCGGATTGACTGCGCGCGCCCGCACGATCCGCGCCAGAGCTGCCGAGAGCGCCCGCGCGCGCGGGCGCTGTGGATCGGTCATATCGAGCATGACCAGATCGGCCTTATGCCCGAGCATTTTTGCCGCCGCGGCAAAGCCGCCGACGAAGGCTGCGTCCTCGGCGCCTTCGAGAAGATCGCGGCCGGGGTCGTCGCTGATATGGACCAGCAAATCGGCCTCGGCGACGCGCCGCGCGAAAGCGCCGGGCGCCGCGTCTGCCTCGCCGTCCGCACCGCCATAGGCATGCGACGCGGCGGCGAGATAGGCTGCGCCGATCGCGTCGGTGTCAGCGTCGCGGGCGATTAAATCCTCGACACCCGCGCCATAGACGCCGGGCGCGGTGCCGAAAATACGAGGAAGCCGAACGGCGGCGGTGCCGTTTGTTGCGCGGCGAGCTGCGGCCAATGGGTTCTCATCGTTGGTCTCGTCGCGCGCTGCAACCGCTTGCACCGCGGCGTCGATCAGCGCGATCTGTGCCGGGAAGAGGTCGCGGAACAGTCCGGAAATCCGCCAGGTCACATCAACTCGGGCCCGTCCCATCGCCGCGCAGGGCAGCACTTCGACGCCGGTAACGCGGCCGCTGGCGTGATCCCAGATCGGCCGGCAGCCCATGAGCGCCAGGCCTTGCGCGATCTCCTCGCCGCCGGTGCGCAACGTGGCGCTGCCCCACAGATCGATGACCACCGCGCGCGGCATGTCGCCATGGGTCTGCAGATGCGCGCGCACGACTTCGTCGGCGGCGCGGCGGCCGAGCTCCATAGCCGTCGGCGTCGGCAGGGTGCGCGGATCGGCGGTGAAGAGATTGCGTCCGGTCGGCAGCACATCGCGCCGACCGCGTGCCGGTGCGCCGGCCGGACCGGGCGCGACGCGCGACCCGTCGAGTGCGGCAAGCAGCGCGGCGCGCTCGGCGTCGGCGCTTTGTCGCCATGCGGCATCGTCGAAATTCGGTGGCGCGCGGCCGTAGATGTGCTGGCCGTCCTTGACGGCGAGGTCCTTGAGATCGCACAGCCAGGCATCGATGCGGCGCAGTGCTTCATCGGGTGCAACGGCGTCGCCGGCGCCGGCCGGAACTCCCGCTTCTTGCGCCAGTCCGGAGCGTTGCGCCGTCTCGACGATGAGATTGGCGAGCCGCTCGCGCCGCCGCCGGTCGAGACCGTCGGCCTGGGCATATTCGTCGAGCAGCAGCTCGAGCTCATGGGCCTCGCCGCTCGGCCCGCCGGCAATAAGCGGCGGCGGCAAATGACCGATGGTCAGGCCGGCAATACGTCGCTTGGCCTGCGCCGCCTCGCCGGGATTGCTGACGATGAATGGATAGATCACCGGGAGCGCGCCGGTGACGATTTCGGGAAAGCATGCGGCGGTCAGCGCCACCGCCTTGCCCGGCAGCCATTCCAGCGTGCCATGCGCGCCCATGTGCAGGAGCGCGTCGGCTTTCGCCATGTGCTGCAGCCAAAGCCCGAACGCGACCAGCGCGTGACGGGGCGGCAGCGAGGGATCGTGATAGTCGGCGCGTCGTTCGCTGGCGCGGCCGCGATCGGGCGGCAGCGCGACCAGGATATTACCGAACTTTCGCGCGCGGAAACGGAAGGCGCCGTCCCGGACATCGGAATCGCTTCCTGGCTCGCCCCAAGCCTCACGAAGGCGCGCCACTGCGCCGTTCGGCACGCGTTCGAGCAGCCGTTCGTACTGCGCGATCGTCAGAAACGAATCGCTGTCGCCGCGGGACAGCGCGCCGAGCAGATCGCGCGACGTTTGCGGCGC
>Ga0070731_10004842_pt1 | contig 11335 bp, 7 predicted proteins | sample Coa_R1_2_FD_66448 | JGI IMG/M metagenome (GOLD analysis project Ga0070731, IMG submission 66448) | Surface soil microbial communities from Centralia Pennsylvania, which are recovering from an underground coalmine fire - Coalmine... | ecosystem: Environmental > Terrestrial > Soil > Unclassified ... | reverse complement strand
GCCTATCCCTTCAGCGCGATCACGCCGTCGCTCAAGGCGAAAATCGAGAAAACGCACCTGCTCGCCCGCGGCGGCGCGGGTCCCGTCATCCCGCCCGATCCCGAGCCGGACTGGCTGAACCTCGTGAGCCAGGTCACCTTGACGGACACCAAAGTCGAGGTCTACAAGGGCTGGATCGACGAGGCCTGGATCAAGGGGGCCTGGTCGATCTTCATGATCCACGGTTTGGAAGGGACGACGTGGGGCTATTCGCCCATCAAGAAAGCCGACTTTGCCGCGACGCTCGACCACGTCAAGGACAAGGACCTCTGGGTGGCGCCCTTCGGAGAGGTCGGCGCCTATTTCCGCGCGCAGAAGCTCGTGGAACAGTCGAAGGGCGTCGCGGCGCCCGGCGGGATGAAATGGGAGTGGAAAGTGCCGCCGCTCTTCCCCAAAGGGGTCGTCCTCAAGGTGAAGATCGATCCCGCGAAGCAGGAACTCCGCCAGAAGGATCTGCCGATCAAGCCGGACGCGAAGGGCCTCGGTGCCGTCCGCTTCGACGAGGGCAGCCTCGTGCTCCGTCCCCGCTGATCCGAATTTTCGGAGCCCGGGGCGGCCGGCCAGCGTATTAGGGCTGTTCATTTGCTTGCACCATCGGGCTCCGAATCATAAGGTGATCGCCATGATGAAAAGAACGATCGTCGCGGGACTCTTTGCCGTCCTCCTCCTCGCCGGCCCTCGCCTCGGCGGCGCCGCGCAGGAAGACAAACCCATCCGCGCTCTCCTGGTGCTCGGCGGCTGCTGCCACGACTACGAGAAGCAGAAGGACATCATCACCAAGGGCATCTCCGGTCTCGCCAACGTGACCTGGTCGATCGCCTACGACCCCGACAAGGGCACCAAGCACAAGAACCCCGTCTACGACAACCCCGAGTGGTCCAAGGGCTTCGATGTCGTCGTCCATGACGAGTGCTGCTCCGACGTGAAGGACGCGGAGGTCATCAACTCGATCCTGAAGCCGCACAAGGACGGACTGCCCGCGGTGTTCCTGCACTGCGGCATGCACTGCTACCGCGGCGACGGGTACCCGAAGGACACCGAGTGGTTCAAGTTCACGGGGCTGCACACGAACGGCCACGGCGCGCAGCTGCCGATCGAGGTGACCTACACCGACAAGGACAACCCGATCCTGAAGGGCGCCGAGAACTGGACGACCGTCAACGAGGAGCTGTACAACAACATCACCGGCAAGCTGGAGGACACCGCCAAGGAGCTTGCCCGCGGGAAGCAGACGAGCAAGAGCAAGGACGGCAAGGAGAAGGTCGACGACTGCATCTGCGTCTGGACGAATACCTACAACGGCAAGACCCGCGTGTTCGGGACGACGCTCGGCCACAACAACGCCACGGTGGCCGACGCCAAGTACCTGACCCTGATCACGCGCGGCCTGCTCTGGTCCGTCGACAAGCTCAACGACCAGTACCTCAAGCCGTCGAAGCAGGTCCTGATCGAGAAGTAGCCTTCCGTCTTCGGGCCGCGAGCACGGTGGCGGCCGCGATCAGGAGACCGTTGCGGACCAGCCCGACGTCCGGGCGGTTGAGGAACGAGATCCCGCCGCCGAAGCAGCCGCAGCGTTCCGGGGAACCTCGGAGCAGCCCCACGAGCAGCACCCCCGTGAAGACCGCGAGCAGGCCCAGCACGAGCACCGTCGCCGCGTCCCGGTAGCGCCGCGCCGCGATCAGGGCCACGCCGGAGACGATTTCGACCCAGGGAATCAGGATCGCCGCCGCGCCGACGAGCAGCTCCGGCAGGAATCGGAGCGTCGCGAGCGACAGGGCGAATCCGGCCGGATCGAGGACCTTCAGGGTCCCGGCGGCGAGGAACGTGACCCCCAGGGCGAGCTCCAAGACGCGGTCAATCCTTCTCAACGGATCCCTTCCGGTTCCACCATTCGTCATAGCCTTCGATCAGGACGCCGACGTCGGCGTCTCCCCGCTGGATCAGCAGCCGACCTAGGCGCAGGGCGTCCTCGCAGAATTCGTTGGCGCAGTAGATGACCGTGGGGCCGTCGGGAGGGGGGAGCGGGAGGGTGCCGTCATCGACGTCCTTCCAGGGGTAGGATGTTGCCCCGGCCAGGCGGCCCGTGCGGTAGTCCTCCCGGGGCCGCGCGTCGAGGAGACGGACTTTCGGGAGGAGATCCGGGAGCCGGGTGATCGAGACGGGCTGGAGACCGGCCTCGACGATCCGGGCGCGCAACCCTTTTCCCAGGGGATGGGTCCAGGAAAGTCCTCGGGGGGAAACGCTATTGGCGATGCTGCCCAGCCCGGCGGCCAGGGCGAGGAGGACGGCGATGCGGGCGATCATCGCCCGCCAGTATACCGCGATCAGGCCGGCGACGTCCGGTCCAGCTCATCGAACGCCTCGATGAAGCTTCGGGGCGGGTGGGCGCCGGCGACGGCGAACCGGCCGCCGATCAGGAAGAAGGGCACCGCTTCGACGCCGAGATTGCGCGCCTTGCCTTCCTCCGCCCAGACTTCGTCGACTCCTTTCTCGCTGTCCAGGTAGGCCGCGGCGGAAGCGCGGTTCAGCCCCGCTTCGGCGGCGACGTCGGTGAGCACCCGGCGGTCCCCGATATCGAGCCCCTGGGTGAAGAAGGCGCGGAACAGGCCGTCGACCACGACGTCCTGAGCCTGGTTCTGATCCGCCCACCAAATGAGGCGATGGGCGTCGAAGGTGTTGGGAGTCCGCGCGATCCGGTCCAGGGCGAAGGGAATCCCTTCCTCCTTCCCGACGAGCGTCATGCGGCGGTCCAGCTCGGCGACGACCTTCTCGCTGCCGAACTTGAGCTCGCGGTACTCCTTGCGGGCCATGCCCTCCTTCGGCATTCCCGGGTTGAGCTGGAAGGGCTTCCAGTGGACCCGGAACTTGTGCTTGAGCTTGGCGGCGGCCAGGGCCTTCTCCAGCCGCTTCTTGCCGACAAAGCACCAGGGGCAAATCGCGTCCGATACGACGTCGATGTCGATGACCATGGACACCCTAAGAATGCGCCGGCGTCCGCCGTTATTCTCCGAAAGAGGCCGCTCAAGGCTCCTGAGGGAAGGGCGAAGGAGCGCCTTCTTCCCAGCCCGCGCCGAGGGCTTTGATGAGCTGGACCATCGAGACGAGCCTCAGGCTGGCGAGTTGGGCGGCCGAAAGCTCGTTTCCCAGGAGCGTGCGCTCGGCGTCGATCACCTGGAAGTAGCTGATCAGGCCCTGCTGGTACTGCGTCTCGGCCAAGCCCAGGTATTCGCGGGACGAATTCACCGCCTGGTTCAGCGACTGCGCGGCATCCGACCGCAGATGAAGATCGGTCAGGGCGTCCTCGACGTCGCGATAGGCCGCCAGCACCTGGCCGCGGTAGACGGCCAGAAGCTCCGAATAGCGCCCGCGGGCCTGGTCCACGGACGCGTCGATACGGCCGCCTTCGAAGATCGGCTGGGCGAGGGAGGCGCCGATGGACCAGACGCGGCTCTGCCAGTTCAGGAGATGCCGGAAATCCAGGCTTTCCCATCCCGCCGATCCCGTCAGCTGCAGGTCCGGATAGTACTGCGAGACGGCTACCCCGATCTGAGCGCTCGCCGCGGCCAGGTTCTGCTCGGCTTCCGCCACATCCGGGCGGCGCCGCAGGAGCTCCGCGGGCAGGCCTGCGGGGACTGTCGGCAGCTTGACGTCGAGGTCCAGAGCCTTGACCGGAAGCGAGAAGCCGGAGGGCGCCTTACCCATCAGGATGGCCATGGCGTGTTCCAGGTCCGCCCGCTGGCGCCGGATGTCGACCAGTTGGGATTGCGTGGAATAGAGAAGCGCTTCCGCCTGAGACACGTTGATCCTTCCGACCAGGCCGGCTTTCAGCTGGGTATTGAGCAGGTCGACCTGGCGGTGATACGACGCCACCGTTCGGTTGAGGATCTCCACCTGAAGATCCAGGGAGCGGATCTGGAAGTAGGTCGACGCCAGATCCGATTCCATCGTGTGGAGGACCACTCCCAGGTCGTCGGCGGAGGCTTTCGCCTGGGCTTCCGCCGCCTCGATCCCCCGGCGGATCTTGCCCCAGAGATCGACTTCGTAGCCCAGATCGAACGGGGCATGGATGTCGGTGGCCGTGAGACTCGACCCTCTCGCGGTCGGAGCGTTCTGAGAGGTGCGGAAGCGGTCGATCGAGGGATTGAAATCGAGCGTGGGATACAGCGGGCTCTTGGACCCCTGGAGCGCGGCTCGGGCCTGGTCCACCCTCGCGACGGCGGCCTTCAGGTCCTGGTTGGCCTGGATGGCGCCCTGTTCCAGCGCCGTCAGGTCCGGGTCGTTGAAGAGCTTCCACCAGTCCCGGGTCAGTCCAGGATCGCCGGCCTCGTCCGGCGACGCGCTCTTGAACCCGTCCGACGCGGTCACCGGCGGGCGCTGATAGTCGGGTCCGACATTGCAGGCGCCTGCGGCGCCGAGGGCCGCGGCGAGCAGGATCCATCGGGCGCTCCGGGGCATCATGAAGGGCTCCTCTCAGGAATGGGGGGTCTGGTGGGCTTCGGGAGGACGGCCGAACGCGGCCCGCAGGGCGAGCCGGAGCCGGTCCATGTACAGGTAGACGACCGGGGTCGTGTAGAGCGTGAGCATCTGGCTGAAGATGAGCCCGCCGACGATCGCGATGCCGAGCGGGCGCCGGAGCTCCGAGCCCGTGCCCGAGCCCAGGGCCAGCGGGAGCCCGCCCAGCAGGGCCGCCATCGTGGTCATCGTGATCGGCCGGAAGCGGAGGAGGCAGGCCTGGTAGATGGCCTCCTGCGGGGGGAGCCCGTGCTTGCGCTCCGCGTCGAGGGCGAAGTCGATCATCATGATCGCGTTTTTCTTGACGATGCCGATCAGGAGGATGATGCCGATGAGCGCGATCACGCTCAGGTCCGTGTGGCAGATCAGGAGCGCGAGGAGAGCGCCGACGCCGGCGGAGGGCAGGGTCGAGAGAATCGTGATTGGATGGATGAGGCTTTCGTACAGCATGCCCAGCACGATATAGACCGTCACCAGAGCCGCCGCGATCAGGATGGGCTCGTTCTTGAGCGACGCCTGGAAGGCCTGCGCGGCGCCGGAGAAGCTCCGATGGATCGAGCCGGGGAGTCCCATCTCGTCCGTCGCGGCTTCGATCCGCCCCACGGCATCTCCCAGCGCCGTCCCCGGGGTCAGATTGAACGAGATGGTCACGGAGGGGAACTGTCCGGAGTGGTTGACGAGGAGCGGATTGGTGGATGGCGCGTACAGGCTGAACGTCGACAGCGGGATCAGGGATCCATTCCCGGATCGCGCGTAGATATGCCGGAGGCTTTCGGGATTCTGCCAGTAGGAGGGCTCCACCTCCATGACCACGTGGTACTGGTTGAGCTGCGTGTACATGGTCGAGACCTGGCGCTGCCCGAACGCATCGTACAGCGTGTCGTCGATGGTCTTCTGGGAGATTCCCAGCCTGGAGGCCGTGGTGCGGTCGATCTGGAGCGAGGCCTGCAGGCCGCGATTCTGCTGGTCGCTGGTGACATCGACGATGCCCGGCAGCTTCTTCATGGACTCCATGATCTTGGGGGTCCACTCCGTCAGGTCCTCGAAATTGTCGCTTTGCAGCGTGAATTGATACTGGGCGCTGCTGGCGCGGCCGCCGATCCGCAGGTCCTGCACGGCCTGGAGGAAGAGCGTGGCTCCGGGGATCTTTGCCGTCTTGGCCCGGACGCGGGCGATGACCTGGTCGGCGGTGAGCTTTCGCTCGTCGTTGGGCTTCAGCGTTCCGAACATGAGGCCGGTGTTGGCCGAGCCGCGCTGTCCGCCCGTCATGGCGATCACCCCCTCGACGGAGGGATCCTTGCTCAGCTCCTCCGCGAATTTGCCCAGATTCACCTTCAGGGACTGGAAGGACGAGTCCTGGTCCGCGATGAGGCTGCCCACGAAGCGGCCCGTGTCCTGCTGGGGGAAGAATCCCTTCGGAACCGCGATGTAGAGATAGACCGTCAGGACGACGGTCGACAGCGTGGCCATCAAGGTCAGCCGGGGGTGGCGGAGGACCCAGGAGAGCGTGATCCGGTAAAAGGCAAGGATCGACTCGAAGACGCGTTCGCTGAAGCGGAAGAGCCGTCCTTGCTCCTGCGGCCGGTGGTGCTTGAGCATGTGCGCGCACATCATCGGCGTGGTCGTGAGCGAGACCACCAGGGAAACGCCGATCGCGACCGACAGGGTGACCGCGAATTCCCGGAACAGCCGTCCCACGATGCCGCCCATCAGAAGGATCGGGATGAAGACGGCGACGAGCGAGACGCTGATGGAGACGACCGTGAAGCCGATCTCCCGCGCGCCCTTCAGGGCCGCCTCCATGGGGGGGAGTCCTTCCTCGAGGTAGCGCGAGATGTTCTCGATCACGACGATCGCGTCGTCCACCACGAACCCCGTCGCGATCGTCATCGCCATGAGCGACAGGTTGTCGATGCTGTAGCCCGCGAGGTACATGACGCCGAAGGTCCCGATCAGCGAGATCGGGACGGCGACGCTGGGGATGAGCGTCGCTCGCCAGTTCCTGAGGAAGAGGAAGACGACGAGGATCACCAGCCCGATGGACAGCATCAGCGTGAACTCGACGTCCTTCACCGACGCTCGGATGGTCGTCGTGCGGTCCAGGACTATGCTCAGCAGCATGTTCCGGGGGATCTCCGCCTGGAGCTGGGGCACGAGGGCGCGCACCCGGTCGACGGTGTCGATGATGTTGGCCCCGGGCTGCCGGAAGATCACCAGGAGCACGGCGGGCTGGCCCTTCCACAATCCGGCGGTGCGAACGTCCTCGACGGAATCGGTGACCTCCGCCACGTCCGAGAGCCGGACCGGGGACCCGTTGCGGTAGGCGAGGAGCAGGGGCTGGTACTCCTTGGCGGTCAGCAGCTGGTCGGTGGTGTTCAGGGCCCGAAACTGGCGATCGTCCGCGATCTCGCCTTTGGGCCGGTTGGCGTTGGCGCTGCCGAGGAGGTTCCGTACGTCTTCCATGGCCAGCCCGAACGAGTTCAGCAGGGTCGGATTGACCTCCACGCGCACGGCGGGGAGGGCACCGCCGCCGACGGTCACTTGGCCGACGCCCTGCACCTGGGCGAGCTTCTGCTGCAGGATCGACGCCGCGGCGTCGTACATCCGGGCGACACTGTAGGTTTCCGACGTGAGCGACAGGATGAGGATCGGCGCGTCCGCGGGATTGACCTTCCGCCAATTCGGATTGCTCGGAAGATTCGTCGGCAGCTGGCCCTGGGCGGCGTTGATCGCCGCCTGGACGTCCCGTGCCGCCGCGTCGATGTTCCGGTTCAGGTCGAACTGGAGCGTGATCGAGGTGGACCCCAGGAAGCTGGTGGACGTCATTTCGGTGATGCCCGCGATGCGTCCGAACTGGCGCTCGAGGGGCGTCGCCACCGACGAGGCCATGGTCTCCGGGCTGGCCCCCGGAAGCGAGGAGGAGACCTGGATGGTGGGGAACTCGACCTGGGGGAGGGGCGAGACGGGGAGGAACAGGTACCCTAATGCCCCCGCGAGCGCGACGGCGACCGTGAGCAGCGTCGTGCCCGCCGGCCGGTGGATGAAGGGGGTGGAAATGCTCACGCGTGCGCCTCCGCGCCGGCAGGCTTCTCGGGGGCGGCCGCGGGCTTCCGTTTCGCCAGGCGGTCGAAAGCCAGGTAGATCACCGGGGTGGTGTAGAGCGTGAGGACCTGGCTGAAGAGGAGGCCTCCGATCATGGTGATGCCCAGAGGCCGGCGAAGCTCGGACCCCACGCCGGACCCCAGCGCCAGGGGAACGCCGCCCAGGAGGGCGGCCATCGTGGTCATCAGGATGGGCCTGAGGCGGAGCAGGCAGGCCTGGTAGATCGCGTCGCGCGGGGTCATGCCGTGGTTCCGCTCGGCATCGAGGGCGAAATCGATCATCATGATGGCGTTCTTTTTCACGATGCCCAGGAGCAGGATGACGCCGATCAGCGCGATCACGCTGAAGTCCTGATGGCAGACCATCAGGGCGATCACCGCGCCTACGCCCGCCGAGGGAAGCGTCGACAGGATCGTGATCGGATGGATGTAGCTCTCATAGAGGACGCCGAGCACGATATAGACCGTCACCAGGGCGGCCAGGATCAGCAGCCACTCGCCCTGCAGCGAGGCCTGGAACGCCGCGGCCGTGCCTTCGAATCCGGCCTGGAACGCCACCGGGAGCCCGATCTTCTTGCGCGTCCCCTCGATCGCATCCACGGCTTCGCCCAGGGAGGTCCCCGGCGCCAAGTTGAACGAGACCGTGACCGCCGGGAACTGCCCCTGGTGGTTGACCACCAGCGGGACGGCGGATTCTTCCAGGCGGCAGAACGAGCTCAGGGGCACCTGGCCGTTCGAGGCCGTACGGAGGTAGATCTGGTCCAGGTCGCGGACCTCGTCCTTGAACTTGGGGTTCACCTCGAGGACGACCCGATACTGGTTCAGCTGCGTGAACATGGTCGAAATCTGCCGCTGGCCGTACGCGTCGTAAAGCGTGTCGTCGATCATCTGGGGCGTGATCCCCAGCCGCGACATCGTGTCGCGGTCGATGACGAGCCGGACCTGGAGCCCGTGGATCAGCTGGTCGCTGGCGACGTCCCGCAGCTCCGGCAGCGCCTGCAGTCCCTCCACGAAGCGCGGCACCCAGGTGGCCAGTTCCTTGGGGTCGGGATGCTCCAGGCTGTACTGGAACTGGGTCCGGCTGACCCGGTCTTCCACGGTCAGGTCCTGGATGGGCTGCATGAAGAGCGTGATGCCCGGAATCCTTTCCAGATTCGGCTGCAAGCGGCGGATGATGTCGCTGGCGGAGATCCGCCGCTCCTCGAGCGGCTTCAGGTTGATCTGGATGCGGCCGCTGTTGACCGTCGTGTTGGTCCCGTCGATCCCGATGAATGACGACAGGCTCTCGACCGCGGGATCCTTCAGGATCTCCACGGCGAGCCCGCGTTGGCGTTCCGCCATGGAGACGAACGAGACGTCCTGCGGCGCTTCGGAGATGCCCAGGATGATGCCCGTATCCTGCACGGGGAAGAACCCCTTCGGGACGATCACGAAGAGCCAGACCGTGAGGCCGAGCGTGGCGACGGCCACGAGCAGGGTCAGCCCCTGGTGATTCAAGACCCAGCGCAGCGTGGTGCCATAAAAGTCGATGATCCGCTGGTTGATGCGCTCCGAGGCCCGGTAGAGCCGCCCCTGTTGGGCCGCGGGCTTATGGCGAAGAAGCTTGGAGCACATCATGGGGGTGAGCGTCAGGGACACGATCGCGGACACGACGATGGTCACCGACAGGGTGACCGCGAACTCGCGGAAGAGCCGGCCCACGATGTCGCCCATGAAGAGCAGGGGGATGAGCACGGCGATCAGCGAGATGCTGAGCGAAAGGATGGTGAATCCGATCTGGGCGGAGCCTTTCAGGGCGGCCTCCAGCGGGGGCATGCCCTCCTCGATGTACCGGACGATGTTCTCGATCATGACGATCGCGTCGTCCACCACGAAGCCCGTCGAGATCGTGAGCGCCATCAGCGAGATGTTGTTCAGGCTGTAGCCCAGGAGGTACATCGCCCCGAACGTGCCCACCAGGGACAGGGGCACGGCGACGCTCGGGATGATGGTCGCCGCGACGCTGCGGAGAAAGAGGAACATGACCATGACCACCAGGCCGATCGTGAGCATCAGCTCGAACTGGACGTCGTCCACCGAAGCCCGGATCGTGACGGTGCGGTCGGTCAGGATGGCGACGCTCACCGCCGCCGGGAGGGAGCTGCGGAGCTGGGGAAGGAGCTTCTTGACCCGGTCGACCACCTCGATGATGTTGGCGCCGGGCTGCCGCTGGATGTTGACGATCACCGCGGGCACCTTGTCCATCCACGCCGCCTGCTTGACGTTCTCCGCCGAGTCGACGACGGCGGCGACGTCGGAGAGCAGGACCGGCGCGCCGTTCCGGTAGGCGATCACCAGAGGCCGGTACTGATCGCTGGAGAGGAGCTGGTCGTTCGCTCCGATGGTGTAGGACTGCTGCTTTCCGTCGAAGTTCCCCTTCGCCTGGTTGACATTGGCCAGCGACACGGAGGAGCGGAGATCCTCCAGGGTCAGCCCGTAGGAGGAGAGCGCCGTGGGATTGGCCTGGATGCGGATCGCGGGCTTCTGGCCTCCGCTGATGCTGACCAGGCCGACCCCCGGCAGCTGGGAGATCTTCTGCGCGAAGCGGGTGTCGGCCAGGTCCTCGACCTTCGACAGCGCGAGCGAGGACGAGGTCAGCGCCAGCGTGATGATCGGGGAGTCCGCGGGGTTGATCTTGCTGTAGACCGGAGGGTTCGGGAGGTCCTTCGGCAGGAAGGTTCCGGCCGCGTTGATGGCCGCCTGCACCTGCTGTTCGGCCACGTCGATGCTGAGATCGAGCGAGAACTGAAGGGTGATGACGGAGCTTCCTTCGGAGCTGCTCGACGTCATCTGCTTCAATCCGGGAACCTGGCCGAATTGACGCTCGAGGGGGGCGGTGACGGACGACGCCATGACGTCGGGGCTCGCGCCCGGATAGAACGTCAGAACCTCGATCGTCGGATAATCGACCTGGGGCAGAGCCGAAACGGGGAGCTGCTTGTAGGCGACCGCCCCCGCCAGGACGATGGCCACCATGAGCAGGGAGGTGGCCACGGGGCGGAGAACGAAGGGCGCCGAAATATTCATGACTTCACCTTCGCCGCGGGCTTCCGGCCTTCCGGGATCGAGACCCGGGAGCCCGGAAGCAGCTTGTCGACGCCGTCGGTGACGACGATGTCTCCGTCCTTCACGCCGCTCTCGATGATGGTGTCCTCGCCCTCGGTCGGGCCCGTGACGATGTTCTGGAGCGCCACGGTTTGCTCCATCTTGGCCGGGTCCTTCTTGGAGGGGGTTTCCTTGACGACGTAGACGTAATTGGCCGACTGGATCCCGCGCTGGATGGCCGCCGTGGGGATGAGGACGACGCCCTTCCGATCGTCGATCAACAGCCGAGCGTTGACGAACTGGTTGGGGAACAGCTGGCCGTCACTGTTGGGAAATCCGGCCTTGATCTTCACAGTGCCGGTGCCCGGATCGATCTGATTGTCGACCGCCAGGAGGGTGCCGGTGGCCAGCCGGGTCTGGAGGCCCTGATCGTAGGCCTCCACCGTCAGGGTTGTTCCCGCCCCCGTCTTCCGGAGAATGGCGGGGAGGTTGACGGACGGAAGGCTGAAGATCACGGAAATGGGCTGAAGCTGGGTGACGACCGCGAGGCCGCCGGCATCGCTCGCGTGGACCATGTTGCCCTGGTCCACGAGCCGGAG
>Ga0070731_10004841_pt1 | contig 11340 bp, 4 predicted proteins | sample Coa_R1_2_FD_66448 | JGI IMG/M metagenome (GOLD analysis project Ga0070731, IMG submission 66448) | Surface soil microbial communities from Centralia Pennsylvania, which are recovering from an underground coalmine fire - Coalmine... | ecosystem: Environmental > Terrestrial > Soil > Unclassified ... | reverse complement strand
TGCCGGTCAAATGGACCGCGAGCGAGATCCTCGTGGGCTCTCAGAAATATCCCGCGGACTCGCACGCGGCGGTCCTGTGCTACCCGAACCCGCTGAACCCGAAGAAGTATGTGGTGCTGAACAGCGGGTTCACCTTCCCGGACCAGGCGCCGCTGAGCAACGCGCGCCACGTCTCGATGCTGCCCGACTGGGCGGTAACCGACGTCACCACGAGGAAGGTCGTGGCGGCCGACTTCTTCGGCGAGAAGTGGGAGCTGAAGTAGGTTAGACTTTCCTCGTGGACCTTCGCGTCAGCTCGCTCCACCGCCTATGGTCGTGGCTGGGCGGGCTCTTGGTCCTCTCCTCCGTGTTCAACCTCCGGTACCAGTACCGGTATCGTCCCTTCCTCGACCTCGCCGACGCCACGGACCTGGGCTACCATCTCGTCACCTTGGCCACGGTCGTCCTGGGCATCCACGTGGCCTGGCGCGCCAAGCGTGCGTGCGACCCGATCGACGCCCAGAGGATCCTCGGAGCGTCACTCGGAATCCTGGTCGTCCTCGCAGGGCTGGAGGAGTCCCTATTCGAGAACTACCGGTCCCTGGGCGTTCCCCGACAGCTCTTCTTTGCAGCCGGTCTCCTGGTCGCGGCGGCGGCCCCCCTTTTGTGGGGATCCGCCCTGGTCCGCTGCCAGCATCCGATGGATCCCCGCAGCCGGAGCCTGGGGCGGGTGCTGGCGATCCTCCTCACGATCGCCCTGGCCCTGAAACTCTACGTCCTCGTCGACCGCTACGCCTCCTGGATGTCGTTCCTGCACGCCTATCTCCGGCCCAAATACCTCCTCATGACGTCCTTCCGCTCCCTGCCCACGGTCTTCCTCCTGAAAGGAGTCATCGAGGAGCAGTTGCCGGTGCGGAGCCCCCAGCAGGCGGGCCGGCGCTCCCGTTCGGTCTTTTGGGCTCTCCTGGGGTGGTTCCTGAGCGACTCGGGATGGTGGGGCTACGAGGTCCTCAATTCGATGCTGCGAGTTCAATCCTTCGCGAAACAGTTCTGGTGGGGCCTCCTGTTTCGCGACCTGATCCTGCTGGTCGCGGTCGGAACATTTCTGCGGTTCGCCCCGCGGGAGCCCGAACTGGAGCCCGCGCCGGAATCCGCCTGACCCGGTTCGGGCTGCCGGTTACAATTCGGGGACGAGGCGCAACTCATCACTCGGAGCGGAAGCGTAGAGCATAGCAGGGGGCATCGATGAGACGTCTTTCACTCCTGGCATCCGGCCTTCTCCTCGCCGTCGGGGCCGTCGCCCGCGCGGACATCGGCGATCCGCAGACCAAGACCGATCATCCCTGGTATCCCGGCGAATTGTCGTGCTCGACCTTCGAGCGGCTCTTCGCCACCGAAGCCGAGCTCTACAAGCGCGTCGTCGGCGTCGATCCCAAAACCGACGAGCAGAAAGCCCTGGCCGCCTGGTTCTGGCGCAACACCCACTACTGGCACGGTACCGAAGGCGCCGCCGATCTCTGGGGCAAAGGCTGGAATCAGGGCGGCGACACCCGCACCCGCGACTACTGGACCGGGCTCTTCGGCCACGGCTACGGCCTCTGCGGCACCACGCATTCGCAGTGGACCGCCGAGATGGAAGCGCTGCTCGGCCACGGGCGTGGCCGAGGGCTCGGCGTCGAGGGCCACAACTCCTTCGAGGTCTGGCTCACCGGCGGCCCCTACGGGGAGGGCAAATGGGTCCTTCTCGACCATGACATCTCCACCGTCGTCTACAACACCGAGGGGACCGCCCTCCTCTCCGAGCCCGAGGTCAAGGCCGATCTCAAGAACCTCGGCGACCAGAAGTACAAGCCCGAGAAGCAGCACGGGTGGATCGTGGCGGGTCTGCATCCTCAGGACGCGTTCGGCGTCTACACCAAGTACAGCTGTGCCGAATACGCGTCAGGATACGCGGGACCTCCCCCCATGGTGCACCTTCGCCGCGGCGAAACGCTGCGCCGGATCTTCGAGCCGGGCTGCGAGGACGGCCGGACCTACGTCTTTTGGGGCCAGAACCTGAACTCCGCCGGCATCCCCGGTCCGGCCCGTCCCCAAACCTGGGTCAATCAGCCCGAGAAGATGTACCAGTCCAAGGAAAGCTCCCCCTACAAGGACGGCCGCGCCCGGTATGCGAACGCGGTCTACCTCTACTCGCCGAATTTCTCCAATGGCGACTACAAGGAAGGCGTCATCGACGAGAGCGACTCGCAGGTGACCTTCGAGTTCTACTCCCCCTATGTCATCGGGTGCACGCCGCCGACCAACAAGGAATGGGGAATCTACGACGCCGGCGGCAGGAATGGACTCCTCCTCAAGGGCAAGGCCGCGTGTCCGGTCTCGATCTCCGTCGACCAGGGCAGGACCTGGAAGGACGGCGGGACGTTTTCGGATGGTCTTGACCTGACCGATGCCGTCAAAGGCTACCGCCAGTATCTCCTGCGCTTCGGCGCCGGTGCCAAGTCGCTCGCAGGCTCCGGTCTCACGATCCGGACGGTCTGCGAAGTCAGCGTCTCCATCATTCCCCGCCTGAAGGACGGCGGGACGAAGGTCACGTTCGAGTCGAGCGGGAAGGGATTCATCTCCGCCGGCCCGACGCTGCCCCAGGCCCAGGCGCACGTCGTCGATGGCGCCTTCGGCACCCGAACGGTCACCCTGGAACTGGCGACTCCGCGCAAGGAGCCCGTGCGGACGGTCGTCGCGGCGGCCCAAGTGGCGTCGAGTTGCCCTCCGAGCTCCGACGTCAAGTACCAGATCGAGTATTCCGCCGACGGCGGGAAGAGCTGGAACCCGGTGACCAAGGATTGGACGGTCGCCCGCCGCGGCGACGAGCCCGGCGACTTCTGGTCGCAAAGCATGACTTACGGCAGTGTCGACGTGGCGGACGGTCCCGCGTCCTCCATCCGCGTCCGCTTCAAGAACGACGGCGGCAAGAACTACTTGCGCGCCGAGGTTCATCTCCTCTATAAGGCGGCGGGCCAGGACGCGACGAAGGTCACGTTCGACTGGAAGGACGACAGCGGCGAGCACCAGGAGGCCCACGGGTTCGCGGCGGGCAAGCCGGCCCCGTGGGAGCTGAAGACGGGGAAAAACGTCGTCACCCGCTGGGTCCAGTACGAAGCTCAGGGAGGGCCATGATGAGACGCGCCGCGGGAATCCTGCTCTTCGCCGTCGTCGCCACGGCCCAGGCCCAGGACAGTTCCCCGGACAAGACGATGCGCGCCTGGCTCACCGACCGGGCGAAGGAGTTGGAGAAGGAGTTCCTCCCGACCGTCAAAACGTCGGCCGACTTCGAGAAGCTGAGGCCCCTCCTCCAGCGGGAGTACATGGACATGCTGGGCCTCTGGCCCCTTCCGGAGAAGACCCCGCTCCGGCCGACCCTCACCGGCACCCTCGACGACGAACCCGGCGTCCGCATCGAGAAGCTGCATTTCCAGAGCCGCCCCGGCCTTTACGTCACCGCCAATCTCTATCTTCCCCGCCCCGCGAAGGGTCCCTACCCCGCCATCCTCTATTCGATCGGCCATTACAACGGCGGCCGCGACGGCCACAAGACGCAGGTCTCCGATCACGGCCTCTGGTTCGCGTCCCACGGATACGTCGCCCTGCTCGTCGACACGATCGAGCTGGGGGAGGTGACCTGCACGCACCACGGCACCTACAACAAGCAGCGCTGGTGGTGGCAGTCGAACGGCTTCACCCCCGCGGGCGTGGAGTGCTGGAACGCCATCCGCGCGATCGACTACCTCCAGTCCCGGCCCGAAGTCGACCCGACCCGCATCGGCGCGACCGGCATCTCCGGCGGCGGGGCCGCCACGTTCTGGATCTCCGCCGCCGACGACCGCGTCAAGGCCTCGGCGCCCGTCAGCGGCATGTCCGACCTGGTCTGGTACGTGGGGGAGGACGGCGTGGACGGCCACTGCGACTGCATGTTCCTGTACAACAACTACCGGTGGAACTGGACGACCATCGCCGCCCTCATTGCCCCGCGGCCTCTGCTCTTCTGCAATTCCGACGCGGACACGATCTTCCCGATGCCCGCGAACGAACGCATCATCAACCGCCTCGAACGTCTCTATTCCAAATACGGGCTCGGCGACAAGGTGGACGCCATGGTCAGCGTCGGCCCCCACGCCATGCGGACCGATCTGCGCCGCGCGATCTTCGAGTTTTTCAACCGCTCGTTCAAGGGAGACGCCCATCCCGTCACCGATGCGGACATGGGTCTCGGACCCGACGGGAAGGTCCGGATCAAACCGTCCCTGCTTCGGGTCTTTGCCGAGGACAAGGACATTCCGGCGGACCAGATCAACACGAAGGTCGACGAGACCTTCGTCGCCCTGGCGAAACCGCAAGACGCCCTCCAGCTCCCCTTCGAGCAGTTCAAGGCGAATCTCCTCCGCGACCTGAACATGAGGACCGGCATCCACGAGGTGCGACTGGACGTCCCCCTGGTGCGGCAGAAGCCCTTGCCCAGCGACGCCAGTCCCGGCGCCGGTCCGACCTTCGTCATCCTGGACCCGGACGATCCGGTCGGCACCGAGGTCCCCGAATGGGCGCGGGGGGTTTCGCGGCCCCAGCTGTTCCAGGGTCCGGGCCGCTGGATCCGGAAAAACCCGCCGAACACGATCGAGCGCGCCTGCGCGGTGCTGGGAATGACTCCCGACTCGCTCCGCATCACCGCGCTGAGCCGGGCCTGCAATGGGCAGCCCGAGGGCTGCGCGGTCATCGCGAAGGGTCAGGCCGGCATCCTGGCGGCCTATTCGGCGCTGTTCTCTTCGAAGATCGAGTCGGTCACGATCATCGACCCTCCCGCATCGCACCGCGACGGGCCCTACCTGCTGGGCGTGCTCAAGGTGTGCGACATCCCCGAAGCCCTCGGCGCCCTGGCTCCGAAGCCCCTGACGCTGATCCACGCGACGGACCCGGCCTTCGACCGCACGGCCGAGCTGTACCGTCGCGCCGGGGCCGCCGACAAATTCGTGCGGAAGTAGCCGGCTACGGCCAGAGGTCGGTGCTCAGGTATTTCAGACCCGAATCGTTGACGGTAAAGACGACGTGGGCCGGATCTCCGGCCGTCTGCGAGGCCTCGAGCAACCGCATCGCCGCCGCCAGGTTCGCGCCGGACGAAAAGCCGCCGAAAATGCCTTCCACCTTCCCCAGCTCGCGCGCCCAGCGGATGGCCTCCTCATCGGTCACGATCAGCGTCCCGTCGAGCAGGCGATCCTCCCACAGGGGCGGTCGGAGCGAATACCCGCCGCCCTGGATCTTGTGGTTCGCCCGGGTCACCGGCTTCCCGGAAAGGATCGGCGCCGTCCACGGCTCGACGGCATAACAGCGGATGGACGGGTCGTATTTCTTGAGGCCCCGGGAGACTCCGACAAAGGTCCCGCCCGAGCCGACAAAGTCGCAGAACATGTTGATGTGGCCGCCCAGGTCCCGCCAGATCTCCTCCGCGGTCCCCTCCTCGTGAGCCTTGACGTTGGCCATCTCGTGAAACTGATCGCAGCGGTAGGCGCCCAATTCCTTGGTGAGGACCTGGGCGCGCCGGATGACCAGCTCGAGATCCGCGCCCGAAACCATCCCCGCAGGCGAGCCCGGCGCCTGGGGCACCACGTCGACCTGCCCCCCCAGGCCCTCGATCATCCGCCGCCGCTCCGATGAATTGCCCGCCGACATCACCGCGATGAATTTGAGCCCGCGCACGGCGCAGACGATGGCCAGCCCGGTTCCCGTATTTCCGCTGGTGACTTCCAGCACGGTCTGGCCGGTCTTCAGCCGGCCGTCGGCGAGCGCGTCGTCGATCATCCGAAGCGCAATGCGGTCCTTCTTGCTCGCCCCCGGATTGAAGAATTCGATCTTGGCGTAGATCGTGCCGCGCAGCCCCTGGGTGAGCCGCGAGAGCTGGACGACGGGCGTGCTGCCGATCAGGGCTGCTGCATCGGGATAGATCATGGCTAGAGAGTAGCATGAGATTGCCTTCCCCGACCACCTGTCCGGTGGCGTTCATTAGGGGGGAGCGGGACGGATTTCATGGCAGGGCTGGGAACAATGAAGCTCCGCGCGATTTCCCTCTTCCTCTCCCTCTCCATCGCCTCCGCGGCGTCCGCCCAGAACCTCTCGCCCCAGGAGGCCGTCCGGCGCATGAAGCCGGCCGACGGCTTTGAGGTCACCCTGGTTGCGAGCGAGCCGCAGATCCGGCAGCCCCTCTCCATCAGCTTCGACCACCGCGGTCGCATCTGGGTCATCCAGTACCTTCAGTATCCGACCCCCGCCGGGCTCAAGGCGACCAAGGTCGACGAGTATCTCCGCACGACCTACGATCGTCTCCCCGAGCCTCCGCCGAGGGGTCCGAAAGGCGCCGACAAGATCACGATCCTGGAGGATAAGGACGGCGACGGCTTTTATGAGACCACCAAGGACTTCGTCACCGGGCTGAACATCTGCAGCGGGCTCTGTCTGGGCCATGGCGGAGCCTTTGTCGCCCAGCCGCCCTATCTGCTCTTCTATCCGGACCGGAACGGCGACGACATTCCCGACGGAGACCCCGACGTGCTCCTGACGGGGTTCGGCATGGACGACACCCATTCCGTCGCCAACTCGCTGCAATGGGGGCCGGATGGCTGGCTGTACGGAGCGGCGGGCAGCACGAGCACGTCGAAGATCCGCGGCATCGAGTTCCAGCAAGGCATCTGGCGCTACCACCCGATCACGAAGGAATTCGAGCTTTTTTCGGAAGGCGGCGGCAACACGTGGGGCCTCGATTTTGACCGCCACGGCAACGCAATCGCCGGCACGAATTTCGGCGGATCCGCCATGCTCCACCAGGTCCAGGGGGCCTACTATCTCAAGGGCTTCAGCAAGCATGGACCTTTGCACAACCCCAACACCTACGGCTATTTCGAGCACGTCCCCTATTCCGGGTTCAAAGGGGGACACGTCACCTGCGGCGGGACCATCTACCAGGGCGGCGCCTTCCCCGCCGAATACAATGATCAATACATCGCCTGCAACGTCCTCTCCAACGACCTGTACTGCCACCTCCTCGAACCCAAGGGCTCCAGCTTCGTCAACCGCTTCGGAGGCGACTTCCTGATCGGCAATGACCCGTGGTTCCGTCCGATCGACACCCTGATCGGCCCCGACGGGGCGCTGTATGTGGTCGACTGGTACGACGCGCGGGCGAATCATGTCGATCCGCGGGACACCTGGGACAAGACGAACGGTCGCATCTACCGGGTCGCCTGGAAGAACGCGCCCCCCCGGCAGCGGCCCCTCCTCGCCGGGATGGCGAGCGTCGACCTGGTCGACGTCCTGAAGCATCCGAACGTCTGGTACCGGTCCGAGGCCCGAAGTCTCCTCGCGGAGCGGCGCGATCCGGGGGTGATCGGCACGCTCAAGCGCTCGCTGCCGACGGCCACCAGTGCCGAGCCGCTCTGGGCGCTCTACGTCAGCGGCGGCTTCGACGAGACCTTGGCCACGGACCTGCTCCGGCATCCGATCGAGGACATCCGCACCTGGGCGATCCGGCTTCAGGGAGATACCCGCCGCTGCGGCCCGGCGTTCCGCGACGCCTTGGTCTCCCTGGCTCGAAGCGAGCCGAGCCCTCGCGTCCGAAATCAGATGGCCTGCACCGCCAAGCGCCTGCCCGCGAGCGCCTCCATGCCCGTGATCCATGAACTCCTGGCCCGGACCGAGGACGCCGCGGATCCGCAGATCCCGATGCTGCTCTGGTGGGCGATCGAGGACAAGGCCGTTTCCGATCGCGACCTGGTCCTGGGCCTCCTGGCATCGGCGGACGACTGGAAAACGCCCCTGACGGCCTCCACGATCGTCGAGCGTCTCGCGCGTCGCTACATGGTCGAAGGCGACGCCGACGCCTGCGCCTCGCTGCTGGCCAAGGCACCGGGCGCGGACGTTCAACAGTCGCTGATCCGGGGGATGGAGAAGGCCCTGGAAGGGCGCCGCCTCGAGAAGATGCCCGAGCCCCTGAGGGAGCCCGTCGGGGCCTTGCTGCGCTCCCGGCCGCACGACCCCGTCCTGACCTGCTTCGCGATCCGATTGGGGAACGAGGAAGCCTACCAGGACGCCCTGGCGCTCCTCGGAACGAACGTTCTCCGCGACGGCGATGCGGCGGCCGTCATCGCGCTCCTGGGTCAGCTGGCCCGCGTGGACGCCCTGCCGACCCTGCTCCCGCTTCTTCGCTCCCCGAGCTCCGTGCTCCGGACGGCGGTGCTCGGGGCGCTCCAGGCCTACCGGGATCCTTCCGTGGCGGCCGGGGTTTTGGACGCGGTCCCGGGCCTGACGGGGGCGCTTCGCTCCCGCGCGCTGTCCCTGCTCACGGCGAGGCCCGAGTCCTCCCTCGCGCTGCTTCAGGCGGTCGACCGGGGCGCGCTCAAGCCTTCCGACGTGCCGCTCCCCGAGCTCCAGAAAGTCGCCGCCTTCAACGATCCGGCCCTGAACCGCCTGATGGAAAAGCACTGGGGCAAGGTCGGATCCGCCACCCCCGGCGAGAAGCAGGCGCAGATCTCCTCGATCCGCAACATCCTGTCCAAGGGCAAGGGGGGAGGCAACCGCGCCCGCGGCAAGGCGATCTTCACCAAGACCTGCGCGGTCTGCCACACGCTCTGGAACGAGGGCAACAAGATCGGGCCCGAACTCACCGCGGCGGACCGGAAAAATATCGACCTGCTCGCCCTGAACATCGTCGATCCGAGCGCGATGATCCGGCCGGAATACGTCGCCCACCAGATCCTGACCAGCGATGGCCAGGTCCTCACCGGGCTCCTGGTCGAGCAGTCCGCCGGCGCGGTCACGCTGCTGGATGCGAACAACGCGCGCACCGTCCTGAGCCGGGCCCGGATCCAGGCGATGAAGCCGTCGGCCCTTTCGCTCATGCCGGAAAAACTGCTCGACCCGCTGACCGATCCGGAGATCCTCGACTTCTTCGCGTACCTCCAGGGGGATGGCCCCGTCGAAATCGCCGCCCAGGAGAAGGCCGCGCCTCTCAAAGTCTGCCTGGTGTCGGGCTCCCTCGAGTACGAGTCGGACGACTCGCTCGCCGCCCTCCAGGAGCATCTGGAGAAGACCTATAACGTCCGCTGCACCCGGGCCTTCCGCAAGACCGACGAGGACCTCCCGGGACTGGAGAACCTCGAGACCTGCGACGTCATGCTGCTCTTCACCCGCCGGCTGAAGATCACCGGGGAGCAGCTGGACCGCGTCAAAAAGTACTGCGAGGCGGGCAAGCCGATCGTCGCCGTCCGCACCGCGAGCCATGCCTTCCAGACCTGGCTCGACCTCGACAAGGAGATCCTGGGCGGCAGCTATTCGAATCATTACGGAAAGGGGCCCGAGATCACCACCGCCCTCGCCGAGAAAGGCAAGGGTCATCCGATCCTCGACGGGGTCGGCGCCCTCAAGTCCGCGGCCAGCCTCTACAAGAATCCGGCCAATGCGCCGGATACGGAAACCCTGCTCGTGGGCACGGCGGGCGAGCACTCGGATCCGGTGGCGTGGGTCCGGGAGCGCCACGGGGGGCGCCTCTTCTACACCTCGCTCGGCGACCAGGCGGATTTCAAGAATGACGCGTTCGTCCGGATGATCGTGAACGCGCTGTTCTGGACGGCCAAGCGTTCGCCCGAGAAGAAGCAGGGTCGGCTGGATCTCCCCCCCTCCGACGCCCATGCCCGCGCCGACGATCACCGCACGCTGCCGGGCACGGCGCCCCTCGAGATGAACGGCGACCTCGCCGCCGACATGGTTTCGGGCATTGATCGATTCTTGCTGAAGGAGATCGAGGCGTCGGTTCTTCGTCGCGCGGGGCTCTGGAAACGCGACCCACGCTCCAAGGAGCAGTACGAGTCCTCGGTGACCCCCAACCGCGAACGTTTTCGGCGAATGCTGGGGATCGTGGACGAGCGGTCCGCCGACGGCGTCCCCGAGTTCCCCCTCCCCGCGACGGAGCCGGGCCTGGGCTCCTCGCTCGCCAGCAGCGAGGGATTCCAGGCTCGGGTGATCCGCTGGCCCGTCTTTCGCGGCGTGGAAGGCGAAGGGCTGTTCCTGATTCCCAAGGCGGCCGACGGCCCGCTCGCGATCGTGATTCCCGACGCCGATCAGACCCCCGAAATGCTGGCCGGCATCACCAAGGGCCTCCCCGAGGAGCAGCAGACCGCGCGCCGCCTCGCCGAGCGCGGCTGCTGGGTGCTGATTCCCACGATCATCGACCGGGACGACACGTATTCCGTCTCGGCCGCCGGGAAGGCGACCAACCAGCCGCACCGCGAGTTCGTCTACCGCCCCGCGTTCGAAATGGGCCGCACGATCATCGGCTACGAGATCCAGAAGGTGTCCGCCTTCATCGACTACGTCGAGCGCCAGGGCCGCCGCGCGTCCTTCAAGATCGGCGTCTTCGGATCCAACGAGGGGGGCCTCCTCGCCCTGTATGCGGCGGCCGCGGATCCCCGCATCGATACGGCCTGGGTCGGCGGCTACTTCGATACCCGCCAGAAGGCGTGGGAGGAACCGATCTACCGGAACCTCTTCGGATTGCTGCGCGAGTTCGGAGACGCGGAGATTGCCAGCCTGATCGCTCCGCGAGCGTTGATCCTCGGATCCGGCCCGGCGCTCGAGATCAAGGGACCGCCCCCGCCCCGCCCCGGCCGGACGGGCGCCGCCCCGGGGTTCTGGGCGAACCCCGACACCGCCAGCGCCCAGCACGAATTCGACCGCTACCTCCACCTGACCGAAGGGCTTCCGCCGGCGGACCGGATCGATGCGTTCGATCCGGGCGGGCTCCTGCGGGCCCAATCCCCGGTCGAGCGGACCTCCACCCTTCCGGACGTCCATAAGCGGATGAAGCGCCAGCTGGATCAGCTCCTGGAAGACACGCAGGTGCTCCTGCGCCGCAGCGAAGTCGTCCGGAACGAGGCGATCTGGAAGAAGACGGATCGCCGCTCTCTGGACGCGTTCGAACGCTCCACCGTGCCGCTGCGCGAGTCGTTCGTCGACACCGTGATCGGCCGCTTCGAGACTGCATTCCTGCCGCCCCGGCCGCGCAGCCGCCAGGTCTATGACGAGCCCCGCTACCGCGGCTACGAGGTCGTGCTGGACGTCTTTCCCGACGTCTTCGCCTACGGCATCCTCCTCCTGCCCAAGGATCTCCAGCCCGGCGAACAGCGGCCGGTGGTCGTCTGCCAGCATGGCCTCGAAGGGCGCCCCCAGGATGTGGCGGACCCCGCCAAGAACGTGCCCGCCTACGGCCAGTACGCCTGCCGGCTGGCCGACCAGGGCTTCGTCGTGTTCGCCCCGCAGAATCCCTACATC
>Ga0070731_10004840_pt1 | contig 11341 bp, 7 predicted proteins | sample Coa_R1_2_FD_66448 | JGI IMG/M metagenome (GOLD analysis project Ga0070731, IMG submission 66448) | Surface soil microbial communities from Centralia Pennsylvania, which are recovering from an underground coalmine fire - Coalmine... | ecosystem: Environmental > Terrestrial > Soil > Unclassified ... | reverse complement strand
CGTCCACCCCGCGTCCTGGTGGTCGATGACAACCCGTCGATCCACGAAGATTTTCGCAAAATACTCGGGATCAAAACGCAGGCCGAGTCACATCTCGAAAACGTGGAATCTGAACTCTTCGGTTCCACGGAGGCGCACATTGAGCGGCGGGCATTCAGAATCGATTCCGCCTCTCAGGGCCAGGAAGCTTTTGAACTGGTAAAAAAGGCAGTCCAGGAAGGCGACCCTTATGTTCTCGCGTTTGTCGATGTGCGCATGCCGCCCGGCTGGGATGGCATCGAAACGCTGACGAACGTCTGGAAAGTCGCACCCGAACTTCAAGCGGTTATTTGCACCGCCTACTCGGATTATTCATGGGATGACATGACCCACCGGTTTGGCCAGACGGATAATCTGCTGATTCTCAAAAAACCATTCGAAACGATCGAGGTGCTGCAAATGGCCCATGCGCTGGCGCAAAAGTGGTTCCTTGGGCGCCAGGCCAAGCTCCGGATGGATGATCTCGACCACATGGTCCGCCAGCGCACCGCCGAGTTGCGCGCGAGTGAAGAACGGTTTTCGAAAGCCTTCCAGGCCAGCCCCATTTCTCTGGCCATTTTGAAATGCGACGACTTCGCATTCGTGGACGCCAACCCGAGTTTCGTTGAGCTGATTGGGCATTCGCCCGAACAACTCCGCGAAAAATCCGCGAACGATCTTCAACTCTGGGGGCCGGGGCCCGATTCCACGCCGCGGCTCACTCGTGATACGCGCCTGCGCGACAAGGCTTGCCTGTTGCGTCGGCACGACGGTTCCTCCCGGCAGGTGATGTTGTCGACCGAACCGTTGTCGCTGGGTTCGCTGCCTTGCCTGTTGTTGATCGTCGACGACATCACCGAGCAGCTCAAAATCGAAGCTCAACTGCGCCAGGCGCAGAAAATGGAAGTGATTGGCCGCATGGCGGCGGGGATCGCCCATGAATTTAATAATTTGCTCACCGTTATTCAGGGCGATGTGGGCCTGCTCCAGATCGCTCCCTCGAACGCCGTGGACCGCAGCGCGTTGCTCGAGCAGATCATGCAGGCCAGCCAGCGGGCTGCGACTTTCACTCGACAACTGCTCGCATTCAGCCGCAAGCAGGTCTTGCAACCGCGCGTCCTGAGCCTGTCGGAACTCATCTTGCGGATGAAAAAAATGTTGAGCCGCCTGATTGGAGAAAAATACAACGTGGAGGCCCATTGCAATGGCGCCATTCTCTCCGTACGCGCGGACGAAAGCGGACTGGAGCAAATCCTGATGAACCTCGTGCTCAACGCGCGCGACGCCATGCCCGACGGTGGAACTGTGGAAATCGGCGCTGAACTGGTGACGTTGACCGAAAGTGCGGCCAGGGAGAATACGGAGGCGCGTGCTGGAGAATTCGTTTGCCTGCGCGTTACCGACCATGGCTCCGGCATGACACCACAAGTTCTCTCACGCATTTTCGATCCGTTCTTTACCACGAAAGAAATCGGGAAAGGGACCGGCCTGGGTCTTTCAACCATCCATGGCATTGTCAAACAACACGAGGGATGGGTGGAAGTCACCAGCGAAGTCAACAAAGGCTCCGCCTTCAAAGTATTTCTGCCTGCCACCAGCGCAGCGCCAAGCCGGGTGGCCGCCCCCGAAGAATCGCCAACTCCGGAAGAAGGAAATGGCGAGACAATCCTTGTAGTCGAGGACGAAACGTCCGTGCGCGATCTGGCATGCCTGGCGTTGAGGAAGCGCGGTTACCACGTGCTCAGCGCATCCGATGGTCCCCAGGCGATTGAGATTTGGAAGAAAAATTCCGGGCCGGTTGATTTGCTCCTGACGGACATGGTGATGCCCAACGGCATCAGCGGGGGCGAGCTCGCCAAAGAGTTGTCCTCAAGAAATCCCAAGCTGAAAATTATTTACACGAGTGGATACAGCCCCGAAATTCTGAAGCAGGATTCCCTGCTCACCCAGGGGATAAATTTTCTCCCGAAACCCTACGACCTCGCAGCTTTGCTCAAGGCTGTGCGATTATGCCTGGACGGAGGAAAATTGCCCCAATACGAAGTCCGCTCCGGACAGACGCAGACGGCGACAACCGTGTAGGAGTTGATGCTCTGAACGAAAAAGCCGCAGGCGAACCTGCGGCTGAAATTCCAATCCTTCCGGCTAACCGCCGTTGTCGCCAATCGCCTCGACCGGGCAGCCTTCCTTGGCTTCCTTGCAGCGGGCCTCTTCGTCCGGGTTTTCCGGTTGCTTGTAGACGAACGAATAGCCGCCGTCGTCGTTCCGTTTGAAATTGTCAGGCGCGGTTTCGCGGCACAAATCGCAGTCGATGCACTGGTTGTCCACGAAAAATTTTCCCGTGGTATTTTCAGGATATTTATTTGCTACATCAGCCATAAAATTAACCTTTATCGGTCCCGCAATATGATGGCGGGGTTCTTTTATGGCAAGCCTCATTTGCCGTAAAAATCCACTTCCACTCCCTCGCAATACACCTGTGCGCGGACAAAAATTTCTTTTCCTCGCCGCGCAGGTAATTATCCTCCATGGATGCAACCCAGCGCACTGCGCAAAACGAAAATCATTGCGACACTCGGCCCGGCGACTGATTCGGCCGAAATGATTGCCAGGCTGATTCAAGCGGGCGTTAACGTCTTCCGGCTCAATATGTCCCACGCGCCACACGACTGGGTTCGGCGCGTTGTTAAGGACATTCGTGCCGCGAACTCCGCGGCCGGGCGTCATGTTGCCATCATGATGGACACCCAGGGCCCCGCCATCCGCACCGGCGAACTGGGAGTGCCACTCGACCTTCAGCCCGGCCAGAAATTTACCCTCACTGTTCGCGGCGAACGCAGCGAAGAGGAGCGTTCGGTGGATGTCAATTACGCCGAGTTCGTCAATGACATCAACATCGGGGACGTCGTGCTCATTGACAACGGCGCGATTGAAATGAAAGTGCTTGCCAAAGCCGGAAATAAAGTCGAGTGCGAGGTCCTCACTGAAGGCAAACTCGGCAGCCGGCGTCACATCAATCTGCCGGGCGTGAAAGTGAGCCTGCCCGCTCTTACCGCCAAGGATATCAAAGACACACTGCTGGGCCTGGAATTGGAAGTGGATTACATCGCTTTGTCTTTCGTGCGCGAGGCTCGCGATCTGTTGCAGTTAAGGGAATTGTTTGAGGAAAACAAACCTCACCCGCTCGTTGTCGCGAAAATTGAGGACCAGCAGGCCATCGCCAACCTGGAAGAAATTATCCGCGAAGCCGATGCCGTGATGGTCGCGCGCGGCGATTTGGGCATCGAAATTCCTTACGAGGAACTGCCCATCGTGCAGCGGCGCATCGTCAAGAGCTGCCTGCGGCATGGCAAGCCGGTCATTGTCGCAACGCACATGCTTGAGAGCATGATCGAGTCTCCCATGCCGACGCGGGCCGAAGTGACCGACGTGGCCAACGCCATTTACGAGCAAGCGGATGCCATCATGCTCAGTGGCGAAACCACGGTCGGCAAACATCCGCTGCGCTGCATCGAAGTGTTCGACCGCATCGCGACACGCATCGAGCGCAGCGGTGGAGCGAACTTCTCGGAGAACGCGGTGATGAACAGTGCGCGCCAGAAACTGGTGAAGAGCGCCGTGGTGATGGCGAACGAGCTCCGCGCCCAGGCCATCCTGGTTTTCACGCGGCATGGCCACATGGCGCGGCATACAGGGTGGCTGCGTCCACGCTACTCCCCGGTTTATGCGTTGTGCGCCTTCGATTACATTGCCCGCAGCCTGGCCTTGAGCTGGGGTGTGACGCCATTTGTGGTTCCCTTTGACATGATCAATCCGGAAAACACCATCGAAGCGGCGCTCAAGAGTTTGCTTCAACAGGGCCGGCTGAACAAAGGCGCCACCGTCGTCGTCATCGGCTCGATTCTCGTAGGTGAACAGATCGTGGACGCGGTGCAGATGCGAGTCGTCTGACCGGGCGCATTGTATTTCATTGCGTCGGGTAATCCTTCCTCTAGCATCCGCGGCATGGAAGTTCATTTCTTTTCACCCAAGGCGTTGAGACTGCTGGCCTGCATCGCGGGCGTTTTCACACTCCAGTTCAACGGCCTCGCCGCCGATAAAACCGAAACGGAGACAAAACCAGAAACCGTCAAACCCGAGACAGCCACAGCGGTTCCCGCCAGCGCGGATACGAACTTTGATGTCGTGGCGAATTCTGTCGTCAAAATTTTCTCGACCACGCGATATCCTGAGATGTTCCGGCCGTGGGAGAAAAGTTCGCCCAGCGAAGTGACCGGCAGCGGAGTGGTGATCGAAGGGAAACGCATTTTGTCGAACGCGCACGTGGTCCTCTATGCGAGCCGCGTGGAGATTCAAGCCAACCAATCCGGCGACAAAATCTCCGCAACCGTCGAAGCCATCGCGCCCGGCATCGACCTCGCGGTGCTCAAGGTCGATGACGAAAGCTTCTTCGACACACATCCGCCCCTGCCCCGCGCCAAGCTGTTGCCTGAGATCAAAGACGCCACGATGGTCTACGGTTATCCCGAAGGCGGCACGAGCCTTTCGATTACCAAAGGCATTGTGTCGCGGATCGAATTTGCCGTGTTCAATTATCCCGTCTCGGGTTTGCGGATTCAGATCGATGCCGCCATCAATCCGGGAAACAGCGGCGGCCCGGCTATCGTTGGTGATAAAATGATCGGGCTCGCTTTCAGCAGGCTCATCTCGGCTCAGAGCATTGGCTACATTATTCCCTCGGAAGAAATCGATCTGTTTCTGAAGGACATCGCTGACGGTCATTACGATGGCAAACCAGCGGTGCTCGATACGTTCCAAACGCTGGAAAATCCCGCTCTTCGCTCCTATCTCAAACTGGATAAATCGATGGACGGCATCCTCGTTCACAAGCCGGCCAGCGATGATGGCTCCTACCCATTGAAGGAATGGGATCTGATCACGAAGATTGGCGACAAACCGGTCGACAACCAGGGAATGGTGAAAATGGGGGCCAACCTGCGGCTCTATTTCACTTACTTCGTCCAGAAGACGGTGAAAGACGGCAAGGTCCCGCTGACCATTGTTCGCCAGGGAAAAGAAATGCACGTGGACCTGCCGGTCTCTTCAAAATATCCCATGCTGTTGCGCGACCTGGGCGATTCCTATCCGCCTTATTTCATCTTTGGTCCGATGGCGTTTACGGTCGGCACCAAACAGATGGCCGAAACTTTTTCCGGCGAGAGCGAAAGCGCCGCGCGCTGGTCGGGGTGGCTGAATACGATGGGCAGTCCGCTGCTGACCTCCGTCGGGAAAAAGACATCTTTCGATGGTGAAGAACTGGTCGTCATTCCTTCGCCGTTCTTTCCACACAAACTGAGCAAGGGTTATTCCGATCCGCAAGTGCAAGTGGTCAAAGCAATCAACGGCGTTCACGTGAAAAATCTCGCGCACCTCGTCCAACTCCTGCGCGACTGCAAGGATGAATTCATCGTCGTCGAATTCGAGAATCGCTTTGGGGAAACGATGGTTTTCCCGCGTGCTGAGATGATGGCTGCCACGGATGACGTGCTCAATGACAATGGAATTCGCAGCCAGGGCTCGCCGGATACGCTGGCGATTTGGAACGCGAAAGGAACCGGGAAATAATTACTTCATCGACCAAGGATCGAGGACAGACGCGCCAGTCCGCGCCATGTCTTTGCTGTTATGCGTAACGACTGTTAGACGCCGCACAATCGCCGTCGCAGCTATGAGTGTATCGAGGCCAGGCAATGGCCCTCTTTCAGCTTGGATCTCTGCAAATTCAATGGAAACGGCATAGTCAACTGGAAGGATTCGATTGTGAAAGCGATCGGGTAGTAAATCGAACATCGCTTCCAACGCCCGGCGCTTCGGACCGTGCGGGAGCCTGACGATACCCTCCCAAATCTCCGCAACCGTGATCACACTTAGATGCAGATCAAGCCAATCAACCGTTTCGAGCCAGGACATAAAGCCTGGATTTGGCCTCGGTTTTTCGAGCTCCGAAAGAGCATCCGTATCGAGCAAAAACATTAGAATCTCGATTTGCGGGGAAGATCCCGACGCCGTTCAAGTCGGATGCCGGATTGGCGCAATGGGGAAAAGAATTCAGCAACTGTTTCTTTGGGACGACTCATGGCCTTGAACTCGTCAAAAGAAACTACTACCGCCACAGCCTCACCGTGACGTGTAACCGTCTGCGGCCCTTTTTTGCGGGCGAGTTCAACAACCTGACTGAATTGATTCTTTGCATCCTGTAAGGGCCATGACTTCATATCCGAAAGTTTTGAACATAAAATCTGGCTAGTCAAGCCAGAATCACCAACTCACCGGCACGGTCTGCTTCTTGCCGAAACGGTTGTGGTAGTGCAGTTGCCGGTAATTCACGCCGAACTCATGCACGAGCTTGGTGATCTTCACGTCGTAGCAGCAGTACTCGGCGATATCCATCAGCTTGCCCTGGCGAAACCATTCGATTGCCTGCATGCCTTCGGCGGTTTTTTCCACACCGAACGTTGCGGTGGCAATCGAGTCCAATGACAACCGGTGTTGCAGTTTGTTCTGCAGCTCGATCAGCATGTCGAGGGTCGGCAATTGGCGCAAATCCAGCGGGGTGTAGCCGTGAAGCACCTCGTAGTCGAACCGCAGATTATTGAATCCCACGACGAGGTCGGCGCGTTGCAATTCCCTGATCAGGTCATCCACCTGTTTCTCGCCGTAAATCCGGTAGCCGCTGGTCGCCGTGTTGTAAGTGACGCCCACACTCATGCGCATCGCGCTGATTTTGTCCCAGCCACCCACGTCCTCGGCGGACTTCTGCGTTTCCAAATCGAAATAAACAATATTCTTCGCCACGTTGATGCTATCAAACCGTCTCTTGCAAAAAGAGACAACCCTTTTCTAAGGCAACCGATATAAAGATTGCTTAGGCGCTCGCTTTCCAGTCAAAATGCGCGAGTTTACCGCATGAGTACTGCCAGTTTGATCGCGTCCGAGCAACCCGCCGCCACGGCGGCGCCGGTGGATTTTTCGCGTCCGGTTGTCCGGCCGAAGAAAGGGTTTTTTAAACTGGTGGGTGAAGTGCTCGATCACGGCGGGCCCGGCTATCTGCAATTTGCCATCACCAACCTCTGCAATGCCGATTGTGATTTTTGCGGTTTCGCCCGGTCCAAGTTCGATCCCAAAGCGCGCCGCAGCGTTACGCTGAAGGAAGCGCAGGATGTCATCGACATCGCGGTCAAGAACCACATTGGTTACCTGCTGTTCGTCGGGGGCGAGCCGATGGTGCACCGCGATCTGCGCGCGATGACGCGTTACGCAGCTGAGCGCGGGATTCATCCGATGATCTGCACCAACGGCGGGCTCTGGACCGAGGACAATATGCGGGGCCTCGCCAGTGACGGCCTCAGCAGCGTGATCATGTCGATCGACGCGCATGATATTTCCAAGCACGAGAAAAATCGTGGGCTGCCGGATGTCTGCAAAAAAATCAAACGCGCCAACGAATTTTTCCACTCGGTCGGCATCCAGACCACCGCGAGCATCACGGCGAGCCGGCTGATTGACGACTACGAAAAGCTGCCGGCGTTTCTCGAATCGCTTGATTTCAAGAGCTGCACGTTCAGTTATCCGCTGACGTCGCTCGCGAGCAGTTATCTCAGCTTCAGCGACAGCGGCCTGGTCAATTTCTCGAAGGACGAACTCATTGAGTTGTTCGAGAAGATCAAGACGATGAAGCATCGCAGCGGTTATCCGGTGGTGAACCCGACCGAATCGCTGCACGAGATGCAGCGCCATCTGCGCGGTGAGAAGGAGCAATTCGGCTGCCTCGGCGGCCACAAGTATTTCTACCTCGACTGGCACCTGAATCTTTACCGTTGCCACTTCTGGGAAAAACCGATGTGCAACATATACGAGTTCGACCAGTCGAAGCTCATCCGCGACGGCTGCACTCGTTGCATGATTGATTGCTACCGTGACCCGAGCGTGCTGCAACATGTGGCGATCAGCGCGAGTGATGCGTTTAACAATTTGAAGAAGGGCAAAATCGGGGCGGCGGCGAAGAATATTTTTGACCGACGGAATGTGACTTCCATCAAGGCTGTTTGGGAAGATCGGAAGTGGATTGGTGGAGTGTAGGAAAAACCTCCAAATTCCAAGCGTCCAAGCTCCAAACTTCAACCGGATGGACGTAGATTTGTAGTCGTCTGCATGCAGGAGACGAGGCGGCAATATTACAATATCAGGAACTGGCCCGGTTATGAAAGACACCGTCACCAACCATAAAAAACATCCATGAAGATCGTCGGCATCATCGCAACCATCCTTGTATTCAACGCCATCAGTATGCGAGCCGATGACGAAACAATCGTCACTGAGTCGTTACCGCTGGCAAATCATACCAGTGCGACTTCTGTTACGGGAGGGCTGGTGTTCACCGCGAGCGATTCGGACTGCCGGCAAGTTACAGTCACAGCAAATGTGCGGAAAGGAAATGGCACGATGGATGGGACGACGGCGGATGACATCTGGTCGTGCGGTGTGAAGTGGACTTTTCAGGGAAAGGTATGCCTTCAGACCAGTTGGACGCGGCTGGAAATAAAGCACGATATTAAAATTGAACCTTCGCCCGGAGGGAACGCGAGTGGTCCCATTCGATTATCGGGCACTGCATCCTTCGCAGTTCCAGCAAGTGCGGCCATTCTGCAATTCCAAAGTGACCCTCAAAAGCCATTGGTATTCCTGCTGACCGCAAAGGGGCTTAAGTATGTGTCGGGAACCGGCAGCATCAAAGCCGCTGGAGGCAAGTTATACAATTTCAGTGGGCTGTAATAATTGGTTGTACGGCTTGATACTGTGCTGCGCTGCCTGCTTCCAACTGTTATCCGCAGATGGACGCAGATTTAGGCGCAATCATTGTGTGAACTGTCTCCATAACTCGCAAAGTCTTTCGGTCTTCGTTTTGTCCGAAAGTGCCTGGTAATCGTGAAACGTCACGCTCGGAATCTCCCGAATCTCCAACGGTGTCGCATCGCCATGGGCGATAGAAGAAGAACGGCAGGACGGACAAACTGGAGACGGAATCAGTGACTGACCACCGATGGAATCGGCTAGCGCCGCAATGACACGCTGAAAACGCTCAATCTCAGATCGGTTTCGAGAAGTAGTGAAAAGCCCAGCCCGCTTCAATCTCTTATCAATGTCTTCGCACGCAGGCTCCTCAATGGCGGACAAATATCCGAATGCGCCACCTTTTTCGCCGAAGAATACAAACTGCCCGTAACTCTGGTCGCCTAGCAGCGGCATGGAAAACCTCCGGCGGCAATGATGGCATGACGCCTGATAAAATTGGACTCGATGTAATGTAGGGGCCATTGCGCCTAGCAACTAGTATTATCAATTTTTACGTCCGCGGACCGACCGGGCCATGTGAGCATAAATCGTGTGCAGGATGCCTGGCAAAGACCCATAATCCAACAGCAGCGGCAACCAACAAAGCCTATGCGCCAACTCAAGGGGAATAATCCCGAGACCAAAGACTCCAAGCACGCCTCCCAACAACGGTATCCACGAAGGCGCCTGGACTTTGCGTACACAAAGTTTCCAAAAAACGTTGGCGTTAAGAGCACAAATCCAGAACGAAAGCAGCAACAACACGCCTCCCAAAATCCATCCGGTGATTGATTCTTTAGGGGACATAAACAGGTCGTAATAACTGTGGCCTGACATGTACCAGGCCAAACGTGGGTTTGGGTTGGTTCACAGTTATTCCTTTCCGCATAGTCAAATTTAGGCGTGATTTTGCAGGCGTGGCAAGTCCTGGTTTGGTCCGGAAGTTACCTTCGGTAAATTGGCGCGCGCGAATTGACTCAACTTCCTCCCAGTTGATGATATTTGAGAGCGGCGCGCACGGAGTGACGCGCCCTACCATCGCGGATTGTTAATGCCCCCGAAAATATTCGGAGCGGCTTGCCTTACGAACGCGTCAAAAAGCGGCGGCCGTAGCACGGCTGGCAATTTGCCGCACGCACTCCAAGACGCTGGCGCGAGTCGTCAATCCGAACCGGCGCAACCACCATTACGAGTTGGTTATTGTTGCACGCCGACCCGGTAGAAGCCTGCATTGGCAGGCGGGGCGCTTGTATCGGTGACGGTATTGGTGGGCGCGGTGGCGGGGATGTTGGTGGCGACGACCGTGCCAAAGCCGGTTGCCAGATTGGTGGTGCGTTCGAGCCAATAACTCTTTCCAGCGACACTCGACCAGCTTACCGCAATGGCGCCGGGGTTCGTGGCCGAGATGGAGGTCAGCCGCAAACTAGAGGCCGCATTCGTGGGATTCGTTCCGGCGATCCATTCCGCGAGATTGCTCATGCCGTCGTGGTCGGGATCGGCGGTCGGGTCGGTGCCCGTCAGGTGTCCAAAAAATTCTTGTTCCCACCAGTCGGGCAGGCCGTTGCCGTCGGTATCCACGATGCGCTGCAGATCCAGGCGTCCGCCGGTTTGCACCTGGCCTGCCAAACCCGGTACGACATCCACGTTTGAGAGGATGCGTTGAACCCGTTGTGCCACGGTTTCGTTCGGGAAATTCATGGCCGCGAAGGCGACGGCACCGGACACGTGCGGCGTGGCCATCGAGGTGCCGTCCAGAAATTCATAAAGCCCGTCGACGAGCGTGGCGGTGGCATTGGTTTGCAGCGCCAACCCGTCCGCCTGCGAGAGCGAAACGGCGGGAATCCAGGTATTGGCGCCGCCCAAAGTGCCGGCGAAATTACCGCTGGCATTGTTATAAATGATAGCCGCTTTGGCGCCGGCGGCCATGGCGTTGAGGACCTTGTTGGAAAAGGTGAGCGTGCCACGCTGGATCAAGGCGATGTTGTTTTGGACGGCCGCTGGAAAATCTCCGGGATTTCCCAGTCCGCAATAGTAAACGGTAGCGGTCAGGCCGGTGGTGATGCCGGAAAACTGCAACCCGGTGGCAGCATAGACAGCGGAACCCTGTTGAATCGAGCCAACGACCGTGCCCCCGGGCGGAATCACCGGTGCTATGGGAAGCAGGGAGAGGATATTCACTCCGGGCGCGGCTAAATCCACGGTGCTGGCGCCGAAGTTGGAAAAGGAAGCCAGCGCATCGTTCTGATCGGTTGCTGCCACTACGATCTCATTGCTCAGCCGGTAGCTCGCGGGAAAGAACGGAGTGGTGTCGTTGTTGGCGGTGTTGTTGCCCGCGGCACAGCAGAAGATGATTCCCGCGTTGCCGGCGGAAATCATGGAGGCGCGTTCGACGCTGTTCGAGCTGCCACCGCCGAACGATTCATTGATGGCG
>Ga0070731_10004839_pt1 | contig 11341 bp, 12 predicted proteins | sample Coa_R1_2_FD_66448 | JGI IMG/M metagenome (GOLD analysis project Ga0070731, IMG submission 66448) | Surface soil microbial communities from Centralia Pennsylvania, which are recovering from an underground coalmine fire - Coalmine... | ecosystem: Environmental > Terrestrial > Soil > Unclassified ... | reverse complement strand
AGATCATGGACGCGCAGCGGGCGATCGAAACTCTTGGCGCAGAGCTGGCCGCCGAAAATGCGACGTCGGCCGACGTGGCGAAGCTGCGGCGATTGTTGCGAGACGCGGAGGCGGCGATCGGCGATCTCGACGAGTTCACCCGGCTATCGCGGGACTTTCATCTCGCCGTCGCCGAAGCCTCGCACAACCGCGTCATCCTCGTTCAGCTTATCTCGCTCGAACACGTATCGTGGCCACGCCGCAACGTCACGGCGACGCCCAAGCTGGCGCGGCACATTCTGGAAATCCACACCAAGCTCGCCGATCTCATCGAGCTGCGCGACCCAAGCGGCGCGCGTGCCCTGATGGACGATCACGTCAAGATGATCCGCGCCCGTCGCATTGCCGAGCGCGGCCGTATTCCCAGCAACGGCCAGGCAAGCTGCTGAACATCACGTCGAACCCGGAGGAAAACCAATGGCAAAGTTTCTGATCGAACCGCATTTCCGCCTGCAGGAATGGGTCGCCGAGGAAAAGGGCTATTTCCGCGCCGAGGGCCTCGACTACGAATTCCGCGAACAGGTGCGCGCGACTGGCGGCAAGATCCACGCCAAGGGCGACAAAGTCGGCGCCTTTCAATCGTTCGAGGAGGGCCGCAAATCGAACGTGAGCTGCGCCTGCCACTGGACGGTCAATGTCGCGGCATCGAAGGGTCTCGGCCGCATGTACACCGACGTCTACTCGGTGGCGCCGGCCGGAATCTTTGTGGCCGCCGATTCAGTCATCAAGACGCCGGCGGACTTGGCCGGCGTGCCGATCTCGGTCGGCTATCAGTCCGGCAGCCACTACGCCACGGTGCAGGCGCTGGAGCCCTATCTAAAGCCGGAGCAGATCAATCTCACCTACGCCGATGGCATGCTGTTCGCGCGCATGGAAAAGTTGATCGACGGCACCGCTCCGGCGGTGAATCTCTTCAGCGGTCCATATTATTTCGCCGAGCAGCTCGGCTTCCGCAAAGTGATCGACACCACCTTCATGATCGCCACCATGATCCACGGCGATCCCGAGCCGGAGGATTTGCGAAAATTCTTCCGGGCGTTGCGCAAGGCGCAGCGCGACATCGATCTGCGGCCGGAGCTCTACACGCACTATTACAAAAATGAATTCCCCGACCGCTTCCATGCGCTGATGGACACGCGGCGCTGGGGCCCCGGCGAGCGGCTGGTGTTCGAACCCTACACCAAGGAAGTTTACGAAGAATCCTTCGAATGGATCGCCGACCACCACATTTTTGCCGACGGCACAATGGGGGCCGGGCGCTACGAGCAGGCCACGCTGTCGTTGATCGGGTGATGAAAAGGCGACCGAGCTAACAGGGAGGACCGTGTCATGGCCACAAGCCTCGCACCGGTGAAAGTCGCGCCCGAAGGCATGGACTGAACGATTTCGTCGCGATGCAAGAGGGCTACTTCGCCGCGGTCTCCTCACCGCCCGGCCGCGACCTGCGCTATTATGGCAGCCGGTACGGCCAACCAGGCTCCTGCGGGCATGAACGTCCTTCGCACCACAATCCCGGATGTCCTGATCATTGAACCCACGGTGGTCGCCGACCGTCGCGGCGACTTTTGTGAAATCTACAATACCGATCGCTATGCATTGCACGGCATCGCCCGTCCGTTCGTGCAAGACAATCTATCGCGTTCGGCCCGCGGAGTGCTGCGCGGTCTCCATCTGCAAAATCCCAGGCGCCAGGGTAAGCTCGTCAGCGTCCTGCGCGGCGCGGTGCTTGACGTTGCCGTCGACGTTCGCTTGGGCAGCCCGGCGTTCGGGCAACATGTCGCCGTCGAGTTGAATGAGGAGAACCGGCGCCAGCTCTGGATCCCGCGCGGTTTCGCCCATGGCTTTGTAGTGCTCTCGGAAACCGCGGACTTCTTCTATAAATGCGACGAATATTATAGCCGCGCCGACGAGATCGCCGTGCGCTGGAACGATCCGGCTCTCGGCATCAATTGGGGCATCGACACCCCGACGCTGTCGATGCGCGATGCCGCGGCGCCCTTGCTCGCCGATGTGCCGGCGCTGCCCGCTTATGAGGCGTAGCGCCGATGCGCGTGATGGTCACCGGCGTGACCGGGCAGATCGGGAGCGCGCTGGTCAAAAGCCTCGAGCCGTTGGGACCGCTCATCGCGGCTGATCGGAACGTGCTCGATTTCAGGCAACCAAATCTCGTTTTCTCTGCTCTCGATCGCCTTCGCCCGGACATGATCGTTAATGCGGCTGCTTACACAGCGGTGGACCGCGCCGAGGACGAGAAAGAGCTGGCATTCCGCGCTAATGCCGAGGCGCCCGGCGCCATCGCCCGGTGGGCGGCAGACCGGGGGGTGCTTCTCGTGCATTTCTCAACGGACTACGTGTTCGATGGCGCCGGCAGCCGTCCATGGCGCGAAGACGACAAGGCGAAGCCGTTATCGGTTTATGGCGCCAGCAAGCACGCGGGCGACGAGGCAATCCGCGCGGCGGGCGGTCCGCATCTCATCGTGCGCACCTCATGGGTCTACGCCGCGCATGGCAAGAATTTCCTGCGCACCATCGCCGGCCTCGCCAAAGAACGGAAAGCATTACGCATCGTTGCCGACCAAACCGGCGCACCGACATCGGCACGGGTGATCGCCGCTGCGGTTACCAAAATTATCGGACCCGGCGATCCGTCGCTCGCCGATCGTTTTGCTGCGGCGAAGGGTCTCCTCAATATCGCGGCGGCGGGTGAAACCACTTGGTACGGCTTTGCCGTAGCAATCGTCGACGGCCTGAAGGCGCGGGGTGTGCCGCTTGCCGTCGAAAGCATCGTACCGGTTGCGACCAAGGATTATCCCGTCAGGGCGGCGCGGCCGGCGAATTGCCGTCTGGATTTGACGCGATTACGCCATGTGTTCGGCATTGAGCCGCCGACATGGGATCGAGCACTCGCCGCCGAACTCGATGCATTTGCAGGCCCGATCGAGGAGTGAGGGCGGCTGGTGCCGCGTCAGGCAATTCCGAGCCGTTGCGCCTTGTAGCCGCCCGCCAATATCGCCTCCCACCAGCGGCGTTCCGCGACATACCATTTGACCGTTCGTTCTATTCCCGTTTCAAAATTCTCCTTGGCGCGCCAGCCGATTTCGCTTTCCAGTTTCGTCGCATCGATTGCATAACGCAGGTCATGGCCGGGCCGGTCGTCGACGAATTTAATCAATTGGCGCCGCGGCCCCTTGTGGGAGGGCCGAACGCGATCGAGGATGTCGCACACGGCATGAACGACCTCCAGGTTGGTGCGCTCGTTTCGTCCGCCGATATTGTAGGTGTCGCCCACGCGGCCATGTTGCAGCACGCTTGTGAGGGCCTGCGCGTGGTCCTCGACGTAAAGCCAATCGCGGACATTTTTCCCGTCGCCGTAAAGCGGCAGTTCCTGTTCGGCCAATCCACGAATAATCATGTGCGGGATCAATTTTTCCGGAAATTGATAGGGGCCGTAATTGTTGGAGCAATTCGTGATCAGCGTCGGCAAATCGTAGGTTTCACGCCAAGCACGCACCAAATGGTCGGATGACGCCTTGCTCGCCGAATAGGGCGAACGAGGCCGATAGGCCGTCGTCTCGGTAAAACAACCGTCGCCATCAAGCGAGCCGTAGACTTCGTCGGTCGAGACATGCAGGAACCGGAACGCTTCGCGTCGCTGCGCATTTTGCCCGCGCCAGTACCGCAGCGCCTCTTGCAGCAACGTGAACGTGCCGACGATGTTGGTGCGAATGAACTCGGCCGGACCGTCGATCGAGCGGTCGACATGGCTCTCGGCCGCGAGGTTCAACACCGCCCGCGGTTGATAACGGTCGAATAAGGCGCGCAGCGCCGCCCCATCGCAAATATCGACCTTGGCGAAGGCATAGCGCGCATTGCCTTCGGCCTGCGGAATCGATTGGAGATTTGCGGCGTAAGTCAGCTTGTCGATGTTGACGACGAAGGCTTCCGACTCGTCAAGCAGATGCCGCACCACCGCCGATCCAATAAAGCCGGCGCCGCCGGTAACGAAGATCGTAGAGCCGCGAAAGCGCATGTGCCCTCAGCTCAGAAAGGATCTGTGCACCGACAACAGATATTCACCATAGCTGCTTTGCGCACATTTTTGCGCAAGACCATGAAACTGATCCAGCGAAATATAGCCGAGACGCAACGCGATTTCCTCCGGACAGGCTATCCGCATGCCCTGGCGCTGCTCCAGGATTTGCACGAAATGACTGGCTTCGACCAGCGACGCATGCGTGCCGGTGTCGAGCCAGGCATAGCCGCGTCCCAAAATCTCGACGCGCAGATCGCCTCTCGCGAGATAGGCGCGGTTGACGTCGGTAATCTCCAGCTCGCCTCGTGCCGACGGCTTGATCGCGGCCGCGATATCGAGAACGTCGTTGTCGTAGAAGTAAAGGCCGGTGACCGCCACGTTCGATTTCGGTCGCGCGGGTTTTTCCTCGATCGACAGCGCGCGTCCAGAGCTGTCGAGTTCAACGACGCCGAATTGCTGCGGCGACTTGACGGTGTATCCGAACACCGTCGCGCCCTTGGTTCGAGTCACGGCCTTTTCCAGCTGCTGCGGCAGGCCATGGCCGTAAAAGATGTTGTCGCCGAGGATCAACGCGACGCGATCGGTTCCGACAAAGTCGCGGCCGACGATAAGCGCGTCGGCCAAACCGCGCGGCTTCTCTTGAACGGCATAAGAAAACCGCAATCCAAAACTCGAGCCGTCCCCCAGCAACTGCCGAAATAGCGGATTGTCCCGCGGGGTCGTGACGACAAGAAATTCGCGAATTCCGGCGAACATCAGCGTCGCCAGCGGATAATAAATCATCGGCTTGTCGAAGACGGGCAGCAGATGCTTCGAAACCACGGCCGTCACCGGAAAAAGTCGACTGCCGGTGCCGCCCGCCATGATGATGCCTTTCATCGGTTCTCCGTCGGGCAAGACCGGAAGCGCGCGCGATCATCTCTACGATTGACGGCGGCGGCGACGGACTTGCTTTGCTTTAGCGACGATGTTTTCGCAATCCTCACCCGGATCAAATGCGAAATTCAATTTGGTGCCGAGGAGAGGACGCATGCCGGGAACGCAAGTTATTGGTAGAACTAACGAACTTCAAGTGTGGAAATCCTCGGTGCTCACATGCGCCCTCGGCTCAAATGGCGTGCGTTCTCTGGAGCCAATCGTCGTCTTGCGACGACGAAAGAGGTCGCTGTTGCTTCCGGCGCGAAGCGGACGCTTGTGCCCCGAAACCGAAGTGCCGAGACTTCCGCAATTTGGTCGTGATCGTGGGGAAAGCGGATATGAAGCGGACATCGCCGGATCGTCTGACCCACAGCGGTCATTTGGTGCAAAGCCGCCGACACGCGCTCAGGACATCTGTGCTGTGATAGGGCTTGGTGACGAACGCGCTTCCTGGAACACAGCGTTGGCGGTCGGTCAATTTCCCTGATGTAAAGAGAACCGGCATACCCGGGCGGTGCTTTCGAAAATATTCAGCCACATCCCAACCGCTCGCCGAGCCAACGAGATCGATGTCGGTAAAAACTATGTCAATCGACATGCCGGATTTACAGAATTCGATGGCCTCTTCGCCGCTCGCGGTCTCGACAATGACGTAACCTGCTTCCTGCAAGCAGGTGGCAATATCGTACCTGACGAGGAACTCATCCTCGACAAGGAGAACGACCCGGGCATGGGCACCGTTTGCCGCTGACACAGACACAAGCCTTTTCTGCCAAGCCACAAGCTTGGCGCCGGTTAGTTCATTCGTTCTACGGATCGTGCAAGCGCCCAGGTTCTTGACCTGCGAGAGCGCCTGATTAAGGCCAACGAAGTCGTCATGGTACAGTTCCGTACAATAGTCACTTTAGTTCGTTGTTTTTAGGCCACGGAAGACATAGATACCGCTTGCCGCCAGCAGCGACCTTCGGGCGCCGGCGGTTGAGAGACCGTGATGTGCTCTTGCCCTTAATGGGAATAGAGCCATGGCCCCGGTCTCCGCACCTCGCAATTCTTCGCCACCTCGTAATCAGCTCCTGGCGGCAATGTCGGCCAGTGATCTCGCATTGTTAGAGCCGCATCTGAAGCCAATCGCGATGGCAGTTTTTAAGGAATTGGAAAAACCAAACCGGCCGATCGACACGGTTTATTTCATGGAGACTGGCATCGCGTCCGTTGTCGCTGTCCAACCGGACGAGACGAAAGTCGAAGTTGGCCTCATTGGCAGTGAGGGGATGAGCGGAATAGCCGTGGTGCTGGGCGGCGATCAATCACCGAATTCCACTTACATACAGGTCGCCGGACAGGGGCAGCGGATGACCGCAAAGGAATTGCGCAAGGCAATGAATGCCAGTGAGTCCCTGCGCAGCTTGCTGCTCAAATTCGTCCAAGTCTTCATGGTGCAGACGGCCCATACCGCCATCGCAAACGCTCGCGCCAGTATCGATCAGCGTCTAGCGCGGTGGATTTTGATGGCCCATGACCGAACCCGCGACGACACGCTCCCGCTGACACACGAATTCCTTTCGCTGATGCTGGGAGTGAGACGAGCCGGGGTTACGGAGGCACTGAAAAAATTCAAGCAACAGAAGCTGATCGACACCGGCCGAAGCCAAATCCTCGTGCGCAACCGCAGGGGCATCGAGGAAATGGCGCGCGGTTCTTACGGCGTCCCGGAAAAGGAATATCGGCGTCTCATTGGTTAGGTGACCCCTGACGAACTCGGCATGCACTGCCGAAGGACTTGCGATTGGCCAGGGCGAATTCTTGAATTCGAAAATCGGGCGTTTCGTACGATCCCGTACCAAAATCTTTCCGCCCCTGCTGCTTAAATGGCCCTGTGCGTGGTGCCCTGGCGTGATGCTTTGCTATGGCCATCTATCGGCTGATTGCCAACGGGTCCTTCGGCCCGGCAGAAATTAAAGCGATGACGGCGGCCTATGAGGCTGCATTGCTCGATCTCGGCCTTGTAGATCGAGATGACCCGATAACTGAAATCGTCGCCATCGCCATAGTCAGCATTACCAGCATGGGCGAGCGCGACCCGACGACGATTAAAGATCGCGCATTAAGCGCCATCGGCGTCCGCAGCTTCGATTCCGACGCTGCATAGGCCCTCGCGGTCGCGGTCCAACCCTTCCGCCTGCCGGGCCAAAGTCCGCCACTCGCGCGCTAGGTCCAAGTACAAGGCTTTTGTCGCCGGGTCTTTCGACTCTATCGACGTCTGCTCACATCGTGGGACATTCCCGGAGCGTTTTTCTCTATGCGCGATGGGGTAATCGGCCAAAACCCGACAGCGCCGATTTGCAAAGCTGCTCTCGATCAACTACGCCAGTCCGTGCCGTTTTCATTATGCGCTTCGCGATCAGTTCGCGAATAACAAGTTCATCACGCGCACTTTCGCTTACCGTTGCGACGGCTTCGTCGTACGCGTTGCCCATCACTGACGTCAGGTCAGGATCAAAAACATTACGGCGACGAACAAATGGGAGAACTTCGCCCATCTGGCAATCTCCCGCCAATTGTACGAACACTTACAAAATTCACATGATGAGCATGTGTTCCGAGCAGTGATAAAATATGCGTTATGTCCTGACAGTCGGCGTAGGAAAAAGTTTGTAGGCTTGGCTTTCGGGCGTCGCGTTTTCAACGGTCACAGGTAACGGCGGCATCGATGCGCCCACGAAACTGGGATTAAGTCATTGAAATCGCGCACACTATGGGGAACAGCGAACAGCTACGAATGGTCCTGGTGCCCAGGAGAGGACTCGAACCTCCACGCCTCTCGGCGCTAGTACCTGAAACTAGTGCGTCTACCAATTCCGCCACCTGGGCAGGGCGTCAGGCCGTGTGGCGATAGGTACGAGGGCGGTCATCCCCTTGTCAATCGAAGGGGTTAGGGGCCTGAGCCGCGGGCCGTTGGGTCATGCGGGTGGCTTCGTAGTCCCCTATACAGCACGGAATCGATCATGTATCCCGCGGCGCATGGCGATCAAGAGCAGACTTGAAACGCTCGTCACCGTATTCGGCGGCTCTGGTTTTCTCGGCCGTCACGTGGTCCGCGCGCTTGCCGGTCGCGGCTACCGCATTCGTGTCGCGGTGCGCCGCCCGGAACTCACCGGCCATCTGCGGCCGATGGGCCGGGTCGGCCAGATCCATGCCGTCCAGGCCAATCTGCGCTATCCGGATTCGGTCGCCGCGGCGGTGCGTGACGCCGACAGCGTCGTCAATCTGGTCGGCATTCTGTTCGAGCGCGGCAACCAGCGCTTCGACGCCGTGATGACGGCCGGCGCGGAAGCGGCGGCGCGCGCCGCCGCCGCCGCCGGCGCGCCGCTGCTCCACGTCTCGGCGATCGGCGCCGATCCAAAGGCAGCCTCGCATTACGCGCGGGCGAAGGGAGAGGGCGAAACGCGCGTGCTGGCCGCGCACGGCGATGCGATCGTCATGCGGCCGTCGATCGTGTTCGGCCCCGAAGACGACTTTTTCAATCGCTTTGCGGCGCTGGCGCGCATGTCGCCTATGCTGCCGCTGGTCGGCGGCGGCCACACCCGCATGCAGCCGGTTTTCGCCGGCGACGTCGGCGAGGCGATCGGCAAAGCCGTCGACGGCGATCTCAAGCCGGGCACGATCTATGAACTTGGCGGCCCGGACGTGCGCACGTTCAAGGAATTGATGGAGTTCGTTCTCGCCACCATCGGGCGCCGCCGCTTGCTGGTGCCGGTGCCGTTTGGACTGATGAAGCTGCAGGCGGCATTCCTGCAGCTGTTGCCGAAGCCGCCGATCACGCCGGATCAGGTCGAGCTCCTTAAGGTCGACAATGTCGTCTCCGACGCGGCCAAGCGCGACGGCCGCACGCTCGAAGCGCTCGACATGACGCCGGAATCGATCGACGCCATCGTCCCGACCTATCTGTGGCGCTTCCGCAAAACCGGCCAGTTCAATCCGCACGCAGCTTGACCGTATTCGCTCGTCCCCACGGCAGCGGGAGCCCGGCACCGTCCATGCAATCAATGGGGCGCCGCTCCGGATTGCCGCTGGCGCGCGCCGGGCGGGAATGAGCAAAGTCTGTTTCAGAAGTCCGATGCGGCGTCGTCAACTCTCGTATTTGAACGAGAGTGCGACGCGGGTGCGAAATGCCGTGACCTTGCCGTCCTCCACCCTCATGTCCATCTTGGTGACTTCCGCCACGCGCAAATCACGCAGCGAGCCGGCAGCCGTCGCCACGGCGAGTCGGCCGGCGTCTTCCCATGATTTATCGCTGACGCCGACAACGTCGATTATCCGGTAAACGCTGTCCGATTTCTTGTCCTTCGCCATTGGCTCGATCCTCTCGCGGTTCGTCTGAAATCACGCGATCAATTGCATCGCGCGGGTTCATGTTAGCCCAGATCGAGGATCGTTTCACAGCCCGAACGCCAGCGCGACAAGGCCGAGCGCGCCCAGGATGATCCGCCACCACGCGAACAGCGCGAAACCGTGCTGGGCGACGTAGCCAAGGAGCCGCTTGACCACGAACCAGCCGCACACGAAGGACACTGCAAAGCCGATGGCGATGATCAGCGTATTGCTGCCGGAGGCGAATTCGTGCCGGTTTTTGAAGGCTTCGAAGGCGAAGGCGCCGACCATGGTCGGCATGGCCAACCAAAAGGAAAACTCCGTTGCGGTCCGTTTGTCGGCGCCGAACAGCATCGCTCCGACAATGGTGGCGCCGGCACGCGATACCCCCGGCACCATCGACAGGCATTGGATCGCGCCGATGCCGAGATACATCGGCATCGAGAATTTCTTGACGTCGTGATAGCGGGGCTTCAGGTCGAGCCGGTCGATCCACAACAGGACAATGCCGCCGACCACGAACATGGTGCAGACGATCCAGACGTTGAACAGCACGCTCTTGATGTAGCCGTAAGCCAGCGCCCCGATCACCATGGCGGGAAAAAATGCGACCAATACGCCGATGACGAAGCGTCGGTCCTCGCGGTTGCCGAACATCCCCAGAAAAAGCTGCCACAGCCGCGTGAAGTAAATCGACAGCAGCGCCAGAATTGCGCCGAGCTGAATCAGGACGTCGAACGATTTTCCGAAAGACTCGTCGTCGAAGCCCAGGAAATGACCGACCAGCAGCAGATGTCCGGTTGATGACACCGGAAGAAACTCGGTGATGCCCTCGACAATGCCGAGGATGATCGCTTTGACCACGTCTAGGATCATCATAAGCTCCGCGGCGCAAAAAGGGCGCCCCTGGCGACCGGATGAGGAGGAGACCTGCGAAATCTTTTCGTCAACCTTTTGACGCAAGGATAAGATTCGGGCAAGGCTCGCGAGGTCATGCTGACATTATTTCATCATCCAATTTGCCCGCATTCCCGCTTTGTGCGGCTGGTGCTCGAAGAGTGCCGGCTGCCGCCGCGGCTGGTCGAGGAGCGGGTCTGGGAGCGGCGCGAGGAGTTTTTGCTGCTCAATCCGGCGGGAACGACGCCTGTCCTCGTGGAAGAAGGCGCGCCGCCGGTGCCGGGAGCGGGCATCATCGCCGAATATCTCGACGAGACCCGCGGTCTTACGCTCGGCGAGTTCCGGCTGTTGCCGACCGACCTTGCAGGACGCATCGAAGTGCGCCGCCTGATGAGCTGGTTCAACGACAAGTTCTTCGAGGAAGTCTCCGGCGCGCTGGCGATGGAGCGTGTCTATAAGCGTTTCATCCCGACCGGCAGCGGCGGCGGTTCCCCGGACATGGAAACGCTGCGTGCGGCAAAGAGCAACATCAAGTACCATCTGGCCTATATCGGCTGGCTCCTGCGCCAGCGCGATTGGCTTGCCGGCCATACTCTGAGCTATGCCGATCTGGCGGCGGCGGCGCATTTGTCGACCGTCGATTATCTGGGCGATGTGCCGTGGGACGAAGACGAGACCGCCAAGGATTGGTACGCGCGGATCAAATCGCGACCGTCGTTCCGCGGGTTGCTCGAAGTAACGCTGCCCGGCCTGCCGCCGCCGCCAAGTTACGCCAATCTCGATTTCTGACCCCGGCCGCTCTGAAATCGGGCCTGGTTGCGGCCGCGCATGCGCAAGGTTTTGACGTCGTCGGCGTTACGCGGCCGGATGCGATCCCGCATGCGGCGGAACGGTTGCGCGAGTTCCTCGCCGCCGGCGCGCACGGCGACATGGCGTGGCTGGCGGCAAATTGCGATCGGCGCGGCGACCCGCGCACGCTGTGGCCCGAGGTTCGCTCGATTGTCATGCTCGGTCTCAACTATGGACCGCACGATGACCCGCTGGCGCTTCTGCAAGAGCGCCTCCGCGGCGACATTTCGGTTT
>Ga0070731_10004837_pt1 | contig 11344 bp, 13 predicted proteins | sample Coa_R1_2_FD_66448 | JGI IMG/M metagenome (GOLD analysis project Ga0070731, IMG submission 66448) | Surface soil microbial communities from Centralia Pennsylvania, which are recovering from an underground coalmine fire - Coalmine... | ecosystem: Environmental > Terrestrial > Soil > Unclassified ... | reverse complement strand
TTGCCGTCGCGGTTCCTGCCGTGCTCGGCTACAACTGGCTCATCCGTCGCAACAAGGCGGCGATGGATCGCGTGCGCGGCTTCGCCGCCGACCTGCACGCGGTTCTGCTGTCGGCCGCGTCGTCGCCGGCCGCGGCGTCGTCGCCGACGAGGGCCGCGGCGGTGGCGACAGCCTGATCCGAGGTCTGCCATGGCGATGAACGTCGGCACCCCGTCCGACGAGGACGACGCGATCTCCACGATCAACACGACGCCGCTCGTCGACGTCATGCTGGTGCTCCTGATCATCTTCCTGATCACCGTGCCGGTCGTGCGGATGACGGTGCCCGTCGAATTGCCGAAGGAGCGCAACGAGATCCGCGAGACGAAGCCCGAGAACATCGTCATCTCCGTCGATGCGCAGGACCGGATCTACTGGAACGATCTGCGGATGCAGACGACCGATCAGCTCGTCGACCGGCTGAAGAAAATCTCCGTGATGACGCCACAGCCCGAAGTGCAGATCCGCGGCGACGCCCGCGGCAACTACGACGGTGTCGGGCGCGTGGTCTATGCCTGCCAGCGGGCCGGCATCTCGAAGATCTCGTTCATCACCGAGCCGCCGCCGCGCGCGCAAGCCGCGGGCTGAACGCGAAGCAGGAGCCGCCACCATGGCCATGAACGTCGGCACGCCGAGCCGCTCGAGCGAAATGGACGTGATGATCGACATCAACACGACGCCGCTGATCGACGTGATGCTCGTGCTGCTCGTGATGCTGATCATCACGATCCCGATCCAGCTTCACGCGGTGAACCTGAATCTTCCGATCGGTAACCCGCCGCCGCCGCTCACGCTGCCCGAGGTCGTCCGGATCGACGTCGACGACCAGAGCAAGGTGTACTGGAATGGCGAGGTCGTTCCCGACCGCGCGACGCTCGAAACGAAGATCGGCGAGGCTGCGCACGAGAATCCGCAGCCCGAGGTTCACCTGCGGCCGAACAAGCTCGCGAAATACGCGGTCGTGGCGGAAGTCATGGCGTCCGCGCAACGGCTCGGCCTGACGAAGATCGGCATCGTCGGCAGCGAGCAATTCATCAACGAGTAGCGCGGCAGGATCGTCACGTCCCATGGATTACGCACGACAGCAACGCGACCCGACGCGACACGTGCTCGGGATCACGTTCGTGATCCTCTTTCACGCGCTGATCATCTGGGCGCTCCTGACGGGTCTCGGGGCGAAGGTGATCCAGGTCGTCAAAAAGCCCCTGACCGCGACGATCGTCGAGGCGGTCAAGCCACCGCCGCCGCCACCGCCGCCGCCACCGCCCCCGCCGAAACAGATCATCGAGCCGCCGAAGCCGGTGATCGAGCAGCCGTTCGTGCCGCCACCCGAAGTGCCGCCGCCGGTCCTCGCGCCGCCGCCGGTGATCGCGAACGTCGCGCCGGCGCCGCCACCGGTGCCCGTCGTGATCGCGCCACCCGCGCCGGTTGCGCCGCCAACACCCCCGAAGCCCGCGATCCGCCAGGGCGTCTCATGCACGAAGCGCGATGCGCCACCGTTCCCGCGCGAGGCGATCCGCGCACAGGTGCAAAAGGGCAAGGTCGAGGCCGTGCTGACGATCGACGAGAAGGGCAACGTCGCCGACGTGCGGATTGTCTCGTCGAATCCGCCGCGCGTTTTCGACCGCGTGGTGCGCGACACGCTCGCCGACTGGAAGTGCTCGGCCGAGGGTCAGAAGTATCAGGCGCAGGTCGAGGTGAACTTCACGCTCAAGGACGAATAGCCGCCGAACCGGTTTCTAGTCCCGCCGCAGCGCCATCACCGCGCACGTCCACATCGCCGCGCCGAGGGCGACCACGCCGAGCCCAAGGCTCGACAGCGAGAAGGGTCGCGCGGCAACGAGCGTCACCGCCTGGCGCGCGGCCTCGAGAAAGACGGTGGGAAGCATCGTCGCGACGAGCGTCGCGGCAACGAGCCAAAGCCCGACCACGAAAGGACGCCGCCACGCGGGCAGCGCGTCGGGCGCCGGCAGCATCCGCATCACCCGCGATGTGAATCCCTCGTCGCCGATGTAATCGGCGCGATGATCGGCCGCGTCGCCTGCGAGAATTCGGTCGAGCCAATCGCCCGCTTCGTCGAGCGGCACCGTCGAATGCGGATCGGACGAATGATTCATGACGTGCGCGTCGAAACGGACGGTGCCCAGGCGGCGAGCGCCGTTTTGAGCTTCTGCTTGCCGCGCAGGATGTGCGTCTTGACGGTGCCGACCGGGCAGCCGAGCACGTAAGCCGCTTCCTCGTGCGACAGATCGTTATGGTAGCACTGGACGATCGCCGCACGTTCCGCTTCGGGAAGCCTCGCGAGCGCGCGCTCGAGATCGAGTTTCATCGTCGTCATCGCCGCGTGATCGCCGCTGTCGCGGGCCGGATCGGCATCGTCGCGATCGTCGTCTCCGATGTCCGCATCGCGATCACCGAGCAGCTCCTCCTGGCGTTTTCGCACGTGCGCGAGCCAGCAGTTGGTCGCGATGCGATAGAGCCAGGTCGAAAAGCGCGCCTCCTGACGAAACGACTTCAGGTTGCGCCAGGCGAGGACGAACGTTTCCTGCGAGAGATCGTCGGCGAGCGCGTGATTGCCGGCGGTCAGCTTGCGAAGGCATGCGCGCACCGACGATTGATGCCGCTTGACAAGCTCGGCGAACGCGTGCCGATCGTCCTCGACCAGCACGCGCGCGATCAATTGCGCGTCGGCAATCTCGTGCGGACGGATCGCCGCGGCCATCCGTCAGCCGAGGCGCGACGTCGGTATGCGCGCGGCAGCCGCACGGCGCAAAGAGATCCGCATCGCCGATTGGCTCATGCATGGCGACCCTGATCGCGTTTCGTTGACCGCCCGCGCCGCATCATGCGCTTCCCGGGGGTGGCGAGCCCGGCGGCGGGCTGGTGCGATCCTCGAAGAACCAGATGATGCAGTAGCCGAGCCCGACGAACAGCAGGACGAGGCCCACGGAGTTCGCGGATCCATCTTCGATCATCGACCAGAAGCTCAGAGCGAGACCGGCGGCGGTCAGCAGAACGCCTTTGCGCAGATCGGACCACACCGCGCGGCGATGCACGAAGCGCGCGCGCTCGTACGCGGGCGTCGCCGCGGCCTGCATGGCGGCGCCGGTCGCGGCGACCGAAGCCGGTGTGTTTCCGGAAGCGACCGCTTCCATCGCCGTCGCTGGCGGGACGACGCCACGCTCGGCAAGCTTCAGCATCGTTTCGCTCGCCAGCCGGTGCTTGCGCATCTTGTACCAGATCAGCAGGACGATCACGAGCAGCGGCACGAGGAAGAGCAGCAGGAGCGTCAGGAAGAAGGCGCCCGCGACCCAGGGCGCATCGTGCACGAATTGGCGGAACGAGTCGTACTCGCGGTCCTGGCCAAGCCCTTCGATGCGAATCTTCTTGTCGCCCTTTTCGATGATGATCCTGTGCCCGTCGCCTCGCACCTTCGCTCCGGCCGACGATGCGTCGGACGATTCGCCGGCATCGTCGCCGTTTGCTTCCGCCGCGTCGGGCCTTTTGCTCTCCGGATTGGCCGATCCTTCCGGTTTCGTCGGCTCCGGCGCCATCGCGGTCTTCCCCGGTTCGGTGGCCGGCGCCTGCGCGATTTGCACGTCGAGATCGGCCGCGCGTACGCTCGCCGTGCGCGGCGCAAGGGCCACGGCCAATCCCGCCGCGAATGCGGCGCCGAGGATCAGCCGGCGAACATGCGCCGGTACGCAGCTTTCGAAATTCCCCATCGATGCTCCCTCTTCTCGGACCGTGGAGCGAGCGTATCGCGAGGGCATCGCTCGCGAGGCTCCATGTGTCACCGCCGATTGGATGCGGCGAAGCGGGCGGCCGGATTCGGCAGCGCTCGAAGATTCGGCAGCGCTCGAAAAGTCGCCCCGGCGCTTGTCAATTTAACCGATACCCCATGCTATCATCGCCGCCGATTCCGCTTCGGGGCGCGCGGCAAGACGACGGCGACGCCGCGACAGGATCACAGGAGCCGGCATTCTCGCGTTGATGGCCGTCGTACCGTTTTTCGTATGCTCGCGCAAGCCGGCGGTCGCGAGCCATTCCCGGATTCCGACATTCGACGCGACGCGGCGGCTCGCGACGGCGCTTCTCGTCGTGCTCCTCGCGTTCTGCACGCGAAGCTTCGCGCAGGATTCCGGTAGTGTCACGCTCAATTTCGTCAACGCCGACATCGACGCGGTCGTGAAGGCGGTGGGCGAAATCACCGGACGCAATTTCGTCGTCGACCCGCGCGTCAAGGGCACGATCAACATCGTCTCGGCGCAGCCGGTCCCCAAATCCCTCGTCTACCCGACACTCTTGTCGGCGCTTCGGATGCAGGGCTTCGCCGCCGTCGAAGGCGACGGCGTCGTCAAGATCGTTCCGGAAGCCGAAGCGAAGACCGAAGGCGTGCCGGTTCAGCATGCGACCGTCAATGCGGGCGGCGATCGCATCGTCACGCAGGTGATCGCGCTTCGCTACGAATCGGCCGCGCAGCTCGTCACGGTGTTGCGGCCGCTCGTTTCGCCGAACAATGCGATCTCGGCGTACACGCCCAACAACGCGATCATCATCACCGACTACGCGGACAACATCAAGCGGATCGATCGCATCGTCGCATCGCTCGACCAGCCGCCGTCCGGAGCACCTGTGCTCGTGGCGGTCAAGCATGCGTCCGCGCTCGACCTCGCGGCGCTCGTCAATCGTGCGCTCACCGAGAACGCTCAGGTTCCGGGGACGCCGGTCGAGCCGCAACGCGTGGCGCTCGTCGCCGATCCGCGGTCGAACAGCATTCTCGTGCGCGCCGACACCGCGGCGCGCGCGGCGCGCGTGCGCGAACTGATCGAGCAGCTCGATACACCGTCGCGCGTCGGCGGCAACGTGTACATCGTGTACCTGAAGAACGCCGATGCAGCGCAGGTCGCGGAGACGCTGCGCGGCCTGTACGGCGGCGAGCATCAAACGTCGTCCACGCTGCCGTTCACGACGACGACCAGCATGCCGACCACGGCCGCGCCGGGCGGCGTCGCGACGACGACGACGACGAGCCTCGGCGCATCGGCGCAAGCGACGAGCCCGCTTTCGCGAACCGCGGCATCGTCGCAGTCGACCGCGTTCCAGGCGGGCGGCGCGATGATCCAGGCCGACGCGGCGAACAACGCGCTCGTCATCATGGCGCCCGAGCCGGTCTACAACAATCTGCGCGCGGTGATCGAGCGGCTCGACACGCGGCGCTCGCAGGTGTTCGTCGAAGCGCTGATCGTCGAGATCACATCGGAAAAGGCGGCCGAGTTCGGCATCCAATGGCAGGTGCTCACCGGCGCCGGTCGCAAGAGCAACAATTTGCAGGGCATCGGCGGCACGAACTTCGGTGCGCGCGGCAGCGGCCAGAACATCATCGACGCGTCGATCAACCTGGGCTCGCTCGGCAACGGCCTCAACCTCGGCATCATCAACGGCACGATCAGCATTCCCGGCCTCGGGGTGATCAGCAATCTCGGGCTTCTCATACGCGCGCTCGAGGACGACAACGACGCGAACATCCTGTCGACGCCGACGCTGCTCACGCTCGACAACGAGGAGGCGCGCATCATCGTCGGCGAGAACCGGCCGTTCATCACGGGCCAGTACGCGACGACGGGGTCGACGTCGACAGTGCAACCGTTCCAGACGATCGAGCGGCGCGACGTTGGTCTCGTGCTCCGAGTCAAGCCGCAGATCACCGAGGGCGGCAGCGTGCGCCTCGGCCTCTACGAAGAAGTGTCGCGCGTCGAGAACGATTCCGCGGCGGGACCTATCTTGTCGAAGCGCGCGCTCGAATCCTCCGTCGTCGTCGACGACCAGCAGATCGTGGTGCTCGGCGGATTGATGCAGGACAGCCTCACGAACAATGCGCAGAAAATTCCCGGCGCCGGAGACGTGCCGGTGCTGGGGTCGCTCTTTCGCTACGACAACCACGATCGCACGAAGACGAACCTGATGATCTTCCTCAAACCGACGATCGTGAAAGGTTCAAGCGGCGGACACGAGCTTACGAGCGAGCGTTACGACTATCTGCGCGGCCAGCAGATCGAAACCGCCCCACTTCCGACGTGGTTCTGGAAGGACCCGACGGCGCCGCTTCTTCCCGCGCAGCAGGGCGCGACGCCGGGCATCTCGCCGTCGACGCCGAATCCAGGTGGCCAGCCCCAACCCGGCAAGTAGGATCCCGTACGCGTTTTCGCGCGCGCACGGCGTGCTTGCGTGGCGCGACGAAGGCGACGCCACCGTGGTCCTGCTGCGACCGGACGCAACCGTCGACGGCATCGCCGAGCTTCGCCGCGTTCTCGATCGGCCGCTGGTGACGCGTCCGGTGGCGGCGGACGTCTTCGCCGCCGAGCTCGCGCGAACGTACAACCAGGCGGGCGCCGCGGTCGCGATGAGCGAAAGCCTCGCGAACGAGGCGGATCTGTCGCGGCTGTTGCAGGAGCTTCCGACGAGCGAAGATCTGCTCGCCGCGGGCGAGCAGGCGCCGGTGATCCGGATGATCAACGCGCTTCTGCTGCAGGCATTGCGCGAGCGCGCGTCGGATCTGCATTTCGAGCCGTACGAATCGCATGCGGTCGTGCGCTTTCGCATCGATGGCATGCTCCGCGATGCGATCGAGCCGCCGCGCGCGCTGCATGGCGCGCTCGTGTCCCGGCTCAAGATCATGGCCGGCCTCGACATCGCCGAGAAGCGCCTGCCGCAGGACGGGCGCATCGCATTGAAGCTCGGCGATCGACAGGTCGACGTGCGCGTATCGACGTTGCCGACCGGTGCGGGCGAGCGCGTCGTGCTGCGGCTTCTCGATCAGGAAGCGGCGCGGCTCGATCTCGCCGCGCTCGGCATGAGCGACGACACGCTCGCCGCGGTCGATCGCTTGATTCGCGAGCCGCACGGAATCCTGCTCGTGACCGGTCCCACCGGGTCGGGGAAGACGACGACGCTCTACGCGGCGCTGTCGCGGCTGCCGCGCGATTCGACGAACATGATGACGGTCGAGGACCCGATCGAGTACGCGCTCGACGGCGTCGCGCAAACGCAGGTGAACGCGCGGATCGATTTGACGTTCGCGCGCGCGCTGCGCTCGATCCTGCGCCAGGATCCAGACGTGATCATGATCGGCGAGATTCGCGATCTCGAGACCGCACAGATCGCCGTGCAGGCGTCGCTCACCGGACACCTGGTCCTTGCGACGTTGCATACGAACGACGCGGCGAGCGCGATCACGCGTCTCGCCGACATGGGCGTCGAGCCGTACCTGCTCGCGTCGAGCCTGCTCGGCGTGCTCGCGCAGCGACTCGTGCGAACGCTGTGCCCGGTCTGTCGCGTGCGTGCGCATGCGAGCGACGGCGAAGGGCGTCTGCTCGAAAGTCTCGGCCTGTCGCGCGCACAGCCGATCTTTCATCCCAAAGGTTGCGAGGCCTGCAACGACACCGGCTTCGCGGGACGCACCGGCATCTACGAGCTTTTGCGCATCGACGAGACGCTTCGCCGAATGATCCACGATGGCGCGGGCGAGCTCGCGCTTCGCGATGCCGCGCTTCGCGCCGGCATGCGCCGATTGCGCGAGGATGGCGCGCGCCTTCTCGCCGAAGGGCGCACATCGCTCGCGGAATTGACGCGCGTGACGCGCGATACGTGATGGCGACTCCTCACCCCAACTCTCTCCTTGAAAGCGGGGAGAGAGAGTCGAGCTTCAGCGAGGCGGGTGAGGGGCGACCGGTGAGCGCCGCAGGGCCGCCCCAAGGCGCGAATTGCGCCCCCTCCGGAGGCAGCGCAGCGGCGAAGCCGCAAGCGTGGGGGGACCACCAGTGAGCGCGTTTCGCTACGAGGCGGTCGATGCGCGCGGGCGACTGCGCCAGGGGCTCCTCGATGCGGACAACGTTCGCACGGTGCTCGAACGCCTGCGGGCGGACGGCCTCACGCCGACAGCAGTCGATGCCGCGCCCGAGCGCGGTGCGGCACTGTCGCGCGCGCGCCTCCCCGCGCCCGCGCTCGCGCTCGTCACGCAGCAACTCGCGACGCTCGTCCACTCCGGCATGCCGCTCGAGCAGGCGCTCGTGGCCGTCGCCGAGCAGGCGGACGACTCGGCGGTCGCGAAGCTCGCGACTTCGCTGCGGGCACACGTTGTCGCGGGCGAATCACTGCCTGCAGCAATGAGCCGCTATCCGCGCACGTTCTCCCCGCTTTATCGCGGGTTGATCGCGGCGGGCACTGAAACCGGCAAGCTGCCCGAGGTGCTCACCCGCCTTGCGCAATACCTCGATGCGCGCCTTGCGCTGCGTCAGAAATTCGTCGTCGCGCTGATCTATCCGGCGCTCGTTACGATCATCGCAATCGGTGTCATCGCCGTGCTCGTCACCTACGTCGTGCCGCAGGTCGTTTCGGTCTATCAGCAGAGTCGGCAGACGCTGCCGCTTTTGACGCAGGCACTCATTTCGATCAGCGCGTTCTTTCGCGCGACGGGCCCGCTGTGGCTTGCCGTCGCGATCGCCATCGTCGTTGCGTTCGTCGTTGCGCTACGTCGCGAGCGCTCGCGCGCACGCATTCATGCGGGGGTGTTGCGCGTACCCGGCATCGGCCGGCTCGCGTCGAGCCTCGACACCGCGCGCTACGCGAGCACGCTCGCGATTCTCGTCGGCAGCGGGGCGCCGCTTTTGCGCTCGCTCGACGCGGCAACGGACGTCGTGCGCATGATCCCGCTCGCCAATGCTGCGCGCGCCGCGTCGGCGCTCGTTCGCGAAGGCGTGTCGCTGTCGCGCGCGCTCAAGGAGCAGCGGGCATTTCCGCCGGTGCTGATTCATCTGATCGGCAACGGCGAGCAAAGCGGGGCGCTCGCGCCGATGCTCGAGCGCGCCGCGGCCGAGCTCGAGCGCGATGCCGAGCGGCGCCTCGCGTGGATCGCCGCGCTGATTCAGCCGACGTTGATCGTGCTGATGGGCGCAATCGTGCTCGTGCTCGTTCTGGCGGTGATGTTGCCGATCGTGACGATGAATCAGCTGGTGAGGTAGCTGCGATGAGAAGGCTCCTGGCTTTGGCGCTGTCCCTTTTCGTGCTCGTGTCCGTAGCCTCGGCGGCCGCGCTGCCGGCCAAATTCGATCCTTCGCGCGACGCGGCGGCCGACGTCGCGTACGCGGTGTCGCTCGCGAAACGCGGCGGCAAGCGCGTCATCGTCGACGTCGGCGGCGAATGGTGCTCATGGTGCCACATCATGGATCGCTTCATCGCGAGCAACGCCGACGTGCGGTCACTGATCGATGCCAACTACATCTGGGTCAAAGTCAACTTCTCGAAAGAGAATCGGAACGAGGCGCTGCTCGCGCACTGGCCGAAGATCGAAGGCTATCCGCACCTCTTCTTCCTCGATGCCAATGGCGCGCTGTTGCATTCGCAGGACACGAGCCTGCTCGAATCCGGAAAGGGCTACGACAGGCAGCGATTTCTCGCGATGCTCCGGCGTTTCGCGCCGGCGAAAAGCACGCGCATCTGAAGAGCCGCGGAGCGCAAGGCGGCCCTTGCGCTACCAGCGGAACATGCGCTTGGCTGCAAGCCAGCCGACGACCGGCGGCAGCAGCATGCCGATCAGGTACCACGTGCCGAGGCCGCTTCAGTTCTTCAAGGATGAATGAGGATCCCGCGTGCAGGCTCGGCGTTTCTTCACGCCGGCTTCGCGATGGCGCCTGCTCTGTGCGCTGCCGCACCGACCGTCCCCCCTGTGGCAGCTACGCTTTCATCGGTTGCGATGGATTCATCGGATTGCGTCCGATGACGTCTCGAATCGCGCCATGACAAGCGAGACCTGATGAGATCGATCCTGGACCCCTCGTTTCGATATACGCCGAGTTTTGCGACCGACTTGAAGAAGGCGTTCGCCGGAATCCGGCGAAAAAATCAGCAAGACCCGGTAAGGACCATCCAGACAATCGCGGGCGGGCCCAGCAACGTGGCGTCTATCGTCAGGAACCGAGCCACCGGAACCCTGAAAGTCGGCAAATCGCCGCTGTTCCGCCCCCGCTGAGCCATCGCCATGAAGACGGCCTCTGCAGCAGTCGAGAGCGATCCGCTAACGGTCGACGTGCCGCGCGAATTCCACCGGCGCATGGCGGCGATAATCGAGGCCGTCCAGACGGGCATGTGGGAGGCGGGAGTGCACGACTTGCTCGGTTATGCCACCGACTATGCGTTCGGCGACAAAAGAGGTCTGCAAACGCTGGCTTTGAAGAGCAGGCATCGGTCTGCTTACGTGCGCCTGCAATGGGAGACCATCATGCGGGATACCGCTGCCGACCAGCGATTGGTGGATACCTCGGTCAGGAATGCGATCCGCGAGCTGTCGTAATATCGACGTCGGTTGCGCGCCGGACGCAGCGGGATAGCACGACGACCACTCAGGGAAGCTAGCGAAAGCACATCGATGGCGACCCGAAGTGCTTCTCCAGTCAATCGCCTGCTCGACGCGCTGCCGACTATTGATCAGCGCCAGGTGCTCGCCGAGTCCGACAACGTGGAGCTGGCGTTTGGCGATGTGCTCTACGATCTGGGAGAGACACTTGACCAGGTCTATTTCCCGCTCACCTGCTTTATCTCGCTGATCATGCCAATCGACGATGCCTCGCTCGAGGTTGGCCTGGTCGGAAGCGAAGGAATGTTCGGAACTCCGCTTGCGCTCGGCGTCAACGTGTCGCCCGTGCGCGCGGTTGTTCAAGGCGCGGGATCCGCCTTACGCATGGGTGGCGCATCGTTTTGCCGCGAGCTCCGACGCAGACCGTCACTCCAGCGGGCGATCGACCGCTACGTATTCATCCGTGCGAGCCAGCTCGCCCGGATGGCCGGCTGTACACGCTTCCACGTCATCGAAGCGCGGCTGGCCCGGTGGCTTCTGATGACCCAGGATCGAGCGAATGCCAACAGCTTCCATATTACGCAGGAATTCCTAGCCGCGATGCTCGGCGTCCGCCGCGTAGGCGTCACCACGGCGGCCAGTTCATTACAAAAGCGCAATCTGATTCGTTACAGCCGGGGCCGAATGACCGTTCTCGATCGCCGAGGTCTCAAAGCTGCTTCGTGCGGTTGCTACAACGAAGATCGCAGGTCGTACGCGCAGATCCTCGGTTAGTCGTTCGTCGAGCCGTCCGGACCGTTCCCGAAAGGATTCTTCCTCGAGATCCCTCTCGGGCGCCAGGAATCCGATATGTGCGATGGCGCACATACTTCACAGAGAACTTCGCGTATTAGCTAAAAGAGAATGAGGAGCGGTCACCTTGTTCACGGCCGAGGACCAAAGTTCTGCCGGATT
>Ga0070731_10004836_pt1 | contig 11351 bp, 10 predicted proteins | sample Coa_R1_2_FD_66448 | JGI IMG/M metagenome (GOLD analysis project Ga0070731, IMG submission 66448) | Surface soil microbial communities from Centralia Pennsylvania, which are recovering from an underground coalmine fire - Coalmine... | ecosystem: Environmental > Terrestrial > Soil > Unclassified ... | reverse complement strand
ATCGAGTTCATCGCGAAGGTCAACGACACGAAGAGCGGAGCGAGCGAAAGAAAGGCGGCGATCGTGAGGATTACCGCAAGGAAGCCGACGACGATGGCCAGCAGCATCGCGACCCGAGCCAGAAACGCTGCGAACAGAATTGCAGCGACCATGATCATCACGACGGCAAAGTACCACGTGAGGAAGATCGCGAGCTCGAGCATCAGCAAGCCGATAACTTGCGGCCAGCGGCTCAGCGATGCCCGGTAGCAATCGGCAAAGAGGACGGCTTTGTTGCGATAGATGCGAGCGACGCCCACCACACACGCGTTGAGCGCAAACGGCCACAATACCCAGACGGCCACGATCAGCAGCGCGAACAACGCGATCGTTCCCGGGGACGACAAAAACGCGGGAAGCATCGGCGGCGGCGGCGTCTTCTCGGGATGGGTGAAGACCTTAATCATCGCATCCCACTGCGGAACGGAACTGAGATCCAGGAAGTACTGTGCGATCGCCAGCGGCACGATCATCACGCTCACGATTCCCGCGAACGGTATGAAGTTGCGCACGTAAAGGGTAATGGCGCGGTCGAAAATTTCGCCGAATCCGAGCGGCCGAAGCTCCATCGGCTCGCCGTTTCTGGCAGACCCCGTGAAAAACCCCTGGCAGGGCGCCGCGTCCTCTGTTGGAAGGGCCTCTTGTGATTATTGGTAGGTTGAGCCGAATCTGGCGCTTTCCCACCAAGAGCCTCAAAGGCGAGAGTTTGGCCGAGGTCGATGTGGACGAAGACGGCGTCCGCGGGGATCGGACGAACGCGTTCTTCCTGAGCTCGGAAGGGCAAGCTCGCACGGGCAAGACGTATCGCGGCAAAGAGAACGACCGTCTCCACCTCATCGGCGACCCCGGCGCGGTCCCCGCGCTCGCCGCCGAAAAATCCCTCGTGGTCGACTATCGCGGTGGCCAGCGCTTCTTCGACGACGCGCCGATTTCGCTGTTACTCGACCGGTGGCTCGAAGCTCTCAGCGCGCACGTGGGTTATGCGGTCGAGCCGATTCGCTTTCGCCCAAACTTCTTCGTCACCGCGAGCCCCGGTTTCGACGCCGCCGAGCGCGATTTGCAAGGCCGCGTTCTCGAGCTCGGCGCGGTGAAACTTCAGGTGCGCTATCCGATCGAGCGATGCGTCGTTCCAAACTACGATCCCAACGGCGGTGAGGCCGACGCACGCATCTTACGCTTCATCGCGCAACAACGCGCGACGTGGATGGGAGTCTTTTGCGACGTGCTCGTTCCCGGAATCGTGCGCGTCGGCGATACGCTCGCGTCTCACTAACGCGCGCCACGGGGCACCGCCGCATGCGTGGAATCGCAGCGCGGCTTTAGTCTCGTCGAAGTCGTCGTTGCCAGCGCCGTTACGTTCGTCGTTGGATCGCTGCTCGTCTGGCTCGCGCACGCGACGGTCTTCGCGGCCTCGCACTCCAACGCGCGACTTACCGGAATCGCTTCGGCCGGCCGCCTCGCCGAGCGCCTTTGTGCCGACGCCGCCGGCGCGTGGTCGCTTTTCGTGCCCGCCGCCGACGTGTTCGGAGCTGCCAACTCGGACGGGCACGAGCTCGATTTCGTTAGCGAAGACGCATCGCATCGCACGTTTTGGTGGGCTTATCGCTACGACGCGACGGCCGGCCGCGTCACGGTCTATGCGTATACTCCCGGATCGACTGCCGTGGCAGGCGACGAGTTCGACGGCATTACGAGTTTTGCATCGGAGATGCATCCGGTAACCGACGTTACGTCGGCTGCGAGCGACGCGTACGATTCACTTTTTTCCGGCGCGACGGTTACGCCGGTCTCGGTCGACTACGGTTGGAACGCGCAAGCTTCCGGGGGGAATCGTCTCGAACGCGTTCGCATTGCTGCCGCCGGCGCCGATCGCACGCTGTTACTTTCGAGCGGAACCGCGCCCACGCATTTCACCGTGATCGTCGACTACACGCCGCCGCCCTAAATCACGGTGCGGCCTTCGAGGGCTTTGGCGAGCGTGATCTCGTCGGCGTAGTCGAGATCGCCGCCGATCGGTAAGCCGTAGGCGAGCCGCGTGACGCGCACGCCGAGCGGTTGCAACAGTCTCGACAAATAAAGCGCCGTCGCTTCGCCTTCGGCGTTCGGATTGGTCGCGAGAATGATCTCGCGGGGATCTTCTCGGCCGATGCGCTCGACCAGCTCTTTGACGTGCAGCTGCGCCGGCCCGATACCGTCCATCGGCGAAATGAGACCGCCTAACACGTGATAGCGCCCTTTGAACGCGCCGGTGCGTTCGATGGCGTACACGTCTTTGGCTTCGGCGACGACGCATATCGCCGACGGGTCGCGGCGCTCGTCGGTGCACAAGTCGCACGGATCGCTTTCGGTCAGCGAGTAACAGATCGAGCAAAAACGAACGTTGTCCTTGACGTTGAGGATGGCTTCGGCGAGCGCTTGCGCCTCGTTGCGCGGACGATTGAGCAAGTGAAAAACCAAACGGGCAGCCGTCTTCGGGCCAACCGTTGGAAGCTTGCTGAACTCGTTGATCAAGGCCGCCACCGGCCCGGCGATCGATCCGGGTGCCGGCACTACATAAAGCCGGGGATGTTGATTCCGCCGGTCACCGATGCCATGCGCTTTTGCGACGCTTCGGTGGACTTTTTCAACGCGTCGTTGACCGCGACGACGATCAGATCTTCGAGCGTCTCGATGTCGTCGGGGTCGACGGCTTCTTTGCCGATCTTCACGCTGCGAACGTGCTGATCGCACGTAACCTCAACCGTAACGGCGCCGCCGGCGGCCGATCCCGTAACGACCGTATTGGCAAGCTCTTCTTGCGCTTTGGCCATCTCGGTTTGCATCTTCTTGACTTGAGCGAGCAACTGGGCTTGATTCATGAATTACTTTATCCGTTCGTTAGCGTAGTTGAAGAGTGCGTCGGGATCGTCGGCCTCGGGCTGCGCTGCGGTAACCGAAGCGACGCCACCCGGTCCCGATCCTTTCGAACGCGCCGCCGCATCGACGCGCAACGTTACGCGCAGCGGCGCAGCCAGAACGTCGACAATTGCAGCCTCCACCATCGGCACGTGCGTGCGCAACGCTTCGGCGCTCCAATCGTCGGGCAGGCGGAGAATGACTTGGTCGCTTTCGAGCGCATCGACGACCGCGCGCGAAAGCGGTATGCGCAACGACTCGCGCTCGCTCTCGACTTTACCGCGAATGCTTTGCCAAGCCGCGCGAACTTTCTGAAGCGAGAGCGGACCGCGATCGGCCTTCGCCGCCGGGGCTTCGGGTTTTGCCCGTTCGGATTTTACGGCTTCGGATTTTTCCGCTTCGGCTTTAACGGGTTCGGGCTTGGGTTTTGCTTTGGCGGTTGCCTTCGGCTCCTCCGCGAGCGCCGGCGCCCCGTCCTTAAGCCGTTCTTCGATCGCCGCCACGCGCGACGAGATCGCATCGAGCGTGGGGTCCTCGGAAGCGAGGATAAAGCGCAGCAGTGCGGTCTCGAGCTCGAGCCGCGGGTTGCCGCCCGAGCGCGCCAGCGCGGCGGCGTCGGTGAGCGTTCGCAACGCGCGCACGATCGCGGCTTGCGAGACCTGCGTCGCACGCTCGGCCGCGTGTTGCGCGTCTTCGGGGGCGAGATCGCGCTTGAGCAGCGCCGGATCGACTCGAGCGACCAGCAGATTTCGAAACGCCGCGGTGAGCGAACGCAACAGCACTTGCATGTCGGTACCGGCGTCGCTGGCCGACTCAATGGTGGTCAGCGCTCCCGCCGCATCGCGCGCGATGGCAGCGTCGAGCAGCGCCTGTGCAAAACTGCGCCCAGTGGCGCCAAACGCCACATCCAGCGTCTCCGCCGTGACTTTCGAGCCGCTCGCGAAGGCCGCAGCCTGCTCGAGCATCGTGAGCGCGTCGCGCAACCCGCCGTCGGCGCGATAGGCAATCGCCGCAAGCGCGCCCTCGTCGATGTCGATCTTCTCGGCCTTTGCGATCTCGCGCATCCTCTCGATCATGACCGGAATTGCGATCCGTGCGAACGCGTAGCGTTGGCAGCGCGAGAGGATCGTCACGGGAAGTTTCTCGGGTTCGGTCGTCGCGAGAACGAACACGGCGTGCGGCGGCGGCTCTTCGAGCGTCTTTAAAAACGCGTTGGCGCCCTCTTTGGTGAGCATGTGCGCTTCGTCGATGATATAGACTTTCATGCGCATCGCTGCCGGCGCGAACTTGACCGCGTCGCGAAGCGCGCGGATTTCGTCGATTCCGCGATTGCTCGCCGCGTCGATTTCCAGCACGTCGAGCGCGGAGCCGGCCAGCATGGCCCGGCAGTTCTCGCAGGTGTTATCGGGCACTGCCGTCGGACCGGCAGCGCAGTTGATACAGCGCGCAAGAATCTTGGCCGCCGACGTCTTGCCGGAGCCCCTTGGACCCGAGAAAAGGTAAGCGTGAGCGAGCCGGCCGCTCTCGATGGCGGCGGTCAGCGTGCGGACGACGGCATCTTGACCCACCAGGTCCGCGAACACCAGTGGGCGCCAGGTACGGTAGAGGGACACTCCGGGAACTTGGCCGGGCGTTTGGGGGCGCCTGCCTCCGGGTAAGCGATGTAACGGGTTAGGGCCGTTATGGGTTATGATAGATGCACCGGGCACGCATGGTCGCCCGGCATCGCTGTATCCCCAACTCAGAAAGAGCGAGCAAGAGATACTCGTGGATTTTCACGCCGCGCTTCGAGAGAAGTTCGGGTTTAAAGATTTTTATCCGGGTCAGGAAGAGGTCGTTTCTCGGATCCTTGATGGCCAGGATACTTTGGCAATTCTTGCGACCGGTGCAGGGAAAAGTTTAACCTACCAACTGCCGGCGCTCTTGCTCCACGGAACGACCGTCGTCGTAAGCCCGCTTATCGCGCTCATGAAAGATCAGCTCGACATGTTGCGCGATCGCGGCATCACCGACGTTGTGGCCCTCAACTCTACGCTATCGGAAGATCAAGAGATTCGCGCGCGCGAGCGCATTCGCACCGGAACTATCAGGATCGCGTACACCACGCCGGAAAAGCTCGAAGACGAAAGCTTTCTCGCGCTGCTGCAATCGATAACGGTGCCGCTGTTCGTCGTCGACGAAGCGCATTGCATCAGCCAGTGGGGTCACGATTTTCGTCCGGCCTATCTTGCGTTGGGCGGCATCATTCAAAAGCTCGGGCGGCCGACGGTGCTCGCGCTTACCGCCACTGCGACGCCCTCGGTGCGCGAGGATATTCTGCACCAGCTCGGCATCGAGCACGTTAAACCGATCGTCCGCGGATTCGACCGGCCGAATCTCGTGTACGAGGCGCGCAAGGCCGACAAGGAAGCCGACAAACTCAAGATTCTCAACAGTCTTTTCGCGGGCGAGTATGCCCTCGAAGGAACCGGCATTATCTACACCGCCACGATCAAGAATGCGCTCGAGGTGCAGCGCTATCTCACGCAACAACTCGGCGTCGCGGCAGCCGTGTATCATTCGAAGCTGCACAAAGAGGACCGCACGTCGGTGCACAACCTCTTCATGGACGAGGCCATTCGCGCCGTCGTCGCGACCAACGCCTTCGGGCTGGGAATCGATAAGCCGAACATTCGCTTCGTGGTGCACTACGATCTTCCGGGCTCGCTCGAAGCGTACACGCAAGAAGCGGGGCGCGCCGGTCGCGACGGGCTCGAGTCGCGTTGCATTTTGATCTATCGAATGAGCGACACGCGCGTACAGAACTATTTCCTGACCGGAAAGTATCCCGACGTCGAAGAGGTCCAGCGCGTGTTCGGCACCATCGAGGTCTTCGGCGATCAAGCCGACGGCGTCGCGATGACCGATCTGCGCAAGATCCTGCAGCTGCCGCTCACCAAACTCAAAGTCATCCTGGCACTGCTCAAAAAGTCCGGCTACATCGAGCACGTCGGCAAATCGAGTTACGGCTTGACCGAAGCGGTTCGTAAGCATCGCGAGCTGGTTCTAAGCCTCGCCAATTACGAAACCAAAAAGTCGTACGATCAGAGCAAGCTCGCGATGATGCTGCAATACGCCGAAACCACCTCGTGCCGCCGGCGATTTATTCTGAACTATTTTGGCGAAGATTTCGAACGCGTCAACTGCGGCTCGTGCGACAACTGCTTGCGCGCCTTGCGCCGCGGCAGCGACGAGGGGGCCGCGACGGGCGGATTCAAGATCGCCGACGTCGTGACCCACACCAAGTTCGGCATCGGAACGGTCGAGCGGACCGAAAAAGACTTGGTCACCGTGCTCTTCCCGACCGTCGGCTACAAGACGCTGTTAGCGTCGGCCGTTCGCCACGCTGCCGAGGCAAAAATCGCCTAGCTGTAGGATACTCAAATATATGATGAACGATCGCGACTCCAAGCCTTTGACCCAGTCGCAAAGCGGTTCGGACCTTCGGACGCAGCGAATCCACGACATCATTCGCTGGGCTCTTATCGTCGTGACCCTGGCGCTCACTGTCCCCTTCGTTATGCTGCTGCGCCCGGCGGCGATCGACGAGCCCTGCGGCTATGGCACGATGCGTAGTTTTGACTGCCTCAATCAGCCGCTCGTGCGCCAAAAGGAGACCAATAACGGGCTCCAGCTGCTGCTCGTCCTCATCGCGCTCGGCGCCAACGAGTACCTCGCCCATAAGAAGCGCGAAGACAAAGCGAAGTCCGATACGGGCGCGATGAAGTATTTTGAGGGCAAGCCCCGCTATCAAAAGACGATCCATCAGGGCAGCAAACGCGGAGGAGGAACCCGCTAAGCACAACGGGCATGGACCCGTTGCGTGAAGTCACTCCCAGCTCTCGTTGCGGCACTTACAGTCGCCGCGGCAGCCGCAGTGTGCGCAACGGCGCCCGCACAGCAGGCGCCTGCGACACCGACCCCGGCATTTCCGTCGCAGCCGGTGGTGTCGCCGTTTCCGACCGCAACGCCGGCACCGCTCATCGTCGCACCACCCGCTCAGACGGAGCTCCCATCCGGCGTTCCTAGCGGCGTCCCCAGCGGCGCGGCCAGCGCCGCACCCACGGTCGCGCCCAGCCCGACGCCGCCACCGGTCACCGTTTCACCCGAAGCCGCGTCCGTCGCGGTGGGAAGCACGGTGCGCCTGCAGGTCGGCTCGGCGCTCGGAACGATCGCGGCGGTCGCCAAAGATCCGACGCTCGTCGACGTGGGAGTCGATCAAAGGTCCCAAAGCATCACCCTTGCCGGCAAGGCGCCCGGCGCGACCGTCCTGACGGTTTCCGATTCGCGCGGGCTCAGCCGTGACGTTCCCGTGCGCGTCGCGTTTTACGCCGGCAGCGTCGCACCGCACATCAAAATAGACATCACCGGCGATCCGGCCTCGCCCGATTTCATCAAAGAAGAGGTCGCGCGCAGCGTGCGCAACGCCGCGCAAGCGCGTGCGGGCGCGCAAATTGTCGTCGGTCCCGACGACGTGCCGTTTTCGGGCACGCTCGCACGCGATCGAATCGCGTCGTTCGACGTTCCAGTCCTGATTCAGGGGACGCAGTATTTCGAAGTCGACGCATCGACGCACGTCGAGGTCGAGAACGTGGCGGTGCCGCGCATCTCACCCGATTCGCTCATGGTCAGCGACTACCCGGAGCGATTGGAAGAGAACGGCCTTCTCTTCACCACCGATTTGCAGTACGAGCAGCCGTCGCGTTTCTTGTACTTTCACTACAATCCGCCGGGGCAGCCGGATCGGCGTATCGTGCTTCGCGCGGAGAACCAATCGAACGAACCGGCACTGGTGCAGTTCATCAGCGGACGCGGCGGTCCGTCGCCCAACGAAATGGAGGTCGGGCACGCCGCCACTAAAGCATTCCTCGTCGACATCGTTCAGAATCAGGGCCGGTTAATCGAGATCCCCGCCAAGACCGGCATCAATCTGACCGAGCAAGACATGCCGGCCGGAGACATCGTCTGTAACCTCCTGCAGCTGCGCATCCTTTCGGGCGCGAACGTGCATCTTACGCTCTTCGCGCAAGACGCCGGCGATAACCCGTACGTCGCCGTCGCAAACTCGGAGCTGCTGCAAAGCACGCACAAGCACGCCCGCGGTATCTACTCGATTCCGGAGTTTCACTACGCTACGCAGTGGAACGTCAACGGCGATTATCTCGAAGTGCCGATCGGGCAGATTCCACTGCCCAACTCGATGCAAGGCGAAACGCTCGCAGGCGACTACGGCGTGCTGCAGTCGTTCGTCGTCACGCTGCTCAATCCGATGCCGTCGCCGCAGCAAGTAGCCATTTACGAAAATCCGCGCGGCGGGCGCTCGACCGGAACCTATTTGATCGACGGCGTGCTCGTACAATCGCATCAAGTGCCGCCGTTCTCGCGCTACAAGATTCGCCAATACGTCGTGCCCGCGCGCGGGTTCGTCCGCGTCACGATCGTCACGATGCCCGAGGCCGGCTCGAGCTATCCGCTTCGGTTGATCTTCGCACCCGACGACGGCAGCGTTGCGCCCGGAGGACCCGGCTCGCCCGCGTACTAGCCCATCGCGGCTGCGTACACCGACTGCATTTGCCGCGCGCCGGCCGGCCAGGCGAATCGCTCGAGCGCGCGCGTGCGCGCCTTCGCGGCACGTTCGTCGAGCTCACCGCGTAGCGCGCCGCGCAACGCTTCCGTCCAGAGTTGCGGATTATCGGCCGGAACGACCGGCGCATCGCCGGCCACGATTTCCGGTAGCGAACTCGCGTCGGCGACGACGCACGGTGTTCCCGCGCACAGCGCCTGAGCGGCGGCGTATCCGAAGCCTTCGTAGCGTGAAGCGAGTGCGACGACCGCGCTGATTGCATACAACTGTAACAGCTCGGCGCGAGCGACGTAGCCGCGAAACTCGACTCGATCCGAAATGCCCAGCGAGGCTGCAAGCGCTTCGCATTGTGCTTGATAGGGCGTCGGCGGACCGGCGCAGACCACTCGCGCATCCTCGAGCGACGGCAGCGCGCGAAGAATGGTCTCGAGGTTTTTCCGCCGCTCGACGGTTCCCACCACGAGAATCGTGCGGCGGTCGCCGCCACACCGCTCGAGTGTACAAAAATCTTGCGCCACGCCCGGATACACGACGCCGACGCGCGCGGGATCGTACTCGCCCAGCACCTCCAACAGCTCGGCGCGCGAAAACGCCGAATCGACGACGATGCGCGCCGCACGGCGATAGCGCGCCAACGAAAAACGCCCGAAATAGTAACGCGCGTAAGGGCGCGCGTGCGCCTGCACGCGCAGCCAGGCGACGTCGTGAACGGTGACGACGACGGGCATCGACACGCGCAGCGGCATCGTTCCCGAGGCGCAATGCAGTAAAGCCGCACCGCTCGCACGCGCGCGCTTGGGCAGCACCACTTGATCCCAATACACCCGCCGGTCGAAGCGCCACGGATCGAGGCGTGGTTCCGAAAGTTCCACGACGTCCACGCCGGCCGCGCGCAGCGCGTCGCCTAAGCCACGCACGTACTCGCCGATGCCGGTCGCCGTTCCGACCGCCAGCTGCGCGTCCAGCGCTACTTTCACGGAATCGATCGAACGAGTGGTTGCGAGAGATCGCGTTCCAGCGCGGCGACCATCAAGGAGTTTGGATCGTATCGCCGCGCGCGCTTGAGAAATCGTCGCGCCGTACCGACGTCGCCGAGCTGATACGCGACGACGCCTTGGCCCGCGATCGCGTCGGCGCTCCCCGGATTCGCGTCGGTCGCACGAGCAAAGAGCGCTTGCGAGCGACCGAGGTCGCCCAACAGCATCGCTTGATTTGCCGCCGCGATGAGATACTTATCCGAAAGCGGAGCCAGATCGACCGCCGCTGCGAACTGGTTCATCCCGCGATAGAGCCAGAATCCCTGACGCTTACTGTCGGGAACTTCGCGCCACGCTTGGCGATTGGCGAGTTGACCCGCGCGAAAGTGCGCCTCCGCTACGTCGTCGGGATGCGTCGTAAGCCGCGCCAGTCGCACCTGTAAAAGGTTTTCGAGCGCGTATCCGTCGGCCGGACTACGCGTTGCGCGCCGTTCGACGACGCTTTCAACCGCCGCAACGTCGGGCGCGGCAAGGTAGTACTCGAACGCAATGTCCGGCTCGCCGCGCGCCTGCGCGATGCGCGCCAGCAACTCGTCGCGCACGGGCGATGCCGGCAGCCGCACCGCGTAGCCTTGCGCCGCAACGATGTCGCCGCGATCGAGCGCCTCGTTTGCAAGCGTCGATAGCACGAACGGCGCGGGAGCGATCGCGTCGAGCGCGTGGTACACGGCCAATCCAAAGCCGGCGGGAATATGCGTCGGTAGCGTGTTGGCCGCAGCGGCCTGCGAATCGAGCGAATACGACGCGAGTTGAATTGTGCCGAAGGCAACGATCGTCATCGCGATGGTCGAAATGACGATCGCTCGCAGGGGCCCGTAGCGGCGTTCGGTCAGAACTTCACCGTGAAGTTGACGTTAGCGGCCGTCTGCGTCTGCGGGTTGTTGGTCAGGATGTTATCTTGATAGCGCGACTGAAACGCCGAGAGCGACAGCGTGCTCGACGAGTGCGGAATCGCAAAGGTCAAACGGCCGCCGTAGGCGTTATCGATCGCATCGAGATTCGTCAAGCCCGGCAAGCCGTAACCGCCGAGCAGACGCGCGGTATCGTAGTTCAGGTCGAGCGTCAAACCGCGCACCACCGGCACGGCAACGCCGGCGCCCAGCGAAAGGCGGCTCATGTTCGCATTGCTCGGAATGACCAGCGGTGCGTCGCTGCCCGGAAGCTGCCAGAGCGATATCGAGGGAACGCTGCCGACGTCGTTACGATTGATTTGCTCGTAGTTGCTCGTCAGATTCAAGTTGAAATCGCGACGGCCGGCGCGCACGTCAAAGTTCGCACCCGCGCCGTAAGAGGTGTCGCGCAGCGAAAGCGCAGGCACTTGCGTAGACGCGCTTTCAAAGTGTCCTTGAACCTGCACCGGCGCAAGTCGCGGCGCCGGAACCAAAGAAGCCGCCGTTTGAACGGGAGGCGCGGGCATACTCGCAACTGCGCCCGGCCCGAACGAGACCGATCCCGGCTGCAACGAGATCACCGGTACCGGCTCGACCGGCCGGTAGGCGGCCACCGTCAGTGCCGTCGGCGAGTTCGGATCGAGTTTTGGAACGGCGACCCGTGCCGTGCGCGGCGTATTGAAGGCGACGGTATGCGCGATCGTCGGCAGATACGCGAACGTCGGCGTCGACGCGATGTCGACCGAAAATGCGATTACCGCCGGGCTTTGCGCCGGCGGAACGAGCGCAAACTCGCGCAGCGGCGATTCGTCACTGCGGTTACCGTAGGCCGCGGCCGTAGCGGAACTGGAATCGGTCGTCTCGCCG
>Ga0070731_10004835_pt1 | contig 11353 bp, 10 predicted proteins | sample Coa_R1_2_FD_66448 | JGI IMG/M metagenome (GOLD analysis project Ga0070731, IMG submission 66448) | Surface soil microbial communities from Centralia Pennsylvania, which are recovering from an underground coalmine fire - Coalmine... | ecosystem: Environmental > Terrestrial > Soil > Unclassified ... | reverse complement strand
CCCGCGCGCTGGCGGACAAACCGGCGCCGCTGGCGCGCATCGTTGGAGACACCTTGGCTGGCGATGCCTTGCTTGCCACCCATCACCAAAGCGATGCGGCCGCAGAGTCGGCGCAGGCCGATCGCCTAGCCCAAACTATTTCTCGCACCGATCTACCCACTGTGCTTCCTTATACCGAAAGTTTGCGTGCCGCATTGCTTATAAGCGCGGGGCAAACCTCACAGGCGCAAGCCCTTTTGGACAACGTTGTCCGCCGAATTCGTGCCGCCAACGGTCCCGACAGTTGGACGCAAGGTCTTTTTCATCTTGAGTTTTTGGCTAGTGTCGCTCGGCGGGCGGGCAACTGGCCATTAGCGAGCCAGCTTGCCAGCGCGATGTACCAACGAGCGCCGGACTATGCCGGTTCGCATTACGCCCTGGCTCTAGTGGCACAGCACGGTAGAGATTCCCAAACGGCTGCGAACGAATATTCGGCCGCGGCCCAATTGTGGAACGAGGCGGATTCCGATCTGCCCGAACTCGTCAACGCGCGACAGTCCTTGGCCAAACTTAACTCCGATGCGAGACAATGAGTCGCTTGCGCACAACCGCCGTAAGGATTCAGTCATCCAAACGACGGTCAGCTCGCCCCGGTTTCTCGGTCTTCGAACTGGGGCTTCCAAGCATCACCAACGCGGTTGCAAAAGCCCCGCGAGGGCACGCTTCAAAAGTCCATTCTCATGAGGAGGAGGTTTTTCATGCTGCGTAGATTCTCTTTTTTGCTTGGGTTGGTTTTGCTGGCGTCGATGCCCGCGAAGGCGCAATTGAACTTAGGTAATAGAGTTCAGGTCTTCGGCGGCTTTTCCTACATGCGGGTGGACAACTCGCCTTCATTCAACTCGGCGGGATGGGAATTCTCCGGCGAGTACAAGCCAGCCAGTTGGATCGGCGGCGTGGCCGATTTTAGCGGCGATTACGGCTCGAATACCTCGATCCACACGTTTCTCTTTGGGCCGCAGGTTTCTTGGCCCGCCCGCGTCTCCCCATTTGCGCACATCCTCATTGGAGGCGCCCACGCCAGCTCTTTTGGTGTCGGCTCTACCGGCTTCGCGGCAGCTATCGGAGGGGGCATCGACACTAGTATCGCTCCCTCGATCTCCTGGCGAATCATTCAGGGGGACTACCTGCCGGCTCATTTCTTCGGCGCCACCAGGAACAATGCTCGCATCTCGACGGGCATCGTCATCCATTTCTGATTTCCTGGCTACCCCTCGGTCCCACCGGGCGGCTTGTCTGTCGGACGAGCCGTCCTAGGGCTGTTCGCCCGCACAATAAACCCTTATTTTTGCGAAAGATGAGATTTTGCCGACCCGCGTGCATCGTGTTCGCCATTTCGCGCGTCTAAAAGGCCGTGTGAACTAAAAAATGGGGGTCAAGATAGCCACCATGAGCCGTTCTTCCATAGAGACAGTTGGCGTACGATTGACAGGCTGGGCCGCGTTGAATCGCGATCCCCTAGAAGATCGCGTTGAATATACGTGCCCTCATTGCGGGACTCGAGGGGCCAAGGCCGCGCGTCGCCCGCGCTCCGCGTATCATTTCACTGATGGGTTCGTGCAGGACCTTCAGGGTGAGATGAGCACCTGCCGCGTGTGCAAGCAGTCACTCCGCCTTTCGCCGGTCGTTCTGGTTCATGACCGGGACGAACAGCGCCGGTTCGACGCCGTCTTCCTGGCCGACCATGAAGTTTCAAGGAACTGAATCGGCGCGGGGATTGTGACAGTCGCGCTCGATCCCGTGCACCGTTCTTCCGCCGGGAACTAAAGTTGCGCCCGCACACCCACCGGGGCGAGGGAATCACTCCACGTCGAGAGCCAGGTGGTGTTTTTCCATTTCGCCCCGCACGTGGTCGAACGCATCATCCACCGTATCGGTGAACTGCAGCATCTTGAATTCCTTCTCGCTTACGGTGCCACTGCGGACCATGTGGCGCCAGTTCACCACTCGGTTCCAGTATTTCCGTCCGTAGATCAGGATCAAGTGCCGCGAGGAAAGTTTTCCGGTCTGCATCAGCGTCAACATTTCCCAGAGTTCGTCCATCGTCCCAAAGCCGCCGGGAAAAACGATCAGCGCCTTGGCCATTTGGGCAAACCACAATTTGCGCATGAAAAAATAATGAAAACAGAAATTCAGGTCCGGACTGATATAGGGATTCGGCCGCTGCTCGTGCGGAAGTTGAATGCTCAGCCCGATGGACGATCCGCCCGCTTCAGCCGCGCCGCGATTCGCCGCCTCCATGATTCCCGGTCCGCCGCCCGAGCAGATCACGAACCGCTTCGGCTGCGCTCCCAGCGTCATCGCCCACGCCGTGATTCGGCGCGAAAGCTCGCGCGCCTCTTCGTAGTAGCGCGACATTCCTACGATGGATTTCGCCGCGCCGATTTTGGTGCTCCATTCCGGGGTGCGACGCCCACGGGCGGCGCTTTGCACCTTTTTTAGTTGCGCCAGGGCGCGGTCGCGCGGCTGAATGCGCGCCGACCCGAACATCACGATGGTGTCTCCCACGCCCGCGCGGCGTAGCCGATTGATCGGGTCAATATACTCGGCCAGAATGCGCAACGGTCTGGCGGCAGTGCTCTCCATGAAGACTCGATCTTGATAGGCCAGATCGGACATTGGCAGATGGCCGAAACGCTTCATCGATCCTCCCCCCGCAGAAATTGCAAGGAACATTCTAGCCCGTCCGCACCGCCGGCATTAGGAAGAGATGGACTCAACTGCCCCATGTTGTAACCTCATCCGGAGCTTGCCTTTTCGCGAACCCTGTCGTTCCTGATACAGACTTATTCCCTCGCCAGTACAGCCAATCTTGGATTTCAAACGCTTCTCGTCCGGATTCATATTTGCGCTGGAGCGTTTACTCTCATGATCACAATGCAAGCATTTGCGATCGCAATCTTCGCTACTAGGGCGGCAATGGCTGTGACCGCGATCGTGATCGTAGCGGTCATCGTTGTTGCGGCCATCGCGACCTTGATATTTCTGCGAAGCCGGACCAAGAAACTCCAAACTCGATTTGGCCCTGAATACAACCGCGCGGTCGCAGAGACAGGGAATCGATTCAAAGCCGAGGCCAAGCTGCAGCGGCTCGAGAAACGCGTCGAACGGTACCCGATTCGCCCGCTTTCCCCCACCGAACGGGACCGGTTCCAGCAATCCTGGCGAGCCGTCCAGGTCAAATTTGTTGATGATCCGAATCGCGCATTGACGGAAGCGGACCAGATCTTGGCGGAGGCGATGTCGGCTTGCGGATATCCCATGAGCGATTTCGAACAGCGCGCTCAGGAAATCTCTGTCGACCACGCCACCGTCGTCGAACATTATCGCTCCGGGCACGATATCGCGGTTCGCCAGTCGCAGGGCAAAGCCACCACGGAAGAGCTACGGCAGGCCATGATTCATTACCGCGCACTCTTTGACGAATTGATGCGAGAACCAGAGCGCCTTCGGGCACGGACTGCCGGGGCGAGCTAAATACAATTAGAAGGTGTGTACCCCAATTTTGCAGATGAATCGAGAAACGAGGAACCATCCCATGAGCGAATTGATTCGAAAAGATGATGATTTGCTGCGCGAATCCCAGACTCCCGATACGAGCGCGTCGGCCGCCGATCCCGCTTCCCGCCCGATCGTCACTCCGGCGCCTTCGACTACCGGATCTTCAACGCCCGCGTCTTCTGCTGCGCCGTCTTCAACGCCACCGGCTCATCCGCAGGCCCCGTCCGCGACCGCCTCAAACCGCGCAGCAACGGGTGCCGCTGCGGCGCCGGCCCTGGCGGAAGAAAAAGGTCCTTTGTTCGCCGCGAATGAATCCAGGGATTTGCGCGTTCAATGGGATAGCGTTCAGGTAACTTTCGTCGACGATCCCCGCAACGCCGTCCAAAAAGCGGACGCGCTGGTTTCAGAGACCATCAAACGACTGACTGATGCCTTTGCAAGCGAGCGGCAAAAGCTTGAAGAGCAGTGGGGCCGTGGCGCGGATGCGTCCACAGAAGATCTTCGCGTTGCGTTACGGCGCTACCGATCGTTCTTTACGCGACTTCTCGAAATCTGACGTGGCGCAGGCACTCTTGTCTGGGCGCGTAAGCCGCGGCAATCGGTAAGCTACAGCCAAGAACCATCCAGTCCTCGGAGGGTGGACGGCGAAGCTTATTGGGCCGCTCCCGCGGACTTGTCATCGTTTTTCATCAGTTCGCGCGCGGTGAAAATCGAACGGTAATTGTATTTCGCGCGCAGGACATCGGAGCCTCCCTCTTCGCGGTCCACCAGGCTGATCACGCCGATCACCGCGCAGCCCTCGCGTTCAGCCGCGTCGATGGCTTCCTGCGTTGAGCCGCCGGTCGTGCACACGTCGTCGACGATTACCACCTTCTTTCCGCGCGGATTCTCCATGCCTTCAATCTGTTTCTGCCGCCCATGCTCTTTCGCCGTTTTACGGACCAAAAATCCAGGCAGCGGCCGCTTTTCGATCGCGCTGACGACCCCTGTCGCGGTAACCAACGGATCGGCGCCCATGCTCAGCCCGCCAATCGCGTCCGGCTTGATTCCCATTTCATCGAGCAATTCGAGCACGCAGTATCCCGTGTGCAGTGCTCCCTCGGGATCGAGCGTGGTCAGCCTGCAATCGAGGTAGTAGTCGCTCTTCTTCCCCGAAGTCAGCGTGAATTCGCCACGCACCAGTGACTTGCTGCGCAGCAGATTTGCGAGCCGCTCTCGATGGCTCACTTTTTCTCCGGTTCGGGAGTCGCGGCGGGTTCCTCTTCTTCCAGGATAGCGGCGGCAGCGGCGATGCGGTCGCCTTCCTCCAAGCGCAGCAATCGCACGCCTTGCGTCGAGCGGCCCGCTTCGCGGATTTCGCCGGAATGCACGCGGATCACTTTGCCGTGGCCGGTGATAATCATCACGTCGGAATCCTCGCGAACTTGCAGGGCCGCGACCACAGGCCCGTTGCGGTCCGTGGATTTCAGGTTTATCACGCCTTTACCGCCGCGAGACGTGACGCGATATTCCGCCAGCGGCGTGCGCTTTCCGTAGCCCTTTTCCGCCACGGTTAGCATCAGCGACGTGAGCGATTCGCGAATCTCGTCGCTTTCCAGTTCATCGAGGTCCTGCGTTTCTTTCTTGTATTCTTTCTGCACGATTCCAAAGTCCACCTGCGCGGCGTCCATCGACACCACGTAATCGTCCTTCGCGAGGTCCATCCCATTCACGCCACCAGCGGCCCGGCCCATCGATCGCACCTCGGTCTCGCGGAAAAGAATTGCCTGCCCCTCGTGGCTCGCCAGAAAAATCATCTGCCTTCCATCGGTAAGCTTCGCGCCGATCAGCTCATCGCTCGGTTCCAGATTGATGGCGATGATTCCCGACGGCCGGGGATTCGAGAAATCCGCCAACTCGGTTTTCTTCACTGTGCCGTGTTTTGTTGCTAGGAAAACGTAGCGTCCGGTTTCCTCCAGGTTACGCGTCGGCACGATGGCCTTGAGCCTTTCTCCTTCCTGGAAGCGGACCAAGTTATTGATCGCCTTGCCGCGGGTGGCCGCGGCCGCTTCGGGAATTTCGTACACTTTCAGCCAATAGATCCGCCCCTTCGACGTGAATAGCAGGATGTAGCTGTGGGCCGAGGCCACGAAAAAGTGCTCGACGAAATCGTCGTCGCGCGTTTTCGCGCCGATGCGCCCCTTGCCGCCGCGCGATTGGTGCCGGTAGGTTTCAACCGACGTGCGCTTCACGTAGCCCGCGTGGCTCACCGTGATCGCCATCTCTTCGTCCTTGATCAGGTCTTCGAGCTTGATCTCTTCAACTCGATCCACGATTTGCGTGCGCCGCTCGTCTCCATACGACTTCGCCACTTCGCGCAGCTCGGTAACGATCACGCCCTTCAGCTTCTTCTCGCTCGCCAAAATGGACTGCAACTCGGCCACGCGCTCGCGGATCTGCGCCAGTTCCTTCAGAATTTCGTCCACGGAAAGCTGCGTCAGGCGGTGCAACTGCAATTCGAGAATGGCGTCGATCTGAATGTAGCTCAGGCCCAGTCCTTCGCCGGAGCTAGCTACCGTAATTCCGTATTTTTTGGCATCCAACTTCACGCCTCGAAGAGTCGTTTCCTTGCCGCCCACCATCACGCGCACGGACTTGTTCTCGAAGAATTCGTGCAAATTCTCGCGGGCGTTCGCGCGGCTCGATGATCCGCGAATGATCTTGATCACCTCGTCAATATTGTCGAGCGCGATGCGGTAGCCGAGCAGGATGTGCTCGCGCTCCTGAGCCTTGCGCAGGTCGTACTGGGTGCGCCGCCGGACCACGTCCACGCGGTGTTCAATGAAAAGCTGCAACAGTTGCAGCAGGCCCAGCTCGCGCGGCTGCCCGCCCACGATGGCCAGCAGGATCATTCCGAACGATTCCTGCATCTGCGTCATCTTGAAAAGCTTGTTCAGGATGATTTCCGGCTCTTCGTCGCGCTTTATTTCGATGACGAAGCGCATGCCGTCGCGGTCGCTCTCGTCGCGGATGTCGGCGATCCCCTCGATTTTCTTGTTGTTGATCAGCTCCGCGATGTGCTGGATCAGGCTCTTTTTGTTTACCTGGTAGGGCAATTCGGTAACGACAATATCCTGGCGATCCTTGCCGCGCTGCTCGATCGCGGCTTTGGCGCGCACCTGAAACGACCCTCGGCCCGTTTTGTACGCCTGCTCGATTCCATCGCGGCCGTAAATGTAGCCCGCCGTTGGAAAATCCGGTCCGGGGACAATCTTCATCACCTGCTTCAGAGTCGCCTCTGGATTCTCGACAAGAAGGATCGCCGCCTCTACGATCTCGCGAAGATTGTGCGGCGGAATATTCGTCGCCATGCCCACGGCGATTCCGGATGAGCCATTCACCAGTAAATTCGGTATGCGCGTGGGAAGGACGAGCGGCTCCTGCTCGCTTTCATCGAAATTCGGCGTGAACTCGACGGTTTCCTTCTCGATATCCGCGAGCATTTCCTCGGCGATTTTCGAAAGCCGCGCCTCGGTATAACGCATTGCCGCCGGCGGATCGCCGTCCACAGACCCGTAGTTGCCCTGCCCATCCACGAGCGGGTACCGCATGTTGAAATCTTGCGCCAGCCGCACCAGCGCGTCATACACCGGCGAGTCGCCGTGCGGATGATATTTGCCGAGCACTTCGCCGACGATCTTCGCGCACTTGCGATAGGCCTTCGTCGACGTGAGTCCCAGCTCGTACATGCCGTAGAGAATCCGCCGGTGGACCGGCTTCAGGCCGTCGCGCACATCCGGCAGCGCGCGCCCGATGATTACGCTCATCGCGTAATCGAGATACGACTTCCTCATCTCCGATTCGATATCCACTGGAGTCAAAATCTGTTGGTTCAGCTCGTCCGCCATTCGTTCCTCGAAGTAATTTTTATTTGCATTCTATATTTCCAAGCGTTTTATTCCGCCGGCTTGCTCTCCACGGCCCTATCGCGCTTCACGCGCGGCCGCAATGCGACCCACAGCACGATGCCCGCCCCCAGAACGATGGCCATTTCTGTTACGTCCGAATAGAAAGCGGTTCGCCAGAATCCAGCAGCCACGGAATCGGAGGGGAGCGCGAGGCGCCACTTGCTGTGATTATGCCACGTTTGCGGCAAGTCGTATCCCACAAACGCCAGCGCAAGCAGTAACAAAATCCAGCGGATTATGCTCCGAATGCGCGCACCGCGCCGCATATCATTCCGGTTCTTCGATCATGGATTCGGGGCGGACTACCACGACAATGCCGTTCTCGGAAACCGAGTAGCGGGCGCGGTCCGCTTCCAGATCGTGGCCGATCACGGTGCCTTCCGGCAGGTCCACGTGCCGGTCGATGATCGCGCGCCGAATGCGACTGTGCCGCCCGATATTCACGTGGTTGAAGATGATCGAATCTTCCACCTCGCAATAGCTGTTCACGCGCACATCGTACCCGAGCACCGAGCGCGAGACGCGCCCTCCAGATATGATCGATCCTCCCGATACGATGGAATCCAGCGCCGCACCCATGCGATCCGGATCGGCGAACACGAATTTCGCCGGAGGATATTGCTGCTGCCACGTGTTCAGCGGCCAGCCCGGATCGTACAAATTCAGCACGGGACTCACCGACACCAGATCCATGTTGGCTTCGTGATATGCGTCAATCGTTCCAACGTCGCGCCAATACGAAGTTTCCTTTTTATTTTCGTCCCGGAAGTTGTAGGCAAACACGCGGTATTTTTGCAGGATGCGCGGCAAAATATCTTTCCCGAAATCGTGCGACGACGCCGGATTCTCGGCATCCTCAATGAGAATGGGCACCAGGAGCTGCGTATTGAACAAATACACGCCCATCGACGCGTTGATTTTTCCCGGATGCACCGGCGATTGCTTCGGGACTGCTGGCTTTTCCTCAAATCCCACAATCCGCCAGTACCGGTCGGTTTCCAGCACGCCGAATTTCCCTGCGGCTTCGGCCGCATCCATTTCGATGGTCGCCACGGTAACATCCGCCGCGGCGGCCATGTGCTGCTCCAGCATTTTCTGATAATTCATTTTGTAGATGTGGTCGCCGGAGAGAATGAAAACGTAATTCGATTGCTCGCTGCCGAGCGAGTAAATGTTTTGATACACGGCGTCCGCCGTGCCCTGATACCAGTGCTGCGAGACGCGCATCTGCGGCGGCAGCACCTCGATGAAGTCGCCGAAGCCCATCAGCGAAGACCAGCCGCGCCGCACGTGTCGATTCAGGCTGAGCGCCTTGTACTGCGTCAGCACAAACACGCGGCGCAAGTCGCTGTTCAGGCAATTGGAAAGCGTCAGATCGATGATTCGGTAAACGCCGCCGAAAGGCACGGCTGGTTTCGCGCGATCGCGCGTAAGCGGCCACAGCCGCTCGCCTTGGCCGCCGGCCAAAAGCACTCCGATCGCATCGCGCATCAATGGCATTTTGGAATGCGCCGCAGCCCCTTCCCTGCGCGCCCGGCTATTCTAACAGCACTCGTTCGCGGAGTTCAGTAGGACGTCTTCGCTTCCGAAAGATGAGCTTCCGCAACCGCCATTTGCTCGCGCCGAATCGCTCCCGCGCCGCCCCCTAATGTACAATTTATGTCTTGACTTGAGGGATAGCCTCCGATAGAAGGAGTGGGCAATAGCCGGTTTAGCGGTTCCGGTTACTCGATTTCGAATCCACAAGTCCAATTCAAACAGAGAGACGGGGGTGAATACGCGTGGCGGAAGTAGTTATTCAAGAGGGTGAGTCTTTGGAAAACGCGCTCCGGCGATTCAAACGCAAAGTCCAGTCGGAGGACATCATCAAGGAAATCAAGAAGCACAGTTACTACTTGAAACCTGGTGAGAAGCGTCGAGCCAAGCAAGCTCTCTCGCGTAAGCGTCTCCGTAAGAAGCAGCGGCGTGAGCTGGATTAAGGAAGCCACAACCGGAAAACCTGAAGCAGTTCGATGCCGGCGCAGGGGTGAGCATCGCGGGCATCCGCGATACTTCATCCCTCGTCGGCGACGGTCTGCCACCTGCTTGCTCTGTGCGAACACGGCCCCCGGAGCAGCGTATGGAATACCATGACAAAGTTTTGAAGTGCGCCGAGTGCGGGGCTGAATTCGTCTTCACCGCCGGCGAGCAGATGTTTTTCGCGGACAAGGGCTTCAAGAACGAGCCCAAGCGTTGCAAGGGTTGCAAGTCGGTTCGCGTCCAAGGCGGTGAATCGGCGGCGCCCGCCATCCAGCGAGTGGAAACGAAAACGGTCTGCTCGCAGTGTGGGAAAGAAACGACCGTGCCCTTCAAGCCGACGCAAGGCCGCCCCGTGTACTGCCGCGAATGCTTTCAGCAGCGGCGAACCTTTGGTGCCTCGAGCGTAAGCGCCTGATTTGCCAGTTTCTCGCGGCGACCTGAGCTCTGGAATCAGTTGCGATCGCGCCAAACCGCTTTGCGGAATCTCGCTGATCTCTTCGGCCATATCTTATTCTTCAGCTTACAGGATTCCCTGTATTGGACTTTAGGTATGGAATCGCCAGAATCTCCAAGTCGCAACGGCTTGGGAATCGTAAGTTTGGTGGCCTCGATTCGGAGTAAGCATGAGCGTAGTGAACAAGGCGCCCACTGGCATGCCGCCTCTCGTCCCTAGAATCAAACCGGCTGGAAAAAGCCATCACGATCACGTCGTGCAATTTTACGGGGATGACTCTGCGCTTTTGGACGCCCTGGTCGGCTTCGTCGGCCCGGCTCTAAAGGCCGGTGACGCCGCTCTCCTGATCGCCACCCAGGCTCATCGAGAGGAACTGGCGCGCCTGCTCGAGGCCGACGGCATCGATGTAGCTGACGCCGCCAAACGCAGCCGCTATCTGGCGCTCGATGCAAGGGAAACTCTGTCAGCTTTCATGGTCGACGGCATGCCGGATCCTGTCCGCTTCGAGGAGCTTATCGTCAAGCGCGTTCGCCAGGCCCGGGAGGCTGCTGGAGACGAGGGTCTTCGCATCGTCGCGTTCGGCGAGATGGTCGCTATTCTGGTGCTGAACGGCCAGGCCGAGGCTGCCCTCGCGCTCGAGCGCCTTTGGACCCGTCTTGCGAAAACCTATTCTTTCTCTTTGCGCTGCGCGTATCCGATGGAGCAATTTAATCGCTACGCGCGCAAAGAGCTTTTCATGAGAGTTTGCGATGAACATTCCGCTGTGATTCCGGCCGAGGGATTCGTGATGCTCTCGACCGAGGAAGAGCGCCTTCGCTCGATTGCGGAATTACAGCAGAGGGCCAATGCCCTGGAGGCCGAGCTCGCCTTGCACCGCAGCGAAGAGCAGCTCCGCCTGCTGGTCGAGAGCGCGCAGGATTACGCTATTTTTCTGCTGGACCCGGATGGCCGCGTGGCCACCTGGAACCTGGGCGCCCAGCGAATCAAGGGTTATCAAGCCTCCGAAATTATCGGCAAACACTTTTCCATCTTTTACCCCGAGGAAGATCTTCGCTCGGAAAAACCTAAAATGGAACTGGAGGTCGCCACCGCAGTCGGCCGCTTCGAGGACGAGGGCTGGCGCCTCCGCAAAGACGGATCGCGATTTTGGGCCAATGTCATCATTACCGCCTTGCGCGACTCTTCCGGAAACCTTCGGGGGTTTAGCAAAATCACCCGCGATACTACCGAGAAGATGCTCGCGCTCGAAGCTCTCCGGAATACCAACCAGGAGTTGCGGGAAGAAGTCGCCAGGCGGACCCAAGCCGAAAGTAAGTTGCAGGAATCCGAGCGCTCGCTGCGCAAATTATCCGGTCATCTCCTCCGCATGCAGGACGAGGAACGACGGCGCCTCGGC
>Ga0070731_10004834_pt1 | contig 11361 bp, 10 predicted proteins | sample Coa_R1_2_FD_66448 | JGI IMG/M metagenome (GOLD analysis project Ga0070731, IMG submission 66448) | Surface soil microbial communities from Centralia Pennsylvania, which are recovering from an underground coalmine fire - Coalmine... | ecosystem: Environmental > Terrestrial > Soil > Unclassified ... | reverse complement strand
CCGGTTGCGGCCTCGATGGTCTCGATCGGAACGGTCTGGGAGAGCGCAGAGTAAAACGATCCGGTGCCAATCGCCGGGTCCAGGAATCGAAGCTTCCCCTCGCCTAGAGTTTTTTGTGCATAGCGAGCGAGGCCCAGAGCAAGGTCAAACGGCGTCGCGAACTGCCCCCATTTGTTGCGTTCGGCCGGTGTCTTCAGACGGTCAAGACGAGCCTGCTCCTCTTGCCGACGTCCCTCGATGGTTTGCTGTCGAACCGTAGCCATGCTGTCAGATTCCCAGTTGATCCAGGTCCTGGGTGCGATGCTCCCAGATCCAGTCTATGCCCTCGGCGGCTTCGTACCCAAGATAGGCCGCATCAAAGTATCCGCACAGAAAAAGAACAAAGACTACGTCCTTGCCGTGTGTCGCTTTGAGGTAGTTGATTTTGATCGCTTCTTCCTTACGACGCTTGTTGACGTTCGTGAAGTCGCCGGCGGATTTCGCTTCGATGAGCACCGGCAGGTGCGGGAGTTTGGCCTTCTTCGGCTGAATGACTGCGTCGATAGGGATTTTCACCGTTTTGGCTTCCGCCTTTGAAGGTTTCACCAAGACATTGAGCCGGAAGGAAAACGTACCGGGTTCCATTTGCTGGAGCGGAGTCGCCGCAGGGTGTGCTTTGAGCTTGTAGCCGCGCTCGGTGAGGTATTTCTCGATGAGCGCGAGTTGCCGCTTCTCTTGGGCGTTGCGCACAATCGGTTCGGCCACTGCTCCGCACAGCCGATCCGCTACGATGGTGGAGGAGCGGTAGCGTTCTTCCTCGCTGGGTTTGCGCTTCTCGTCGAGCCACGGAAAAATATCGACGTCCAGCATCTGCGAGAGAATTGCAGTGATCTTCTTGAGATGTGCGTCGAGGATGTCCACGGCCAGATGGGGAGGAAGTTTGCCTTCTTCCAGGCAACCCACGAGATTCTTGGTGGAATTGGCAAGGCCGATGAGTCGGTCGCGAGCTAGCGGCGGGCAGGTGGACATGCGTAGCGTGGGCAAGATGGCTGGATTGGCTTTGATGACGTCGGGCGTGATGATGGTGAGATCTTTGGTAAGGGTCAGCCCCTGCTCCACACTGTCAATGGTCTGTTTGCGTGTATCGCGGTAGGCTTTCGGCGCGAATTTCATGAACCATTGATTGAACTGGTCAACCGAAGCTCGGGTGTCCGCCTTCCACAAATGTGGCTTATCGGCGTTAATGGGCATGAGCTAATTTAGCAGTCGTTTTGTGGATTGCAACTCTTCGGCGCTTGGCAGTCTGGATTGGAGCAAATGAACCCAACGCGTTCGGCAAGTTTGCGTCGTGTAACGTAACCGAAGTCGTCTCTCGCACCCATAACGCGTCCCTTGAGGTCTCCATCCGGTGCTTAACACTTTATATGAAGTGAAGGCGGTGCATGCACGCCACCTGAGGTCCGATGGCTCGGATCATGAAACTGTCTTGCGAGAGCCGCAGTACAGAGAGATATGCTTGGCGAGCACGTTCGGAGCTTTCTTATTTTGGCGCCGCCTACTATCCTCGCGTGGTCGTGGACGGGCCCCCTAGGATGGTCTTATGTTGAATGTGAAATTCTGGATCGCAATCATCGCGGCTGTCACTTCTCTGGTCGTTGCATTGATGAACCATCTATCGACAAGGAGTAACCAGCGCGAAATCGAAGCGATTAGGAACGCCCAAAAGGACCGAGATGCCAAGCGCGACTACGAATATGAAGCAAGGAAGCGGCTGTACCATGAGTGTGGTCCTATCCTTTTTCAGCTCGGGGAGCTCTCTGCAGCGGCCTACCATCGAATTCGGCAGCTCGCTATCATCGCCAAAGAGGGAAACCTAGAGCCCGGCTCCCGATCGTTTTTTGGCGACCAATATTTCTTGTTATCGACCCTGCATCGCTTTCTCGCTCCGTCCGCGGCGTTAAAGATCCTGCAGCGTCGCCTGACCTTTGTGGATCTTTCTCTGGACGGGAGACTGCAGCGTGAGTACCTTCTGGCGAGGCAGGCGTTTTTTTCCTTGGGAGGAGAATTTTCATTTGCCAAGTTGAATAAACCACCCCTGCGGTACGAGCCGTTTGCGGAAGACTCTGATGAAAAGGCTCGTTCGGCTCCCGCCATCTACTGGAGGCAAGGATTGCCTATCGGAGTCATGGAAAGTGCGATCGAGCTTCTCGTGAATGCGACGGAGCCAGGTGCTTTGCGGGTGATGACCTACGCAGAATTCGAGGCTGGGTTCTCGAAGAAGCAATCCGACCTTCACAAAGAGTTTAAGGGAATGCTTTTTCTCTTTGAGGATTTCCATCCACGAACGCGCCCCATTTTGTGGCGGATGTTAGTCACTCAGGCGTGCCTGTACCGCGCATTGTTTCTAGCGAACGAGTCCTCCGGTCATTCCTTGGAACTGCGGGATCTTTCGATCGTAGACCCCGAAAGACTCGCTTTTGATTGGAGGTCCGCGGCCGACGATCAGGTTTCGGACGCTGAGGTGTTCGCGCCCTTTGCCACGGCCGAGGCGTATTTGGCTGAGAGGCTAGAGCCGCTCTGGAAGCACATACCGGTCTCTGATGAATCTCGCGGTGCCCATGGCGGCACAGCGAGTGTGTGAAGACTAGCGACCATGCATGCTTTTTCCCGTTACGTTGGTGTGGCGAGTCCAGGCAAATGAGGTTCGAGCGCTGAATCACGCATCTCGAGAATGTGCCTTTTTGGGTTCGGAGTCCTTCGCCCTAAAAGATCTTTCCCGCGGTGTGCGTTTTCGCAGTTCGCAAGAGGTCCGAATCGTACCTGGTAAAAGGACCATCGCCACGGCGCAGAGCGCCGCTCCCAGAGGCAACGCCAGATCGGGACCGCGTGTCGGTGAATCCTCGCAGACCAGGTACGCTCCGAGAATGAGACACGAAGCGATCAAGACCAGCTCGAGATGGTGAAATAGCTCTCTCAGGCTTTACCCACCACTTCGTCTGCTTCGGCCTTGGTAAGTTCGCGGATCTTGGGCGCGGTATAGAATCGCTTCGCGGGTGAACCGCAAATACAACGTGGTTTGAACTCTTTGTTCAGAGGAGTTTCGTTTGCCTCGAACACCCTGCGACACGCTGGGTTTTGACATATGCAACGAACCGGCTTGGGGTACCTTGATGGCATTTTCCCGAGCGGGGACAGCCCCTGCTGCGAGGAACCTAACTACATGGAGAAGAAAGCGTCAATTGAATTGGGTTTATGGGTTTGCTTCACAGCGCCGCCGGGCACGTCGCCGGATGGCGCTTACAGTGAATTCAGTGCAGCTTCGTCGAGCGGAAGCATGCGGACGCAATTGCGTCCATTGCGCTTTGCTTCGTACAGCATTTGGTCCGCCTTCCGCACCAGAGCTCCGAAATCGTGAATTCCCTTGCTTTGAAAGCCGACTCCACCAAAGCTGGTAGTCACTTTTACACTCTTTCCGAATGAAAACGAGAGCGCCGCGAACTTTTCGCGGATTCGGTTCACGGTGAGTGCGATGCCTTCCGCATTGACATGAGTAATCACCAAAAGAAACTCATCCCCGCCGAGCCGCCCACAAATATCGGAGCTCCGTGTGCCTTCCCTCAGCAGATCCGCGAATGCTTGTAAAACTTTGTCCCCAGCGTCGTGCCCGAAGGTGTCGTTGATGGTCTTAAAGGAATCGACGTCCCCAATGACGACCCAGAAATGAAACCCGTGGCGAGTGGCACCTTGCATCTGTTTGCCTGCCCACTCTTCCAGCGCGCGCCGATTCGGCAAGCCGGTCAAAGGGTCGGTCCGCGCCGCTTCCTCGAGTTTTTGGCTCTTGGCCGCAACGTCGCGATTCAACTCAATGATGCGCCGGCCAACACCGATGCGTGCCAGCATTTCGCCATCGTCGAACGGCTTAGTGAGATAGTCGTCGGCACCCGCTTGGAGCCCCTTCACGACATTGCCGCTGGCATTGTTGGCGGTCATCAGGATGGTGTAGGTATAAGGTCGTGAACTATCTGCGCGAATTTGGCGGCACAGCTCGACGCCTGAAATGTCCGGCATCATCCAATCGGTGATGACAATCGAGGGTGAATGTTCACGATACAGTCGCAACGCTTCCTTTCCTCCCTGTGCGTAGAGCGGGTCGTAGTGTGGTTCGACCGATAGAACGTGCTCGATGAGCTTGCGGTACACCGGCGAATCGTCGACGACGAGAACTTGGTATCGGGGCAAAGGCGAATTCATATTCCAGACCTCGTGAAGGGGCTCATCGGTTGCACTTCCATTCCGTCATCGGGTATTCGGTCAAGCACTCTGGGGCGGATGTCAGGCTCCTAGCCGTCTATCGGTTTCCAGTCTGCCGGTGGAAAATCAATTGGCCAGAACGGCGGAGCTGGGCGATCGAATTCGAATGCCACGAGAAAGCCGGTATCGTGGGATCGTCGAAATCCAACAATTCTCGAACTTTTTCTAAGTCCAGAAACCGGCAGAACAAGGGTAATTTTTTGGCCAGGGCGCAACGGTAGACCGATTTCGAGTAATCCCCCATGCGCATTTACGACTAGGGTAAACGCGTCGAGTCGAACAGGTCTGCCCCTGTCGATCTCCGCTTCCACAATCACTGGAATCTGCAGCACCACTCTTTGACTACGCCGCCGGCTGCTCGATTCGGCGCCCGTCTTGATGGTGGTCTCCTGCATCGCAGATCGTGGGATGTCGCAGTCCGGAGGCCTTCCGATAAGAACCTTGCAACCTGCATAGCAAACCAGCAGTTGCCGGTAAATTTAATAATATTTATGGATTGCCGTCGCGGACTGAGGGGATAACTGCAGGACGAGCTCGAAAGCGCGGCTGGAGGAAACCAGCGCCAGGGCGACTCCGTCGCGAATGGCTGTGGGGGGGGCACAAAGATGAGAAGGGGCATCGCGGAATCGCGTCGCACAGGATGTGGAGGCGCAACGGTCACCGTCATAAATAGAATTGAATTGACGCTTCCAGGCTTTGCGTCGTATGGATTCCTTAATTTTTCGCGAACGTCAAAGGGCGTACCAAGATTGCCGAGGCTCCCGGAGAAATCACCGTAGAGCGGCCTGGGGGTTCTCAGCCCAGAGCAGCGGATTCCGGAGCGAAGTTAGAGTTGCAGTGCACAAGTGAAAGTGCCCTTCCGGATCTGCTTCGGGCCTCCGACTTCCATGCAGGAAGCCATAAAAACAGCGTCCGCACCCGTGCCCGGCGGTGCTTCACAAGCGGTGCGTGTCGGAAGTTTTTTGTTTGTTTCCGGGCAGCTGCCAATTGACCGCGATGGGAACGCAATCAAAGGCACGGTCGCGGAGGAAGCGATCCAAACGCTCGAAAACGTCCGCGCCATCGTGGAAGCGGCGGCCGGAAGTATCGAAGACATCGTGCAATGCACGATCTATCTGAGCGACCTCGCTCTTTGGGTGGAGGTGAAGGAAACCTATAGCGCGTTCTTCAGTGTCTCGGCGGTGCTACCCGCGCGGACCGTGGTAGCAGTGAAAGAAATGCCGCAAGGCGCTCGGATCCAGATTCAAGCGATTGCATGTCTGAAGAACCGGTAGGGGTGGGATCGTATTGATTCCCTGAAAGAGACTCTGCGTTCCATAGCATCTTCAGGCGGATCGATAGTGGCGACGAGGGCAGTCCTTAGTGCCTCCGTAGCGGGAGGAAGACTTTGCGCGGGGAAGGGTCGTGCAGAAAGCCGATATCAGACCGGGTTTCGAGTACGCATTTCGCGAAAAGCGCGCTGCCGGCGTCCCTTTCCAGCGCGTGCGCATCCTTGAACATATCCGGGGAAACAAATGGAAAGCAGAATGGATCGATCCCAATGAGGGATTAGTTCACTACGTTGAGTCCAGCCAGTTGATTGTGGCGTGGAAGGAACACAAAGCGTTTTTGCGGGAGGAAAGCGATGCGGCACGTCTTATGGAGCATAACGCCCAAAGCGGGTATCAGTGCGATTCTGCCATCGACAACGCCCTATCCGAAGTCTTTGAAAGCGTCGGTGACGGTATTTCATTTTACAGAGGCACCCTCAGCGGAAAACTGGACGCATTCCAAAGAGTGAGGTCTCGAGCCGGACTCGCGCCAGATCATAATTCGCCGGTTGCGTATTTTGACCGAGCAAGAACTCTTCGGCCTGGAGGAACAACCCTAACAACACGACCACATCTAGCCCAGCGAGCTGTTTCTCGTTGTGATAGTCGACGCCCACCAATACGTATCGAACGACCACATAGAAGCCCAGCGCCAGAAACATATTTCCGTAGAACTGGTAAAACCTGTAGGTGTTGGCGATCGCATCCTTATACGCTGCTCGCGTATCTTTGGCGGCGAGGCCTCGGAAATTGAATTTGGGTTTGTGCCAGACCAGCACGCGATCGAGCCACACGGCACGAAGGCCCGAAATGACGGTCCCGACGACCAATCCACCAACGAGTAACAGAAACGAAGCGCCGACCTGGGTGTCTTTCGTCACCACCTGCGTAAACAGGTCAGCAACTCTTTTGGAAAAGGGAATCAGCGCATAGAGACCGAGCACGCCGGGGAGAAAGAACGCAATATACGTTCCGAAGTCTAGCTCGGATAGCACCTTCGCCTCCTTTGGTTCATCGTCTGGCATGTCAGCTCGTTGCGCGAGAGGCTGCGACTAGTCGGGCCAGCCATTCCCCTTCAGTACGCCGTCTTTCATGGCTTTCGCGGGGCGCATTCTTACCACGGTCCTGGCCTTGAGTTTGATCGCCTCGCCGGTTTGAGGATTGCGACCCATGCGTGCTTTGCGATGTGCTTTGACGATGCGTCCGATTCCGGGAATGACGAACTTGCCTGCGCCACCCTTGGCCTCTTTTACCGCCAGGTCGTGGAGCACTTCAAAAAATTGCGTTGCGGATTTCCTCGAGCTTCCGACGCGTTCCGCCAGATGCGACACGATCTGCGCTTTACTCATGGGTTTCCCAGTGGCCTTCTTGGTTTGCTTCTTCGCGCGCTTCTTCGCCGGCTTTGCCATTGCGCTTGCCTCCGTTCGTGATTGCTTCTCGGACGTGAACCAATTTTAGACGGTATATGCATATAACAGCCGACAGTACTGGTCAAAGGAAATTGTGAGTTGGTGGCAAGTTTCTCGGCGACGAAGTCTTGCTCCATTGGCACTGCTTGGCGCAAGGAAAAAAGCGAGGACTCCTGGGTTGGCGACAGCGATGAGTTTCGCCGGGTGATGGGCGATAAGAAGCGACGAGTTTTCGCCGAAGTGGGGGATGGACGCTGGGGGGAGAGGGAATCGAGGTGAGCGATGAGCCGCTGTCGGTGGAGCGGGCGATGAGCGTAGCCGTTGCAGCGGGCTTTGCAACCGTGAAATGAGTAGGTTGCAGTGGGTCGTATTTTATAAATACCTGGCGCGAGTGCAGTTTGTCCCACCCGAAAAAAATAATTTTCTCGTCATAATTGTGCGCTGTGGCGTGGTATACCTTGCACAATCGCGTTACGCCATGAGTGTCCGAGAAGTCGAATCCGGGGGGTCGCCAGACCGCATTTCGTATGCGGAATTGCTTGCATTGAGCGATGAACAACTCATGGAGCAAATGCATGCGGGCAATACCGATGCGTTCGCAGTGATTTTCAGGCGCTATCATCGGCTGGTTCACTTAGTGGCTTTGCGAGTGCTGCGCGATGCTGGCGAAGCGGAAGACCTAACACAATCCGTATTCCTCGAAATCTACCGCAAGCTGGGACAATTCGACCCGCGAAGAGGAACACTCAAAGTGTGGCTCTTGCAGCACGCACAGTGCAGAAGCATCAATCGCCGGAATTTTCTGCTGGTGCGACAGTTTCACAATCACGTCGAATTGTCGGACGAGGAGCAGGATCGTTCGCTGTGGTCACCGAGCCGCGCCCCCGCGCAGGAAACGAATCAAGTGACGAGCGAAGTTCTTTCTGCCTTACCGGACGCGCAACGGGAGACCATTCGGCTCTATTTCTTTGAAGGGCTGTCGTTGAAAGAGATCGCCGAGCGACGGGCGGAAACGTTTTCGAACGTGCGTCACCACTATTATCGGGGCTTAGGGCGGCTTCGCTTTTATCTCGAGAATGGGATTCCCGGGGAAGCTCGGAACTCCTCGGTTCCGTCAGGAGAAGTATGACGTGGTGAAACACGAACATTTCGAAGAGCTTTGCGCGGCTGCGAGTATCGGCCAGGCGACGCCGGAGGAACTCTACGAACTAGAGCAACACGCGGCGGGTTGCGAGGCGTGCCGGAAAGCCTATTGGGATTTTCTCGACCTTGCCGCCCAGCAATTCGCGGAGCGGGAAGACGCGCCGCGCCTTTCGTCGCGCGAAGCTCAGGAGTGTCTCAATTCCGAGTTGTTCACGCGCCGGTTTTTCGAACGTGCCGGCAAAGAAGGCATCATCTTTTCGCAAGCTGTTCGAGAAGAAACGAAGAAGCTTGCACCGCAACCGCAGGTCCTGCCGAGGAATCCTTGGTGGCCGAAGCCGGTGTTGGCCCTTTTGGCAGCTGTCACGCTCGGGGCCATGCTTTCCACGGCGTATTTCTACGGAACAGGCCACAGGCAACAGCCCGACAAGATAGGGGACAGGGGACAGGTTACACGGGACAGGGAAGAAACAGAGGCGCTGAATCGGCGAATCATGGAACTCTCCGTAGTGAACGCGAGACTCGAAACCGAGATGGAGGGCCTGAAGGCCGAATTGCGCAAGGCCAACGCGCAACTCAATGCTTCTGACACGGAGCTGCAGTCCGTTTCGCAACATCGCAAACAACTGGAAGGGCAGCGCGATGCAGTGGACGCGCGCTTGCAGAACGTGCAGCAGGAACTCAATGAGTCGCAAGCAGCGGTGAGCAGCGCGCAACAAGAGTCGGCGAAGCTGCGTGAACATTCCGGCAACCTTGAAAATACGTTGGTGGCGGACCGGGCGAAGATCGAAGACCTCACCGAAGAATTGAAGGACAAGTCCGCCGCCTTAGACAAAGAACGGCAGCTTCTCGCCGTCGGCCACGACGTGACCGACCTGATGGGCGCACGGAATCTGCATATCGTCGATGTGGTCGATACCGATCCGCGGGGCAAGACACGTCCGGCCTTTGGAAGAATCTTTTTTACAGAGGGTAAGTCACTGCTCTTTTATGCTTACGATCTGAACGAAGCCAAGATTCAGAAAGCGGACTTCCAGTATCGCGTGTGGGCGCGGAAGGAAGGCCAGGACAAGCAAGTGCGGAGTCTTGGAATGTTCTACTCCGACGACAAAACACAGCGCAGATGGGTGTTCAAATGCGTCGATCCCAAAGTGTTGAGTGACATCGATTCGGTTTTCGTGACGCTTGAACCGCAAGGGGACTCTTCGCATCCGCGGGGGCCGAACCTGATGTATGCGTATTTGAGGGGGCAGCCGAATCACCCCTAGGAGGGCCACAGGCAATAGGCCACAGGCCACAGTTAGGCCTTAGGCCACAGGCAAGAGCCAACAGAAAAGAGAAAGACCACGGCGGAAAACACCCTGCTGACCCGCATACGCAGTATGGAACGCAACAGTATAGGCCAGAGGCAACAGGCCACAGGCAATAGAGGGGGCCTTGGGGAAATCAAGTCGCATCGGGACTTGATCGTTTGGCAGAGAGCTATGGATTTGACAGTTCTCGTTTACAAGCTAAGTGCAAAATTTCCCTCGAACGAAACCTACCGATTGATATCCCAGATGACGAGGAGCGCGACTTCGGTTCCATCCAATATCGCCGAGGGGCACGCACGACCGACCCGCCGCGACTATTCTCATTTCTTGGCCATCGCGAAAGGCTCACTCATGGAAACAGAGACCCTCATGATGTTAGCGGTCCGATTGGAATACTTGCAGCAGTCCGAAGCGCAATCGGCAATGGGCCTGATTACTCAGATTAGTAAGATGCTGACAACGCTTCATACGAAGCTGTCGAGCTGAGCCGTTCGGTTCCACTGAATCCTGCGGCTTCCTTGTGATTGAAGAATGTCAGAGTCATAGAGCGCGAATTTCCGCAGATTTTCCTGTTACAGAACGATGAAGTTTTGAGGTACGTGGGACAAAGTGCGTCCGTAGGAGGAATTACTGAGACAGAAGCAGTGACTCAACTGCAGTGGTTAGTGATTCGTGGTGAGTGGGCACTGCAAGAAATCTCAAAGCGTGAAGAAGAGGGAAGCCTGTGCGCGCAAAAACGGCGGCGAGTGGTAAGTTGGCGGCGATATTCGTGGTGCTGATGGTGGTGCTGGGACTGCAGGCACCGTGCGGGTTGGCGCAATCGGAATCGGCGTCTGTGTCGGGCCGAGTAACGGATCAAAGCAATGCCGTTGTGCCGGATGTTGAGGTGGAGATCAGGAATCCGGACACTGGTGTTTCGCAAGTTACCAAGACAAATGGCGATGGTTTTTACGTATTTCCGTATCTGAGTCCAGGCAACTACGTGATGAGCGTTCGGAAGCAAAGTTTTCAGACCGTATCAGTCACTGGGATGACGCTCAACGTGCAGGACAATGTATCGCGGAATTTCGTCCTCAAGGTCGGATCGTCAGCAGAGTCGGTCACGGTGGAAGCGAACGGCTTGAACATCAACACGACGGATGGGTCGGTCAGCACGGTTATTGACCGCCAATTTGTAGACAGTATTCCGCTGAATGGGCGCAGTCTGCAGCCGCTGATTACGCTCGCGCCAGGAGTTGTCCTGACTCCGGCAACGGACGCGGAGCAAGGGCAGTTCAGCGTAAATGGACAGCGGGCCGACGCCAACTATTTTATGGTCGATGGTGTCAGTGCCAACTTTGGCGTCGGAAGCGTGCAAGGGCAAATGGGCCAGGCCGCGGGCGGCGCAACTCCGGCGCTGAATGCTTTCGGCGGCACGAACAGCCTGGTCTCGCTCGACGCGATACAGGAATTTCGAATCCAAACTTCCTCCTACGCTCCCGAGTTTGGCCGTACGCCCGGCGGCCAGGTCTCAATTGTGACTCGTTCCGGATCCAACCAGTTTCACGGCGATGCTTTTGACTATTTCCGGAATACCGCCCTAGATGCAGCAAACTGGTTCAACGGGTTCACGAATAATCCTCCGCTGCCGAAGCCGCCAGAACATCAAAACGATTTCGGTGGAGTGTTCGGAGGGCCGATTTGGAAGGACAAAACGTTCTTCTTCTTCTCGTATGAAGGATTGCGTTTGCTTCAACCGACGACTGGTGAGGCAACTGTACCGACAAAGGGCTTCCGATCCTCGCCTGCCGTTCCCGCTGCCTTATTGCCCTTGGTGCAGGCCCTTCCGCTCCCGAACGGCAAACTCAACAACGACTATTGCTTATCCTCGTTGGGAGCTGCGTATTCGAACGTATCGTG
>Ga0070731_10004833_pt1 | contig 11363 bp, 8 predicted proteins | sample Coa_R1_2_FD_66448 | JGI IMG/M metagenome (GOLD analysis project Ga0070731, IMG submission 66448) | Surface soil microbial communities from Centralia Pennsylvania, which are recovering from an underground coalmine fire - Coalmine... | ecosystem: Environmental > Terrestrial > Soil > Unclassified ... | reverse complement strand
AGTCGCTGGTGAGCGCAACGACGAGCATCCGCGGATCGGCCGCGTTATCGTGGTAGTAGTAAAGCCGGGTCGGCTGCGCGGCGCTCACGGTGCCGCGGAAGAGCACGCCGTCTTGCGTGACGTGCTCGGGATCGTCGCTATAAAAGAGCAGTTGAGGCGCGAACGGATCGAGCGCCAGATTTTGCACGGTCACCGTCGTGCTGCCGGATTGATCGAAGTATCGGCCGTTGCCCGCGATTTGAATCGGCACGACAAACTGCTCGCTGCCTCCCGGAGGAAGCGGCGCCGGCGGCGGGCTGAGAACTCCAATCGACGGCGTCGCGCCGGGGAGCGCCTTGGTCAGGCGCGCTACCCAGCCGCTGACCTGCGACGCGAGCCAATCCGGCTGAGCCGGGTTACCGGTGACGGTGAGGGTGCTCTGCGACACGATCGTCCCCGCATTGAACGCGATGCGTATCGGCAAGTCGACGCGCGCACCGCCGGCGTCCACGACGTGCAGCACGTCGTCGCCGGTCGCCTGCGTCGCAGTGATCGTCAGGCTAGTGCCGTCGGGGCTGACGACGACGTTGACCAGCTTCTGATCGAGCGTCGCCTGCACGGGTGGGGTCGCGCCGCTGACGACGACGACTCGCTGTTGGGCCGGATTCATCTGGACGTTCGACGGTGAAAGCGTGAGCGCAGGCGGCGAGGCCTGCGCTACGACGGCTGCGAGAACGAGGGCGTGCACTCGTCTCTAAGTTCGCGGACTAGAGCCTACGTTACGGCCGCTTCGGGCGGCGGAGCCGCGGGCGGCTCGACCGACGGAATCTTGGAGTACTTCATCTTCTCGGGATCGTCCGGATCGACGTCCCCCAGAATGTGGTCGCCGGAACCGAAGGCGCCCTTGAGCATCTCCTCGGCAAGTTCGTCTTCGACCATGCGCTGAATCGCGCGGCGCAACGGACGCGCGCCAAACTGCGGATCCCAGCCCTTCTTGGCAAGCAGCGATTTCGCAGCCTCGGTAACCTTGAGCTCCATCTCCTGGGCGCGGACTTCACGCACGACCTTTTGCAGCTCGAGGCTAACGATCAGCTCGATCTGTTCGCGCGAGAGTTGATGGAAGACGATCACTTCGTCCACGCGGTTGAGGAACTCCGGACGGAAGGTCTGCTTGACCTCTTCAAGCACGCGGTTCTTCATGCGGTCGTAGGCCTTGACTTCATCTTCGGCCGAGATCTTCTGCGGACGGAACCCAATGTCGGTCGTCGTCGTCATGCCGATCGCACCGACGTTACTGGTCATGATGATGACGCAGTTCTTGAAGTCGACTTGGCGGCCCTGAGAGTCTGTTAAGCGACCATCCTCGAGCACTTGCAGCAACAAGTTGAAGACGTCGGGATGCGCCTTCTCGATCTCGTCCAGGAGAACCACGGAGTATGGCCGGCGGCGCACCGCCTCGGTAAGCTGGCCGCCTTCTTCGTAACCGACGTATCCCGGCGGCGCGCCGACGAGGCGGCTCACCGAGTACTTCTCCATGTACTCCGACATGTCGATGCGGATCATCGATTCCTCGTCGTCGAAGAGGAACGCGGCGACGCTGCGCGCGACCTCCGTTTTTCCGACGCCGGTCGGACCCAGGAAGATGAACGAGCCGATCGGACGGTTTGGATTCTTCAGCCCCGCACGCGAGCGGCGAATCGCGCGCGTAATGACCTGGATAGCCTGGTCCTGACCGACGATCCTCTCGTGCAGCAGATCACCCATCTTGAGGAGCTTTTCCGTCTCCGCTTGCGCGAGCCGGCTCACCGGAATTTTCGTCCAAGACGACACGATCTCGGCGATATTCTCGGCGGTGACTTTAAGAACGCGATCGCTTGCGGCCTTGCGGTCGCGCCACTCCTGCTCGAGGTTCGCCTTTTCGAGACGAAGCTTCTCCTCGCGATCGCGAATCGACGCGGCCTTGTCGAACTCTTGACTCTTGACGACCGCTTCCTTTTCGGCAATGAGCTTACGCAGCTGCGCGTCTGCCTCGCGAATCGCGGGCGGCGGCAGCGTCGCTTGCAGGCGCACGCGCGAGCTCGCTTCGTCGATCAGGTCGACGGCCTTATCGGGCAGAAAGCGATCAGTGATGTAGCGGTCACCGAGCTTGGCGGCACTTGCTAGCGCCTCGTCGGTGATCTGAACTTTATGGTGCGCTTCGTACCGATCGCGCAAGCCTTTGAGAATCTCGATCGTCTCTTCAACGGTTGGCTCGCCGACCATGACCGGCTGAAAGCGGCGTTCCAAAGCGGAGTCTTTTTCGATGTGCTTGCGAAACTCGTTGAGCGTCGTCGCCCCGATGCATTGCAACTCGCCGCGTGCGAGCGCCGGCTTGATGATATTGCTGGCATCGATCGCACCTTCGGCCGCACCCGCACCGACGAGGGTGTGCAGCTCGTCGATGAAGAGAATGATCTCGCCGGCGGCCCCGCGGATCTCGTCCATCACGCGTTTCATACGCTCTTCGAACTCGCCCCGATACTTAGTTCCAGCGACGAGGCCGGCGAGGTCGAGCGTGATGACGCGGCGCTCTCGCAGGGGTTCGGGGATTTCGCCCTTGATAACTCGCTGCGCTAAACCTTCGGCGATCGCGGTTTTGCCCACGCCCGGCTCGCCGATTAACGCCGGATTATTCTTAGTGCGGCGGGAGAGAATTTGAATCACGCGCTCGATTTCGGTATTACGCCCGATGACCGGGTCGAGCTTGTTGTCGCGCGCGAGCTGCGTGAGGTCGCGCCCGTACGCGTCCAGCGTCGGCGTTTTGCTCTTGCCCTTGGGCGCGGCCGGCTGGCCCTCAGCGCCGAGCAGCGAGGTCGTTTGCACGCGGACCTTCGCGGGGTCTACACCTAAATTGGTCAGCACACGAGCTGCGACACCCTCGCCCTCCCGGATGAGGCCAAGAAGCAAGTGCTCGGTACCGATATAATTATGGTTGAGCTGACGCGCCTCTTCGAAGGCGAGCTCGATCACGCGCTTGGCGCGCGGGGTGAAGACCATCTCCTGCTGTACGGTCTGTCCGCCGCGGCCAACGATCGCCTCGACCTCTTGGCGGACTTTTGCCAGATTGACGCCGAGCGACTCGAGCACTTTGGCCGCCAAGCTCTCGCCTTCGGAAATGATCCCGAGCAGAATGTGCTCGGTCCCGATATAGTTATTTCCGAGACGCTGCGCCTCTTCTTGAGCGAGTACGATACTCCGCCGCGCTCGCTCGGTGAAGGGCTCCCACATCGACATCGCTCTGGTCTTCCTTTCCTTAGTATTAACTCTACCCGCCCCAGAGCAGTTTCGTGCCCCACGGTGCACGCCCGCTTCCGTCGCAGGTTTGCCGTACGGGACGCGTGAACCTCGGTCTCGCTATGCCAACCGTCGAGCAAGTTCGGGAAGCGCTCGTTGAAGTGAAAGATCCCGAGCTTAACCTGGGAATCCTCGAGCTCGGATTAGTCTACGATATCGCGACCGAAGGGGAGAACGGCGAGAACGTCAACGTGATGATGACGCTGACCTCGCCGATGTGTCCGGTCGGACCAATGTTCATGCAGTCCGTCAAGGATCACGTGCTCGCCATCGAGGGCGTGAAGAACGCCAACGTCGAGATCACGTTCACGCCGCCGTGGGATCCCGCAACGATGGCGTCGGACGACGTCAAAGCGATGCTAGGGATCTGGTAAGCACGACCGCGTCATCCGGAGGAGCGGTCTGAGCGAGCGCCGCGAGTCGAAGTGGCCCGTCTCGAAGGGCGAAGGATGAAACAAGGCGCCGCATTGCTGCGGCGCCTTGTTTCATCCTTGGAGCTGCGTGGCGGGTCAAGCCTGGCTTAATGTATCGAGGCCCTTCTCCAATAATATGCCGCAATTGTTTCCGGGCACGGGAGAATCTTGTGCCGTTTACTGCGACAAGTACGTTGCGGGTTTTGGAAAGATCCGGGTCGGAATGCCGGCGAAGGCGGGGTCGCCGCATTGCCAGAGCAAGAACGAGTATTCATCCGTCAGCAGTTCTTCGCTCTGTTTACGTGACGCCGCCAAGAACCCGTGGCCGGCGTCGTAGTCGACGCGCAGTAAGACCGGACGGCCGCTCGTCGTCGCCTTCTGTAGGCGCGCGGTGAACTTTGCCAGCTCCCACGATGAGACGCGCGGATCGTTGTATCCCGTGACGAGCATCACCGCCGGATATGCGGTGCCCGGGATCACGTGCTCGTACGCGTCCATTGCATAGAGTGCCTTGAACCCGACCTTATTCGTCTGCGTGCCGAACTCCGGAACGTTGGGCGGCCCGTTCGGCGAAAACTCCATGCGGAACGCGTTGCTGGCGCCGACCACGTCAAGGGCGGCGGAGAAGAGATGCGGTTGCGTCGTAATCGCGCGGCCGATCGTGATGCCGCCGGCACTCGTGCCTTCGCCGGCGAGGTGCGCGGGCGACGTATAGTGATGGTCGATGAGATAGCGACCGCATGCGATGAAATCTTGCCATGTGTGAGGTTTGGTCGCGATCATACCGGCGCGATGCCAAGCTTCGCCGAACCAGCCGCCGCCGCGCGGATGGCAGACCGCAAAGACGCCGCCGCGCTCGAGCCACGCAACGCGCGTCGCACTGAACGACGGATTGATCTCGATGCCGTAGGCGCCGTAGCCTTCCAGATACGCCGGGTGCGTACCGTCGAGCTTGAGGTCTTTACGATAGACGATCGAAAGCGGAACCATCGTTCCGTCCTGGCTGCGTGCCATGACCTCCGACGAGGTATAGGGCGACATGTCGACGTTCGCAAGCTCCTTAAGATGTGTATCGGTCACGGTTCCGTTTGCGTCCGCCGCGTAAATGAGCTGCGAATGCGTCCAGCTCGTCATTCCGAATGTGACGCCGTTCTCGCGCGGATCGGTGACGATCGTACTGATATAACCTTGGAACGGCAGCGTAAGATTGGTTGCGCCGGCGGGCGCGCCGTCGGCCGCGAACGCAACGCGCGTGATCCGGCCGAATCCGCCGTTACGCGAGAGCACGTACAAACCGTCGGCAGCGACGCTGATGTTCTCGATGATCGGAATACCCGACGGGATCACGCTCCGCGCAGCCGCAACGTTCGGCGCGTCCAGCGAGGTCGCGACGACTTTGAAGGTCGGAGCATCCTTGTGTGTGAGGAGATAAATGGTCGAGCCCTTTAGGTCGTAGGCGGTTACGCCATCCGCCGTCGTTACGATAGGCCGCCATGCCACATCGCTCGAGGCGACCGGGCCACTACGGGCCGCATAAATCGTGACTTCGTTTTGAACGCCGTGGACCGCGATTGCGAGCATGTACGGCGAGACCGGCGAGTAGACGATGATCGGAAAGTCGGTCTTCCCGAACGGGATCTTCGGGGCGACATTGTAGCCGAAGATCGGCACGTCGCGGTCGGGATCGCGTCCGAGCACGTGGAGATAGGCGACCGCGCGCGTCTCCTTATCGGTTTCGGGCTCGCCCGGTTTGAGTTCCGGGAAGCGTACGTAGTAGAACGAATCGTTGTCGGGCAGCCAGCTCGTCACACCGACGTAATACGCGCGAGAAATTGCATCGGGAAGTACGCGCCCGGTGGCCGTTTCTACAACGTGAATAACTGCCGCTTCTGAGCCGCCCTCGGAAATTCCGTAGGCGACGCGGCTGCCGTCAAGCGACGGCAGAAAATAGTTGATCGTATAGTGCTTGCCTGTCGTTGCAAGCGCTTGAGGATCGATCAATACGCGCTCGTCGGTGCCGTCGACGCTGCGAACGTAAAGTTTTGGCGAGTTATCGCCCGGATTCAGCTTGAGATAAAAATAGTACGGTCCGTCGCGCGTGACTCCCGAAACGGAAGCGCCGGTGTTATCGAGCGCCGCAATACGGTCGAAGAGTTGCTCCCGCGGCGAGCCGAGCTCCGTCAAGACCGCTCGCGCATACTGGTTCTGCGCCCTAAAAAAGTTGATGACGACCGGGTCCTTCATATCTTCGAAGTATCGGTACGGATCGGTGACGGATATTCCGTATTTCGTGACGCCGACCGGGCGCTCGGGCGGAACGGGAGGTGGAGTCGGGAAGGCCGCGACCGCCAGCACGTTTCCGGCAATTGCCGGAGCGGCGAGCGCCGCGCCGGCAGCCGAGCCTAACGACAAGAGGACAACAAAAATAGCACCGATAGTAACTCGCGACATGGATCGCTTATTCAACGGCCGCGCAGACCCGCCTACTCGGGCACCAGCGCCTCCATCCACTCGCGAATAACCCAGTGCGCAACGACTCCGCGAAGGACAAAGGGATCGCCCTTTGCAAACGCCTCGGCCGCTTCGCGCGTGGTAAAAACGCCCATCGCGCCTTGCGCATCGGCAAATGGGCCGACCATTAGGAGCGTTCCGGCTTTTGCGAATTCTGCCCAGCGCTCGCGGTGCGCCACCATGTGCAGCGGCGCCTTCTGCAGCACGTCGGGCGACGATTCGTAATAGAGCACGTATTTCATAGGGCAGCCTTTCGAGGAGCCCTGCAGCGATTCGTGCAAAGCTATTTCGCGTGAAAGGACGCGCGGAAAAGTACGACGAGCTGGCGCGTAAGCGCGAGCTATCCGAGACACCGGCGGGCGCGGAAGCCGTCGAGAAGCAGCATCGCCGCGGAAAGCTGTCGGCGCGCGAACGCGTGCACGCGCTGGTCGATGAGGGATCGTTCGTCGAGTTCGACCGATTCGTCGTGCATCGCACCAATGCGTTCGGTCTCGACGAAAAGGAGTTCCTCGGAGACGGCGTCGTCACCGGACGCGCCACCATCGACGGTCGCCAGATATTTCTTTTCTCGCAAGATTTTTCAGTGCTTGGCGGGTCTTTAGGGGAAGCTTTCGCCGAAAAAATTTGCAAGGTCATGGATCAGGCAGTGCGCACCGGTTCGCCGCTCATCGGCATCAATGACTCCGGCGGCGCGCGCATTCAAGAAGGCGTCGTTTCACTTGGCGGTTACGCTGAGATCTTCTGGCGCAACGTTCAAGCCAGTGGCGTGATTCCGCAGATCAGTCTGATCGCAGGTCCCTGCGCGGGGGGCGCCGTCTACTCTCCAGCAATCACCGACTTTATCTTGATGACCGAGAAAATCTCGCAAATGTTCATCACTGGCCCCGAGATCATCAAAACCGTCACCGGCGAGGACGTCACGTTCGAAGAGCTTGGCGGCGCGACCACCCACGCCACGAAGAGCGGCGTCGCACACTTGGTCGCGAGCGACGAAGAGAACTTGTTCGAGCTGACGCGCGCGCTCTTTTCCTTCATTCCGCAGAACAACCGTGAGCTTCCGACACAGTACGACTGCGACGACGATCCGCATCGTATGGTGAACGTGCTCGACGAGCTGGTGCCCGATTCGCCAAACAAGCCGTACGACATGCACCAGGTCGTCGAAGGCGTCGTCGACTACGGCGACTTCTTGGAAATTCTGCCGCGTTATGCCGAGAATATCATCATCGGATTCGGACGGATCAACGGTGCGACGGTCGGCATCGTCGGGAATCAGCCGAACGTCCTGGCGGGCGTGCTGGACACGCACTCGTCGGTAAAGGCGGCGCGGTTCATCCGCTTCTGCGACGCGTTCAACATCCCGCTGGTTACGTTCGTCGACGTGCCTGGCTTTTTGCCCGGCACCGACCAAGAGTACGGCGGCATCATTCTGCATGGCGCCAAGCTTCTCTACGCATTTGCCGAAGCAACGGTGCCGAAGATCACGATTATCACGCGTAAGGCCTACGGTGGCGCGTACGACGTCATGGCCAGTAAGCATATCCGCGCCGACGTCAACTTGGCATGGCCGACGGCCGAGATTGCAGTGATGGGCGCCGAGGGCGCGGTCAAGACGATCTTTCGACGCGAGATCGCCGCAGCTGCAGACCCCGATGCGAAGATGCGCGAGCTCATCGATGAATATACAGAGCGTTTCGCTAACCCATACATCGCAGCCCGACGCGGCTATGTCGACGACGTGATCGAGGCACGTAAGACGCGCAGCGCCATCGCGACGGCCCTACAGATGCTCGCAAAGAAACGCGTCGCGCGGCCGCGGCGTAAACACGGCAACATTCCGCTGTAATTCGGCTAGAGAACGGAGCGATGCCTCGCAAAATGGAGATCGATACCGACAAACTACAGGACCTGATCGCTGAGGAGCACGAGCGCGCGAAAGAGGGGTGGATTCGCTATGTCGGCTTGAGCGCTGCGATCTTTGCGGTCATCGCGGCGGTTTCGGCGCTGCGATCGGGCGATCTGATCAACGAGGCGCTGATCCATCAGATCAAAGCCTCGGACACCTGGAACGAGTATCAAGCGTCGCGCCAGAAAGAACACCTCTATTCGGTTGCGGCTAACGGTATAGCCGATAACGGATCCCGTAATGCGACGCGGCTGCGCGAGTATCGGAGTGAGATTACGAAGGAAGCCGCAAAGGAGTCGCCTCTGGCATCGAAGGCTCGCGGGCTCGAGGAAGATTCTGCCACTGAGGTTGCGCGCCACCACGCCTTCGAATACGCCGTCGCGCTCTTGCAAGTCGGCATCGCGCTCGGCGCGGTTGCGGCGTTGGCCCGGTCAAAGCCGGCGTGGTACGTCAGCTTGGCATCGGGGGCTGTCGGCATCTTCTACTTCGCGAGAGGACTAATTCCGTAAAACCGCTACGGCAGGACGGTTGCTTTAGCGATGGTATCTAGGATTTCGTGAAACTCTTAGAAGGAAAGCGTGCACTCGTCACGGGCGTGGCGAACCGTTGGTCCATCGCGACGGGCATAGCCCGAAAACTCCACGAGCATGGCGCCGAACTCGCGTTCACCTATCAAGGCGAGCGCGTGCGCGATGAAGTCGATAAACTGGCCGCCGAATTGGGCGGCGGGCCGTCGTTTGAGTGCGACGTATCGAACGACGCCTCGCTGCGGGCGATGCGGGAACGGCTCGACGCGAGTTTCGGCAAACTCGACGTGCTCGTTCATTCCATCGCCTATGCGAACAAAGACGATCTCGCCGGCAAAGTATTCGATACCTCCCGCCCCGGTTTTTCGCTCGCGCTCGACGTTTCGTCGTTTTCCTTGATCGCACTGGTACAAACGTTACGGGATTCGCTCAACGGGGGAGCGTCGATTATGGCGCTCACCTATCTTGGTGCGACTCAGATCGTGCCGAACTACAATCTTATGGGCATCGCGAAGGCGGCGCTCGAGGCGTCGGTTCGCTATTTGGCGTTCGATTTAGGTGACCGGAAGATTCGCGTGAATGCCATTTCGGCGGGACCGATCAAAACGGCGAGCTCGCGCCAGGTCGGAGGCTTCTCACGGATTCTCGACATCGTTCCGAAGGTCGCGCCGCTGCACCGCAATGTGACCGCCGAGGACGTGGGCAACATGGCAGTTTTTCTCGCATCGGATCTGGCGACCGCGGTGACGGCGGACGTGCATTTTGTCGATGCCGGATATCACGCGATGGGATTGTTTGCTGAATAAGATCCTCATTGCGAATCGCGGAGAGATCGCGGTACGGGTTATCCGCACGGCGCGCGAGATGGGCATCCGGACCGTTGCGGTCTATTCCGACGCGGATCAACACGCGCTGCACGTGAAGCTTGCCGACGAAGCACATCGGCTTGGCCCGGCGGCACCGGCGCAAAGCTATCTCGATGCCGAGAAATTGATCGCCTGCGCGCGCGATTCGGGTGCCGATGCGATTCATCCGGGCTATGGTTTTCTCGCCGAGAACGCTGCGTTCGCGCGACGAGTCGTTGAAACGGGGCTGATTTGGATTGGTCCGCACGCCGATGCGATCGACGCGATGGGCGACAAGCTGCGTGCGCGGCGAGCGATGGAAGCCGCGGGCGTTCCGTTCGTTCCGGGCGGCACCTCGTCAATTGAAAATGTCGCCGAAGCGCGTAAGGCCGCCCAGCGGTACGGCTTACCGCTAGCACTCAAGGCGGCCGGCGGCGGCGGCGGCAAGGGATTGAAGGTCGCACAGACGCTCGAAGAAGTAGAGTCGGCCTTCGAAACGGCGCGACGCGAGGCCGAGGCATACTTCAAGAACGGCACCATCTACGCCGAGCGGTACCTCCAGAATCCGAAGCATATCGAGTTGCAGTTGCTCGCCGATAAACATGGAAACGTCGTCCACATCGGCGAACGGGATTGCTCGCTGCAGCGGCGTCATCAAAAGCTGTGGGAGGAAGCGCCGACGGAGATCCCCGAGCGGGTGCGAGCCGCGATGCGCGATGCCGGCATACGCGCCGCAAAGGCAATCGGCTACGACTCGACCGGCACGATGGAGTGTCTCGTTGCAGGCGACGCGTTCTATTTTCTCGAGATGAACACACGCATTCAGGTCGAGCATACGGTGAGCGAGATGATCTCCGGCCTCGATATCGTGCGCGAGCAGATTCGCGTCGCGGCCGGCGAGCCGCTCGGCTTTTCGCAAAGCGACGTGAGTTTCCGAGGATTTGCGATAGAGGCGCGCGTCAACGCCGAGGATCCGGCCCAGGATTTTCGCCCGGCGCCCGGCACGATCGTCGCGTATCGTGAACCGGCTGGTCCCGGCGTGCGCGTCGATTCCGCGGCCTATGAGGGCTGGGCAATTCCGCGCGAGTACGATTCGCTCGTCGCCAAGCTGATCGTTTGGGCGCCCACCCGCGACCGCGCCATTGCACGGCTGCGACGCGCGATCGACGAGTACGTGATCGACGGGATTCCGACGACGCTTCCGCTCTTGCGGGCGCTCTGCGATCATCCCGATGTGAGCGATGCAAGCTACGGCACCGCGACTTTGGAGGCGTTTGCGCGAGGGTGGAAGGCATCGCCCCCGGTGGCGCGGCGCTCAACGGAGAGGCGGACGGCGCCGCGATTGGGAGTGCTTCGGAGAGGCGGGAACACGACGAGTGGAAATACCGTACTTTCGCCGATGCACGGCCTCATCGTCGAACTTCGCGTTGCGGAGGGCGATCGCGTGAGCGAAGGTCAGGTCGTTGCGGTGATCGAGGCGATGAAGATGATGAACGAGATACGCGCGCTTCGGGACGGCACGGTCAGCGCTGTGATGACCGGCCCAGGATCGAGCGTCGAGAGCGGCACGGCGTTGATGAGTATCGATGAGTAGGGACGTTAACGATTCGGGGATTCCGATTCGGGGAGCGTACGACGCGGTCGAAGGGCCGGCGGCGGAGCTCGGAGAGCCGGGCGATTTCCCCTACGGACGCGGTATCCGCAAAGACATGTACCGCGGCCGGCTTTGGACCATGCGGCAATACGCCGGCTTCGGCACGGCGGCGGAATCGAATGCCCGTTACCGCTATTTGCTCGAGCGCGGACAGACGGGGCTCTCCGTCGCATTCGATCTCCCAACGCAGCTTGG
>Ga0070731_10004832_pt1 | contig 11367 bp, 12 predicted proteins | sample Coa_R1_2_FD_66448 | JGI IMG/M metagenome (GOLD analysis project Ga0070731, IMG submission 66448) | Surface soil microbial communities from Centralia Pennsylvania, which are recovering from an underground coalmine fire - Coalmine... | ecosystem: Environmental > Terrestrial > Soil > Unclassified ... | reverse complement strand
CACGACGAGCGGTTCACCCAGCAGCACGGGTTCATGCACGCGGGCGCGGTGGCCGCGGTCCTGGACAGCGCCTGCGGGTACGCGGCGTTCAGCGTCATGCCGCCGGACGCGGCGGTCCTGACCGTGACCTACACGATCAACCTGCTCGCGCCCGCGGCGGGCCAGCGGTTCGCGATCATCGGCTCGGTGGTCCGGGCGGGCCGGACCCTGGTGGTATGCCGCGGCGAGGCGTTCGCCGACGGCGCGGACCGGCCGTTCGCCGCCATGCAGGCCACGATGACCGCGCTCCACGACCGGCCGGGGATCAGCGGCTGAGGGGCCCGGACAGGCGCAGCGCGGCCGCGACCAGGACGTCGGCGCGGTCCCGCGCATCCGGCTCCTCGCCGATGGTGTCGGCCAGGAACTGATCGGGATCGATCCCGATGGTGGTGGGGTCGGTGTACGCGTCCAGCCAGCGCTTGAGCTGGGGTCCGTCCACCTCGGGGTGGAACTGGACCGCGAGGTGCCGCCCGATGCGGAACGCCTGGACGGCCACGTCGTTGCGGGCTAGCACGAACGCGGAGGGCGGCGGCAGGCAGCGGTCGTTGTGGAACTCCAGCCAGGGGCCGGCCGGGATCACGTCGTGATCGGGTGAGTCGACGAGATTCCAGCCGATCTCCGTGTATCCCATCGCCTCGACCCGGCCGCCGAACGCGGCGCACAGCGCCTGGGCGCCGAAGCAGATCCCGAGCACGGGCACACCCGCCGCATCCGCCGCGCGCAGCCAGTCCAGTTCCTCGGCGATCCACGGATCGGGGTCGTTGACCGAGCTGACCGAGCCGAGCACGACGATGTGGTCCGCCCCGTCGAACGCGGGCAGCGGCCCGTCGTCGGGGAACAGGTGGACCTCAAGTGCGGCCCCGCGCGCCTCGAACGCGTCGGCGATGAACCCAGCCGAGTCAATGTCGTGGTGCCTGATGACGAGGACTCGCATCCTGCCTACCCCTTCTCACGCGGCTGCCGGCCGTTGCCGCTCAGCTCGTTTGGTGCCAAACTATCTGTCATGATCGGTGCTGTCGATCTAACTGATCTTGACATGTGGGCCCGGAGCGTGCCATACGACGAGTTCGCCCGGCTGCGGCGCGAGGCGCCGGTCGCGTGGTTCCCCGACGAGGGCTCCGGCTTCTGGTCCGTGCACCGCTACGCCGATATCGTCGCGGCCAGCCGGGACGTGGCGACGTTCTCTTCGGGGCGCGGGGTCTCGTTCGAGGAGCCGACCGACGAGGACATGGCGGCCCGCCGGACGATCATCGACACCGACCCGCCCGAGCACACCAAGCTCCGCAAGGTCGTCTCGGGGGCGTTCTCGCAGCGGGCGGTCGCGGTCTACGAGCACTTCATCACCGAGCTGACCGAGCAGGTCCTGGACGCCTGCCCGGCCAGCGGGACCTTCGACTTCGTAGACGCGGTGGCCAAGGAGGTCCCGATCCGGGTGCTGGCGCGGATCATGGGCCTGCCCGCCGCGGACCTGGACCTGTTCATCGACCTCGGTGACCGGTTGATCGCCAACACCGACCCGGACATCACCGACGTGGTCTGGGGCCGGGACGACACCGACGCCTACCGCCGGTACCCGTTCCGCAGCCCCTACGGCAAGCAACTGTGGGACCTCGGCCGGCAGGTCGTCGCCGGCCGGCTCGCCGACCCCGGCGACGACCTGCTGTCCCGGCTGCTCCAGGCCGAGGTCGACGGGGACCGGCTCAGCGAGACCGACCTGGACAACTTTTTCTCGATCCTGGTCGTCGCGGGCAACGAGACTACCCGCATCGCCATCGCCCACGGCGTGCTGGCCTTCTGCCAGTACCCGGATCAGTGGGACCGGCTGCGCGCCGACCCGGCGCTGCTCGACACCGCCACCGACGAGGTGATCAGGTGGAGCTGCCCCACGCACTTCATGCGGAGGACCGCCGCCGCAGACACCTCACTGGGCGGCGCCACGATCAGCGCCGGTGACAAGGTGATCCTCTGGTACGTGTCGGGGAACCGCGACGAGGCCGAGTTCGCCGACCCCGACGTGTTCGACGTCGGGCGGAACCCCAACCGGCACCTGAGCTTCGGGCGCGGCGGCCCGCACCTGTGCCTCGGCGTGCACGTGGCCCGGCTCGAGGTCAAGCTGGTCCTGGCCGCGCTGGCCCGGCGGTTCAGCCGGTTCGAGCTGGCGGGCGAGCCGCGGCGGATCCGGTCGAACTTCACCAACGGGCTCAAGGCGCTGCCGGTCCGAGTGTCGCGGTGAGCCCGAAGCTGCTGCTGATCCTGACCGAGAACTGGACGATGCGGCCGGCGCCGGACGTGGCCGACCTGGTCCGGTTCGCCGTCGAGGCCGAGCAGGCCGGGATCGACGGCGTGATGGTCAGCGAGCACATCGTGCTGGGCCCCTCGGCGGGCGAGGCCGGGCTCCCGGTCAACCCGCGGGACTACGCGCTGCCGGGCAACCAGGACCCGGCCACGCCGTGGCCCAGCCCGCTGGTCCTGCTCAGCGCGGTCGCCGCGGCCACCTCCCGGATCCGCCTGGTCGCCGGGGCGCTGATCAGCCCGCTGCGGCACCCGCTGGCCACCGCCAAGGACCTGGCCACCCTGGACCGGCTGAGCGGCGGCCGGCTGGTCGTCCAGCCCACGGTGAGCTGGCACCGGGACGAGTACGCCGCGCTCGGCGTTCCGTTCGGGCGGCGGGGCGAGATCCTGGACGAGCAGCTCGAGGTCTGGGCGGAGGCGTGGCGGGGCTCGCCAGTTTCCCATGAGGGGAACCACTTCTCGTTCGGGCCAATATGGGTGGAACCGCAACCGGTGCGGCCGGGCGGGCCGGCGCTCTGGTTCGGCGGGTCGACGCTGCACCCGGCGCTCATCGCGCGGCTGGTGCGGTACGGGAGCGGGTTCAACCCGCTCGGCCCGGCCGACGAGGCCGGCCTGGCGCGCCTCGCGGACGCGCTGACCGCGGCCGGGCGCGGACCGGGGGACCTGGAGTACGTGGGCGGGACGCGGGGCGTGTTCGCCGGGCCGGACGGGGTGGCCGACCTGGACCGGGCGCTGGCCAGCATCCCGGATCAGATGGCCCGCGGGTTCACCACGATCTGCGTCAAACCGTCGCAGTTCATCGATGAGACGGCGCAGATCGGCGCGTTCTGCCGCGACTTGGTCGCGCGCGTCGCGGCGTTCGGCGGGTCTTGACAGGCAATCGTTTGCTTCCGTACGATCCCCGCAAACCCAGGGAGGCCGCGATGGCGAAGTCCGAATACGAGCGCCTCGGCGCGAAGGTCCTGTCCCTCCCCGACGTCATCGCCCAGTCCGTCGGGTTCATGGGCCCGGTGTTCGCGTCCGCCTTCGTGATCCCGCTGGTCGTGGGGGTGGTCAGCGCGTCGGGCAAGGGCGGCGGCGTCGCCTCCCCGCTCTCGGTGCTGATCGCCGCGGTGGGCGTATTCGCGATCGGCTGGATCGTGTCGAGCTACGCCAAGCAGATCCACGCCGCGGGGTCGCTGTACGACTACGTGACGCGCGGGCTCGGCGAGCGGATCGGGACCGCGGCGGGCTGGCTGTACTACGCGGGCGTCACCGTGTTGATGACCTCGCTGCTCCTGATCGCCGGGGGGTACCTGCAGTCCACCATTCAGTCGGAGTTCAGCGTGAACCCGCTGCCCGGCTGGGCCTGGACGCTGATCGTCATCGCGCTGATCACCGCCGCGCTGTACTTCGGCGTGCGGATCTCCGTCCGCAGCCAGCTCGTGCTCGCGCTGATCTCGATCATCGTGGTCACGATCTTCTTCATCACCGTCATCGTCAAGCTGGGCTCGGCGAACAGCGCCAAGCCGTTCAACCCATCGTCGTCCGCCCAGGGCTGGAGCGGCATCTTCTTCGGGGTGCTGTACGGCATCCTGCTCTTCGTCGGGTTCGAGACCGCCGCCAACCTGGCCGAGGAGACGCCCAAACCGCACAAGCACGTCCCGGCCGCGGTGCTGATCACCGCCGGGATCGCCACCGTGTACTTCGTCCTGGCCGCCTACGCCGAAGTGGCCGGGTTCCACTACAACCTCAAGACGCTGACCGCCGCGGCGTCGGCACCGCTGTTCGCGCTGGGCGCGGCCAAGTCGGCCGGCGGGTACGGCGGCACCTGGATCGACCGGCTGCTCGAGCTCGTCGTGTTCTTCGACATGATGGCCGTCGGGATCGGCTGCGCCGTGTCGGCCTCGCGGGGGATCTTCGCGATGGCCCGCGACCGCCGCATCCCGGCCAGCCTCGCCATCACCTCCAAGCGGTACGACTCCCCGCTCGGCGCCACGGTCTTCCTGGTCGGCGCCTCACTGCTGACGCTGGCGGTGGACGTGTGGTGGAAGGGCCTGTTCGCGCTTCCCGCCACCCCGCACTACTTCGCGCTGTTCGCCTGGGGGGCCACCTTCGGCGGGTTCGCGCTGGTGGTGGTGTACCTGCTCATGGCGGTCGGCTCGCTGCGCAGCTTCGCCCAGGCGCCGGGACGGGTGTGGATCGTGGTCTCGGCCGTAATTGCCATCGCGATCACCGGGGGCGCCATCTTCGGCTCGTTCTACAAGGTCACCAGCCCCACGATCCTCGCGCCGTGGTTCGCCCTGGCCGTGCTCGTGATCGGTTTCGCCTCGACCTTCGTCACCCGGGCCCGGCGGTCGGCCAGCACCCAGCTCACTGATTTGTCCAAGAGCAGCGCGTGAGCCCGCCGCGTGCCGTCATCGTCACCGGAGGCGGCACCGGCATCGGGGCGGCGGTGGCCCGCTCGCTCACCGCCCGGGGTGATCAGGTTGCTGTTCTGGGCCGGCGGGCTGGTGTCCTGGCCGCGGTCGCCGCGCAGACCGGGGCCCTGGACGTGGTCTGCGACGTCAGCGACCCTTCGGCGGTAGCCGCCTGCATGGATACGGTGGCCGGCCGGTTCGGGCGGCTGGACGGGCTGGTGCTGAACGCGGGGATCATGCTGGCAGGCGGCGTGGCCGACCTGTCGCCCTCGGACTGGGACGCGATGCTGGCGGTAAACCTGACCGGCGCGTTCCACGTGGCCAGGGCCGCGCTGCCGCACCTGCTCGCGCAGCGCGGCGCGATCGTCTCGGTGGCATCGGTCGCCGCCCTGCGTGCCGCCAGCGGGATGGGCGGGTACGCGGTGACCAAGGCCGGGCTCACGATGCTGACCCAGTCGCTGGCGGTCGACCACGCACACCAGGGGCTGCGGGCCAACGTGGTCTGCCCCGGCTGGACGATCACCGAGATGGCGGACGAGGAGATGACCGCGTTCGGCGGCTCGCGGGGCGTCTCGGTCCCCGAGGCGTACGAGCTGGTCACGTCCCTGGTCCCGGCCCGGCGCGCGGCCGCCGCGGACGAGGTGGCCGCGGTCGTGGCCTGGCTGCTGTCCGACGCCGCGTCCTACGTGAACGGGGCGGTCATCCCGGTGGACGGCGCGGGCAGTGCGGTGGACGTCGGGACCGTGCCGTTCGACCCGCGGGTCGACGTCCGCCGGTTACGCGTGGTTCCGGTAGGCCCGTTGTAGGGGCACCAGGCATCGCTTACCGTAGCCCAAGCGATCAGATCCAGAAAGTGGCACACAGTGAGCGGACGCACGCAGGAGCAAGTGGCGCCTTACATGGCAGTGGGGCTGTCCACCGTTGTGCACGGCATCGGCAGCCGCCAGGACATCGAGCGCAACCTGCAGATCGTGGAGGATGGGATCCACGCGGCTGTGTCGATCATCGGCATCAACATGCCCGTACGGCTGATCGCGCTCGCCGAGGGAGCCTTGACCGGGTTTACCGACGAGATCTTCGATATCCCGCACGTCACCGCAGCGCGCGATCTGTTCATCGACATCCCCGGGCCGGAGACAGACCGACTCGCCTCGCTCGCCCGGCAATACGACACGTATATCGTGGCTCAGTGCAAGGCGCGCTGGCCCGAAGTAATCGACAAGCGCTTCTTCAATACGCTGTTCGTCATCTCCAGGCATGGCGAGATCGTCCACAAGGCGGCTAAGAACCACCTCTGGTGCCGCGAGCGCTCGTGCGTTCCGCATGACGTCTATGACCGCTGGGTGGAACTGTTCGGCGACGGAATCGACGCGTTCTACCCGGTGCTCCGCACAGACGACATCGGCAATATCGGCACGATCTGCTGCTCCGACGGAGAGTACCCAGAGGCGGTACGTGCGCTGGCGTTCAACGGCGCCGAGGTTGTTTACCGTCCGAGCGAGGCGGTGCCGATGACCCAGATGGGGATGGAGCCTGGCGGGACATGGCTGTTGCAGAACCGGGCGCATGCGCACTTCAATAACGTTTACATGGTCTGCCCGAATGTAGGCCCGGTCTACGTGCATCCCAAGATGGAGCACCCGTACGACATCGCAGGCGGCAATTCTCATATTGTCGATTACCAGGGGAACGTGCTGGGCCACACCACGTCAGGCGCTAATACGTTCGTCGCCGGAATCATCGATATCGAGGCTCTCCGCCAGTTCCGCACCATGAATCTCAACTCCAACTGGATGAAGGACCTGCGGACGGAGATCTTCCGGCGCATGTACGAGGAGCCGGTCCACCCGAAGAACCTCTGGCTGAATGCTGAACCACTGCAGCACGCCGAGGTAGACGAGATCTACCGTGCGAACATCGACCGACTCGTCGCCCGGGGAAGCTTCACGCCACCGGCGCAGATCTTTCCCGGAGCGCGGTACATTGCGCCCGCGGAGTCCCGCGACGAGGCCGACTGGGAACAAGTGCGGAGCCTGTGGCTCCCACCGGCGGAAGAATAGCGAACCCGCGGATCGACGTCCGCCGGCTACGCGGGGTCGTACCCGGCCTTGCTCAGCATCCGGCGCAGGTCGACCACCATCTGCTCGTCGATGTCCTTGGTGACGGGGGGCTCGAGGATCTCGCGCTCGGACCCCACCTGGACGGTCACCTTGCCGTCGTGGTGGACGTCGACCGTGCCGATCGCCTCCAGCAGCGAGGTCACCGCGTGCCACTCGATGTTGTGGCTCACCGGGTGCTGGAAGATTTGCCGCAGCGTGTTCCGGTGGTGGTTGTCAAGGTGTGGTGACCCTGGCGAGGATGTCATCGGTGCTCCCTTCTGGGCCGACCCTATGCCGTGGGCCGGGCGGGGATGCGGAAGGGGGTCGCATTGGCTGGCCACGTCCTGGTCATCGGGGTCGACGGGGTCCGGTTCGACCTGCTCGGCAAGGAGACGACGCCATCTTTGTGGGGCCTCGGGCAGGACGGCTTCCTCGTGCCGGTCGTCCTCGACGAGACCACGCCGAGCTGGTCCGGCCCGACCTGGGCCACGATCGCCACCGGGACCGGGGTGGACGGGCACGGGATCACCGCGAACGACCTGACCGGGCACCGGCTGGCCGAGCACCCGGACTTCGTGACCGTGGCCACCCGGGCCGGGCTGCCCACGCTCCTGGTCGTGAGCGGGTGGCCGCCGCTGGCGCTGGCCGAGGACGGCGGGCCGCTGTTCGCCGAGGCGACCTGGCGCGAGTTCGTGGCCGTCGAGGAGGTCAGCCTGGAGGCCTGGGACGCCGCCGACGAGGCCGCCACCGAGCTCACCGCGGGGATCCTGGCCGGTGACGCCCCCCGGCTGACGTTCGTCTACCTGGGCGCGGTGGACATCTACGGGCACGCGACCGGTTCCGGCCGGCGGTACCGCGCCCAGGCGCTGGCCGCGGACGGCCGGGTGGGCCGGCTCCTCGCGGCCGTCCGGTCCCGGCCGGGTTACGCCCAGGAGGACTGGACGATCATCGCGGTCACCGACCACGGCCACCTCGACCAAGGCGGCCACGGCGGCCGCGAACCCGAGGTGATCACCGCGTGGGCCGCGGGCGCTGGCCCGGGCCTGCGCCCCGGCGACCCGGCGCCGGTGACCCGCCAGGTCGACGTTGCCGCGCTGGTCCTCGGGGCCCTCGGCGAGTTCAGCCGCTGACCGGGAGCCCCGAGCCGACCGCGGCCGGCGGGGCTGGCCGGGTGGCGGGGTCGGGTGTTTTGGTGGCGTGGCCGATGTAGGTGATCCGCAGGTCCTGGCCGAGCGCGAAGGACGCCCGGCGGCCGAACTCGGCGTAGGAGAACCTGCCCTTCTTCAGCTGGCGCATGAGGCGGATCAGCGCGGGCGGGGAGATGCCCGGCGACATCCCGGCCATGCCGCGCTCGTGCAGGCCGTGGCGGGCCAGGGCGGCCCGGAGTTCTCCCGGGGTGACGAACTGGTCCCAGTCGTGCAGGTTGGCGGGCATCCAGGCCGTGCCCGGCCAGTCCTGCGACAGCTTGATCATGACGAACCTGCTGAGCCGGGTGCGGTTGATCGTGTCGAACAGGTACAGCCCGCCCGGCTTGAGCACCCGCGCCGTCTCGGCTATGACGGCGTCCAGGTCCGCCACGTGCTCCAGGACGTCGACGCAGTAGACCACGTCCGCGGACGCGTCGTCGACGGGCAGGTGCTCGCCCGCGCCGATCCGGTAGTCGATGACCAGGCCGGCCTGGGCGGCGTGCGCCCGGGCGGTCTCGATCGAGCTGGCCGAGGGGTCGACCCCGATGACCGCGGCCCCGAGCCTGGCGATCTCCTCGGCGAGCAGGCCGCCGCCGCAGCCGACGTCGACCACCACCTTCCCGGCCGGGTCCAGGCCCGTCGCGGCGAACGCGGACGCGAAGTACTCGATCCGCGCGGGGTTCAGCGAGGTGCGGATGGCGTGCAGCGGCTGGTGCTCATCCCACCAGATGTCGCCCGGCTGGTTGTAGATCTCGTTGTCGGCTGGCATGGGTTCCCCTCCCGTTATGGCTGATCGTCTGGCCCTGGTCCGGGCCTGGGTGGCACGCGGGCCCGGCTGAACAGGCCCTTGGCCTCGCCCAGCAGGCGGAGCAGGGCCTGGCGGTCGGGTTCTGGCATGTCCGCGAGCCATTGCGCCTCGAGGGCGTGCAGCCGGCGGATGATCTCGGCGCAGTCCAGGGCGCCCGGCGCGGTGACTTCGATCAATACCGACCGGCGGTTGGTCGGATGCGGGAGCCGGCGCACGAGCCCGCGCCGCTCCAGGGCGTCAAGGACCGAGGTGACGGTGGTCTTGCCGATGAAGGTCCGCTCGGTGATGGCGGTGGGCGTCAGCGGCCCGTCTGCCCCGCTGACCACGGCGAGGACGTTGAAGCTCTTCAGCACCAGTCCGTACTGGGCCAGGAGCTCCTCCACCCGGTTAATGGTCATCGTGCCGGCCAGCGAGAGGTTCAGGGTGACCTCGGTGGCCGACGCGTCGCCGTCGGGAAACTCCTGCCCGAAGTTATCCGGCACGCGCACGGGCTCGAAGGAGGGATCCCGCTTGGCCCGGAGGGTGCCCGACATCGCCGCTCCTTATTCAGTCCGATACCGGACTGTCTGATATCGGACTATACGAGGTCCTGTCTTTGGTAGCAAGGGGCGAACTTCTGCGAGAGCCTGGGACGATACCTGGCCGACCCGAGTAAAACCGTGATCACCACGAGGGAGGGAGCGCGCCAGCCCCAGATCCTCATGCCTTGCAGTTGGTGCCGTTGAGCTGGAATGCGGCAGGCGGCGCATCGCTCCCGGTGCCGTTGCCGGTGAAGCCGATGGTCACCGACGCGGACGGGGCGATGGTTCCGTCGTAGGACGCATTGCTTGATACTTGCCCGGCACTCCGGCCCACGGACATGCCCCGATCGTCTGTGATGAAACGCGGACGCTGAGGGTAGCTGGCAGCGGTGCTTATCTGGATCGGTACATCGGGGTGGAGCTACGACCACTGGCACCCTGAACTGTATGCTCCGGGACTTGCGGCCCGTGACCGGCTGGCCCGCTACGTGGCGGCCTTCGACACGGTCGAGCTGAACAGCAGCTTCTACCGCTGGCCCCGGCCCGCGGCGTTCGGCAGCTGGCGGCGCCGGCTGCCTGATGGCTTCCGCATGTCGGTCAAGGCACCGCGGGGCCTTACCCACGGGCGCCGGCTAGACGCGCCGGAGGCGTGGCTGCAGCGCATCGCGGCGGGCTGGCATGAACTCGGTGATAAGCGTGCCGTGCTGCTGGTCCAGCTCGCGCCTTCGCACGCGCGCGATGACGCCCGGCTCGCCCATTTCCTCGGGCTCGTCCCGGGCTGGATGCGGATCGCGGTGGAGTTCCGGCATCGCAGCTGGCACTGCGAGGAAATCTTTGCGCTGCTGGAAGCGCATGGTGCCGGGTACTGCGTGATGAGCGGCGCGGACCTTCCGTGCATCCTGCGGGCCACCACAGACTTTGCTTACGTGCGGATGCACGGTCCCGATGATCACCACCTGTACGCGGGGTCCTACCCGGACGCCGACCTGGCGTGGTGGGCCGACCGGATCCGGGAATGGAACGCGGCCGAGCACGATGTATTCGTCTACTTCAACAACGACGGCAACGCCAATGCCGTGCGCAATGCCCGGACCCTCCGGCTCCTGCTGGACCAGTAACCCCAGACAAACTTCGACCGGGACGGCTCGATGCGGTTTACCCGGGCTCGGGAGGGCAGGGGAACCGGCCACGCGGAACGTGGAGATCAAGGAGGACAGATGGCGGACGTGTCCGGCCACGCCAGCCGGTGGACGCTGATTTAGGGTTGGCCAGCGTGACGCAACCCGAGACTCGCATCGTCCTTCGCGGCCCTCAGGCGGGCGAAGAAAACGACAAGGTCGTAGACCATCCCGGACAGCCCGAGTTCTACGTGGATGCGGACGGCGTGCGCTGGAATTGGCAGAGCGACCAGGCCTGGCGGTTCGTGGATGGCGTATCTCTACGTGTCTATGACCCCATGCCGTCAGACTGACGCACGACCCGGGCACGCACCACCGTTCGTTCGGCATAGGGAAAGAGGCCAGCCGGTGACGGGCGTCAGGGCAGCGTCAGGACCTGCGGGCCGTCCGGGGTGATGGCGACGGTGTGCTCGGCGTGGGCGGCGCGGCTGCCGTCGGCGCTGCGGATGGTCCACCCGTCGTCGTCGATCAGGTACCGGTCCTGGCCGCCCGCCAGGAACCACGGCTCGATCGCGATGACCAGCCCGGGGACGAGCCTGCGCCCGCGGCCGGCCGGCCCCTCGTTGGCCACGTGGGGGTCCTCGTGCATGGCCCGGCCGACGCCGTGCCCGCCGAAGTCCGTGCAGATCCCGTAGCCCGCCGCGCGCCCGGCCGCGCCGATCACGGCCGAGATGTCCCCGACGCGCCCGCCGGGCACCGCCGCGGCGATCCCGGCGCGCAGGGCGAGTTCGGTGGTCCTGATCAGGCGGGCGTCGCCCGGCTGCGGCGGCCCGATCGTGAAGGAGATCGCGGCGTCGGCCGCCCACCCGTCCAGCACCGCCCCGCAGTCCACGCTGAGCAGGTC
>Ga0070731_10004831_pt1 | contig 11369 bp, 11 predicted proteins | sample Coa_R1_2_FD_66448 | JGI IMG/M metagenome (GOLD analysis project Ga0070731, IMG submission 66448) | Surface soil microbial communities from Centralia Pennsylvania, which are recovering from an underground coalmine fire - Coalmine... | ecosystem: Environmental > Terrestrial > Soil > Unclassified ... | reverse complement strand
AGCGTCACCGATGCATGGCAAAGCGTCGAGGCGTCCGCAACGATGCCCGAGGTGAGCGCCGAAGTCGTGGCGGCGTCGAAGGTGAAGCGTACTTTCCGATTGGCCCGGCCGACGGGCACGTACGTTCCCGAGAAGCTCGGCCCGTCGCTTGACTGCGCGCTCCATGTGCCGTCGGTAGCAACGGTGATCGAGGTCACGAAGGCGCCACGGTCGCTGCCGCAGCCCGGTACGGTGAACTTCGACGTTCCGGTGAGGGTGCCCGTTCCGGTGAAGGCCGTCGCCGCCGTCGGTGCCGCGAGTGAGAGCGCGAGCAGGATTCCTTTCACATCTATCCTTCGCATGTCAGGCGGCATAGCCGGTCCGATCTCCCGGTACAAGGAAAAGCGCCATGGCCGGCGGGACGAAAGAGCTAGGTTTGTATTTGTATGGACCGCTCAGCGGGCTTCCGCTGGCGCAGCTGCCAGCGTTTCGTGTAACCGGCACCGGACTCGAATCCGATCCTGCTCCAAGGGAGACGAACGCGGACTGTGGGGCGTCACTGGGCGCGCTTTGCGGCGGGACTGGGGTTGGCCTGTGCGATCGGGGGACGGCCCTAGTGCGCCGGGGCGCCCCGCCAATCTAGGGTCCTTCGACGCCCTACGGCGAACGTGACGTGCTCGAGGGCGTCCGCGAGGTCACGTTCGCTGGTCACGCTGTAGCGCGCTAGGACGCCGCGGGGATAGAAGTCCCGCACCCGCGCGCGGATGGGTAGATCGCGAGCATCTCGCGACCGTGGCCGCGCGGCGCTGAGCGGAGGGACAGCATGGACCTAGGGCTCGCAGGAGCGGCGGCCGTCGTCACAGGCGGCTCCAAGGGCATGGGACGCGCGACCGCGCGCTGTCTCGCGGAGGACGGCGCGCGCGTCTGCATCCTGGCGCGCGGGCAGTCGGCGCTCGACGAGGCGGTGGCCATGCTCGAAGCGGCCGGGAGCCCGGAGGCATTGGGTCTCTCCGTCGACCTTGGCCGCGCCGACGAGATCGAGGCGGCCTTTCGCACCGTCGGGGAGCGGTGGGGCCAGCTCAACTGCCTCGTGAACACGATCGGCCCGCACGCGGGACACTTCTTCGAGCTCACGGACGACGACTTCTTTGCGCACTTCAACATCGGAACCATGGCGGCGGTGCGGTGCATCCGGGCGGCGCTGCCGCTCCTCCGGAAAGCGTCCTGGGCCCGCATCGTGAACGTCTCCGCTCACTCGACGAAGCGCCAGGCGCCCGGGTTGGTATCGTACACGGCGGCGAAGTCGGCCCTTACGAGCATTTCGAAGAACCTCGCGAGGACCCTCGCGCCCGAGAACATCCTCGTGAACACCGTGAGCCCGGGGACATTCCTGTCCGCGGCGTTCACCGAGAACTTGCGGCCGATCCTGACGGAGAAGGGCATCGACCCCGAAGACCCCTACGCCGTGAATCGCTGGATCGCGGACGAGTATGCCTCGGGAGCGGACCTCGGCCGCTCGGGCCGGGTCGAGGAGATCGGATGCGTGATCGCGTTCCTCGTCTCGCGGCGGAACAGCTACATGACCGGCGCCAACGTCAACGTCGACGGTGGCTCGGACTTCTGCTGATACCATCGTCGTGTGGCTCGTCGCCCGCTGAGTCTCCCTCTGCTCGCCTGCCCGGGCTGCTCGCCTTCCGACCGGCTGCGCAGCTACGAACGCGACATCCGGACCGCCGACAAGGCGGTCACCGCCGCGGGCACCGACGCCGAGCGCGCCTCGGCGCTGTCCCGCCGCGGCCGCGCTTGCGGCGAGAAGGCGCGCTACGCGCACGCCACGAAGCTGCTCCCACTCGCGAGCTCGCCCACGACCGGCGCGGGCTTATCCGCCTCTCCCGGCAGGAATTCGACCTGGCGCTCCGGGACTTCGAGCAGGTCTCCGGACTCGACCCCAGGCTCGGGAAGATCCGGCTGGCCGATACCTATCTGCGCTCGCGCCGGCGTCGCGTAGAAGAAGCGCCTGGTGGACGCCGCCATCGGCGACTACCAGAAGTCGATGGACCAGGACGCGCCGCAGGGACGGCTGCGACTGCGACTCCTACGGCCCGCTCGCGTGGCTGTACCTCGACGCGAAGCGCGACTATGCCAACACCTGGCGCATCGTCCACGCCGCGAAGGGCAAGGGCTATATCCCGCCGGAATTCCTGGAGCGCCTAAAGAAGGAATCAGGCCTGCAGAATTAGCGACTCCGAGCCGCGATATATCTGGACCGGCCCGCTCCCTCGGCGTAGGGTTCCGTCCAGGAGACGGTTAATGACAAACGTTCGACGCGTGGTCGTCCTGGCGCTCGCTTTTGGCATCGCCCATCCCGGTCGGCGCGCACTCGCGGCCGATTCATGCCTCACAGGCGCGTCCGCAGCACAGGATCAGTCGGACATCGTGGCTGTACGGGTGGCGATCGAATCCGGCTGCCCGTGCTCGACCGCGACTTCGCACGCCAGCCACAGCGCATGCGCGAAGAAGGTGGTGCGGGGCGCCCTCGGGACCGCGCTGAGGAAGCAGTGCGCGGGCACCGTCGTCGGCATCGAGAGACACTCGACCTGCGGCAGCACCGGCCGGGTGCCCTGTCTGATCGGTGCACCGGTGCCCAACGATCTCGTTCGGGAAGGGAACAATCGCCGGCTCGGCTGCACGATCACCACCACGGCACACTGTACGAGCAGCGCCACTCTCCAGCGAAGGGCGTGTCCCGCGGCGACACATTGTATCGACGCCGGCGACAGCAATGGCGACGGCCGGATCGCCGCCCCCACGGACGATCTGCGCTGCGTTACACGTGTCACGGTCGATATCCCGAGCGCGGCCGCTCCCGTACACACTCCGGGGAGCGCGGGTGTGATGGTCACCAATCCGAAGCTGCTCACGCAGTTCGGCGGTGGAAGCTTCAGCCTGAACAACGCGCGCTACACGCGCTTCCACTCGCAGCGCCCCGGGCTCGCGCCGGACGCCATCCTCATCCTGATCCCCGGCTTCGAGGGTGGGGCGACCGACTTCAAGATCTTCGCCGAGAACCTCATCCCGCGGCTCGCGGCCGAGGGTATCGTCCTCGAGGTGTGGGCGTACGACCGCCGCACGAACCAGCTCGAGGACCGGGCCGGCGCCATCCTCGCCGAGGAGGTGGGCGATCCGCACGCGGCGCTCGATTGGTACTACGGCGCCGAGCTCGGGCTGACCCTCTCACCGGCTCTGACCGGCCTGGGCCGGCGCGCCGTGTTCTACGACACGCAGGGAGACATCCCATTCATCGCCGAGTGGACGAACCTCGTCTTCTCGCGCGACATCGACGCCATCGTGGCAGCGGCCGACGCGGCGGTGAGGAACCACAACGTGTTCCTCGGCGGCCATTCGGCCGGCGGCGGCTTCACGACCCGCTATGCCTCCACCGACCTCAACTTGACCGGCTCGGGTCCGGCCGATCCGGGCTACGCGAAGCTGCGCGGCCTCGTGCTGCTCGAGGCGGCGACCGGCTCGACCGGCGGAGCGTTCCTCACCTCGGACACCCTCGATCGGATCGAAGCGAAGTTCGACGGCGGGCTACTCGGCGCCGTGCGTGACAACGCGCCTCGCTGCGTGGACGGGAATACACCCTGCACGATCGCCACCGAAGCCACCGACTGCAGCGGCCAGAGCCCACCGGTCTGCACCCCACCGACGACCTCGTACTCGATTGTCCCGGGCATTCTGAACCCGCGCATCCTCGCGGTTGCCGAGCCCGGCGCGATCCAGTCCCGCCTCGACCCGAACTCCCAGGTGATCATCGAGGTCGATCAAGGCGCCCCGGGTAACAACGTCATCAAGAAGGTGCCCGACCTGGCCACGCTCGTCATTCTGCCGGCTGCGACGCCCGCCGGCGCGCTCGGGACCTTCATCGACGACGACGGCATCATCGCGAAGGTGGCGCCGTTCGTCGCGACCTCGGTCGGTTCGCCGGGCCCGGTGGTGAACGGGCTGCTCACCTGGCTCGACATCTCACATCCGCAGCCGGCCTCGGTGCTGCCCAACCTCGGTCCGCCCCCGACCACGCTCCCGGGAACGCGCTGGGGGCAGCAGAAGGAGGTCACGGACATCAACCGCATGTCGTATGATTTCGCGACGGGCGCCACCAACTTCGCCGACTGGTACTACCCGAACGCGGGGCAGAGCGTGACCACCGTGAGCGGCCAGTGCTCGGGGACGAGTGGTACGTGCATCGTCGGCAACGTCGGCGCGGCCTGCAGCGGCGCCACGAAGGCGGCGGCGGACGCGACGTGCAGCCAGTCGATCAGCCTCGATTCGACCGCGCTCTCGGTGGGACGCGGCCGGCCGGACATCGAGAACCTGACGCAGGCGCCCAACATCTCCATCCCGGTGATTGCCTTCGGTGCGAGCAACGGACTCGCGGTGGTGCCGGGTGTCTATGTTCCCTTCGCCAAGAGTATCGGCCCGTGCACGGCGGCGAGCTGCAACGGCGCGCCGCGGGTCGTCGACGCGACCTCGCCGAATCCTGCTTTTCCGACCTTTGGTGGCGCGGACGGCGGCTTCGAGGTCTACATGAGCGAAGGTTTCGCGCATCTCGACATCGTGACCGCCGAGGATACGCCCGACGACAACGTCCTGGGGCCTCTCACCGCGTTTCTGAAGCGCAACGTGCAGTGAAGGTCGATACCTGACGGGGGCCGCCCGGCCGCGGTCACGGAGTCGGCGGGCTCGACGAGCTCTGCGGTAGGGATGGAGCGATCACCGCGAAGTCGGCCGCGTTGTTGTCCGTGTCGGCACGGGCGGGGGCAACGGCGGTAGCGAGCAGGGCCACGATGGCAACTGCGACGCGGCTGGACGGCATCCGATCTCCTTTGCCGTCCTTCCCCCCGGTGGCCGGCTCTAGTGTGCGCGCCGCCTACCGCACGCTCGGGACGGCCGTCAACGGAAAAATGCACGTGCCGGGTCGGCTGAAATGTTCTGTGCGGGGTTCTGTGCAGAACTCCAGGCGCGTTCATTTGACGGGTTCGGGGATGCCCACGTAAACGCACGCGCACTGGACGAACATCGCCAAGCCTGGCGCCGGTGGCTGCACGATCTCGGCGCGCGTGTGCGCGATCTGCGCGAGCTGCTCGGATTGTCGCAGGAGCAGGTCGCCCGCATCGCGAAGGTGAGCCAGGGCGCCGTGAGCCGGTTCGAACGCGGCGACGCGCTCTCCACGCCGTGGATCGTGGCCGTGAAGATCCGCGTCGCCCTCGCCGCGCGAGTCCAACAGCTCGAGCCCGACGTCCTGACCGAGGGGGCCCGGCGGTTCGTCGCGCAGACGGCGCTCTATGGTCTGCCGGGCGATGCGGCGCTGCCGCCGCGGATCGCCGGTGTCGAGGTGTTGCCGGCGCCCGAGTTGACCGCGATCGTCCGCGCCTACCGCCGGGTGCCCGAGCCGGCTCGCGCGCAGTTCGTGGCCATCATGTCGGCCGTTGCCGCGACACTGGCCGACCGCACCGCGCGTTAGCAGAGACCCGTCTTGACAAGGCGCCCTTAGTGAGAGTAACTCTCACCTGCAAGTGAGTCGCGTACCGTCTTCCAATCGACCCGCCGCCCACGTCGACCGCTGGTGCGCCGACTTCGAGCGCGCCTGCCGCTCGCGTGGCGTGCGCGTCACGCCGCAGCGGCTCGCGGTCTACCGCGCGCTCGCCGAGGATCCGACGCACCCCACCGCGGACGCGGTGTTCGGCCGGCTGCGCCGCGTGATGCCGTCCGTGTCGCCGGCGTCGGTCTACCGCATCCTCGATTCGCTCGAGCAGGCACGGCTCGTCCGGCGCGTCGGCACGACGGACGGCATCGCGCGCTACGACGCGAATCGCGAGCGGCACCAGCACCTCGTGTGCCGCAAGTGTGGCCGGCTGACGGACTTCCACGCGCCCGAGCTCGCCGAGCTGCGCCTGGCGCGGCGGGCGGTGCGCGGATTCGTGGTCGAGGAGCTCGACGTTCGCATCGTGGGTCGGTGCGCGCGCTGTGCGCCGACGACGGCGCGCCGACGGGGACGGCGACGCGTGATACGGAACGACACAAGGAGGGAAGGATGGCAGAACTGAAGGGATCGAAGACGCATCAGAATCTCAAGGACGCGTTCGCCGGCGAGTCGATGGCGAACCGCCGCTACCTGTACTTCGCGAAGATCGCCGACGTCGAGGGCCACCCGGAGATCGCGGGCAACTTCCGCGACACGGCCGACGGTGAGACCGGCCATGCGCATGGCCACCTCGACTACCTGAAGAAGGTCGGGGACCCGGCCACCGACAAGCCGATCGGCGACACCGCGAAGAACCTCGCCTCGGCGGTCGCCGGCGAGACGCACGAGTACACCGACATGTACCCTGGAATGGCGAAGACCGCGCGCAGCGAGGGCTTCACCGAGATCGCGGACTGGTTCGAGACGCTCGCCAAGGCGGAGAAGTCGCACGCGGGCCGGTTCTCGAAGCTGCTGGATTCCGTCAGGTAGCACTGCGCGGGGCGGGGACCGAGCGTTCCCCGCCCCGACTTTTCCGCATGGCGAGCAATATCTCGTACCGGCCGACGGACGGCCTCTCTTACGACCCGGCAGAGCCGAAGTACTGGGACGTGGACGCGCTCCACCGCGAGGTCGAGCGCACGTTCGAGGTCTGTCACGGCTGCCGGCTCTGCTTCAAATACTGCGACGCGTTCCCGACGCTCTTCTCGCTGATCGACTCGCGCCACGACGGCGACGTGCGCGGGCTCACCGCGCCGGAGACCGCGTCCGTCATGGACGCGTGCTTCCAGTGCAAGCTCTGCGAGGTGCAGTGTCCCTACACGCGGCGCGACGGGCACGAGTTTCAGCTCGACTTCCCGGCGCTCGTCCATCGGTGGACTGCCCAGCGCGCGCGCGCGAAGGGCCTCACGCGCCGCGACCGCGTCCTGCGCGATCCCGACGGCACGGCGCGGCTCGCGCGCGCGAGCCGGGGAACGGCGAACGTCGCGAACCGGACGCGGCTGCACCGCTGGTTCCTCGAGAAGACCCTCGGCATCCATCGGAAGAAGCTGCTGCCGGACTTCGCGTCGACGACGTTCGAGAAGTGGGCCGCGCGCACGGGCCGCATCCGGCCGGAGCCCGGCGGCGAGGCCGTGCTCTTCCAGACCTGCTACGTGCAGAACAACGAGCCCGAGATCGGCCGCGACACCGTCGCGGTGATGGAGCGCAACCAGGTCGATCTCCGCTGCGTCGCGGGACTTCGCTGCTGCGGCATGCCAGCCTGGGAGCGCGGCGACCTCGCGACGCTGCGCGCGCACGTGAAGGTGAATCTCCGCCACCTCCTGCCGTTCGTCGACCGCGGCGCCAAGGTCCTTGCGATCAACCCGACGTGCTCGATGATGATGCGGCGCGAGCATCCGACGCTCGTCGCGCCGGAGGACCGCGACGCCGCCGCGCGCGTCGCCGCCGCCGTCATGGACCCGAGCGAGTTCCTGTGGTCGATCCGGAACGAGCCACGGTTCTCGACCGACTTCCAGAGCACGCCGAACGGGCCGGTCGCGTACCACGCGCCGTGCCACCTGCGCGCGCAGGGGATCGGCTTCAAGGGACGCGACCTGCTGCGCAAGATCCCCGGCGTGCAGCCCGAGACCGTGCTCGAGTGCTGCGGGCACGACGGCACGTACGCGATGACGGTCGAGGGCTTCGCCGCCTCGGCGCGGATCGGCGCGCGCGCGTTCGACGGGATGCGTTCCGCCGACGCGCGCGTGTGGGCCACCGACTGTCCGCTCGCCGCGCTCCAGTTCCGGCAGCATGCGGGCGTGGCGCCGATGCACCCGATGTCGATCCTCGCACGCGCGTACCGCGCCGATGGCTTCCCGACGCCCGTGAGCGCGGTCCGGACCGAGGAGGGCGGCTGATGGCCCGTCCGGTCGCGCGCGAGGAGATCGTCGACTATGCCACCTACGAGGACGAGCGGCCCGCCTTCCGCGCCGCCGTTCTCACCGCCAAGGAGGCGCGGCGGGTCCACGTCGGCGAGTACCTGACGCTTCTGTTCGAGAACCGGCTCACCATCCGTTACCAGATCCAGGAGATGATCCGGACGGAGCGCATCGTCCGCGAGCGCGACATCCGGCACGAGATCGAGACGTACAACGATCTCCTCGGCGGCCCCGGTGAGCTCGGCGTCACGATGCTGATCGAGATCGACGACCCGAAGGCGCGTGCCGAGCGGCTCGCACGCTGGCTCGACGTGCCGGACCGCGTCTATCTGCGGCTCGCGGACGGCGAGCTCGTCCGGGCGCGGGTCGACGAGCGCCAGCGCGATGACGAGCGCATCTCCACGGTGCACTACCTGCGTTTCGACGTGCGCGGCCGGGTCCCGATCAGGGCCGGCTGCGATCATCCCGAGCTCGCCACCGAGGTGCCGTTGAGCGACGTCCAGCGCGCCGCTCTCGCGGAGGATCTTCGCGAGGAACCCGTCTTGTCAGGCACGGGGCAGCCGCGGTAAAGCGCGGGGACCGGCCCGGCCTGCCAAGGAGGGCGATGCCGGGGGGCGGGGGTAGGAAGGGTGAGTCGCCCAGAGCAGCGGATCGGATCGGCCGACCGGGCACGCGAGGCGGGTGGCGCACGCCGGCGTGACGCGCTCACCGCGCTCGTCAGGACGCACCGTGGCGCCCTCGAGATCGCGCGGCTCGCGGAGTTCAACCGGACCCTCGCTCGCTGCCTCGACTTGAACGTGCTGCTCCGGACGGCGTGTCAGTCGGCGCGTGCGCTCGTCCGGTCGCACGGTGCGACGTTCGTGCTGCGCGAAGGCAACCTCGTGCACTACGCAGCCGACGACGCGATCGCGCCGCTCTGGGCCGGACAGCGGTTTCCCATCGCGCGGTGCATCTCGGGCTGGGCGATGCTCAAGGACGCGACCGCGGTCGTGGAGGACATCTACGCCGACGAACGCATTCCGACCGAGGCGTACGAGCCGACGTTCGTCCGGAGCTTGGTCATGGCGCCCGTCCGCATCGGACACGGGCTCGGCGGCGTCCCGGTCGGGGAGCCGGTTGCGGCGATGGGCGTCTACTGGGCGCGTCGGCACCGGGCCACGGAGCGCGAGGTGCGGCTCATCGAGGCGCTCGCGGACGCCGCGGGCATCGCGCTCGCGAATGCGCGGCTCTTCGAGGAGATGAAGCGCGCCCGGCTGGCGGCCGAGGAGGCGAGCCGCGCGAAGGACGTCTTCCTGGCCACGCTCTCGCACGAGCTGCGCACGCCGATCGCGCCGATCATGGCGTGGGCGCGCCTCCTGCGCGAGGGACGGCTCGATCCCGAGCGGGTGAAGCACGCCGGCGCGGTGATCGAGCGCTGCAGCACCGCGGAGCGCCGGCTCGTCGAGGACATCCTCGACGTCTCGCGCATCGTGACGGGGAAGTTCACGCTGGAGATCGCCGACGTCGACTTCCTGCAGATCGTCCGCGACGCGCTGCGCGTCGTTCAACCGGTCGCCGATGCGAAGGGGGTCCGGCTCGAGGCGGCGCTGCCGGATACCATAGGAGCGGTGCGCGGCGATGGCCCCCGTCTCGAGCAGGTGTGCTGGAACCTCCTGAGCAACGCGATCAAGTTCACGCCCGCCGGCGGCCATGCCCGGGTCTCCGTCGGGGCGACGGTGGACGGTGTCGAGCTCCGCGTCGCGGACAGCGGCTGCGGGATCGACGCGGCATTCCTGCCGCGCGTCTTCGACCGCTTCCTCCAGGGCGACGGCTCGCCCACCCGTGCGCACGAGGGGTTGGGGCTCGGGCTCGCGATCGTCCGCCACATCGTCGAGCTGCACGGCGGTGAGGTGCGAGCGCACAGCGACGGACCCGGCACGGGAGCCACGTTCATCGTCACGCTGCCGCGGGGCAGCGCCGCCGCGCGCTGAGCGCGGCCATCGAACCGCCCGGCAGCCGTGATAGAAGCCACGGCGGTGGACGGACTCGTCGCGGCGCTCGCCTCCGCGCTGCTCTTCGCGCTCGCCGTCCCGGCGTCGAAGGTGCTGCTCGCGGACGCGACGCCGCTCCAGCTGGCGGGGCTCCTCTATCTGGGTGGGGCGCTCGGGATCGCGCCACGCGCACTTCACGGGCGCACGCGCCGCCCGCGGCTCGACGCTCCCACCCGCCGTCGACTGGCGGGCGCGGTCGTGCTCGGCGGGGTCGCGGGGCCGGCGCTGCTCCTCTTCGCGCTCCGTTCGACGCCGGCGGGCTCCGTCGCGTTGCTGCTGAACCTCGAGATCGTGGCGACGGCGCTCCTCGGTGCGCTCGTCTTCGGCGAGACGCTCGGGGCGCGCGGCTGGTGCGGCGTGGTGGTCGCCGCCGCCGCGGGGATCGTTCTCTCGGCCGGGAGCGGCTGGCCGGGGTATCTGTCGGCGGTGCTCGTCGCCGCCGCGTGCCTCTGCTGGGGAATCGACAACAACCTGACCGCCGGGATCGGCGGCATGAGTCCGAGCGAGACGACGCTCTGGAAGACCGGGCTCGCGGGCACGACGAATCTCGTCCTCGGCATCATGCTCGCTCCGTGGCGCTTGCAGGCCGGGACCGTCGTCACCGCGCTCGGCGTCGGCGCGCTGTCCTACGGCGCGAGCATCGCGCTCGCCATCCGCGCGGCGCAGGCGGAGGGCGCCATTCGCACGCAGTCCGTGTTCGCGTCCGCGCCGTTCATCGCCGCGCTGCTGTCGTGGATCGGCCTCCACGAGCCCGTGCAGGGCGTCCAGCTCGTCGCGGGCGCGCTCTTCCTCACGGCGATCGTGCTGCTCGCCGTCGACGACCACGCCCACGCGCACGTGCACGAGGCGGTCGCGCACGTCCACAGCCACCGGCACGACGACGGGCATCACGCGCACGCGCATCCCGGGCTGCTCGCGACCGCGCGCCACACCCACTGGCACGAGCACGCGGCGACGGAGCACACGCACCGGCACGTCGCCGACCTCCACCACCGGCACGGCAGCCGGCAGCGGTAGGGGATTGTCGGCGATACAGTTGTTATATAGCCGGATACAGCTGCCCGATGAACGAGCTCTGCGACGACCGTCGGTGGCTGCTCCTGATCCACCAGATCCCGCCCAAGCCGGCGTACTTCCGGGTGAAAGTCTGGCGACGGCTGCAGACGATGGGAGCCGTGGCGATCAAGAATTCGGTGTACGTCGCGCCGAAGACCGACCAGACCCAGGAGGATTTCGAGTGGCTCCTCCGCGAGATCGTGGACGGTGGCGGGGACGCGTCGCTGTGCGAGGCCCGCTTCATCGAGGGTCTCCAGGACGAGCACGTCGAAGCGCTCTTCAACGCCGCACGCGAGGCCGACTACCGCCAGGTCGCGGACGAAGCGCGCGCGATCGCAGAACGTAGCCCTGCGGCCGGGAGCG
>Ga0070731_10004830_pt1 | contig 11370 bp, 8 predicted proteins | sample Coa_R1_2_FD_66448 | JGI IMG/M metagenome (GOLD analysis project Ga0070731, IMG submission 66448) | Surface soil microbial communities from Centralia Pennsylvania, which are recovering from an underground coalmine fire - Coalmine... | ecosystem: Environmental > Terrestrial > Soil > Unclassified ... | reverse complement strand
CTTGAAATAACTTTACATTTCAATCCCGCTCTCGTCCATCCGTGGGCTGTATAATCCGCGATTGATTTTCACGCATCGATTTCCAGGAGCCGACATGAAGAGGTTTGCCCGACTCGTTTGCTCGATCGCACTCATTGTTGCCTTTCATCCTGTCGTGTGGTCACAGGCGGCCGCTGAAAAGGTTGATCTCGAAACGATCACGCGCATTCGGTATGAAGGATTTCACAATTCCCAAGTCATGCAGCTTGCTTCTGACTTAATGGACTCGATCGGCGAGCGTCTCACCGGGTCGCCAAACATGAAGCGAGCGAATGAGTGGACTCGAGACAAACTAACCGAAATGGGGCTCAGCAACTCGCACCTCGAAGCCTGGGGACCATTCGGGCGGGGATGGGCGAATCAATACGTCAACGCACGCATGACCTCGCCCGACATCGTCCCACTGATTGCTTATGCGAAAGCCTGGACGCCCGGCACGAACGGAGTTGTAACGGCAAAATGCGTTCGCGCCAACATCGAAGACAAGAAAGATTTTGATAAGTATCGCGGCAAGCTCGCGGGAATGATTGTAATTTTTGGCCCCGACGCGGATGTGAAACCGATCACCGAAGCTCCTTATAAGCGGCTCGCTGACGACGAACTGGCCAAGATTGGCGAATACCAGATTCCCGGCGAACGTCCGCCCTTCCGCATGTCCGAGATGTTGCGGAGAAGGCAGTTCATGAAGGACTTAAATCAGTTTTTCACCGATGAAAAAGTTCTCGCCGTCATCGACCACAGTCGCGGAACGGCAGGCGGTGGGACGGTCTTCGTCCAGTCCGGCGGCTCTTATAAACCCGGTGAGACAACGACCATTCCGCAACTCACCATGGCGTCAGAGCATTGGAGCCGTATTGCCCGTTTACTGGATCAAAAAAAGGACGTGACGCTCGAGTTGAACGTCACAAACGCTTTCTACGATGAAGATCCCATGCAGTACGACACCATTGCCGAAATCCCAGGCACCGACAAGAAAGACGAAATCGTGATGCTCGGTGCTCACCTGGATTCATGGCACGCTGGAACCGGCGCCACTGATAATGGTGCAGGCAGCATTGTGATGATGGAAGCGGTTCGGATCTTAAAGGCTCTCGGTATCACGCCTCGTCGCACGATTCGAATCGGGCTGTGGAGCGGAGAAGAGGAAGGCTTGCTCGGCTCTCAAGGCTACGTGGAGCAGCATTTCGGCTCGCGCCCACCGTCGGACGATCCCAGCATGAAGGGCACACCGACCTTGCTTCGGCGCGAGGCAGGTCCTGTAACCGTGAAACCAGAACAGAAGAAGGTCTCCGCCTACTTTAACGTCGACAACGGTTCAGGAAAAATTCGCGGCGTTTACATGCAGGAAAATGAGGCAGTCGCCCCGATCTTCGAAGCCTGGATGCAACCGTTCCACGACCTGGGTATGACTACACTCACCATGCGCAACACGGGCGGCACCGACCATCTGTCCTTCGACGCGGTGGGTATCCCAGGATTTCAGTTCATACAGGATCCTATCGAGTACGAAACGCGGACGCATCATTCGAACATGGACGTTTACGACCGTCTGCAGCCAGAGGATCTCAAGCAGGCCGCCGTAATCGTCGCCAGCTTCGTGTACGAGACCGCGATGCGCGACCAGATGCTCCCCCGCAAGCCAATCGACAACCCACCGGCTCGCGAAGCCCAGAAAAAAGATCAATGAAGGGCGCAGACGGTTCCTCGATGAAGTATTAGATTCTTGGTCTTCAGTTTCGCAACTGGCGGGCATCGCCTGTCCGGCCACAGGCATTTGTGCAAGACTAGGCCTATGCCGGAAGCAAATGCTGGATCCACCTTTTCACTTCAAGCGATTGGACATGTTCGCAGTCCTTACCAAAAAACTGGGCAGGTCCCGAAAGGTCTGGGCGCGAAACACGAGGTAGAAGGCACTCTCGAGATTCTTCCGCAGTTTGAAGACGGCCTTACAGACATCGAGGGTTTTTCGCACCTCATCGTGTTATGGCTCTTTGATCGGGCGCAGGGGTTCGAATTGCTGGGAACGCCGCCCTCCGATAATCGCGCACATGGTGTTTTTGCCACACGATCTCCGAGGCGACCGAATCCCATTGGGCTGACCATTGTCGAATTGCTCGATCGTCAGGGGCGATCTCTGCGTGTGCGCGGAGTGGATATGCTGGACGGAACCCCAGCCCTTGACATCAAACCCTACTTGTCGAATGTCGCGCCCGAAAAATTGCGACGGGGGTGGCTGGCGGACGCGGAAGCCCGTGAGCAAAACGAACATAAGGGGTAAGGCTTTCGGCTTGAAGGAAAAAAGGCTGCTATGGGGGAGGCCATCGTCCAAGGTTGTGGCGCGTGGCGAGCAGAGCCAGTTCCAGACGGCTGGACACTCCGAGTTTTCCGAAAATATTGCTCAAATGGCGCTTAACGGTCTCCTCGCTGATGGAGAGCTTATTCGCAATCTCGCGATTCGTGTTCCCCGATTGAATCGCCGCGATAATCTCAACTTCTCTCGAGGTAAGTCCGCCGATTCCACTTGGCTTGCGACCGGTTTTTGCCCAATCGGTCAAAACCTCGCCTTCCACCCAGTGCTGGCCTTCGGAAACGGCTCGTATGCTCTTCAGCAACAATTCCGGCGGTGATGACTTCAAAACTACGCCGCGCGCTCCCAGTTGCAGCGCGCCCGTCACCTCAAACGGCTGGATGGCCGCAGTTAAAAGGATCACATAAACGGACAGGTTGGCTTGGGCGAGTTCCCTCAACGCTTCCATGCCAGGAACCCGTGGCATGGCCAGATCGAGCAGCAGGATATCGGGTTTCAGTTCGCAGGTCAGAGCGACCGCATCCTTCCCGTCCGCAGCTTCGGCAACAACCACGAAATCCTTCTCGCTCGCCAGCAGGCGGCGCAGGCCGTCTCGGAAGATAGCGTGATCGTCGGCGATGATTATTCGAATTGGCTTGCCAGACATAGTTATGCAGTACTGGACATGACCATCTGTGGAAAAGAAATCACCAGACGAGACCCCTGCCCTGGCTTGGACTCAATGCTGAGTTCGCCCCCCAACGACCTCACACGCTCTTTAATGACGAGCGGTCCGGCTCGAATTTTCTCGAGCTCCGACTGGGACAGACGGCCGCTGAAGGCAAATCCACGTCCGTCGTCTTCTATGACGAGGTTCCACATGCCGTTCTCAGCCCCGAGCCGCACAAGGACATTTTCCGCACCGCTATGTTTCAGCACATTGGCCAGAGCTTCTTGAACGATCCCCGCCACTTCGCGGCAAGCTTGAGGACGCAGTGTGACTTCTCCTACGTCGCAGACGAATTTTGCTTCGATCCCCGTTTCATATCGGTAGCGCTCTATCGTACCGGCGAGGAAGTCGACAAGATGCCGGGGATCGAAATCTACTGGCTTCAGTTGGTGAATCAGGGCACGTAAGCTCGTCGTTTCATTCTGCACAAGCTCCTGAATATCCGTGAGTTCCTGAGCGCAGTCGGGCGAATCCACCATCGAACTCGTTCTTAACGCATAAAGTCGAAACGCGATAGCGTGCAGCGATTGTACAACTCCGTCGTGCAGTTCTCGCGCTACGCGCCCGCGCTCGACGGCCGCAGCCCGCGTCCGCAGACGCCGTAGGATGTATACGTTGTACACGGCGGGGGATACTTGGCTGATCAGTTGCTGCAGTAATCTCAGTTGCTCCTCGGGACGGCCCCCAAGGCGGGGCTCAAATAGGAAAACTCTGGCAGAGACATCGGAAGCCACGTTGATCCCGCCCGCCAGCAGGAGTTTGAACGAGTATCGGGACATAAATGCAGATTTCAATCCCTTGCGTGGACCCCGAACACGAGTCCCATCGCGATCCAAGAGTATCGCGCTGCGTTCGTTGTTCCCTCGCCATGCAGCGACCGAACCGGGGTCGCCCAGATGGAACTCATACGTGACCCACTCTGTTTGATTCAGATGTCCCCAGGTAAATACGACTTCGCCATCCTCTTCGAGGCGTTCGACTCTCCACAAGTTAGACCGAGCGGTCTCAGGATCTCCCGCAACCAGGATTAATTGCCGTGCTCCAAACAGAAGCAGCACTTCTTGTAGCACTGCTTGCACCGTGCCTTTCAGCCCCGCTTCGACATTCGCCTCCGCGGAAACTTTGGCAATGCTCATCGCTTCGGCGCGCCGCCGCTTTTCCGATTCGGCGAGATAGCCGATCAGGAAGGCAAGAATGACCATGTATACGGTTCGCACCACGAACAGGTTGGCATCGAACTTCGACTCAAACAGGCGCGCCATCCACGGCAAAGTCAAAATCTTGGCATCCGCCGTCATCGCAGCTAGCGCAAAGACGACCGTAAACAGCGATTCCCGGATTCCCCATCGAAAAGCCGCCGCCAGAATGGCGAAGATGAAATACAGAAAAAAAGGACTACTTGGCCCATTTGTAAAAAGGCTGATCAGCGTCGGCCATAGCAAGTCGGTGGCATGCACAAACCAGGAGAACCGGAACTCTCCTGTTCCGATCCGGAACCAGAGCGTTGCCATCAGCGCAAGACAATGAGCCGTATAAACCAACAACAGCGTGCTGATGAGAGTGGGATGTTGAAAGCGAGCGCCACCGAACTGGAACGTTACAACGGAGGTTAGCGCGAGGACGGCTCGCGCTGTGGAAAGAATTCTCTCGGTTTCAATTCGCTCGCCAGCACTGCGCTGCAATGCCAGCCGGCGGCTTCGCAGGCCCAACAAGAACAGGACTCCTCGCCAATTGCCAAGCAGATTATACGGTCCCTTATTTTTCCCTTCAATTACTTGTGCATCTATATTTCTGGCCTCTTCTGAGTGGAGTGCCCAAATGCACCCGTCTCTACAACCAAAGTTGCAGTATCAAAATGCAACTTTCGCGGAATTGACGCTGATGTTCATCATCTTCCATCCTGTTTAGGTAGTTGGAATTGCAATCGTAATTACGCTAGTCCCAGAAACGCCGAAGTCTCAGCAAATTACGTTTTGAACAGGCGGCCTTCTCCTGATCGGAGATAGGTCGAATCACAGTTTGTTTGTATTTGGAGACGAGCTGTGACTCAAAAGGGGCCGATGTGAGATCGCGACATCTGTAGCGCGAATTTTTGTCAGCAAAGTGGCTTCGCTCCCGTAGCGTGGCTGCTTCGTCCACTCCGGCCCGACGCTAACACTTCGGGCCGGTTTTTTTATCCCAGCTTCCCGCTCTCTGGAAGTTCCAAGTCCAACCCATGTACACTAACGATACTGGTTTGCGCCCGTAGCTCAGCTGGATAGAGCGGTTGCCTCCGGAGCAACAGGTCGGGAGTTCGAATCTCTCCGGGCGCACCATTGTCCCACCTGTACCATCGCTTCACAAAGTTTCCGTGTTGCCCACGGCGAGCCGCGTGAGGCGGATGAGCAGGCAATTCTGGCAATGAATTACGATGCGATCTTGGTTGTCTCTTTCGGCGGCCCCGAATCCCGGGAAGACGTCATCCCCTTTCTTGAGAATGTCTTGCGTGGCCGTAACGTGCCCCGCGAACGATTGCTGAGTGTTGCCGAACATTACTATCACTTCGACGGCAAAAGCCCGATTAATCAGCAAACCCGCGAATTGATCGCGGCCCTCAAGCAGGAACTGGCGCAACACGAGCCGCATCTTCCGGTCTATTGGGGAAACCGCAACTGGCATCCGCTGCTGGCCGACACCCTTCGTCAAATGAGGCAAGACGGGATTCGCAACGCACTCGCCTTTGTGACCTCGGCCTACAGTTCATACTCCGGTTGCCGGCAGTATCGGGAGGACATCAAGCGCGCACAGGACGAGACTGGAGCGGGTGTACCCGAAGTCGACAAGATCCGGCCTTTCTTCAACCATCCGGGCTTTATTGATGCTACGGAAGAACGGCTGCGGGATGCGATTGGCGAGATTCCTTCCGAGGCGCAACGGAATCTCCAAATTATCTATATCGCGCATAGCATCCCCCTCACGATGGCGAATACCTGTGATTATGTCCAGCAACTGATGGAAGTAAGAAAGCTTTTGTCGGATCGGCTTGGAGTCAGCAACCATGCTCTCGTATATCAGAGCCGGAGCGGCGCCCCCGGACAACCATGGCTCGAACCGGACGTCCTCGATTATCTGCGCGACGTGAAAACGAAGAGTCTCGCTAGTGCCGTGGTGCTCGCGCCCATAAGCTTCATCTCGGATCATATGGAAGTTCTCTACGATCTCGACGTCGAGGCTCGGCAGGTTTGTGAATCTTTGCAATTGCCGATGGCGCGAGCCAGGACTGTCGGCATTCATCCCAGCTTCATCGCGATGATTCGGGAACTGATTCTGGAGCGAACTGCAGGTGCGGACCGCCGTGCTCTGGGATCATTGGGGGCGCGTCCCGACCTTTGTCCCGAAGATTGCTGTCCTGTGCCGCAACGACCCCAAAGGCCCACAATTCCGCAGGCCACACAGAGATAGACCCAACTATCTGGCAAGGGTCGTTGCTGTCGGATTCTCGTAGTCGGTCGCTTTGGGACTGCCCTGCACCTGCCGCATCGTATCGAGGATGGTATTGATCACCGGGTCATTTCCCACCGCGGTGTTCAGCATGACGTGGTAAAGAGAACGTGTAGGCCAGTCGGCGTTGAAGTAATGCTTTACATACGCGATGCGTTCTCGGTCAACCGAGTCCACCATTTCTTCTGCTTCTTCGGCGGAGTGCCCTTCCGCAATCGTCCGCCGGACCTTCTCCGCGCGTGGAGCATAAAGAAAGACATGGAAGGCGCAAGGATTTTCCCGCAAAAAAAACGGTGCGCCGCGGCCAACCACGACGGCATTCCCTTCTTTGCCAATACGATCCATGATCTGCTGCATCATTGTCATCATGCGATCGGTATCGAACATTTGACTGTCAAGATGGGAACTGCGCTCGTAGCTTCCCCGCCAGAAGACCTTCGAAAGCCGGTGGAGGCGGCTGTCCATGCGCTCATCGCAGCGCTTCACCGCGGAAGGGTGGACATTCGCGATGCGGGCTATTTCCTCGGTGAGTAACTGGTCCCAAACCTTCCAGCCCAGCCGGTGAGCTAGTTCGGCGGCGATCGCGCCGGCCCCACAACCATACTCGCGTTCAATTGTAATGACGCGAAACATAGCTTGTTTCTAGTGTACTGCCATTCCCCCGCCCGGCTTTGATTTTTTCATCAGGAATACCGTCGGGATCATCAGCATAATGGCAACGCCTAGAAACCAAAAGCAATCAATATAAGACAGCATCATAGCCTGCCGCGCCACCGTAGCCTGTACCAGCGCATAGGCCTGTTGTGTGGCTCCCGCAGCGCTCGCACCGTGAGTTTGCATGGAGCGGGTTGCGCCCCGGATCATCGCCTGAAAAGCTGGATTCGAAGGATTGAGATTGCGGGCCAGGTCCGTCGAATGCACCTGGGTTCTGCGGTCAAGCATCGTGGTCACAACCGAAATTCCGACGCTGCCCCCAATATTGCGGGCCAGATTCATCAGGCCGGATGCAGCATTATTTTTCTCCCTCGGCAAAAATGCGTAGGCCGCCGTATTGATCGGCACAAACAGAAAGGCCATGCCCACTGCCTGAAGAATGCGCGCAACCGCGGTCGTTCGAAAATCAATCTCCAGATCAAAACCGGTCATGTGAAACAGAGAGGCCGACAAGACGACCAGGCCAAAGACCAACAGCCACCGTGGAGAGTACTTCGACAGGAGAAATCCGACCAACGGTAGCAGCAGCATGATCATGAAGCCGCCCGGCATCAAAGCCATTCCTGATCGCTGCGCCGTATAACCCAACATCGTCTGCATAAACAAGGGCAGCAGAAGCGTACTGCCCAGCAGGGCGAATCCGAGCATAAACATCAGCAGATTCGAAATGCCAAAGGTTCGATCGCGAAACAGATGCAGATCGATGATCGGGTCCTTTTGCTTCCACTCCCAATAGCAAACGAATATCAAAGAGGCTGCCGCGATCACCGAAAGGATCAGGATGAAATGCGATTCAAACCAGTCGTCCCGCTGACCCTTATCCAGTACGACCTGCAGCGTTCCCAAACCGAGGGCGACAAATCCTAAGCCGATGTAATCGATATGTGTTTCAGTCAGCTTGCGTCGACGAAAGTAAGGTGGATCCTGAATCAGCCTTGACGTCAGCAGCAGCGACAAGATTCCAACGGGAATGTTGATGAAGAAGATCCAGCGCCAGCTGAAATTGTCGGTAATCCATCCGCCCAGCGTTGGGCCGATTGCTGGAGCAGTGACCACCGCAACCCCGTATACAGCAAACGCCATCCCGCGCTTTGCCGGAGGGAACGTATCGGCCAGAATGGCTTGTTCGCTGGGCTGCAATCCGCCGCCCCCGGCGCCTTGCAGAACGCGGCAGAGAATCAAAACGGCCAAATTCGGCGCCAGTCCGCACATGAATGAGCTGATGGTGAATAGCGCAACACAGCCCATGTAAAAGTTCTTGCGACCCACGATTGAAGACAACCAGCCGCTCAGGGGAAGAACAATCGCGTTCGAAACCAGATAGGAAGTTAAGACCCAGGTGCTTTCATCCTGGCCCGCAGACAAACTGCCGGCGATGTGCGGCAGGGCTACGTTTGCGATCGAGGTGTCGAGCACCTCCATAAACGTCGCCAGGGTAACTGCAAGAGCGATGATCCAAGGGTTGATTTCCGGCCGAGATGCATCCGCCGGGTCCAGCGTGGCAACTGCCGCACTCATTCGCGAATCCAGACCTTAGGGGTAACCGACTCTCCGGGACGCAACTGGAGATCCTTGTTCGAACCGGGATCGAGAATAATCTTGACCGGGATCCGCTGAACCACTTTCACATAGTTGCCGGTCGCGTTTTCGGGGGGCAGCAGGCTGAATCGCGCACCACTGGCTCCCGCGACGCTATCCACTTTTCCGTTATACTTGCGCCCGTTCGCATCGACCTCGATCGTCGCCTTCTGCCCCGCCTTCATTTCTCTCAGCTGAGTCTCCTTGAAGTTGGCAGTCACCCAGATGTCCTCGAGATTGATAACCTTCATCAGTTCCTGCCCGGGAGCGACATTCTGGCCGACTTCAACGGTCCGGTTACTTACCATGCCGCTCACCGGCGCGAGTATTTTCGTGTATTGCAGATTCAATTCGGCTTGATCGAGGTCCGCCTTCTTGCGTTGCGCCTCCGCGAGGGCTGCTGCAGCTCGCGCTCGCGTGATCTGCATTTGTCTGGGCGCCGTATTTGCATAACGGTTGTTCGCCTCGGCTTGTACGAGCTTGCCCTGGGCTTGCGTTACCTGCTGTTGAGCAGCATCGGAACTCGCGCGAGCCGCTTCTACGGCGGCAGCGCTGGCCTTGGCTGCCGCTGTGGCTTGATCGTATTGCTGCGATGATATTTCCTGCTTATCTACCAGCTGCTTGTAGCGAACCAGATCATTCTGGGCCTTGACATTATTGGCTTCAGCTTCTTGCAATTGTGCCTTTGCGGCCGCGAACTGCTGCTGCGCGACCTGAATGCCCGCACGTGCGCTGGTCACGTCTGCCTCGGAAGCTGAAACTTGACTGCTGGTATTGACAGACGTAATCGGCACGGTTACGCCCGCAGCCAGAGCCGCCGCCTGAGCATCCTCGAAGTCCGCCTTGGCTCGCTCGTACGCCACCTGGTAATCGGCAGGATCGATTTCCACCAACACCTGCCCCGCGTGTACGTACTCGTTATCCTGGATGTCCAGCTTGGTCACGTGTCCCGCGATCCGGGCGCTGATGGAATTGATGTGTCCGTCGACCTGGGCGTCATCTGTTGATTCGTAACTTGCTAAGTATCGATACACGAAGAACCCGACAATCAACAAAACGACAATGGCGATTCCGAGCCCGATCCGAAATACAGGATTGGGCGCGCGCGGCGGTCGCGTATGGAAATCGCGTTCCGTCGCGGGCAACGGCTTGGTAGTAACTTCCGGTCTCTCCTCGGCGTTCGCAGCTGGGGACGGATTCTGGGTCGTCGTCTGTTCCATACTCTTATTGATTGCCTTTCAAGTATCGCCTGACACCTTCCTCGGCATCGCCGATCGCGCGCGCCAGTTCGACCTTTGCGAGATTATGAGCGTATAGACTTTGAATATAACTTTCGTGCGCGCCGGCTACGGCCTCTTGCGCCTGCACCACTTCCAGGTTGTCCGCGACACCGGCTGTGAAGCGATCCTGGGATTGCGCGAGAGCCTGTTCTGCCAGGTCGACCGAACTGCGTGCTACTTCCACTTGCTCCGCAGCCGCATTCAGGTCCAGTAACGCGGTGCGGACTTCGTAGTCGATTCGGCCACGGAGATCGCCCAGTTGCGCACGAACTTGCTTCAGTTGAGCATCAGCCTGCAAAACATCGGCGTGAACTCGATTTCCTGCAAAAATCGGGATACTGATCCCTCCGTCCACTTGCCATGTGCCGTTCGACTGCCCTGGCGTGACGCCGATGTCTCCTACATTGGCGCCCACATCGACTGTAGGATAGCGTCCCGCAGCGGCCGCTCGCCTCGATAATTCTGCGCCGCGAAGCTGCGCCAACCCTGCCAGATAGTCCGACCGCGAAGCGTACGCCCGCTGCAAATACGCCTCAATCGGCAACGGAGTCAGAGCCTGGTATGGAGCTTTTTCGGTCAGTACAAACTGCTGTCCCGGTGGGAGTCCAATGATCCGAGCCAGACTCAGATTCAACTTCGCGAGATCATTGCGAGCTACGATCAACTGCTGCTGCCGGGTTTGCAATTCGACTTGCGAACGTAGTGCGTCGATCGCCGGAGAAAGCCCAGCTTTCTGCTGATCGGCAGCTTTTTCGTATAGTGCTTGTGCATTCTTGACTTGCGCCTCGGCTGTCTCAACGCGAGCGGATGCGGCAATCGCCTGCAGATACGCGTTTCCCACCGCCAGCACAACCAGCTCGCGAGCATCTTTGTAGTTGAACTGGGCGGCCTTCATATTTTGCAAGGCTGCACGTTCCTGCTCGAGGTTTCTGAAGTTAAAAACAGACTGGCTTAAAGAGACACGAGCATCGAAGAAGTTGAACGCGGGCACGACCCGGGGAAACGCGCTCAAGTTGGTACCCGGCGGAGAGAGCAGCGGTAACAGCTTGTTAAATCCCAGAGCCGCGAGGCTCTGTGTCTGCGCATCCTCCATCACGCGAGCGTTCAGGCTGGGAAGAAGTTCGCTGAGATCCTTCCATCTTGCGCCGCGGGCCGCCTCCGTCTGGTCCGTCGCCAACAGGACTCCGAGGTTGTTTCTCAGCCCCCGCTCGATCGCATCTTTGAAATCGATCTGAAGGGTTTCAGAACTGGCGACTCCCTCC
>Ga0070731_10004829_pt1 | contig 11372 bp, 7 predicted proteins | sample Coa_R1_2_FD_66448 | JGI IMG/M metagenome (GOLD analysis project Ga0070731, IMG submission 66448) | Surface soil microbial communities from Centralia Pennsylvania, which are recovering from an underground coalmine fire - Coalmine... | ecosystem: Environmental > Terrestrial > Soil > Unclassified ... | reverse complement strand
GTAATATTTTTTGTGCCGAGATAATCAATTAAATTTTTGCAAGTGTTGCGACCGATCTTGCCCGTACCAATCAATAAAATTTTTTTATCCGTTACCGATTCAAATTTTTCTTTGATGTATTGAATAGCAGCAAATGAAACGGAAACAGTCCCGCCACTCAATGCAGTCTGATTCTTAATAACTTTTGAAGATTGCAAAACACAATTCACCAATCTTTCCGTAAAAGCACTTATGCGACCATAACCCTTGGAAAATTTTACAGCTTGTTTTATTTGTCCAACAATTTCATAATCGCCTAAAATCTGCGAATCCAATCCGGCACCAACGTTAAAAAGATGCTCTATTGCGTCATTACCGTTTTTTACATATGTCATTTCTGCAAAAAGTTTCTTTGAACCTTTTGTTTGTGAACAAAGCAAATCAATGAGAGAAAACGCGTTCTCGGCAATTCCATAGATTTCTGTGCGGTTGCAGGTGGACAGGACAAATAATTCATTTACGCCGAATAACGGAGCAGCATTTAATATTGCAGCATATTGTTCGTCATTAATCGCAAAATCGCTGCGCATGGAAGCGTCGGTTTTTTTGTAGTTAATGCCGGCAATAAAAAATGATAATATGTCTGTAGGCCTCGTCATGTTGAATTAGCAAAAGTAACTTTTGACATCTGCATAAAAATTATTTTCTGTCACAAAAATGTCATTTATCCTGATGATTCTGATCAGATTAAAAAATGAGCAATGTCAGTCCGTTTATTTCATGACAGGCAATTTTTCGGATTTAATAGGCAGGCTTCTGTATTGGCAACATGGCAATCTTTACATTTGTGCATTGATTAATTATGAAAAATAAGCTTGGCATCGTATTAATGAATCTTGGTTCACCTGATTCCACTGCGGTTAAAGATGTTCACAAATATTTGGATGAATTTCTGATGGATCGAAGGGTGATTGACTATCCTTATCTTTTTCGAAAAATCCTGGTTGAAGGAATGATCGTTCCCGCTCGTGCACCTAAATCGGCAGAGGCTTACAAAACCATCTGGACAACTGACGGTTCCCCATTGATTGTATTGACCAGGCAATTGCAGCAGGCAGTTCAGCAACAAGTTGACGAACCTGTAGAAATGGGCATGCGGTACGGAAATCCAACAATTGATTTTGCATATAATAATTTATTAAAAAAAATCCCTGGAATGGAAGAGGTTCTTGCCATCCCGTTGTATCCTCATTATGCCATGTCATCTTATGAAACTGCCGTGGAGCATGCCAAAAAGCTTCATCAAAAGCGAAAATATTCCTTCAAACTAAATTTTATCAGGCCTTATTATCATGAAGCAAATTATATTCATGCGCTAAGCGAGAGCATAAAACCTTTTCTCGAAAAAGATCATGATCATATTTTATTCAGCTATCACGGTGTGCCAGGAAGACATATTCGAAAAAGTGATCCGACAAAGAATCATTGTCTGAAAACCATGGATTGTTGCCATGTTACTTCACCTGCGCACGCAACATGCTATCGTCACCAGGTCATTACTACAACAAGATTGGTAACGGAAAAATTAAAAATCCCTGCCGGTAAATTCAGCGTTTCATTTCAATCGCGCTTAGGCAAAGGCTGGCTGGAGCCCTTTACAGATGTGCGTCTGGAACAAATGCCAAAAGAAGGGATAAAAAAATTAATTATTCTTTGCCCTGCATTTGCAAGTGATTGTTTGGAAACGCTGGAAGAAATTGCCATGCGCGGAAAAGAATCTTTTTTTTATGCCGGCGGAGAAACGTATACAATGATACCCTGCTTAAATTCAAACCCCTTATGGGTAAAAACAATTGCAGATTGGATTGAAGGATATAAACAAGGAGACACGAGGATGTTATACAGCCAGTAAATAAAATTGAAGATCAGCCCGGAAATCAAAACCAAAAACTATGTTGTATCTGAAAGCGCTTCATATAATATTTATTGTTACCTGGTTTGCAGGAATGTTTTACATGCCACGGCTTTTTATTTACAATACAGAAGCTGAGACAAAAACCGATGAAGTAAAAAAAATATTACACGAACAATTTGCAATCATGATGAAACGGCTCTGGTTCGGCATCGCCATTCCCTCTGCCTTGCTCACGTTAATGTTTGGGCCAATTTTAATGTTCGCAGAAGGCTGGAACAGACTGTTGTTTGACCAGCAGGGAAGATGGTTGCTGATAAAATTGATTTTTGTTCTTTTTTTATACCTGTATTTTCTATCCCTTCATACCATTTTCAAACAACAATTAAAAGGAGTGTTCAAATACAGTTCTCAGCAACTTCGTATCTGGAATGAAGTGGCAACCGTTTTTTTAGTAGCCATTGTCATGATTGCCGTGGTCAGGGAGAGCATGAGCCTGGTTTGGGGATTGGTTGGACTCGCGCTATTTGTTGTGATTTTAATAGGCGCTATAAAAATTTATAAATTATTACGCTCCAAACAGCCATAAAAAAGAAAACCTTCACTGAATGAAGGTTTTCAAGTCCGGGTTAAAAAGGAAGTTTTTCCAGAAATCTTGGTTAGCTCAATAGCAATAAATAAGTCCCGAAAGCGTCCCTGCGACGGTCTGTTTATCGGGTTCTTCTAAGGCAAATATCAGAGATTAAAAACGGGTATGGCTACGGATAAAACTTTTAAAATAATTTACATTTTGTGGTAACATCAATAAAAAGAGGAAAGGGGAGTAGGAATACCCCCCTTTTTAACCCCTAAACCCTAAACCGTAGAAAAATTTTTCATTCATCACAAATCAACCTTTATAGTAAATTAATTTTTTTGTTTTGGTCAATTGGATATGATGGCTTTCAATAAATATTTGTAGATCCTATGGCTGTTACAATCCATAAATTATGCCAAAGGAAGTAGCTGTGGATAATTAATAAAATCGCTCGGGAAAACCTTTGAATTTTAACAAATTAGGAATTAAAATAAATCTTGCGGGCTTGCACAAAATTTTCTGCTCATCATTCGCTAACTTTGCACCCATTTTATTTTTCCGGTGAAATATGTCGTCAAAAAGCACAAAATATAAAGAATATCAACAACTTAGCCTTCCTCATATCGGCCAGGAAATTTTAAATAAATGGAATAGTGAAAATACTTTCCAAAAAAGCGTAGACTTACGGGAAGGCTCCAAAACCTTTGTTTTTTATGAAGGTCCGCCCAGCGCTAACGGAATGCCGGGTATCCATCATGTTATTTCCAGAACCTTGAAAGATCTGGTTTGCCGTTATAAAACCATGCAGGGATTTCAGGTAAAGCGAAAAGGTGGATGGGACACTCATGGATTGCCGGTCGAACTCGGAGTTGAAAAAGAATTGGGGATAACCAAGGAAGATATCGGCAAAAAAATTTCGGTTGAGGAATATAACCGCAAGTGCCGTGAAGCTGTCTTACGGTATAAAGACAAATGGGATGAACTCACCAGTAAAATGGGTTATTGGGTTGATTTAAAAAATCCCTACATCACCTTCGATAATAATTATATTGAAACACTATGGTGGATTCTAAAACAATTGTACGACAAGGAATTATTGTATGAAGACCTGAGCATTCAACCATATTCACCGGCAGCGGGGACCGGATTGAGTTCGCACGAATTAAATCAGCCGGGAACTTATAAAGAAGTGAAGGATACCAGTTGCGTGGCAATGTTTAAGGTTGCCGATAAAAGCCAGCTTCCTTTTGATTCAAAATGGGATGTATTTTTTCTTGCCTGGACAACTACGCCCTGGACACTTCCTTCAAATTTAGCGTTAACCGTTGGAGCCAACATTACTTATTGTGCAGTGGATGTCTTATCTCCATACCACCCTGGTGAAAATCCAATTACGGTAATCCTTGCCAAAGACCTGGTTGAGAATTATATATCATACACTATTGCTGAGGAATCGGTAAATCCATTTCCTTTCGGCAAAGAGATCCTGGATATGACCGAAGAACAGAGGGCTGAAGGGATCAAAAAAAACAGGGGTAAAACATTTGCAGTCGGGGGGAAAACCCCTCAAGCATTCAAAGGCAGGGATTTGGAAGGAATTTCTTACGAGCAATTGCTTCCTTACCCCGCAAATAAAATCAATAACCCGAATTCATTTAAAGTCTTGTTGGGAGATTTTGTTACTACAGAAGATGGGACCGGTATCGTTCATACCGCTCCTGCATTTGGGGCGGATGATTTCAGGGTTGGGAAAAAATTTGATATCGGCATTTTAATAATGGTGGACAAGCAAGGGAAATTTATTGACGGAATGGGAGAGTTCAGCAACCGTTATGTAAAAAATTATAAAGACGATCCGAATTATGTGGACGTGAACGTCGATATCTGCGTAAAACTGAAAAAGGAAAACCGGGCTTTCAAAATAGAAAAATACGAACACAGTTATCCGCATTGCTGGCGTACAGACAAACCGATTTTATATTATCCGCTTGATGCGTGGTTCATTAAAACGACTGCCCTTAAAGGCAGGATGGTGGAACTGAATAAAACCATTACCTGGAAACCGAGGTCAACCGGTGAAGGGAGATTTGGAAACTGGTTGGAAAATATGGTTGACTGGAATTTAAGTCGCAGCCGTTTCTGGGGAACGGCATTGCCGATCTGGAGATCAGCAGACGGTAGTGAGGAAATTTGTATTGGATCAATTGAAGAATTAAATGCTGGGATCAGAAAAGCAAATGAAGTGCTGGGTGGGGATGTCAATAAACATTATTTGCATCAGGGTATTCTTGATCTTCATAAACCCTTTGTTGATGAAATCATATTGTCAGGCAAATCCGGGAAGCCGTTGCAAAGAGTTCCTGACCTTATTGATGTTTGGTTTGATTCAGGAGCTATGCCTTATGCCCAGTGGCATTTTCCTTTTGAGAATATTGAAGCTTTCTCACAAAATTATCCCGCAGACTTTATCGCCGAAGGAGTTGATCAAACACGTGGCTGGTTTTATACGCTTCATGCCATCGGCAGTTTGATAAAGGAATCGGTTCAGGAAGTCCTCGCCGGCGCAGGGCTCTATGCAGGAAATGATAAATATCCAGGACTTGCTTTTAAAACAGTAGTAAGCAATGGTTTGGTATTAGATAAGAATGGAAATAAAATGAGTAAGCGTGTTGGGAATGTTGTTGATCCCTTCAAAACGATAGAACAGTTTGGGGCAGATGCGACACGCTGGTACCTGATCACCAATGCGTCGCCCTGGGAAAGCATGAAGTTTGATATTGACGGCATAAAAGAAGTACAACGAAAATTTTTCGGTACATTATATAATACCTACCAGTTTTTCGCGCTATATGCCAATGTTGACGGATTTTCTTTTTCAGAAAAATATATCCCTGTCGCCGATCGCCCCGAAATTGACCAGTGGATCCTTTCTTCACTAAATACCTTGATCAAACGGGTCACAGAGAACTTTGATGATTATGAGCCCACTATCGCCGGACGATTGATTGAAGATTTTGTTGACGAGCATTTAAGCAACTGGTATGTTCGGTTGTCGCGACGTCGCTTTTGGAAAGGAGAATACGAACACGATAAGATTTCTGCCTATCAAACATTGTATGAATGTCTTGAAACAGTTTCGCTGTTAATGGCACCGATCTCTCCATTCTTCAGCGACTGGCTCTTTACAAATCTCAACGAGGTTTCAGGGAGAGTTCAAACATTATCAGTTCATTTTGTCAATTTTCCAAAGGCAATGGAAGGTGCTATTGACGGATCCCTCGAAGAAAGAATGCAGCTCGCCCAGGATACGTCTTCATTGATATTGTCATTAAGAAAAAAATCAAACATTAAAGTGAGGCAGCCTCTGCAGAAGGTCCTGATTCCTGTTGTCAATTCGTCCATGAAAGATCAGCTGGCAAGCGTAGAGGACCTGATCAAGAGTGAAGTGAACGTAAAAGAGATCCAGTACCTGGAAGACACAGAAGGATTCATTAAGAAAAAGATCAAACCGAATTTCGTTGCACTGGGCAAAAAACTTGGGACAAGAATGCGGGCGGTGTCTGCAGCCTTGGCAGCCTTTACACAAGAAGACATTTCGAAATTAGAAAAAGAAGGTTCTTATTCTTTGCTGATTGATTCCGAAACCTTAATATTACAAATCAATGATGTGGAAATCATCAGCGAAGACGTCCCGGGTTGGATAGTAGCCAATAAAAATCTGCTTACCGTAGCTTTAGACATTACCATCACTCCTGAACTCGCTAATGAAGGCAACGCCAGGGAGTTGGTAAACAGAATTCAAAAAATCAGGAAAGACAACGGATATGAACTGACCGATCGGATTTCCGTTAAAATTGCGGATGGTTCTGCATTAAAACAGTCCATAACTCAATTTAATAACTATATTTGCGCCGAAATTTTGGCAGATGCAATCGAATTGGTACCCGAAATAGCCGATGGCACTGAAATTGAAGTTAATGATGTTCCCTTAAAAGTGTTTGTTACAAAAAACAATTAACGTTATGGCAATCAAGAAGAAAGCAGCAAAACCTGCTAAAAAGCCTGCTAATTCCAAGAAGGCTGCACCGGCAAAAAAAGTCGCTGCCAAGCCTATTCGTCATGCTGCTAAAAAAGTAGAAAAAAAACCTGCGCCCAAGAAAGCCGCTATTAAGAAACCTGTTGTGGCTAAAAAAAGCGCTCCGGTAAAAAAAGCTACTGTTTCCAAACCAAAACATGTTGAAAAAAAGAATAACCATCCCGTAAAGAAGGTCGAAGCCGCAAAACATATTGCAGCCAAGCCTGAGATAAAAAAGCCGCATGTTAAATTTCCGGCACCCAAACCTGAACCGATCAGGATCATTAAGCCTGTTGCAAAGGCAGTTGAGCCGAAAAAATCAGTGAAAGTGGTAATTCCTGAAATTAAAACAAAGACGGTTCGTAAATATGAACCAACATTCACAAAATCTGTCTTAGATACCCCATTACATGAAAATCAAGGTCCGACCATGAGATATAATGACGCAGAGCTTGCCGAATTCAGAGAACTAATTACAAAAAAATTAGATGTAGCAAAAAAAGAACTCAACTACTTGCAGGGATTGATTACCCGTAAGGATGAAATGGGAGGTGACAATGACGATGCGCGTTATATGACAATGGAAGATGGAAGCATGAGTATGGAAAGAGAACAATTAAGCCAGATGGCAAGTCGCCAGATCACCTTTATTGATCATCTTGAAAAAGCGATGATGCGTATTGAAAATAAAACCTATGGAATTTGCCGCGTAACGGGAAAGCTCATTGATAAAGCAAGACTGAGAGCCGTACCCCATGCTACCTTAAGTATTGAGGCTAAGCAAATGATGAATAAATAATTTTTCTGAAGCGATTCCCTTCATAAAGGATTGTGATTTCACAGTCCTTTTTCATTTTATACAGGATCTGCAGGTTTCAGGTGCCTGGTCTGAGGGTTGAAATTTGCGTCTCCCGACAGCGCTCCTGTAAGCCAGGTCATCATCCCCGCATTGGTTTGATTTAACCGCTTATGCCCGAAATGCCTCATCCTCGCGTACTTGTTTTTTTTCTTTTTTTGCGCAAGCAAAAAAGAACAGATAATATTGAAACCTGAAATTACGCTCAAATTGAATTACTGATAACCAAAATACTGTTATGCAACCAAGATTTCTGCTGATCATCATGGCCTTTGTTTCCGGCGCTATACTTCCCATCCAGGCGACAATTAATTTTCGCTTATCAAAAAATGTAGGCGGACCGATTATTGCCGCATTTGTTTCTTTTGCAGTAGGGACTGTTGCCTTGCTGATCTATTTGATCAGTTTGCGGCAACTGCATTTTCGTGAACTTTTTGCCCACACGTCACCCTGGTGGATCTGGATCGGCGGTTTACTCGGAACGTTTTATGTTGCTGCCATTGTCATGCTGGTCCCCCGTCTTGGTGTTGCCCTGGCTTTTAGCCTGGTCATAGCAGGACAGACGATCACTGCGCTCATTTTTGATCATTTCGGATGGCTCGGAGTTCACGTGCAGCAGATATCGGTTGGAAAAATTATTGGAGCGTTGTTGTTAATTGCAGGTGTCGTACTGATCAGGAAGTTTTAAGGAGTCGATTTTATTTCTATCAAATTTATTTCACAATAAAATCCGGGAACTGCAGCAAAACAAAGTTTGGGAATCCCGGATTAAAGGATGCCTCATGGGATTACCACCGACGGTTATCCAAAAACTATTTCCAGAAAATTTCCGGCATGGATTTATTCAGCAAATGCTCATAAATAAACTGATAGCTTTCGTTGGTTGCCTGTGCACTCTTCAACCCGCGAAAGCCATGACGCTCACCGGGGTAAATCATGAATTCAAAGTGCTTGTCTAAATCTTCGAGTTTGTTAACGAGCTGAATGGTATTTTGCATGTGCACATTATCATCCATGGTTCCATGGGTGATTCGCAAAAGCCCCTTATAATTTTTTACATAACTCTGCGGTGATGTTATTTTGTATCCCTCCGCATTATCCTGTGGTGTGCCCATATATCGCTCCGTGTAATGGGTGTCATACAGGCCCCAGTCGGTAACAGAATAATTTGCCATGCCGTGCGTGAAAACTTCCGCTCCATAGGTCAGTGCCATGCACGTAATATAGCCGCCGAAGCTGCCGCCTGTGATACAAACTTTTGTGGTATCAACATAAGACTGTTTGCGAAGCCACCGTGCACAATCCATGTAATCCTCAATTTCATATTTGCCCATCTGGCGATAAATATAATTAGCTCCCGCTTTTCCAAAATGCCCGCTGCTCCTGTTATCCATCGCAACCTGAATCAAACCTTCTTTCGCCCACCACGCGCTTCGCAAAAAACCGTTGCTCCAGCGGTCGAAAACTGTTCCTGCATTCGGACCCCCATAAATGCTGATCAGCACAGGATATTTTTTGTTCGGGTCGAAATGAACCGGATAAGTAACGGTCATGGGCAAGTCAAATAACCCATCGGCAGATTTTACACGGACCAATTCTGTTTTTGGCAATTCGTAATGATCAAACTCAGGTCCTTTGCTGTCGCCAAGTTCCCTGATCATTTTTCCCTTTGTATCCAGGAGTGCCATTTTGGGGGGCGTGGTGATATTTGAATACGTGGTAATAAAATATTTTTGATTCGGAGAAAGACTGATGTTATCGTGAGAATAATCGCCAAAACTTAATCTGGCCAGTCCTTTCCCGTTCAATCCGATTTTGTAAAAATCAACCCTGGCCGAATTTTCCTTTCTTGCTTTGAAGTAAACTGTTTTCGTTTTTTCATCAACTTCGACAAGATCGGTTGTGAAATTTCCCTGAGTGATCTGATTGACAAAAGTTCCGTCCGCGTTGTATAAATACAAATTTTTCCATCCGGTTTTATCGCTCGAAATAATAAATTGTTTGCCGCCATTTAAAAAAGTCAGCCGTGCATCTTCAAGCGTGATCCATGTTTTTTGCTGTTCATCGTATACTTCTTTTTTACTCCCATTATTGATGCTAACGGAAAAAATTTTCAGATGATTTTGCAATCGTGGCATCCATTGAACCCATAGCGCAGCACCATCGGGAGTCCAGTAAGGCATACCGAAATACTGATCATCCTTTTCATTGAAATCGGCCCAGACGATGGCGGGGTTATCAACCGCAACAATTCCGATTTTTACTTCTGGGTTTTTATCTCCTGCTTTCGGATAATGCTGGTGCTCCAAGAACCCTTCGTGACCTTCTGCATTATAAATCGGGAAAACCGGAACCTGTGTTTCATCAAAATGAATAAAAGCAATGTGCTTGCTGTCGGGACTCCACCAAAACGCTTTGTATCGACTTGCCCTGCCTAAAATTTCTTCATAATATACCCATGCCGCATAACCGGAGTAAATATTTTCTGAACCATCATTGCTCAATTGAATTTCTTTTCCTGAACTGAGATCCTTTGCATACAAATTATTTTTTCTCGTATAAGCAGCCCATTTCCCATCAGGAGACGCCGTCAGATTCTTATTTTCATCCGGGGAGTTCGTCGTGGAGACTCGTGAAGATTCAACAACATCATCTTTATAAATTACAGCATTACCGGTCTGCACATCAACAGACCATAATTTTGTTTTTCCATCAGCATCTTTTTTGGACTCCGCATAATGCTGATCATCGATCCATTCGCGAATAACCGGAAGAGGTTTTACAATGTCAGGCGATGCTGCCTTAAAACTCTGCTCATAACTAAGTTCTTTTTTTTGTGCAAAACTTAAGGCAGCAATAAAAAAAATCAGTGAAACGCTTATTGTAATTTTTCTCATGTTTGGCTGGTATTTGGGAAATGAATGTACAAACTATTAAAAATTAAAATCATCCGGTCATGTAATTATTTTTAGGTTGACCATCCATATTGTTGCTATTGAGCATTGATCAAACCTTCGTCTGTGACAATAATAAAAGCAATACCGGGTTGCAAAACTTTCTGATGTTTTCCTGCGTATTGATGGAATTCCTGTTTATATGGCTGGATATATCATATGCGCATTGGGGACCCTTTGGTGAAATTTCACTATTTCACCTCCTGCATCTCAACAAGCCGTTTGTAAAAACCATTTTGCACAATAAGATTTTCGTGTGTGCCTCTTTCAATGATTTTTCCTTTCTGCAAAACAATGATTTCATCTGCGTGACGAACTGTACTCAACCGATGCGCAATCACGATGCTGGTCCGGTTTTGCATCATGTTATTTATTGCGTCCTGTACAATTCTTTCGCTTTCGGTATCGAGAGATGAAGTCGCTTCATCTAAAATCAAAATGGGTGGATTTTTTAAAACTGCCCGCGCAATGGTGATGCGCTGTTTTTGTCCTCCGCTTAGCCGGGCGCCACGATCGCCAATGATGGTATCGTATCCATCCTCCAGCTCCAAAATAAATGCATGCGCATTGGCAATCGTCGCTGCACGAACAATATCTTCCTGGGAAACATTATCCATTCCAAACGAAATGTTGTTGGAAACCGTATCATTAAATAAAATCGCTTCCTGGGAAACCATGCTCATTAAACTGCGCAGACTTTTTAATGTAAGGTCTTTCACGTCCGTTCCATCGATATATATTCCGCCTTCGCTTACGTCGTAAAACCGAGGGATCAGGTCCGTCATCGTTGATTTGCCTGCACCGCTTTGTCCCACCAGGGCGATCATTTTTCCTTTTTCAATGATAAGATTCACGTTTTCCAGCACATAAGTTTGATCATATTTAAAACTCACGTTTCTGAAATCAACCGACTCAGTAAAATTTTCTTTTGTGATTGCTTTCGGCTTTTCCAGTATGGGTTGGGGCTCGTCTAAAATGCGCAACACTCTTTCCCCTGCAGATAATCCGCGCTGCATATA
>Ga0070731_10004828_pt1 | contig 11374 bp, 7 predicted proteins | sample Coa_R1_2_FD_66448 | JGI IMG/M metagenome (GOLD analysis project Ga0070731, IMG submission 66448) | Surface soil microbial communities from Centralia Pennsylvania, which are recovering from an underground coalmine fire - Coalmine... | ecosystem: Environmental > Terrestrial > Soil > Unclassified ... | reverse complement strand
TTTGCGATGAAATTCTCCTGTGTCGGTGCCGGATGCCATTCGCAAAAAAGTCAGCACGCTGCCGCATAAACCGGGCATTTACCTGATGAAGGACCGTTTCGGAACGGTCATTTACGTCGGGAAAGCCCGCGACCTGCGCAAGCGCGTGAGCCATTATTTTCAGCCGTCGCGACGGATGGGATGGGACCTGAAGTTCCGCGCGCTGGTCGAGGCGATTTGCGATTTTGATTTCCATATCGTCCGCAGCGAACCCGAAGCGCTGCTGCTCGAGAGCAAGCTCATCAAGGAATTTCACCCGCGTTACAACGTCAGCTTCCGCGACGATAAGCGTTTCCTGATGCTGAAGGTGAACCTGAACGATCCGATCCCGCGCTTTACTTTGACCCGGCTGAAACAGGAGGACGGCGCGCGCTATTTCGGGCCGTTCCCGAATTCCGGCGCTTTGCGCAGCACGCTGTCCCTGGTGCGGCGGCAGTTTCACTTGCGCGGTTGCCGTCCGCTTACGCCCACGGAGCGCGATTACCGGCATTGCCTTTACGCGCACTTGAAATATTGCACAGCGCCATGCATCGCAAACGTGACGCGTGACCAATACATCGAGCAGGTCAAAGCCGCGTGCGATTTCATCGCCGGCCAATGCAATGAAATGCAGGAGCAACTCGAGGGCGAAATGAAGAAGGCCGCGGCGAACCAGCAATACGAGCGAGCCGCCGAGTTGCGCGATATGCTCGTCGATCTCAAGCGTACCACCAAGAAGACGGAGAAATTCGAGCGCATTCCCTACAGCCTGCCGCTGGCAATTGACCCCGTGCGCGATCTGGCCGAACTCGCGGAAGCGCTGGGATTGCCCGCGCCGCCCGAGCGAATCGAAGGCTTCGATATTTCGAACATCAGCGGGACGTTCGCTGTGGCTTCGATGGTGCGATTCAAAAATGGCCGTCCCGATCGCGCGAATTATCGGCGATTCAAAATTAAAACCGTCGTCGGGCAGGACGACTTCGCGAGCATGGCGGAAGTGGTGCGGCGGCGCTATACACGGTTGCTTAATGAAAGTACCGTAGGACAGGCGTCCCGCCTGTCTCAAAAATCCATAAATCAGGACAAAGATGGAGACAGGCAGGATGCCTGTCCTACGGAAGACGGTGGCGAAGCGATTCCTGCCGCTCTTCAGGAGTTGGTGGATGATGTGAGCAAAGCGGCGAGGCGCAAAGGGCGAGTTGGCTCTGAAACCGATGCTTCTGCCGCAGCGGTTCGTGAGCATCGAGCTCCCGGAGAAGTCAAAACTGCCGGCAATCTGCCGGATTTAATTCTTATTGATGGCGGAAAAGGCCAGCTTGGAATGGCGGTGACTGAATTGAAAAAACTTGGCTTGGAAAACATTCCAATCATCGGCCTCGCCAAGGAATTTGAAGAGATTTATCGGCCAGGAAAAAGCGATCCGCTTCGGCTCTCGCACGAGTCCGGTGCACTCAAGTTATTGCAGCGCGTTCGTGATGAATCCCATCGTTTCGCCAACACTTACAACGCCCAACTGCGCCTGAAACGCATTTCGGAAAGCATTCTGGACGAGTTCCCGAATATTGGCGAGCGCCGGAAGGCTGCGTTGCTGAAAAAATTCGGCTCCGTGCAGCGGATTCGTCTGGCGACGGAAGAGCAGATTGCGGAAGTGCCGGGTTTCGGAGGCAAGGCAGCGGGGGAGTTGAAGGCGTTTTTGCTGGCGCGCACGCAGGCTCCTGAAACCGAGCGGCAGGAGCACTAACTCATCGGGGTGGACATAGCGCCTTTGTCAGCGCTCATGGTCATTATTTGGCGCATAAAACTCTCATTGCCTTATCGAATTCGCGGAGTTCAAATTGGGCAAGCCAGCGGTTAAACGCGCCGCAGCCATAAAGAAGATCGACTTCCGCCTCTAGAACCCCGGGCTCTCTAACTCCTGTCGATTCGCGGAGAATATGTAGAACGTGATCTGTAGCGCCGTCGGTTTTCATTTTGCCGAGGAGAGTCTCAAGGGAGTTTGTCGCTTCAGTCGTGCCGAGTTGGAGGGGGCGAGTGTTCGGGCTGATTCGACCCGCTTTTATCAGGACTTTGACGTGACGAGCCGTGAGGCAGTCGGCCACGCTGCGAACGAACAAAGAATCAGCGCCATACCGTGCAAAGAACACAGGCACGAAATGAGGCCAATAGCCTTTTTCAAGATTGATCCGGATTTTCTCAGCCATACTGAGCGCCAACATGGAAGCAGCTGAATTGTTTTCTATCTCCGTCCACGGTTAAGGTTTAAGCGGTTTTAAGTCGTTTGTCGAGTGGTGCTTCTGGAGAGTTCATGCGCCTTCGGCGCGACGTGACGTTCAAAGTTTAACGTCATTCGTTCCCCGTTTGGAAATGGGTTCGATTTCACAGGTACCCGGAAAATGGGTTCCTATTTAACGGGTACTATCGGAACCCGATATTTGTGGTTTAATAGGCGCATGGGTGCGATGACCAGCCCAGGACGGCGAACCGCCGGCGATTACGCCGAGCCCGTGGCGCAGGCCAGGAATATCACGGCGCATTCGCGTGTGGGGACGCGGGGATGTACAAAAGTTACGATAGTTCCCGAAGTTTCATTTGAGAAAAAGGTTGTTGGGGAAGGAGGAGGAGCCGAAAGTTGGCCGACTCAAACGCATCCACCTATTCGCGAGCTACCCAGGGGAACATCAAACTATGTAAATCCGGACTGTGCGGCACTTACGGATTTACCGGATTGCATCTTTCAAGTATAAGTGCCGCTTGTGAGCGACGTTACGCGACTACTCGAAGCCGCTGATCGCGGCGAAGCGGACGCTCGCGAGCAACTTCTCAATCTGATCTACGCGGAACTTCATCGGATGGCTGAACTGCGCCTTGCCAATGAACAACCGGGCCAGACCCTCCAGCCTACGGCGCTCGTTCACGATGCATGGTTGCAGCTCGTGGGCGGTGAACAACCGTCCCGATTCAACAATCGCGCGCATTTCTTCAGCGCGGCGGCGCTGGCGATGCGCCGCATTCTCATCGACCGCGCCCGGCGGCGGCGCGCTGAGAAACGCGGTGGTGGCGCAGAAATACTGGACCTTGATTCCATTGAGCTTGCCGCGACTACCAGTGATACCGCTTTGCTGCGGATTGATGACGCGCTGGAGAAGCTCGCGCGGGAGGACCCGGCGTCGGCGGAGGTCGTGCGGCTGCGTTTTTTCGTAGGAATGAAAATTGAGGAAGCGGCCGAGGCGCTGGGAATTTCCGAGCGCACCGCCAAACGTTACTGGCAATTCGCGCGCGCGTGGCTTTACGAGGAATTGCGGCGGAACGAGTCCTGAAATGTCATTGCGCTCGATAAGTTGGCCCTTTTTCACCGGCAATTGCGCATGAATAGTCGGAAAGCTTTATCCATTGATGAATAGCTCGACATCGTCATTACGTGAAATATTCGCGGACGCTGCGGACATATCCGAACCAGCGGCGCGGGCGGCTTTTTTGGCCAAGGCCTGCGGCGGAAACGGCGAGCTTCGTGCCCGCGTCGAACGGTTGCTCAACGCGGACGGTAACGCGGGAAATTTTCTCAAGCGCTCAAGCGAGACGACCGCCACCACCTCCACTGGATTCGGGCTCTCGGAAAAACCGGGCGATCGTATTGGCCGTTACCGTTTGATGGAGCGCATTGGCCAGGGCGGCGGAGGGATTGTTTATCTGGCGGAACAGGAGGAACCGGTCCGGCGCCGGGTGGCTTTGAAGGTGCTGAAGCTGGGGATGGATACGCAATCCTTCGTGGCGCGGTTCGAAGCCGAGCGGCAGGCGCTCGCCATGATGGATCATCCGAATATCGCCCGCGTGCTGGACGCGGGCGCCACCGAGCGCGGCCGGCCATTTTTCGTGATGGAGTTTGTTTCCGGGCAGAGACTTTCCGATTACTGCGAACGCCGTCAACTCACCTTGCGCCAGCGGCTCGAGCTCTTTATTCCGGTTTGCCAGGCTGTGCAGCACGCGCACCAGAAAGGCGTGGTTCATCGAGACCTTAAGCCCTCCAACATCCTTGTCACCGACCACGAAGGCACGCCGGTGCCGAAGGTGATCGATTTCGGGATTGCGAAGGCAACCGGGCAGGGAACGGCTGAACTCGGTGGGTTGACGAGCGTGAACCATTTGCTCGGCACACCCGCCTACATGAGTCCGGAGCAGTTGGCGATGGGCCAGCAGGACATCGACACTCGCAGCGATATCTACAGCCTCGGCGTCATTCTTTACGAATTGCTGACCGGACAACCGCCTTTCGAATTGACCGGCGCCGACCTGGAAACCATGCGCCGGCTCATCCGCGACGTGGACCCGCCGCTGCCGTCGACCAGGATCACCACCACTTTAAATAGGGATCGGAGACCTTCCGTTCGGCAGCCTTCGCGTGAGGAACTCGCCGCCATCCGCGGGGACCTGAATTGGATTGTAATGAAGTGCCTGGAGAAGGACCGCCGCCGCCGTTATGACACCGCGAACGGACTGGCGGCAGATATCCGGCGCCATCTCCAGCATGAGCCGGTTGTTGCGCGGCCACCCAGCCGGCTTTATCTCCTGCAAAAAATTGCGCGACGCCATCGAGTGGCCTTTGCAGCGATTGGAATAGTGGCATTGGTTTTGATTGCGGCAGTGATTGTGACGAGCCAAATGGCTTTGCGCGCGACGCGAGCCGAACAGGCGCAGAATCGTTTGCGCGGCGTGGCGGAAGCCGAGGCCGCCCGGAGCCGGCAACTATTGATTCGACGTTACGTGGCCGAAGGCAATGATCTGGCGGAGGAAAACCGGGTGGCGCAGGGATTGCCATGGATGGTGGCGGCGCTGCAACTCGAAACCGGTGATCCGCATCGGGAAGCCGACGAACGCTTGCGCATCGCACAATCACTCGAGGGCGCGCCGGAATTGCGGCTCAATCTTTCCCAGGGCAAGTCTGTTACTTGCGTCGCCCTTTCGTCTGACGGCCGCCTCGTAGCGACGGGTAGTGACGATGGCATCGTGCGTATTTCAGACGTCGACAGCGGTGGCGAAATCGGGACGAATCTGGCACTGCCTGTGGAGGTCGGGACAGTGTGTTTCAGTCCGGACGGCTCACGGCTTGTGGCGGCGGACATGCGCGGGCGAGCGCGAATCTGGAATGCGAAGACCGGTGAACCGCTCACGCCAATGCTCCAGGCGGATGATTTCAGTGAAAGCTCGATAGCCCACGAGCAACCATGGCTTAAGCCGGCGATCAGTTTCAGTCCGGATGGAAAACTATTGCTGACGGCGTACGGTTCGAAATCGGCTCAATTGCGGGACGCCACTACCGGCAGTGTGGTGCGCGAATTTGCGCATGAGGACGTGGTCTATCACGCCGCCTTCAGCGCTGATGGCCAATACGTGGTGACATCCAGCAATGATGGAACAGCGCGCGTGTGGGAGGTAACCAGCGGCAACCCCGCCGCACCGCCCATGAAACACACCGGCCGCGTGGTGTGGGCGCAGTTCAGTTTGGACGGCAGCAAACTGCTTACGATGCGGGACCGTCATTACGTGCAGCTTTGGGATTGGCGGAATGCGCAGCGTGTCGCGCGGGAGATTCCGCGCCGCTCGGAACTGTATCACGCGTCCTTGAGCGCAGACGGAACGACAATTCTCACGACGGCGTGGAGCGGTTATGCCCTCTTGTATGACGCTTCGACCGGCCGGATGATGCGTCAATTCCAGCAACAAGGCGGGTTGGTGGACGCCGCGTTCAGTCCGGATGGCCATTATGTCGCCACGGCATGCGAAGATGGCAATGCGTGGCTGTGGAACCTGGACGACGCCACGGACCATCCGCTGGCGTTGCCGCAAGGTAATCACATCGAGGAGCTCGCGTTCAGCGGCGATGGACAGCGGTTGGCGATTGTGGGGCGGGGTGGTCGGGCGCGAGTATGGGATTTGTTTCCGCCGCCACACGAAGCGCGATATGTTCACGGCACCAACGTTGATTGGGTTGATTTTGACCACGCGGGCCATCGGATGCTGGCCTTAAGCAGCGGGCCTCCAGCCGAATTGGGAATATTCGAAACGAGCACTGGCAAACAGCTGAGTTCAGTGGCGCTGAAATCCAAGGAAGTACGGCGCGCGCGCTTCAGTCCTGACGATCGAAGAATTCTCGCGTTTGGGAAAAGCCCGCAGGTGCTCATTCTGGACGCTGATTCCGGGCGGGAAACACTTCCGCCGCTCTCGTACGAGGGCCATCTGGAGGACGCATTATGGAATCCGGATGGGAATCGTATTCTGATGGCTGGCCACAAAGGGATTCAATTGTGCGATGCAGTAAATGGAAAGCCCATCGTGTCTTTTGCCAATTCAATCGCGATCAAGGCGGTGGACCTCAGTTCAGACGGAACGACGCTCGCAACCGGAGACGGGGATGGCACGGTTGAGTTTTGGACACTGCCCTCCGGTGAACAGTTGGGTGCGCCGCTCGCAATAGGTCCGGCGATTCGGCAGATTGAGTTTTCACCCGACGGAAAACACCTTGCGATCGCCTCCGATGCGCGCGGTGGCGAAGGGACGGTTGAAATTATAGATGTTGCCTCGCGAAAAATCGTTGGCCAGCCGATGGTTCATCGAGACAGCGTGACTTTCTTTCAATTCAGTCCCGACGGATCATTACTGGCGACTGCCTGCAACGACCACACGGCGCGCGTTTGGGATGCTGCGACCGGCGAACCGGTTTCGTCCTCATTACCGCAGGACTTCGAGGGACGGGAGGTGGCCTTTTCACCCGATGGCAATCGGCTCGCAACGTTGGCCCGTCGCGGCGCGGTGCGCCTTTGGAATGCTCACACCGGCGAACCGCTGAGCCCGCCTATCGAATACTCGCGCAACGAAGGAAGCGGGTGGTTAAGCTACAGTCCGGACGGCCAGCGGTTGCTGATAGCGCGAGGCGGTAATGAGGCCTGGCTGCGCGAACTTCAGCCCAGGGCGGCCAGCTTGCAGGAACTGACCTTGCTGGCCGAAGTTCTCTCCTGCGCCCGGTTCGATCCTACAGCGGGGATGGTTTCCATGGACGAAACCAATCTCGACCGGGCGTGGAAAGAGCTTTGTGCCATGCGCGCGAAGCACTGATTTTCAGTCCTCGCTTGTTCAAACCCTGAAGATTATCCGAACCATTTCAGACGACAAACCAGGCAGACGAGGAAAACGACGGATATAAACGTTCCGAGTATCCATAAGGCGAGCAGTGAGAGTGGCACGAAGGCCGGCGGTTTGGGAATTTTCAGTTTGGTTGCTCGGATGAAGCGCCACTTGCAGATATAAGTTACAATTCCAATGCCGGCCGGAAAACCAATTGTGACTGCGACCAGACTTTTCATATCGAGAACCTGGTGCTCCCAGGTCAGATAGAGCAGGTAACAAACCAGCGCGATGGGTGCGGAAAGGATGATGCTGAAATCCAGAACGTACGGTCCGGGTTTTTCTTCAGCTTCAACGGCAGACGGGTCTTCTTGCGAAGAATGTGTAGTGCTGGAATGTTTCTTTCTTCTCGTCACGGTGTCTGGCGAGATGTAATAGGCAACCCCAAGACCGCAAAATAAAATCGTGAACAGCAGCGCCCCTGTGCAACCAAATTTTGGGTCGGACACGACCAGAAGCCAGACGAACAAGATGGGAAAGGCCATGAATCCAGCGACGTTTATAAGGCGGCTTATTTGGATTTCCCGTAATAATATCGGGGGCTGAGCGCGTTTTGCTGTCGCAGAGTCAGAATGTCGAACGTCATCCTCAAAGATGATGCGCGTGCCGCATCCGGTGCATCTCGCGGTCGAAGCAATCATTTTGTCGTCAAGAATGGTTCCGCAAAGAGGACATTCAGCATTCCGGCCTTTACGCACGGCGCGGATTAAAAACACTACGATGCCTGGAATGCAGACGAGCCCTAGAGTCAATGGCCACATACTCTTGTGGGGTGCCTCCAGGAGAACCGACGGTCCATTCGCGAACGGAGCCACGAAGCAAACCATCGCGGTGATAAAGAACCCGGCAGCGATGAGGAAGTTTCTGAAGAAGGAGCCCATTGCTTGCCTGATGTCCGCTCTTTTTAACTCAATTGTGCGCGTCTCTGCGTCCGGCGCGTTCAATAGCGCGGAGAGTCGCGGCCGTTTGCGCCAGGAGCGAACTATGCCGAAAACGCTGATGATAATAACGAAGGCTCCTCCCCACATCATAAGCTTGTCCGTTTGGCCGTCGCCACCCGGGACCAGCACTGCATTTTCGGGCCGCCCGGGATCGTAATAGACCATTGCTTCTGATCCGGCAGGGTGGCTGGTCACGAAGCCCTTGGGGTCGTTGTAACTCAAATCTGAGCTCCAGAGGCTTATCCGATGGGATGAGTAGCGCGTGCCCTTAACTTCGTATTGATACACGACGTCCGCGCGATAATGTGAATTGTTCCCCGCCTCCACGTAGGTCTGAGCTGATTGAAGAATAGTGCCGGTTGCAGTCGGCCATTGAAATGATGCCTGCTGTCTTTGAAAGACTGCAAAATGCCAAAAAGTCATTCCCAGCGTTGCAACCAGGAACGCCATTCCGTAGAACCAAAGAAAATAGCGGGAAGGACGCTTTTGATTCATACAGCGCTGCTTCATCCGAATACTGTGTAAAAGCACGCGGCCAGGAGAAGGCCCGCGACGTAAAATGGAATGCTGAATCCGTGATACCAAAATACTTCGGCCTCTAAAAACCTGCCGCCGGCGCGTTTTGCTCGCGCGCTGATGAATACCATTGAAAGCAGCCACAACACCTGGGTCGCGACCAGCACGGCCACTTGATGAGAGTGTACGAAGTGCGCGGTCATCCCGCCAATGCCGAGCGAGAAAAAATTGTGAAAGCTGGAAGGGGGCAATTTGCCGTTGGAGATCATGGTATCACGGGTGTTTTGAGACAGGAGAATCGTAGGGCCGGCGTAAAAATCGGGCGATAACAATTTCCAGGGAAAATTGTAGTGCGGAAACGGCGGCCGCTAAAAATTCCGGATGGAACCGTCGGGCATGATCGTATTGCTGAAGGTCGCGCCCGTGAAGATTGCGCCGTTGGTGGTGGCGCCAAAGAGATTGGCGTCGGTGAAATCAGCGGAGGAAAAATTGCCCAGGGTCAGATTGGCGTTGGTCAGGATTGCCTGGAAGAAATCGCCGCTGTTGCAATTGATCCGGGTCATGTTCGCGGCGCCGAAATTGGCGGTTTCACAAATGAAAGACGAGCACAGTGCGTTGGTGAGGTTCGCGCCGATCAAATCGGCACCGACGATGACGGTACTGCTCAAGTCCTTGCCGTGGAGGTCCGCACCCGCACCCGCGTTCTGATTGAGAATCTGCCACACGAGGCGCGATTTGGAATCGATGATGGTGGTGCCGTCCATCTGCGCGCCGCGCAAATCCACGAAAATCGTATTAGCACCGGTGAAGTTCGCGCCGCGCAGGTCGGTTTGTTCGAGAATGGCAGCTGCTAGATCGGAGCCGTTCAATTTAGCGCCGTTGAAACTGGTGCCGATGAAAACCCCGAAGCTCAGGTCGAGATTGGTCAGCACTGCGTTGGTGGCGCCCTGGTTGACGATTTGCCAGATCTGCAGCGGTTTGGGATCGATGATCGTGTTTGCGTCTAGCTTCACGTTTTTGAAAAACGCAAAATCAAAATCGGCGCCGTCAAGCGTCGCGGAACTGAAATCTGCGCCGGTCAAATCGACATCGAAGAAACTGCCGGATTCGAAATCAGCAAAACTGCAATCGGCGCCGATGAGAGTGCCGTCGTCAAAGATTGCCTGCGATCCAAACGCAGCGAAAAAATCCGCGCCGGTCAAATCAGAGCTGTTGAAGCTGGCTTGCCGCACATCGGCGCCGGCGAACACCGCACCATCCAATGATGCCTGTTGCAGACTGGCTCCGAAGAGTTCCGCCCCAAAGAAATCGGCTCCGGTGAGTCCGCCGGAATCGAGAACGACACCGCTCATTTGCGCGTATTCCTCGTCAATAATGGATTGCACGCGGTAAAACGCCAGGCTGGCGTTGGTGTCAGTAAACGTAAGCGCGTGGCCGAGCGGCGCCGCGAGGTTGCTGCTGATGGGGGTCCAGGAGTGCAGGTCGGTGCTGCGCTGGACGAGATATTGAGGAAAAATGAACAGATCGCCAATCGGCGTGGCCGATTGCGACGGCCAGGAAAGGACAACGCCGTTGTTCGTGGGCGTGATGGCCAGGTTGAATGTGCGCTGCGAAAAGGCCGCCGGCACGCTGCAGCAGAAAACAATCAGGCAGAGCGCACGCAAGTATGTTGGGCGAATCCTTTTCATGGCAGCGGGACTACGCGGTAGAATCGGCTGCTGTTTGTTGCGCCGGCCGGGTCGAGTGCCGACATGGGAGTGTTTGTTGCGGCGAGCTGGCCTCCGGCTAAAGCAGTCCAGTTCGAATCAGTCAGATTGTTTTCGTATTGCAACTGATAGGTGAAGCCCGCAAAGGCGTTCCAGGCAAGCGCGGAACCGTTCGTTGTGACAGCGAGCTGGAGTGTGCTCGAATTCATTTCGTCGCGATCGAATTTGCCGTCGGCGTCGCGATCGATGCCGATGCGCATTCCGGTGCCGCGCGGGACAACGGTGTAAGTTTGTTCGCTGCCGACCGTGGCGAGAGCGCGCAATGCCGCCGGAGTCTCGGTCTCAGACTGGCGATCCGACTGAAAAGTCGCGTTGGTTCGATTGTAGAACCAGCCGCGCGGAACGCCGTTCTCGAAACCTTTGACTATGAGATCGACGCGGCTGGTGCCGGATTGCGCGAGCGTTACCATGCTGTCGATGAGCGGGACGTCCACTGAGTTGCTGATGGTGATTTGGCGGCCAACAGATGCGGGCGTGTCCTGGCTGGCCAGGCCGGGCGAGCGATTCCCATCTGTCAGTGAGCCGGCAAGCAGGTCCGAGCCAGTGAACGAAATCAGGAACGCATCGAGGTCCGCAGTCGTTTTATCATCGGTAATTCCAAAGGCGTCCTGAAAGAAACGCGTCATCGTGTCCACACTGCCGTCATGGGAAAATCCAAAGCCGGAACGGCTGTTGGTGTGCATGAGGTCCATTCCGGTTTTGTCGAAAAGATTACGGAGCGAGGGTATCTTGAACGGCAGATTCGATGCGCGCTCGAGTTCGACCAGCGCAACGTGATGGTTGGAATTCACGCCCAGCGGCACCTGAACCCATTGAATACCGGTGAAACGCAAGTCGGTTCCCAGTCCTGCCGGCAAGGTATGGCAGACGATGCAACTGGTGTTGAGATTTGTAGTCTGGCGGAAGATGGTCTGTCCGTTTTGCGCGTTGCCGTTGGGCAGTTGGGCGCCGGCAGCA
>Ga0070731_10004827_pt1 | contig 11376 bp, 7 predicted proteins | sample Coa_R1_2_FD_66448 | JGI IMG/M metagenome (GOLD analysis project Ga0070731, IMG submission 66448) | Surface soil microbial communities from Centralia Pennsylvania, which are recovering from an underground coalmine fire - Coalmine... | ecosystem: Environmental > Terrestrial > Soil > Unclassified ... | reverse complement strand
CAATGAAAAAATCGGGCAGCTGTTTAAGGCTTTCTCGCAGGTGGACTCCTCCACCACCCGCAAGTATGGCGGGACGGGACTCGGCCTGGTCATTTGCGAGAAGCTGGTGGCTAAGATGGGTGGCAGCATCGTCGTGCAAAGCGAGCCGGATATAGGCTCTGAATTCTCATTTACCCTAAAGACCAGTCCCGGTAAAGAAGAGAGCAGGACGGGTCAGCACCAGATGAGCGATCAGGCAGGTAAAAAGATCTTGGTGGTAGACGATAACCTGACCAACCTCGCCATTTTAAAAAGCCAGCTGGAGCAGTGGAAATTGGTACCGGTTCTCGCCTCTTCGGGACGACAGGCGCTGGAACTGCTTGTTTCCAATCCGGATTGCAGCCTTATTCTGACTGACATGCAGATGCCCTGTATGGACGGGCTGAGGCTCGCAGAGAATACCCGCCTGACATTCCCGGGCATTCCGCTGATTCTATTAAGTTCACTCGGAGATGAATATTATAAAAGTAATCCTGGTCTGTTTCATTCGGCATTAAATAAACCCATCAGGCAGCATATCCTGGCTAAGCATATACTTTCAGCTTTACAACAAAGCCATGCTGCTGGGGAGCCGCAAAAACCTCCGGAGAAAATGCCGGCGGAATTTGCTCAACAATTTCCTGTACAGATACTGGTTGCCGAAGACAATCCCTTTAACCAGCAGGTGATCATGCATATCCTGAACAGGATGGGATTTAAACCCGATTTTGCAGAAAATGGAATTGAGGCTGTTCAGGCGACCAGGGAAAAGGATTTTGATATCATTTTGATGGATATGCAGATGCCTGACATGGATGGTTTGGAAGCTACACGCCTCATCAGGAAAAAAGCCGGATCCCAGCCCGTGATCATCGCTTTAACTGCGAATGCCATGAAAGGTGACGAGGAAGAATGCCTGGATGCAGGAATGAATGATTATATCAGCAAACCGGTGAAGATTGAAGAGCTGTTGAGCAAGCTGGAAAAATGGGCGATATACCGCATGACCGGATAAGATTTAAAGTCAGATCACCTCAAATTATCCCGCAAAAAATCATAAGGGTTTATGCTTAGAAAGCCAAAATAATTCTCCTTATGTGAATAATCCCGGAATGTTTTTAAAAGATGGAACGATAAATGTTAGTACCTTGAATAGGTGCACGAATGATCTATGAAATGCTGGTTAAATCTATTGATAAACATTATCTGAACTTCTCCGTGCACCATTAAAAAATAAGACTATGGTGCAGTTGAACGCACCGGACGGTTTTTTTGCCAGCGAAGAAATTTTCAAACACCTGATCAACAGCGTGGAGGACTATGCCATTTTCGTGGTTGATACGAATGGCTTTATAATCACCTGGAATAAAGGAGCAGAAAAGATCAAAGGCTACCAGGGACCCGAGGTCATTGGCAAACATATTTCCATTTTTTACACCGCCGACGACATTAAAAAAGGAGAGCCCATGCAAAATCTCAATTTTGCAGCGGTGCATGGCCATTTTCAAAAAGAAGGCTGGCGGGTCCGCAAGGACGGCTCGCGGTTTTGGGCAAATATAGTATTCACCGCCCTCCATGACCAACAGGGTAAACTGAGGGGATTTGCCAAAGTCACCCGCGACATGACCGAAATAAAAAAGGCGCAGGAAGAACTTGAGTTGCTGAACACTCAGATAGACCTCTCGCATGATGCCATCTATACCCTCGATCATCAATTCAGGATAAAGAACTGGAACCGCGGTGCCGAGGATCTTTATGGCTATACAAAACAGGAGGCATTGAGTAAGGACCCGAATGAAATATTGCATACAGCCATCACAGAAGAAGAATTGGGCACTGCCATAACCGAAGTGACAAACCGGGATTACTGGACCGGTGAACTACTGAGGAAAACAAAAAAAGGGAAAGCGATCTGCGTACAGGCTTCTACGACAACCATAAGAACCACCAATGGCGGGATCACCGGGTACGTTGTAGTAAATTTTGATATTACGGAAGAAAAAAAGCTTCGGGAAGAGGTAACCTATCTGGCCACCATAATAGAACATTCCTCCGAAGCCATTCTCTCCAGAGGAATGGACAAACGCATTATCAGCTGGAACCGGGGTGCAGAGAAACTATTTGGCTACTCCCCGCAGGAGGCAATTGGGAAAACCGTTGCAGAACTTGGATTCACAAAACTGGCAAGCAAAGAAATTGAAGAGATCGAGCAAGAAGTTGCTGCAACGGGTATTTGGAAAACGGAGATGAATTATTTTCATAAAGACGGTTCATCTTTTTTTGGGTCGGTGACTGCAAATGAAGTAAAAAATCTGAACGGAGAGACGACGGCTATCGTCTTTATCATACGGGATATCAGCAAACGCAAAGCACTCGAAGATGAATTGAAAAAATTAAATCAAGAACTGGAGCAAAAGGTGCGGGAAAGGACCGAAGAAATATCCAAGAATGAAAGACGCTTCCGTGCGCTGATTGAAAATAATAACGACATCGTTTCATTGATGGATGAATCCTTCAGAGTCATTTACCGCAGCCCGTCCGCAACACGCATCACCGGCTGGACTAATGAAGAAATAAAAGGAACTGAGATTGCACAAAAAATTATCCATCCGGACGATGCCAGGAAAATGTCCGTTGCTTTTGTTGAGACCATCACCAATCCGGGCAAACATGTGCCTGTGTTCTTCCGCAGTTTGCATAAGCATGGTCATTATATCTGGATAGAAGGGATAATCATCAATCTGCTTCATGATGAAAACATCAAGTCCATCGTATTCAATTACCGTGATGTCACCGGCAGGGTCAATGCTGAAGAAAAGATCAAGCTGACAGTCAAAGAATTATCAGATTATAAATTTGCGCTGGACGAATCCAGTATCGTCGCGATCACCGATCAGAAGGGAATCATCAATTATGTAAATGATAATTTCTGCAACATTTCTAAATATTCCCGTGCTGAATTGATCGGACAGGATCACCGGATCATCAACTCAGGTCACCACCCCAAGGAGTTCATCCGCAATTTATGGGTCACGATTGCCCGTGGAAAGATATGGAGGGGGGAATTAAAAAATAGAGCGAAGGACGGGACGGTCTACTGGGTGGATACAACCATCATACCCTTCCTGGATGAAGGGGGCAAACCATACCAGTATGTAGCTATCCGTGCTGACATCACTGAAAAAAAGCGCGTGGAAGAAGAGCTTGTTTTAAGAGAGTTGCATTTCAGGTCGCTCATCGAAAACAGCGTCGAAGGTATTTCCCTGCTGGATGAATTTTCAAATGTTACGTACAGGAGTCCGTCCGGCATCAAAATGGTCGGAGATAATCTGACTGAAGATACCATCAGTCATGCTCATCCGGATGACCTGGAAGCGTTTAAAAATAAATTTGCAGAGTCCTTAAAAAACCAGGGAGTTCCGGTTCCTTACCGGGTCAGGTATTGCCGGGCCAAGGGAGATTATTTTTGGGCAGAAGGAACGTTTACGAATTTAATGCACCTGCAGGGGGTGCACGCCATCGTAGCGAACTATCGTGATGTAACAGAAAGGATAAAAGCCAGTGAAGAAATATTGCAGACCACCCAACAGCTCCGTGAGCTCTCCGCTCACTTGCAGTCTGTGCGGGAGGAAGAACGGGGCAGCGTTGCCCGCGAGATCCACGATGAACTCGGCCAACAGCTGACGGGTCTGAAGATGGATATGTCCTCGCTGACCAACAGGCTGTCATCAACTGATGCTGTTGTCCTTGAAAAAATTCAAAGCATCCAGCAACTACTAAACAGTTCGATCAAGACAGTCAGAAGAATTGCTACGGAGCTTCGTCCAAGCATACTGGATGACCTGGGGCTGGTCGCTGCCATCGAATGGCAGTGTGATGAATTCAGTAAGAGAGCAGGAATTACCACACGATTTTTCAGCGACCTGGAGGGTATGGTTTTCCATGCAGGTGTTTCCATCTGTCTTTTCCGCATTTGCCAGGAATCCCTTACCAATGTAGCACGTTATGCATCAGCATCGAATGTCCGGATATCGCTGCTGCTGGAAGGAGAGAGCATCGTACTGAAAATAAGTGATGACGGAATCGGGTTCGATACCGCCTCCACAGGCATTAAAAAAACCTGGGGTCTGGTGGGCATGAAAGAACGGGCATCGATGATGGGGGGCAGCCTGGTCATTGACAGTAAACTGCAACAGGGAACAGAAATAGAAGTTACCATACCACTTTCTTCTAACACATAAATATACGTTACGATGAAACATATTTTAATAGCTGACGACCATTCAGTAGTTCGAAGGGGGCTAAAACAGATCCTGCTGGAAGCTTTTCCTTTTGCAGAAATTGTGGAAGTCGCTGATGCCGAAGAGATGTTTAAAAAAATATTGAAGCATAAATGGGATGTGGTGATCTCTGACATTTCCATGCCCGGAAGAAGCGGACTGGAAGTGCTCCAGCAAATAAAGCAGGATCAGCCCAAACTCCCGGTTCTCATCCTCAGCGTACATTCGGAAGATCAATATGCGCTCAGGGTGCTTAAAGCGGGTGCCTCGGGGTATCTCAATAAAGATTCAGCCCCGGAAGAACTGGTCAAAGCCGTAAACCAACTCATGCTTGGAAAAAAATACATCAGCGCGTCTGTTGCTGAAAAGCTCGCATCCAGTTTGGACCAGGACAATACCAAGCCCCTGCATGAGTTGCTTTCGGACAGGGAATTTGAGGTCCTGAAACTCCTTGCAGCAGGCAAATCCGTTTCTGAAATTGCCGAACAATTCTCCCTCAATGTCAGCACCATCAGCACCTATCGGGCACGGGTAATGGAAAAAATGAATCTAAAAACCAACGCTGACCTGACCCTTTATGCCATTGAGTACAAGCTACTTTGAAAAAATGGTTTGTAGTCATCGGACTACAGGGAATTGGAGTCTTGGTCTATTGGAGGATTTTTTTTTGCATATTAGTTTTGAGCAAAAAAAAGTCAGCATGGACAAGCCGGAGCAAGCAAAAAAAATAATTCTGATTGTCGATGACTCCGTCATTATCATTGACCGGCTGATCGCTTTTCTTGAATCTTTAGCAAGCGAGCATCTTGTGCTGACTTGCAATACTTACCAGCAGGCCTTACAGGCAATAAATGAAAAAGATCCTGATGTTGCTGTCTTAGATATCAATTTACCCGATGGCAATGGCATCGGTCTTCTCCGCTATATCAAAAAACATAAACCGGCTGTTGCCGTGATCATGTTTACCAACCAGTCAACCGATTTCTACCGACAGCTTTGTCTTCGGGAAGGAGCTGCCTTTTTCATTGACAAGTCCTCCGGTTTCGATGGCTTGTCCGAAAGCATCGGATCCCTTTTGCGACAAAGTAGTAAATAAACTACATGGTCTTCGTAAAAATACTTACAGCAATCAGGCATCATCATCTATATTTCACCCAGGCACAAATAGTTTTCTTTGTGAAAAATTGACCCATACCATGAATAGGAAAAAAACATTGCTGATCGTAGATGATTCGATCGTTGTCGTTGACCGGTTGATACCCATGCTGGAAAGCCTGGACAATGTCGCCTTTGTCATCCATGCAGGCTCTTATGTAGAAGCCATAGAGATGCTTGCCGAAATAAGACCTGATTTTATATTGCTGGATATCCAATTGCCGGATAAGAGCGGAATCGAATTGCTCAGGGAGATCCGTGAAAAAGACCAGGAGGTGTTGGTGATCATGATTTCCAATCACGCAACGCCCGAATACGGAAAGATATGCAAGAAGCTGGGCGCCCAGCATTTTTTTGATAAATCCAAAGACTTTGAATCGATCTCAGAAGTAATTGAAGAAGCTTATTAAATAGTCAGTATCGTTCAATCTTTTAATCCCTCATCCCTTGAAAACTTTATCTATCCCGGTAAGTCATTGGGTAAACACCCTGGAACGCCAAAAACCATTTTATTTATCGATCATCGACGCTGCCGGAAATCTTAGTTTTGTCAATGCTCCTTTTCTGCGCAAGGTCAATCATCATGGAGAAGTCATGCGCCGCAAAAATTTTTTGGAGCTGGTGCATCCTGAAGACCGTGACCAATTGCAGCTTCGTTTGAAGGACTGTGATAAAACCAATGCCGCATTTTCTGCGGAGATCCGCATCCTTAACGGCAAGACGCATTGGACAAAATGGGAAATCAAAAACCTGGGCGCCCATGGAAAAAACAAAAATAAATTTCTTTGCCTGGGTTATGATATTGCAGGAGAAGAACAACTGAAAAAATATTCTCACATTGCTGAACACAATTACCAGGCGATCGTAGACGGACTGAACACCGGGATCATTTTTCGTGATGCGGCGGGGTCTGTCATTGCCGCCAATCCCCGGGCAGCGGCTATTTTTGAAACCACCATTGAAAATCTCTATTCTCAAAAAGACATCTATGCGCTCCTGGCAATACAGGACGAACAAGGCAATAAATTACAGGATCAGGATACACCGTTTATGCGGGCTTTACTGACCGGAGAAACACAAAACAATGTCATCATCCGGTTTCAAAAACAAAAAGACATCAAATGGTTAATGTGTAATGCCCAACCCCTGTTTGAAAACAATGAAAGCAAACCTTCTTCGGTGGTCACTTCCATCCTGGACATTACGCGTGAAAAGAACCTGGAAATAAAAATCAGGGAAAGAGAATTTCTTTTTAGTGCCTTCATGAACAACAGTCCGTATTTTACCTGGATCGTTGATGAAAAGGAAAATCTCGTTTTTGCCAATACCGCTTTGCTTGAATATTTCCATGGTGACGAATCTGCCTTTGGTAAAAAAATGTTCCAGCTCATTCCCCACCAGATCGCAACGATTTTTCATCACCGGCATGCATCGGTGCTCAGGAAAAAAATACCAGACCACAGCGTGATCAAATCTTTAATGGCTGACGGAAAAGAAAGGGTTTTTCAGATCAGTATTTTTCCGGTCAGCGACGGAGCAGGAACGATGCTCATCGGCGGTAAGGCCCTTGATATTACAGACTCCTATAGTTCGAGAGAAAAAATAAAAAAAGTAAACGAGAGACTGCTTTACCTAAACAAGGCAGCTTCCGAAGCGATCTGGGACTGGAATTTGCAAACCGGAAAAATTTTTACCAATGAAGCGCTCCGCAAATTAATAGGATTCAGGATACATAAATCCCATGACCTGGAATGGTGGTTCGAACGGATCCATCCGGATGACCGGGCTAAGATGAAGAAAAAAATTGCAGAGTTGGTGGAAAAAAAACAACAGTCCTGGGAAGATGAATTTCGCTTTCAATGTGCTGATGGCAACTTCAAAATCTTTCACAGCCGCGGATTTATCGTATATGAAAAAGAGCAGCCGATCAGAATGATCGGTTCTTCCCTGGATGTTTCGGAAACCAAATACCTCGAATCCCAGCTCTTTGAAGAGAAACTGAAAAAGCAAAAACAAATAGCGGAATCAATCATCATTGCCCAGCAGGATGAACGCACCCGTATTGGTCACGAACTCCACGACAACGTAAACCAGATCCTTGCCACCGCGCAATTGTACCTGAGTATGCTAAAGGCAGATGACGAAGATTCATTCGTCACCAAAACAAAAACATCGGAAGCCATCATTCTGGCCATCGAAGAGATCCGGAAACTTTCCAAAGAACTGGTGATGCCAAACCTGCACCAGCTGGGATTGATCGCTGCCATCAATACGCTGATCAGCGATCTGAATTATGCAGGTTTGTTTAGCATTGGTTTTGATCACCCCGACACCTGCGATGCAGAATCACTGAGCCTGCATAAAAAGATCACCCTGTTCAGGATTGTGCAGGAACAAACAAAAAACATCGTCAAATACAGCCGCGCAAAAAATGTCCGTTTAACCCTGGATTGCACCGAAATATATATTCGCCTGTCTATTGCAGATGACGGCATCGGGTTTGATCCCAACACTACCAGAAGAGGAATCGGGCTTTCCAATATTTACGAGCGCGCCAAATTATACAACGGTGAAGTAAATGTGGTCACCGCACCGGGCAAGGGCTGCAAAATGGAAATAAAAATTCCCCGGGATTTGTAGTTAAATCTTGACATAAGCGGCAAAGAATACCCTACTGGCAATCGGCAGATTCGGCTATTTTTCGTCTTTCGGAGATGTTTTATTTTGCATTGACAAATATCATTTCAGAAGTTTTAAACTGAAGCATCCAAAATCAATTAAAACCCCTTTATGCAAAGCCAGCAGGAACTGATAAAACCAGAAACGATAAATGAAAAAACATCACTGCATACGATTGTAAAAAAAATTCTTCAATCATTAACTTCCTCAGCGGCTGAACACTCCTCTTTGGTGATGAACGATATCCCTTGCACCTTTATGGTGGACACAGATCAGCAAAAGCTTAGTTCGCTGCTAAGCATCATTCTCAGCAAAATCATCTTACAGGGAAAAGAAAGTTGCTATCGGTTAAGCGCAAGACAATACAGCAATACCGTATTGTTAAGTATAAAAAATACCGGATCTCAGGCAGAATACGAGAACAAATATTATTCAGAGGATACCCACGAACTTTGCCAGACTCTGGGTGGCTGCATTTCAATAAACGAATTCCATAATCATTCAACCTCCGTGACGTTCAGTTTTCGCAGCGGGATGAATGTTGCCTGAACGCTTCTTTTAGTTTATCAATATCCCGCAGAATAAAAATAATAATGCTCCTTCTTTTGCGTGAATATCTACGCTTCGGCATTTTATGTGAACATTTATTTTCCGTACCGGCATCGGCAATGCAAGCAGTAAAAACAATATTGAAGTAGCCATTCACTTACAACAATCCAGCGTTTACACTACACGAATCCGGTCCTTCCCATGACAGGTTTTTAAATGGATGTACTATTTCGGCAGGCTTTTTATTGTGCTTTCTTTGACCCGTGTATTATCTCATTTAAGGTTCTCACGGACCTACACTTGAAAATCCATTCCTATCATGAAAAATTCATTTTTCCTTTGTCTGTCCATTCTTGCTTTATCTAACGTATATGCACAAGTGGGAATCGGCACCGTGTCGCCGCTGTCCACACTGGATGTGCGGGGATCCTTTTCGGGGGGAACCAGGGTATTTACCGGAACTACTTCTGCCTCTTCCACAGACTGTATTTTGGTATTTACGGGCAGTTCTGCTTCAGCAGTGACCCTGCCCGATGCAACAGCATGCACGGGAAGGATATACCTGATAAAAAATGCAAGCACTTCAGGTACCACCCCGCTTCTTACGGTGAACACCACCTCTTCCCAAACCATTGACGGGCTGAGTACGTATCTGCTGGACCAGACTTATGAAAGTGTCATGTTAATCAGCAACGGAACCAACTGGAATGTCTCGGCGCAGAATGCCGCAGCCGTTTTAGGAGCTGTCTGGGATCTCGGTGGTAACAATCTATCCTCTGTGCAAAATCTTGGAACCACTTCCAATTATGATCTTCCTTTTATTACAAACAATACCGAGCGGATGCGGATCAGCAATGCAGGAAATCTCGGCATCGGCGCGACTTCCTTCAGTGTGACCAATCCTGAAAAATTATTGGTTCAGGCCGGGACTACTGCCTCAGTCAACCTCATGCAGGGGCATGGCAAAATAAATAACTACCTGCAAGTGAATGTGCAGAACGATTCAGCGGGTACGCTGGCAAGTTCTGACCTGGTGGCAACAGCCGACAACGGCAATGAAACGGTCAACTATGTGGACCTGGGCATTAACAGCAGTGCGAATACACAGAATGTCATGGGCGCCGCCAATGACGCCTATCTCTATTCGACAGGAAATAATTTTCTCATTGGAAACGGCACGGCAGCAAAAGCACTCGTTTTCATGACCGGGGGCACTACCCAATCCACCAATGAAAGAATGCGCATTGACGGATCCGGGAATGTGGGTATCGGTACAACTTCACCAAGCGCTAAATTGCATATTTATGCGGCTGCGGGAAATAACCCCCTGCTGTTGCAGGGTTTGCCAACAGGAAGTACATCAGACAATTTGCTAACGATCAGTACAACGACCGGTGTGGTAAATTCTCTGCCTTTTTCATCCTTTTCAACCGGATGGCTGCTGGGAGGCAATAGTGTTGCTTCAATCCAAAAGTTTGGAACAACCTCCAATTATGATCTGCCCTTTATCACCAACAATATCGAGCGGATGAGGGTCGGCAGTGCAGGGAATGTCGGCATCGGCAGTTCTACTTTCAATGCTACCAATCCTGAAAAGTTGTTGGTTCAGGCAGGCACCACTACCTCATTTAACCTTGTGCAGGGACACGGCAAAATAAATAACTACCTGCAATTGAATGTTCAGAACGATTCTGCAGGTACTCTTTCCAGCTCTGATGTAGTAGCGACTGCCGATAATGGCAATGAAACAGTCAACTTTGTGGACCTGGGGATAAACAGCAGCGCCAATACACAGAATGTCATGGGGGCTGCCGATGACGCATATCTGTATGCGACAGGGAATAATTTCCTGATTGGAAACGGCACCGCATCAAAAGCGCTGGTGTTCATGACCGGGGGAACAACCCAGTCTGCCAATGAAAGGATGCGTGTTGACGGGTCGGGGAATGTGGGCATCGGAACTACTGCCCCGACGACTGTGCTGGATGTCAACGGCACGGTAAAAATGCGATCCACCGTACAGGTGGGAACAGCAGGTACGCCGTTGAATGCGATTATACGTTTCACCAATCAATCGATAACCGATAACACTACTTTTGACTTCACGACGCCCCGGACAGAAACATTTACATTAACAGGAGTCACCCAATATGCATCGGTGATCGTAACGCCCAGAACGGCGCTGCCTACCGGAATGGTGCTGGCTTATGCCTATGCCTCTGCTACCAATACCGTCAAACTCGCACTGCAAACGAGCTCCAGCAGTACTTCGCTGGGCACCGTGGTCTTTGACATCACCGTTATTCAATAAATAGGGAAAACCAGGTCGGGGAAACAAAATGCGTGTCAGGCAAAATAAAAGGTGATGCAGACACAACCTGATTTCCTGCGGGGATAGATGAGCCAAACCAACATACATATATAACCGATTTCGTCAGGTGCCTTTTTTTTAACAAACAAACGACTAACGTTTATCTATAAGCGATAATGGGTTAAGGCTTTTTTGCTTCGCTATTTCCGGAGCCGGTATTCTGGATCAAAACCGCAACCCTCCTTTGTTCATGTAGTTGGTCAGCCACAGCATTTGCAGGCTTCCCATGACAGGAATTTAACAGGATGTACTATTTCGGCAGGCTTTTTATTGTGCTTTCTTTGACCCGTGTATTATCTCATTTAAGGTTCTCACGGACCTACA
>Ga0070731_10004826_pt1 | contig 11376 bp, 11 predicted proteins | sample Coa_R1_2_FD_66448 | JGI IMG/M metagenome (GOLD analysis project Ga0070731, IMG submission 66448) | Surface soil microbial communities from Centralia Pennsylvania, which are recovering from an underground coalmine fire - Coalmine... | ecosystem: Environmental > Terrestrial > Soil > Unclassified ... | reverse complement strand
AGCGGCGGGCACAACGGCCTCAAGTCGATCGAGGCCGCGCTGGGAACGGACGTCTATCCGAGGATGCGCCTCGGGGTGGGCGGCGGGAAGCCCGACCCGAACTGGGTGCTCGGGAAGTTCGCGAAAGAGGAGAAGCCCGTGGTGGAGAAGATGGTGGCGGACGCGTGTGACGCGATCCGCGGCTGGATGGACGATGGAATCGACAAGTGCATGACGAGATATAACCGGAGGAAGGATCAGTGAAAACGTACGAAGCGATGCTCCTGGTCGACCCGACGATCGCGGCCAAGGAATGGACCCGGGTCGGCGAGGAAGTCGACCGGGTGGTGAAGCGCCACGGGGCGTCGGTGATCTCCGTGGTGAAATTCGGGGAGCGCAAGCTCGCGTACCCGGTGAAGAAGAGCAACCGCGGCGCGTACGTGGTGGCCTACTTCAGCTCGCCGGAGAAGGTGCTGGGCAAGATCAAGGCCGACTTCCAGCTCTCGGAAGTCGTGATGCGGAGCCTGATCCTGGCGCACGACGGCGAGCTCCGGAAAGAGTCGCCGAGGGACTTCGAGACGGCCGGGCCGCTGCCGCCGAAGACCGATCGGCCGGGCTTCGTCCCGCCGGGCGCCGGATTCGGTGGCGGATTCGGAGGAGCCGGGGGCGGCGGGCGTCCCTGGGAAGACCGCGGGCCCCGCAGCTGATCGAGGTGAACCATGGCGTCCTTCAATAAAGTCATCCTGCTGGGAAACCTGACGCGCGACCCCGAGCTGCGCTATACGCCGCAGGGGGCGGCGGTCTGCGAGTTCGCGCTGGCGCTGAACTACGTGTACACGAACAAACAGACGGGCCAGAAGGTCGAGGAGGTCTCCTTCATCGACCTCGTCGCCTGGGGCAAGACCGGCGAGACCATCGCGGAGTACATGAAGAAGGGCCGCCAGATCCTGGTCGAAGGCCGGCTCAAGCAGGACCGCTGGGAGGCCCAGGACGGCAAGAAGATGAGCAAGGTTCGGGTGACGGTGGAAAGCTTCCAGTTCGTCGGCAGCCGTCCCGGCGGCGAGGGCGGCGTCGGGCCCAAGGCGGCCGGTGCCGCCCCGGCCGGCGGCGCTCCCGAGGACGGACCGCCTCCCGGCGCCGAAGAGGACATTCCGTTCTAAGGGTAGAAAGCTTAGCCAGTACAGAAAGAGGAGATCGAGATGCCCAGGATCGAACGGGACCGCGGCCGCGGCGACGATCGCGACGATCGCCGCAAGAAGTACACCAAGTTCCGAAAGGACAATCGGTGCCGCTTCTGCCGCGACAAGACCAAGGTCGTCGACTACAAGGAGCTGCAGGTGCTCTTCAAGCTCTGCACCGGCCAGGGGAAGCTGTATTCGCGGAAGCGCTCGGGCAATTGCGCGTTCCATCAGCGCAGCGCCCAGCTCGCCGTGAAGCGGGCCCGCTATATGGCCATGCTCCCGTACGTGGGCATGGGGAACCTGTAAGCCGCCGGTCCCCGGACCGGACGGCTCAACGCTCTAGATCGGAGACTGCGATGAAAGTACTGCTCTGGCAGGACGTGGACAAGCTCGGCCGCCGCGGCGAGACCGTGGACGTGCGCGAGGGCTTCGCGCGCAACTTCCTGTTCCCCCGCAAGCTCGCCAGCATCCCCACGCCCTCGATGCACAAGGAATTCACGCTGGCGAAGCGCCGCGTGGTGAAACAGGAGGCCGCCCTCATCGGCGACGCCAATCTGGTCGCCGAGAAGCTGGCCGGCGTCACCTCGGTCTCCATCGAGGTCAACACCAACGAGGAGGGGCTGCTCTACGGCGCCGTCTCCCCGAGCATGGTCGCCGACGCGCTCAAGGACCAGGGCCTCAAGATCGAGGCGAGGGCCATCGAGATCGCCGAGCCCATCAAGAAGGTCGGTACCTACGAGGTGGTCGTCAACCTCCACCGCGAGGTCAAGCCCAAGCTGAAGGTCTGGGTGCTCTCCACCAAGGCGGTCAAGCCCGAAGGCGCCGCCAAGGGCGACGACAAGAAGGACGCGTCCAAGAGCTGAGGGCAGGCGCTGCCGCGGATCGCAAGATACAATTCGTGATCCGCGGTTCGGACTTGGGGTAGACTCTCGGGGGAGGGGTGACGATGTCGTCCGCTGCTCGCAATCCCGTGTCGCCGGCCGAGGTGCTGGGGGGGAACCTTCTCCCCCATAGCCGCGAAACCGAAATGGCGCTCCTGGGCGCCATGATCTTCGACAACAACGTCATCGGCGACGTCCTCGAGGTCGTCAACGCGAGGGACATGTTCGCGTTCCCCGCGCATCAGGTGGTCTTCGAGGCCATCCTCCGGCTCCACCTCGAGCGCAAACCCATCGACCTGGTCGTCCTCCGGGACGACCTGGCCCGGGAGCGGCGCCTCGAATCGGTCGGCGGTGCGGACTACCTGATGGCCCTGGTCGAGGGCGTCCCCAACGCCGCCAACGCCGTCGAGTACGCCCAGACCATCCACGAGAAGTTCGTCCTCCGCAACATCATCGAAACGTGCCAGAAGATCATCCATACGGCGACGCAGGTCACCGAAAACGTCGACCAGGTCCGCGACGAGGCCGAAAAGGCGCTCTTCCAGGCGCTCGGCAAGGGCGAGAAGGCCAGCGTGCGGACGATGACCGACATCCTTCACGAGACCTTCCAGCAGATCCAGGACATCCACGACCGGAAGAGCCGGCTGCTGGGGATTTCGACGGGCTTCTACGAGATCGACGATCTCCTTTCGGGGCTGCAGCCCGGCCAGCTCTACGTCGTCGCCGGCCGTCCGTCGATGGGCAAGACGAGCTTCGCGCTCAACATCCTGGAAAACGTCGCTCTGCGGGAGCAGAAGCCGGTCCTGCTCTTCTCGCTGGAAATGGCGTCCCAGCAGATCGCCCAGGGCATGCTCTGCTCCCACGCCCGCATCGATTCCAGCCTGCTCCGCTCGGGCCGCGTCACGGAAGAGGAATTCCAGAAGCTGGTCATGGCCGCGGGCGCCTTCCATGAGGCGAAGATCTTCATCGACGACTCGGCCGACCTCTCGGCCCTCGAGCTGCGGACCCGCGCCCGCCGGATGAAGGCCCGCGAGAACATCGAGCTGATCGTCGTCGACTACCTGCAGAAGATGCACGCGAAGCAGGGGAACAAGGCCCCTGAATCGCGCCAGCTGGAAATCTCGATGATTTCCTCGAACCTGAAATCGCTCGCGAAGGAGCTCAACGTCCCGGTGATCGCGCTGGCCCAGCTCAACCGCGCCGCCGAAGGCCGCGAGGACCGAAAGCCCATGCTCTCCGACCTGCGCGAGTCGGGCGCCATCGAGCAGGACGCCGACGCCGTCATGGCGCTCTACCGCGAAGAGTATTACAAGCCCGACACCGAGAAGAAGGGCGTCGCCGAGGTGCTGCTCCTCAAGAACCGCACCGGCCCCGTCGGCAACGTCGACATGGCCTTCATCAAGCAGTACACCCGCTTCGAGAATCTGGCCGCGTCCCGGCCCCAGTAGGAGTCGTTTCGTGCCCCGACCTTCCGGTTCGTGATGCCGTGAAACAGCTCGCCCTCGTCCTGTCGATCCTGGCGACGATCGGCGTGTGCATCGCCGACATCCTGCTGCTCAGCGTGCCGGCCTTCCGCAACGGCTGGTGGACGCTGACCTTCTTTGCCTTCCCGGCCGCGCTCCTGGCCCTGGCCTGGGGCGGAGAGGGCCTGAAGGGCCTCAAGATCGGCGCCTGGCTCTTCTTCCTGGCCGTGCTCGGCGGCTGGATCGCGATCCGCACCGTGCCGAAGATCGGCGGCACGCCGAGCGTCGCGGTCGGGGACCTCGCTCCGAACTTCATGCTGAAGGACCAGGACGGCAAGGACGTGAGACTGAGCGATCTGACGGACCAGGGCCGGGTGGTCCTGATCTTCTTCCGCGGACGGTATTGTCTGGCCTGCCGGGCGGCGCTGCGGGGGCTGCTGCCGAAGCTCGAGGATTTCAGGAACTCCAGGGTGGCGGTCGTCGCGGTGGGGCCGATGAGCTCGGAAGAGGCGAAAGCCTTCGACCTGCCGTTCCCGGTCCTGTCGGATCCCGATCTCGAGGCGACCAAGAAGTACGGCCTGGTCCATGAGAAGGGGCTGATGAACCGGGACGTGCCGCGGCCCACGACGCTGCTGATCGACAAGGAACGGAAGATCCGCTGGATGCGCGCGGAGACGAGCGTCCGCATCCGCCCGGATCCCGAGGAAATCTTCGAGCAGCTGAAGCACTAGCCCCTTCCCCCTCCCATGAACGAGCTCATCGACATCGGGATCAATCTCGCCCATAAGAGCTACCACTCCGATCGCGCCGCCGTGATCCGCCGCGCCCAGGAGGCCGGGGTGGGGCGCCTGGGCATCACCGGCACGAGCGTGGCCTCGACGCGCAACGCGATCGATCTGGCGCGGGCGCATCCGGGATTGATGTTCGCCACCGCCGGAATCCATCCCCACGAAGCGAGCACCGCGTCGGCCGCCGCGCTGGCGGAACTGGCCGGCCTGGCCCGCGCGCCGGAGGTGAAGTCGATGGGGGAATGCGGCCTCGATTTCGACCGCGATTTCTCGCCCCGGCCCGCCCAGGAGGCGGCCTTCGAGGCCCAGCTGGAGATGGCGGCCTCGAACGGGCTTCCCGTCTTCCTGCACGAGCGGGCCGCCCACGAGCGATTTCTCGCCATCGTCTCGCGCTTCCGGCCCCGGCTGAGCCGGGCGGTCGTCCACTGCTTCACCGGCACCGCGGCCGAACTGGAGGCGTATCTGGCGCTCGACCTCCACATCGGAATCACGGGCTGGATTTGCGACGAGCGCCGCGGGAAGGGGCTCCGGACGCTGGTCGGACGGATTCCCGCCGACCGTCTCATGATCGAGACCGACGGGCCCTACCTGACTCCGCCGGCGGCGAAGGCACCGGGGCGGCGCAACGAGCCGGCGTTCCTGACCTACGTCCTGGAGGAAGTGGCGCGCTCGGCCGGCCGGCCCGCGACCCAGGTCGCCGGCGAGACGACCCGGACCGCGACGCACTTCTTCGGCCTCTGATCAGGGGGGCCAGGGCTTGCCGCCCCTGACGTCGGACCGGGTCCGCGCCACCCGCCGCGTCCCGTAGCTCCGCCTCGATCGGGAGCCCGGGCTCCCGGGTCCACGTCTTGGCCGGATCGCCCGCCCGGAAGCTGACGAGTCCCAAGAGCGCTCCCTCGCCGTCCCGAGAGGAGTCCAAGGCCTCCGGGCCTCCCCGTCGAGCCGCGCCACCTGAGCCGCCCCCGGCCTCCTGGGCGTATCGTACAGGAGCGACTTGATGAGATCCTTCCCGATGCCCCTGACCCTGCTCCTGGCCGCGGGGATGCTCTCTCCGGCGCCCGCCCAGGAGAAAGGGAAGCCCCGGGAGGAGAACCCGAGGGAATTCGAAGAGAAGGTCGTCCCGCTGATCGCCAAGTTCTGCATCAAGTGCCACGGGCCCGAGAAGAAAAAAGGCGACTTGGACCTGACGGACTTCAAGGCGGCGGACCAGGTGCTCGCCCGGATCGAGATCTGGCAGAAAGCGGTCGAGCGGCTCAACGCCTTCGAGATGCCCCCGGAAAAGAGCCCCCAGCCGAGCTTCGAGGAGAAGGGGCTGATCAACCGGTGGTTCGGACGGCTCGCCAAGGGCAAGCTCGATTGCAATCAGCTCGCGACCGACCGGACGCAACGCTTCTACAAGGGCTACGCCATGAGCCGCCGGCTCAACCGGACGGAGTACATGAACTCGGTCCGCGACCTCTTCGGCATCGACCTCCAGGCCGGGCGGACCTTGCCGGCCGACGGATCAGCGGGCGAGGGGTTTGACAACAATGGCGACGCGCTGTTCACGTCGCCGATCCTGATCGAGAAGTACATGGATGCGGCGGACCTGGTGCTGAGCACGCTGCTGCCGGACGGGAAGACGGCGATCACGCCGGATCTCGAGGCCGCCCGACGGCGCCTGCTGCCCGCTCCCGCGGAGGAGGGGAGGGCCGCTGCGGCGAGGATCGTGCGCACGGTGGCCGGCCGGGCCTTCCGCCGTCCCGTCGGGGAGGCGGAAGCGGAACGCTACGTGTCCATGTTCGACCGGGCATCGGGGCGGGGCGACCCGTTCGAAGCCGCGCTGCGGCTGGCCCTGAAAGGGGTCCTGCTGTCGCCGCACTTTCTCTTCCTGGTCGAGCCCGAGCCCGCGGAGGGCGGCGTCTACCGGCTGGGTCCGTACGCGCTCGCGCAGCGCGTGTCGTATTTTCTCTGGTCGTCGCTGCCGGACGATGAACTGCTGAAGGCCGCCGGGGACGGGAGCCTGCTGACGCCCGCCGGGCTGACGGCGGAGGTCCGCCGCATGCTCCGCGACCCTCGCTCGAAGGCGCTGGGGGAGAGCTTCGCCTGCCAGTGGCTGGAGCTGGAGCCGCTGGGGAAGACCGTGCGGCCGGATGCGAAGAAGTTCCCCGAATTCGACGACGAACTGGCCGAGCTGATGAAAGCCGAGGTGATCCACGCCTTCCACGACATCGTCCGCGACGATCGGAGCCTGCTGGAGTTGATCGACCACGACTCGACCTGGCTGAACGATCGGCTGGCGTCGCTCTACGGGATCAAGGGCGTGAACGGCCCCGAGCTGAGGCGCGTGCCGCTAGAGGACCGAAACCGGGGCGGCGTCGTCGGCATGGCGGCCGTCCTGACGGTGAGCTCCTATCCCCTCCGGACGAGCCCGGTGATCCGGGGCAAATGGATCCTCGAATCGCTCTTGGGAAACAAGGTCCCTCCCCCGCCGCCCGACGCCGGGAGTCTTCCGGAGAACGCCTCGGAAGGGAGGAAGCTGTCGTTCCGGGAACGCCTGGAGAGGCACCGGACGAAGGCCGAATGCGCCTCCTGCCACCAGAAGATGGATCCGCTCGGGTTCGGCCTGGAGAACTTCGATCCCATCGGACGCTGGCGGACGCTCGACGACGGCGAGCCCGTGGACTCGGTGGGCCAGCTTCCGACGGGAGAGAAGTTCACGAGTCCCGAGCAGCTGAAAAAGGTCCTGATGGGCCGCAAGGACGAGGTCGTCACCCATCTGACCCGGAAGCTGCTGGGCTACGCGCTGGGCCGGGCGCTCAACGGCTTCGACAAGTGCGTGGTGGATGACGCGCTCAAGGCGCTGGCGGCGGCGGACTACCATTCTTCCGCGCTGATCGAAACGATCGTGCTCAGCTATCCGTTCCAACATCGATACGCGAAAAAGTAGGGATGACGCATGGCGCTTGAGCTGTCGAGACGGACGTTCCTGAGGGGCGCGGGGGTCGCGCTCGGCCTGCCGCTGCTGGAGGGGATGGCGCCCGCTCGGGCGTTCGGCCCGGCGCCGGCCGCCCCGCCCGTGCGCATGTCCTGCATCTACTTTCCGAACGGGATGTGGGAGAAGGACTGGATCCCGGCGAAGGCGGGCGCGGACTACGAGCTCCCCTTCGCCCTCCAGCCGCTCGCGCCGCACCGGGACGACGTCCTCGTCCTCACGGGCCTCGACAAGAAGCACAGCCACCAGGGGGACGGCCACTACGCCAAGACCGCGAACTTTCTCACCGGCCTCCCCGTCTTCAAGACGACGGGGAAGGACCTCAGCGTCGGCCAGGCGTCGGTCGACCAGTACTGCGCGGGTCGGATCGGCCACCTAACCCCGCTTCCGTCCCTCGAGCTCGGCATCGATCCGGTGATCTCGGGGATCGACAGCAACGTCGGCTTCACGAGGCTTTACGGCTCCCACATCTCCTGGCGCTCCGCGTCGACGCCGGTGGCGCGTGAGATCAACGCGCGCCTGGCGTGGCAGCGGCTCTTCGGCATGCACCGGGCGGTCGCGGCCGATCCGGCGGCCGCGCGCCGGCAGGAGGACGACCGGAAGCTGCTCGACCTCGTGCTCGAGGACGCCCAAGCCGTTCGCGGCCGCCTCGGCCGCGACGACCAGACCAAGTTTGACGAATACCTCGACTCGATCCGGGGCGTGGAGAAGCGGATCGAGTTCTTCTCGAAGCCGGATCCCCGGGACTGGAAGGCGCCGGAGCCCGGCGACGATGCGCCGCCCGCCGGCGCGCCCGGCGACCACAAGGCCCACGTCCGCCTCATGCTCGACCTGATCACGCTGGCCTTCCAGACCGACACGACGCGGATCAACACGTTCATGTTCGCCAACGACGTCTCGCAGAAGAATTTCGCCGGGCTGGTCGAGGGAGCGAAGGGCGCCCACCACGAGTTCAGCCACCACGAGAACAAGAAGGAGAAGTTCGAGCCCTATTCGAAGATCGTGCGCTGGCACGTCGAGCAGCTGGCCTATCTCCTCGACCGGATGAAGGCGGTGAAGGAGGGGGATCGCACGCTGCTGGACAACAGCATGGTGATGTTCGGGTCGAGCTTCTCCGACGGCAACCGCCATGATCCGGCGGGCCTCCCGATCCTGCTCGCCGGCCGCGGGGGCGGGACGATCGTGAGCGGCCGCCACCTCGCGTTCCCGAAGGGCACGCCGCTCTGCAACCTGTACGGGGCGATGCTGGAACGGATGGGCACGGCGGTCCAGAGGTTCGGGGACAGCACGGAGTCGATGACGCTGGACGGCTGAGGCGCCGCCGGAAATCTTTGCACCCCCCGTCGATCTTGGCTAATCTCGCCTTCATGCCGCGGTCTTTCGTCGCCGACAAGGCGAAGCATTTCACCGAGAGCGTCATCCGGGAGATGACCCGGCTGGCCGCGAAGTACGGCGCGATCAACCTGTCCCAGGGATACCCCGACTTCCCCGCGCCGGAGGCGATCAAGGAGGCCGCGCGCCGGGCGATCACGGCCGACATCAACCAGTACGCGATCACCTGGGGCGCCAAGGAGCTCCGCGACGCGCTCTGCCGGAAATACGCCAAGTACAACGGGATCCAGGCGGACCCCGAGAAGAACGTCACCGTCACCTGCGGTGCCACCGAGGCGATGATGTCGACGATGTGCGCCATCATCAATCCCGGCGACGAGGTCGTGATTTTCGAGCCCTTCTACGAGAACTACGGCCCCGACGTGCTCCTGTCGGGCGCGACCCCGCGCTTCGTCCCGCTCCGCGAGCCGGACTGGTCCTTCGACGAGAAGGAGCTCGCCAGGGCCTTCAATAAGAAGACGAAGGCGATCATCATCAACACGCCGAACAACCCGACCGGCAAGGTGTTCTCGAGGGCCGAGCTGGAGCTGATCGCGCGCCTTTGCCGGAAGTGGAACACCCTGGCGGTCACCGACGAGGTCTACGAGCACATTCTCTACGAGGGCCAGCACGTCTCGATCGCGACGCTCGACGGGATGGCCGAGCGGACGATCACGACGTCGTCGCTCTCCAAGACCTTCTGCATCACGGGCTGGAGGCTCGGGTATTCCATCGCGCCGGAGAAGATCGCGCCCGCCATCCGGAAGATGCACGACTTCATGACGGTCGGCGCGCCGCACCCGCTCCAGGTCGCCGCGGCGACGCTGATGGACCATTCCGACGGGCTCTTCGAGAATCTCTCGAAGGAGTATCTCGAGCGTCGGGAGCTCTTCTACCCGGTCCTCGTCGAGACGGGCATGAAGCCGATCGCCAAGCCCGCCGGGGCCTACTATGTCATGTGCGACATCTCGGGATTCGGGTTCAGGACGGACACCGAGTTTTCCCGCTGGCTGACCGAGTTCGGCGGCGTCGCGACCGTCCCGGGAAGCTCCTTCTACCGCGATCCCAAGCGCGGCTACGACAAGGTCCGCTTCGCGTTCTGCAAGAAGCTCGACACGCTGCGCGCCGCGGCGGAGAGGCTGCGTCGTCTGCCGCCGGTCCCCGCGAGGAAGAAGAAGTGAAGCGCGATTTCTCCCAGCTCTCCACCGAGCGGCGAAATCCCCGCACCCTGCGCATCGACGCGCTCTCCGTCCCGGAGATCCTCGACACGCTCAACCGGGAGGATGCGACGATCGCCGCCGCGGTGGCGACGGAGAAGGTGAAGATCGCGCGTGCCGTGACCCTGCTCGTCGACCGCGTGAAGAAGGGCGGTCGGATGATCTTCGTGGGGGCGGGGACCAGCGGGCGCCTGGGCATGCTCGAGGCGGCCGAGATTCCGCCCACCTTCGACACCCCTCCCACGCTCGTCCAAGCCGTGATGGCGGGAGGCCCCGAGTGCGTCTGGGCGTCCCGGGAGGGGGCGGAGGACGATGCCGCCGACGGCGCCGCCCAGATGCGGATCCGGGCGGTGCGATCGCTCGACGCCGTGATCGGGATCAGCGCGAGCGGCGTGACCCCGTTCGTGACGGGCGCCTTGGGGGAAGCGCGGAAGAGAGGCGGCGCCCGGATCCTCGTCAGCTGCAACCGCCGGGGCGTTCCGCGCGACGCCGCGGACGTGCACATCGCGGTGATCGTCGGCCCCGAGGTCATCACGGGCTCCACCCGGCTTCGGGCCGGCACGGCCACCAAGTTGGTGCTCAACATGCTGACCGTGGCGACGATGGTCCGCCTTGGAAAGGTCTACGAGAACCTCATGGTGGACCTGCAGACGCGTTCCGACAAGCTGGTCGCGCGGGCGAAGCGGATCGTGTCGACGTTGGGCGGCATCCCGGAGGCGGACGCGACCAAAGCCCTTCGAGCGGCCGGCGGCAGCGCGAAGGTCGCCATCGTCATGCTCCGGCGCCGCCTGTCGCGGGAACGCGCGGAGACGCTGCTCCGGGAGTACGACGGGATGCTCCGGGGCGCCCTCGAGTCATGATCGCCGTGGGCATGATGTCCGGGACCTCGGCCGACGGGGTCTCGGTGGCGGCGATCCGCGTCGGTCGGCCCCTGAAGGTCCTGGCCTACCGGACCTTCCCGTATCCGCGCGCGCTTCGAGAACGGGTGCTCGAGGCCGGCGAGCTCCGGACGCCGGAGCTGTCGGAGCTCCACGGCGACCTGGGCCGCTTTTTCGCGCGCTGCGCGACGACGTTCATCGGAAAGGGGCGGCCCGACGTGATCGGCTCGCACGGTCAGACGGTGTGGCACGAGCCGGGGAAGCACACGCTTCAGATCGGCGAGGCGGCCCACATCGCGGAGGCCACGCGCGTTCCGACCGTCTGCGACTTCCGGCCGGCGGACATCGCGGCCGGCGGGCAGGGGGCGCCCCTCGTCCCGTATTTCGACCGCTACCTGTTTGGCGTCCGCAACGCCGCGACGCTCAATCTCGGCGGGATCGCGAACGTGACGGTGCTTTCGAAGGTTCCGGCCGGCTTCGACACCGGTCCGGGCAACTGCCTCATCGACGAGGCGATACGGATCGCGTACGGGCGCCCGTTCGACGCCGGCGGCCGCGTGGCCGCGACGGGCAAGATCGACCGGGCGCTCTTGGCCCGGCTGGACGATCCGTGGCTGCGCCGCCCGCCTCCGAAGTCGACGGGG
>Ga0070731_10004825_pt1 | contig 11376 bp, 11 predicted proteins | sample Coa_R1_2_FD_66448 | JGI IMG/M metagenome (GOLD analysis project Ga0070731, IMG submission 66448) | Surface soil microbial communities from Centralia Pennsylvania, which are recovering from an underground coalmine fire - Coalmine... | ecosystem: Environmental > Terrestrial > Soil > Unclassified ... | reverse complement strand
GCAGATAGAATTCGAATCTGAAATGGGCCGCGGCACCACATTCCGCGTGGAACTCCCCCTGACGCGGATTGCCGACGAATCCGTGCCGAAGGTGCGGGACTTTAGCCAGCCATTCGCGGCAGGGAATCGATGAATGCCTAATCGATCAAGCGCCCGCGCTAGCTTCATTGCTTTCCTCGCTGGCCTTTCCCTGTTGACCGCTGGCTGTTCCCAGCAGCGGGTGCGGGCTGCCAGTCCCGCAACCGCACCGCTGCCGCCTAGCGCGGAGCGCCCTATGAATATCGCTCCCGATACCAACGCGACGCCACCCGAGACCCCGACCCCTCCGCCTCCCGCGGTCGCCAGCTCGTCGACGCCCCCAGTTGAGATTATCGCCTCTGCGCCTGCGGCACCGCAAAAGCCGGGAAGCGAATCAGCGGAAGCGGCATCGCAGCCATCCGCGCATCACGCGGCACCGCAAATCTCTCCCCAGATTTCTCCCGGAGATCAAGCGACCTACGAGCGTAAGACGAATGACGACGTCTCCGTCACGCAGAGGAATCTCGACCAGACCAGAGGCAAGCAACTGAGCGCTGCCCAGCTCGACTTGATCGAGAAGATTCGCAGTTTCGTCTCCCAATCCCGCGATGCCAGTAAGGGCGGCGACTGGGTTCGCGCACAGAATCTCGCCCAGAAAGCCCGGTTGCTTTCGGCTGAGTTGATTAGTTCGCTGTAATGGCGGCTGTACAAAATTCACCCTATTGGCTCCCCGCCTGGATTGTGGTAATTATTACTGGCATGTGAATAATGCTCCAACCTCGGAGGGAACAAATGCCCGTCACCACCCAAGACGTGCGCCAGTTCCTCATGGCAAGAGATCCGGAATTTCGTAGCCTCGCCGAAGAGCATTCTCGCTGTGAATCCCAGCTAGAGCAGATTGTTAAATCTACTTACCTTAGTGCCGAAGATCTGGTCGAAGAGGCCATGCTGAAGAAGTTAAAGCTCCGCCTCAAAGACCGGATGGAGTTCATTCTGTCCCGGCACCAAGAGTTCACTCACTAGGGGCCCGGTAGGCACGTCACTTCTGTCGTACAATACATCTGCATTCCGAAAGACCATCTCATCAGGAGTCTTGCAACTTAATGGCCTCACTTTTCACTGAGGTCGCGAATTTCCATCTACATGGTGAAAGAAGCGTACAAATTTGCGGTCCCGCCGATCGTTGTGGGCCTCGGGTGTCTTCTTTTTGGCTGGAGGATTCCCGCTGCTGTACTGATTCTCCTTGGCGGCTTTGTCTTTTATTTCTTCCGCGACCCTGAGCGCGCAATTCCGGCGGATCCCGCCGTGATTGTTTCACCGGCTGACGGCAAGGTGATGGATATCGTGAGCGAGGCGCTCGACTCCCGCGGCGGCATCCGGATCAGCATCTTCCTTTCGATTTGGAACGTGCACGTTCAGCGCGCCCCGGCAGCGGGCCGGATCGCGGACATTGCCTATCGCCCCGGACGCTTTTATGGCGCCTATCGGGCCCGTGCCTCCGCGGAAAATGAGCAAAATGTGATTTATATCGATACGCCACAAGGCGTATTGGTCTTCAAACAAATCGCCGGAGCCGTCGCGCGGCGCGTGCTATGCTGGAAGCGAAAAGGCGAAATGGTCGCCCGCGGCGAGCGCGTAGGCCTGATTCGTTTCGGATCCCGCGTGGATATCTGGCTGCCCATCGAAACGGAAATCGTCGTTCGGCGCGGACAAATGGTGAAGGGCGGTGAGAGTATTCTGGCAAAATGGACTTCAATAGCATAGATCCGATCGGTCGCGAAGAGGAGCCGGGGCAGCAATCGCGCCGCAAACGTTTGCGCCGCGGCATTTACATCCTCCCCAGCATGTTCACGGTGGCCAATCTCCTTTGTGGCTACTATGCGATTCTGGCAACCCTCGAAGGTCAACCTGGTTCCTTCGATAACGCCGCGTGCGCCATTGGAATCGCTATCGTCTTTGATTCCCTCGACGGCCGCGTCGCCCGAGCCATGGGCACCAATAGTGAGTTTGGCAAGGAATTTGATTCGCTAGCGGATATCGTCAGCTTCGGTATGGCGCCCGCATTTCTTGCCTATGCTTGGGGAGTGCATGCGCTCGGAGTCGCCAATGAAAACGCACCTCACCTGATTCCGTTGGGCTGGCTGATTGGCTTTTTCTATGTTGGTTGCTGCGCATGGCGTCTCGCTCGGTTCAATATCCAGGGCATGGCACCGGGCGGCAATCGCTTCTTCGCGGGAATGCCCACTCCCGCCGCTGCTGGCATGGTCGCGGCCGTGGTTCACGCTTTTCCCAGCCCGGTTCAGGACGGGCGCGTGTCCGTCTTGTGGCTCGCCCTCATCGTCGCGCTTGGTCTCTTGATGTCCAGCACCGTGCGCTATTACAGCTTCAAGGACATTCCGTGGACTCGCCGCCAGCCGTCTCTCGCCATACTTCTTCTAGTTCTTCTGATCGGCGGAATCGTCCTTTTCTCCCAGATCACTCTCCTTGCGATCGCCAGCGCATATTTCGTCCATGGCATCGGGTTTTACGCCGTGCGCTCGGTGCGTCACCGCCTCGCTTCGCGCCACGCCTGACCTATGCCCGCTGGGCCACCGAATTCCTACCGGATTGCGATTGTCGGCGCATCCTCGCTGCGCGGTAAGGAAATCAAGCAGGTTCTCGAAGACCGCAATTTCCCCGCCAGTGACGTCATCCTCCTGGACGAAAGCGTAGCTGCCGGCACTCTTACCGAAGCCGCGGGCGAGCCCACATTCATTCGCGCTTTGCAGGAAGACAGTTTCGAGCGTGCCCACTTCGTTTTCTTCGCCGGCACCTCCGCTGACGCCGAAAAGAATTGGCAGGCCGCCCGAAGAGCAGGCGCCACGGTGGTCGACTTGACCGGTGCCCTCGCAGCCAGCGACTCAAGTGACGGACCAATCACTTGGATTCCAGCGCTCGATTCGATCCTGCCGCCGCGTTTCCCTTCTTCAACGAACGGCTCGCCTCACAGCGCCGCCTATTCGTCGCCTGCAGCGCCCGCAATGATCGCCTGTACTTTGGCGGCGGTTCTTGGCGTATTTCATCCGCGCGGCATCGCCGTGCTGCTATTTCCGCCGGTTTCCGAGCGAGACCTTGCCGGTGTCGAGGAATTGGAAAGTCAAACCTCAAGTCTGCTGTCCTTCCGCGAAATTGCGAAGCCTGTTTTTGACGCTCAAGTCGCTTTCAACCTGCTCTCCAGCTATGGGGAAACGAGCAAGCCAAGCCTTGCGGACACCCGGAGCGCCGTCGCCCGGGACGTCGCGCGCTATCTTTCCGGCCGCTCTCCTGTCCCGGCCATTCAATTCGTGCAAGCGCCGATATTTTACGGCTATGCTTTCTCGGCCTATGCCGAGTTCCCTTCACTCGAGCTTGGGCAACTTGAATCCGCATTCGCGAATCTCGATGTGAAGGTCGACGCGCCTGGCGACGCTCCCACCAATATCAGCGTGGGCGGTGAAAACGAAATTCATCTCGCGCGCATCGAACGTGATTCTAATGTCGCAAACGCCGTCTGGCTCTGGGGAGTTGCGGACAACCTGCGTCTTCCGGCGGTCAACGCCGTCAGGATTGCGGAGGCACTCATTGCAAAATCGCGGTAGTCATAGTCATCAAGTTCCGCACCGCTTGCTGTCGATCGTCGCGCTTTTCGCGGCGCTCTTCGGTGCGAGCTGTGGCTACCACGTGGCAGGCCACGCCGCCCAGTTGCCCTCGGAATGGAAGACCATCGCTATTCCCGCCTTTACGAATGATACGACTCGCTATCGCATCGAGCAGCGTTTCACCCAGGCCGTCATTCGCGAATTCATCACCCGCACGAAGTATCGCGTCGTCCAGGATACGCAATCCGCTGATGCTGTTCTCCACGGTGAGGTGCTTTCGATTGACACCAATCCCATACTCTTCGAAGCTACCACCGGCCAGGTGACCACAATGCTGGTGACCGTGCATACCAAAGTGCAGCTCGTGGATAATCACACTCAAAAACCGGTGTATAAGAATGACGACATGGTTTTCCGGAACGAATATCAGATCTCAACCGACGTAAACAGCTTTTTCGAGCAGCAAGATCCCGCTCTCGAGCGGATGTCCCGGGATCTGGCAACGCATCTGGTTTCCGACGTCCTGGAGAATTTCTAGTGCCAACGGCCTCTCCAGATAGGCTGCTTCAGCAGTTGCCACATGGAAAATTTCCGGCGGCGATCGTTCTCCTCGGGACCGACCACTATTTGCGGGGGATGTGTCGCAACAAAATCATTGAAGCGGTTGTTCCGGAGGGGGCTCGCGACTGGGCCGTCACTCGCGTTTCCGCGCGCGATACGTCCTGGGACGAAATTCTGGGACTGGCCCAAATGCGCCCCATGCTTGCCGATCGCCAGGTGGTCATTATCGACGGCGCCGAACACGTCGAAGAGCTTGGCGAAAAATCACGCGACCTGATCCTCACAGCGATCGAGAATTATCTAAAGTCGCCCGCTCCGTTCACAGTCCTTGTCGTCGAAGCGACTGCTCTCGACGGCCGGCAGAAGTTCTCCAAACTTCTACACGAGAAAGCGCTGGTTGTTTCGTTGACGATCGGCCCTGAATCCGCCGCCTTGCTCGCCATGCAGATGGCCAAGGATCTGGGAACGGAGATAGACGGCGATGCCGCCGCCCTTCTGGCGGATATCATGAACGGCGAGCCTGCACACATCCGCGTCGAGCTCGAAAAACTTTCCACCTACGCCCTGGGCCGCCGCATCGTCAAAGCGGACGTTGAGGCTCTGGTAGTCGCCGCGCGCAAGAACACGATTTGGCAGCTTGCCGATATGCTTGCGACTCGCCAACGCGGCCCCGCACTCGAATTTCTAAGCAACCTCTTGCGCGAAGGAGAGCAGCCGGCCGCTCTTGTTGGCGCCCTCGCCTGGCGGTATCGAACCCTCATCGAAACCCGCGATTCGCGATTCTCCAAGAAGTCTTTGCTCGCAGGTTTGGCCGATTTGGCTGAAGCCGATAGCCAGTTCAAATCCGCAAACAAGAATCCCCGCGCCACCATGGAATTCCTGATTGTCCGCCTCACCTCTCCAAGACTGTAGTCCGGTCGCTTCCTACCGCCTGGCCTCGAAAAACCTTTGCAGCACCGCCGCGGCGCGCTCCGCAAGCACTCCCGCGGTAACTTCCACGCGGTGATTCAATGCCGGTTGCTCGAAAATCGCAAAGCACGACCGCACTGCTCCGCCTTTCGCATCCTGAGCCCCATAAATCAACCGGCCGATCCGGGCCTGGATCATTGCTCCCGCGCACATGGCGCAAGGTTCGATGGTCGCGTAAAGCGCAGCCTTCAGCAGCCGGTGATTCCCGACGGCCCGCGCAGCTTCTCGCAGCGCCACAATTTCCGCGTGCGCAGTCGGATCGCAATCTGCGATCGTGCGGTTCCCAGCCCGCGCTATGATGCGACCCTCCACGGCCACAACCGCGCCTACCGGCACTTCACCGCGCTCGGCCGCTGCCGCTGCCTCCTCAAGCGCCGCCTCCATGAACGAAACGTCCGCCTCACTCATTTCCACGCTCGCCACTCTTCTCTGCGCCAATCAACCGCGACAGAAAGTACAGCGCGACGCCGGCCGCAATGATCGCGCCCGCGATTACCATCTCATTCGTATGACCGATCGCTTCGCTGCTGTTGCGCGCCAGGGCCACCGCAATCAACCCTAGCGGAGGCAATCCAATCATCACCGCCCCCGCTGTCCCTCCCGACACTCGGAAAGGACGCGCCAGCCCTGGCTCGCGCACACGCAACGCCACCAGCGCCCAAAATTCCAAGAGGATGCTCAATCCTGTCAGCAGCACGTCCAGTATCAGGCTGCGCTCAAACCCCAGCGGATAGCACGCCGCCCAAAAACACGCGCACATCAGAACCGCGACCCACGGTGTGCCAGTCCGCGCGCTCGTCCTCGCGAATATCTTCGGGAGGTAACCATCCTCGGCCATCACCGCCGGCAGCCGTGTAAACGACATCATCAGCGCCCCAAACGATCCCACGGCGCCGATCACTCCAGCCACCGCAATCGCAATTGCCAATGCTTCTCCGCCCATCGCTCGCCCTATGTCCACCCAACCACCAGTTGCCCATATGTTCGGGTCAAGGCGCGTCCGCGCCACTGCCGCCACCGGCAGAAAATAACTTGCCACTACCAGTATCATCGCGCCCAGCATCGCGCGCGAATAGTTTCGCTGCGGCGATTTCACTTCTCCGGCGATGGTCGAGAGGTTGTCCCACCCCATGTAATTCCACATCGCGATCAGAATTCCCCCCAGCAGATCGGCGTGGCGCAGCGGCACCGTTGCCGGCGATCCGGTTCGCGCATGAAACATCGCGAACACAATCAGCGCGGCAAACGGCAAGAGCAGCGCAACATTCATCAACAACGATCCGTCTCCCACCGCTCGTGCGCCCGCCACATTCCACGCCGTGCAAACCGCGATCATGCCAAAACCGATCGCGAGTCCACGGTGCCCTGCCACCACTCCCGGTGCCAGCCTCCCGATGTAATCCACGAACAAATTCGGGTAAAGTGCCATCTCGAACACGCTTCCCGTCAGCGTCAGCCACGCCTCTTGATACCCAAAAAACGGCCCCATTCCCCTGCGCACCCACACATAGAAGCCGCCCTCTTCCGGAATCGCGGACGCCAACTCGCTCACCATCGCGGCCGTCGGCAAACTCCAAAGCAGCGGCGTAATCAGCAGGATCAGCAGCGTCGCGCGATATCCCGTTTTTTGAACGATGTCTTCGAGGCCGTAGGGTCCGCCGGCCACCATGAAATACGTCGCCGCAATCATCGGCGCCAAGGTCATCTTGCCGCGCCATGGGCTCCATCCGTAGCGTTTCATCTCTGCGCTATTAATGACCGCTGTTTTCAAAAAGCTCGATCCTTCTCAACCCGAATCGCCCGCTGTAATCAGGCCGCGCGCAGTGTAAATCAAAAGGCTCGCCTCCGCGAATTTCATCACACACCTTTGTGCTCCGCGACCTTCGGTATAAAATGCACGCTCACTAAATGGAACTGCGCAAGGACCCCATCACTCGCAGTTGGGTAGTCGTCGGCCACGGTGAGCGCGAACAGGAACGCCCCGGGCCGTGCCCGCTCTGCCCGGAGAATTCCGCGCACTCTAACCTTCTGCTGGCGCTGCCACCGCAGGGCCAGGCCCAGGTCCGCGTGTATCCTCACCCCCGCCCTCTCTATCACATAGAGGGCGATCCCGACCGCAACGCCGACGGCATTTTCGATCGCATGGACGCCATCGGCGCCCACGAAATCATCATTGAAACTCCCAGCCATTCGCGCACCCTCACCGAGCTGACGGATGAGGAAATCCAGCGCGTGCTCGAAGCCTACGCCCTTCGCATCGCCGATCTGAAACGCGACGCCCGCTTCAAGTACGTTGCCGTGTTCAGGAATAAAGGACCGCACGCCGGCGAGGAATGGCCGCATCCGCATTCGCAGGTGTCCGCAACGACTTTTGTTCCGCGCCGCATTTTGTACGAGCTGCGCGCTGCTCGCGAATGGTATCGCGAACGCGAGCGCTGCGTTTTCTGCGACATCCTGCGGCAGGAAATTCGCCAGAAGGCAAGGATTGTGGACAACGTCGGCGATTACTACGCTTTTTGTCCCTATGCCTCGCGCGTCCCATATGAAACCTGGCTGATCCCGCGAGCGCACAATCACCAATTCGAGACGCCTTCTCCGGGAGAAAACCGCCGCCACTTAGCCGCTCTGCTCGGACGCACCCTTCGGCGTCTTCAGCAGGTCACCAGCAGCTACCACATGGTTCTGCACACCGCGCCAAACAATTTACAAACTAAAGGTGAGCTGAGCGACTATTGGGCCACCATCGCGGGTGATTACCACTGGCACTTCGAAATTCTGCCGATCGTCGAGACGCGTAGCAAGTCCTACAGCATCAAGGAAGTTTATTTCAATGGCACGCTTCCCGAACGCGCCGCCGAGCATCTGCGCCAGATCGATCCCGGAGCATGAAAGGCTTCATGAATTCCCCGCTGCACCGAATCCACCAGCGCGGCGGAATCATTTTTCGATTTCTCTTTTTTATTTGTTTTCTCTTCTTTCTTTTTCTGATTTATCTCGCGCGCCATCCGCTGCTCGGCTTGGCGGGAAGTTTTTGGGTGGTCAACGATAAACCCGAAGCGTCGGACGCCATCGTGATTCTCGGCGACGATAATTATGCGAGCGATCGCGCCACCCGCGCCGCCCAGCTTTTCAAGGACGGGATGGCCCCGCACGTCGTCGCCAGCGGACGCTACCTCCGCCCCTACGCCAGCATCGCCGAATTAGAGCAGCACGACCTCATCGATCGTGGCGTTCCCGCCGCCGCCATCGTGCGCTTCGATCAACACGCGGAAAATACCAAGGACGAAGCCGCGGCGCTCGCGCAACTCATCTCCGCCCACGGCTGGAAACGTATCCTCCTGGTCACTTCGAATTACCACACGCGCCGCGCCCGCTATATTTGCGAGCGCACCTTTCCTGCCGGCACGATCCTGCTCGTCGTGGCCGCCCCTGATTCCGAGTACGATCCGCACTCCTGGTGGCACACTCGCGCCGGAGCAAAAATCTTCGCCCACGAATTTGCCGGCATGCTCCTGGCTATGTGGGAAATGCGCAACTCCAGCGTCCGCACCTCCGAGTCCTCGCTCTTTCCTTTGCCGTTGCAGAGACCGCCCGCCGCCGTGGCTTCCGCTTTCTAATCTCCAAATTCCAGCTACTCATGCCGCAGCGCCACCATCGGATCCACGCGCATCGCCCTCCGCGCTGGAATCCAGCACGCGAGAAGCGCGAGACTGAGCAGCAGCGTAACAACCGCTGCGAAAGTTAGCGGATCGTGAGCGGTCACACCGAAGAGCATCGCTTGCATCAGGCGCGTGAGTCCATACGAGGCCGCAAATCCCAATCCGATTCCGGCCACCACCATCTGTCCTGCTTCCCAGAGAACGACGCGAAGGATGTCCTTCGGCTGCGCTCCGAGTGCCATCCTGATGCCGATCTCGTGCCGGTGTTGTGTAACCGACTGCGATAGGACGCCGAAAATTCCTATGCCGCATAGCAAGAGTCCCAGCCCCGCGAAGACACTCAGCAAAACTGCGCGAAGACGAGGCTGCGCGTAAAACTGTGATAGCCATTCAGCCACCGTCGTCAGGTTGGGAGGGGGAAGATTGGCGTCAACCCGCGTGAAGGCATCGCGTACCTCAGGGATAAGGGAACCCGCACTCAAGGTGCCGCGCACGAGAATCCCGAATCTGACTCTCGGATCTGTCGTCTGCGCGAGCGGGACGTAGACGATCGGGTCTGTCACGTATCCCATTTCCTTGAACACCGTGAAGCCCTTGACGTTGCCGACGACACCAATGATGGTTAGCCAGCGACCATTGTTTCCAGCCTGCCAAAATCGGACGTGCTGCCCAATCGGGTCGTCGTTGAAGAATTTCTTGACGAGAGCATCATTGACGATGGCAACTGGAAGCGTCTTTTGCTCGTCGCTCGCATCAAACGCTTTTCCTTCCTCAAGGGGAATACCCATAACGCGGAAATAGTCGGCGTCAACCTCTGAGACGCCGACGGAGTTTTGCACGTCTTGCCTATAAGGTGCCTGTCTGCCTTCGATGTTTAAGGTATTGCTCGCGCCTTCGCCGAGCGGCCCAAAGGCGACGCCCTGCACTCCGGGGAGGTCCGCCACACGACTCTTCACTTCGTCGCAGAAGGCCAGGCGCCGGGCGGGAACGGAGTAATTTTTCCCCAAGTTGATGTCGCCAGCCACGAGGTGTGCAGGCTGGAAGCCCAATGGGGTCGAAGTTAGACGAAGAAGGCTCTGGGTCAGTAGGCTCGCGCCCGCCAGCAGCATCAACGAGAATGCCACCTCCGCAACGATGAAAACTTTGGCGGCCCGGTGTGAGCTTCGACCGTCTCGCTTGAGCAGTGCGCCGAGATCATATCGTGAGGCCTTCCACGCGGGCACGAGCGCGAACACCGCCACGCTCAGAATTGCGAGGAGCGCGGTGAACCCGAGAACGCGCCAGTCCATCGTGATCGGGTTTCCCGGCGGAAGCTCAACCGGATTGGCCGAATTCAAATAGCGAATGCTGACGGCTGCTGCCAAAGCGCCCACAAGTGCGCCGCCGCTAGCTAGCAGTAGGGCTTCGGTGAGTGACTGCCGCATGGTTCTACCCCGCGTTGCCCCGAGGGCGGTTCGAATTCCGAACTCTTGCTGGCGCTCGATTGCGCGTCCCAGAAACATAGTGGCGAGATTCACGCAGGCGATCAGCAGCACGAATGTTACCGCCGCGAAGAGGACGATCAGGCTGGAGCGCAGGTTCCGGCCCGTAAGCCAGACAAACTCGTAGTGCAAGTCGAGAACGACTGGCTCCGACTGCCGCAAAATCGGGATTGTTGTTTCACCAATGATTCGCTTCTGGAGAGCCGAAAGCTCGGCTTCTGCGCTGGCGCGAGTTACTCCCGGCTTGAGCAGGCCCACGACGCCGACTACCGAAGTCCACGGATTTTTCGCATATTCGCCGCCCGGTGGAAGCAGTGTCCAGAGTTGCGTCTGCTTCGGGTAGAACGAGAACTCCTTCGGCATAATGCCGACGACCAAGCAAGGCTGGTCATTGATCGTGAGTGTATGCCCAAGAATATCGACGGAGCCAAGCTCTCCATGCCAGAAACCGTCGGAAAGCACCGCGGTGCAGGAATTTTGGGAGTCCTCGGGGTTGAACGTTCGGCCTCGTGCTGTTCGTACTCCTAGTGTGGAGAAGAAATCGGCGCTCACCGGGATTGCGAGCACGCTCTCGACTTTTCCGTGCAGCCGCATCGTCATGTTCACTTGTGCCCACGTGATCGCTGCCAGCTTTTCGAAGCTCTTGCTGTCGTGCTGCCATTCCTCGAACTCGCGATAAGCATCGAAATACGCTCCGGTTGCTCGATGCGCCGCGTCCGTCTGCCAAATTATGCTGAGCCGCGATGGATTGCTGAACGGCAGCGGCTTCAGCAAGGCTGCGTATACGACGCTGAACATCACGGTGTTCGCGCCGATGCCAAGCGCCAGCGTGATCATCGCCACTGTCGTGAAGCCCGGGTTCTTGCGCAGCATGCGCAAACCGAAGCGCACATCTTGAATCACGGATTCCACGAGGCTCACCCCCAGCACCTCCCGACACTCCTCTTTGGTTCGCTCCACTCCACCCAGCTTTAGCCGCGCTTGCCGCACCGCTTCCTCGCGCGATAAACCCGCGCGCATCAAATCCTCCGCATGCGCCTCGACGTGAAACCGCAATTCCGCCTCAAGCTC
>Ga0070731_10004824_pt1 | contig 11380 bp, 11 predicted proteins | sample Coa_R1_2_FD_66448 | JGI IMG/M metagenome (GOLD analysis project Ga0070731, IMG submission 66448) | Surface soil microbial communities from Centralia Pennsylvania, which are recovering from an underground coalmine fire - Coalmine... | ecosystem: Environmental > Terrestrial > Soil > Unclassified ... | reverse complement strand
TCCCGGGCTACCTCCTGATCGCGGACCGCGGCAACAACCGGATGCTGCTGATCGACGGCGCGAAGCGGATCCTCTGGCAGTACCCGGGCCCGGGCGGAGCCCAGATGCCGTTTCGGTTCGTTCAACGACGACTACCGCAACCGAGTGGTCGTCATCAGCATCAAGTCGGGACGGATCGTGTGGCAGTACGGCCACACCGGCCACCCCGGTCGGGAGCCCGGATTCCTGAACACCCCCGACGGGCTCGACCTGTTGCCGGTCGCGGCGGCGCAGCGCTCGCCGGTCATCCGCGCGCTCGTGCTTCGAGGAGAAGCGCGAGCGTCGGGCAGGCGCTGACGGCCCGCTTGGCGAGCGGCTCGAGGCGGCTCGGGATCGGCTCGGAGTCGATCATCGGGTAGCCCCAGTCATCGAGCGTGACCCGCTCCGGGAAGAGCTCGGCGCAGAGCCCGTGGCCCTCGCACGTGATCGGGTTCACTCGCAGCGTCTTCGTCATCGAGGAGCACCCGTGCAGCGGCCATCCAGGTGGTGCCGGACCTCGGGCGCGAAGACCTCGAGCGCCGACGCGACGAAGCGCGCAGAACCGTCCGGATGGCGGCAGGCGCCGCGACGCTCCACCAGGCCGAGCCAACGCTCGAGCTGCGGACGCCGATCCTTGCGCTCGCACGCTGCGAGTCGCTCGAGCGCGCCGGCGATCGCAGCGAGCCCGTGGACGCAGGGACCGCACTGGCCGGCGCTTTCGCCTGCGAGCCAGCTCGCGATGCGTGCCGTCTCGACGACCCCGCACGCGGCTGCCGACTGCACGACGACGGCGCCGGCGCCGAGCGACGCGCCGGCGGCTTTCAGCGATGCCGCCGAGAGCTCCAGTCGTTGTGCCCGCTCGGCCGCGACCCAGGTCCCGAAGTAGCCGCCGAGGAGGAATGCCTGCGGTGCATCGGTCACCCCGCCCGCCATCGCGAGTAGCTCGACGAGCGGTGAACCAAGCGCGACCTCGTACACTCCCGGGCGTCTGATCGCACCCGACACGGTGAGCAGGGCGGAGCCCGGTTCGTCCCGAGTCCCGAGCTCGCGAAACCACTCTGAGCCGAAACGCGCGATCAGCGCGATGTGCGCGAGCGTCTCGACGTTCTGGACGAGTGTCGGCGCGCCGCCGACACCGCGCTCGAACGGCAGCGGCGGCTTGAACGTCGGCTTCGCAGCGCGGCCGTTCAGGAAGTTGACGAGCGCAGTCTCTTCACCCGAGACAAACCGGCTGGGAGCGACGGCGAGATGGAGCGACACCTCGCCGTCGCCGCGGTACCGTCGGCGAGCCTCGATCGCCCGCGCGACCGACTGCTGCTCGGCGACCGCATCGGCGCCGACGACCACGATTGCCTCACGGGCGCGGAGGCCCGTCGCCGCCAGGACCGCGCCGTCGAGGACGAGATGCGGCAGGTGTCGAAGCAGCACCTTGTCCTTGACGCACACCGGCTCGCCCTCGGTCGCGTTCGCCACCACGACCGGCCGGCCGCGCCGCGACGCCACGGCCCGCAGCTTCGCCGCCGTCGGAAAGGCGCCGCCCCCTCGTCCGCGCAGCCCACTCGCCTCGACGGCGGCGAGCACGTCGACGCGAGGAATCGGCCCGAGACGCGCGAGGTGCTCGTCGAGGCCGAGCGGGCCGTCGGCTCGGAGTCCCGCAAGCAGGCGCGGAAGCCGGCCCGCCGCGATCGGGTCACTCGCGAGCGCGCTCACACGAGCAGCCCGTGGACTGAACCGGACACGGCACCCGTGGCCGGGTCGAGTTGAAGGTCGAGGACGAGCTGCAGCGCGCCCAGGCCCTGCGCCGTCAGGTCGGCCGACACGCGGTTACCTGCGAGTCCGACCACGCTTCCCTGGAAGACCGGCGTGCCCTTGGCGGCGAACGCGACACCGCTCGAGGTCATCGAGATGCCGCCCTGGTCGAGCGGATACCCCTTGAGCGCGAGGCGCAGCGTGCCCGCCAACCCACCTCTCAGGACGGTGTCGATCCGGATCGTGACGAGACCGTTGTTGTCCGGACCGAGCTGGGTGAGCCTGCCGGTCAGCGCGGTGTCGAAGTGGCGGGGAAGTGTGACCGGTGACGCCTTCACCGCTGCCGCCGCCGGGCGGTTCGCAGCGAGGATCGACGCCGGCGTTCCCGCCCGCGCAGCCCAACCGTGGCGTGCCGGGCCGGATCCGTACCAGATGAGTACGCCGACCGGCACGGCGAGCGCGGCCGCGACCGCGACACCGCGTGCGAGCAGATCGCCCGGGGTGCGCGCGATGCGCACGAGCACAGCGGCGACGACGGCCACGATGCAGGCGATCGAGAGCGCGGCCATCCAGCCGAAGCGCGCATCGCTGCCGGTTCCAAGCGAATGGACGAGCGCAAGCGGCCACGATGCATACGCAAGCCAGTGCGTGACCCGCCACACCCGGTATCCGACTCGCACCCGTAAGAGGCTCGTGAGCACGACCGCGATCAACAGATCGCAGGCGAGCGTTCCGAGCCCGAGCCAGATCGGGCGGTACGCAGAGACGAACGGAACGAACACGTCTCGCAACCCGATCGGCGCGAAGCTGTCGGCAACCGCCGTCACTACGTGCACGGCGAGGAACGCAACCGCGAGCAGCGTCACGTTGCGGTGCAGACCGGCGACGACGAAGCGCGGCACGCGGCCCGTGCGCCAGCGCACTGTCGCCAGCACTCCGAAGCAGACCGAGATCGTGAGCAGGACGAGTGTCACGACGCCGGACCCGCGCGTCGCGTACCAGAGTGGACTCGGCGACGTCGCGGCGAGGAGCATCACGCAGCAACGGCAAGGTCGAGCGGCCAGCCGCCCACATACACGAGCGACCCATTCCGGCGAACGAGGCGGGCAGGAAGCCGGCGCTCGTCGAGCCAGTCGTGGCCCGACTCGCCCAGCACCATCGCCGCCGTGCTGGCGACGTTCGCCTCGACGCACGACCGGGCCGCGACCGTGACCGTTCGCCACGGAGTCTCGGCCGCGCGGCCTGTTCGAGGATCGACCAGGTGGTTCTGCTCGCCGGCTGCGGTTAGCCAGCGCCTCACCGTCGTGCTCGACGTCGCAAGGCCGCCAGCCCAGATCGCGACCGTCGGCCCGGGCGCGTCGAGTGGCGCCGCCTGATCGTCGGCGATCCTGACGGGCCAGCCGGCGACGGGCGCTTGTCCGGCGACGGCTACGTCACCTCCGAGCGAAACGAGGACGCCGCACCCCGTCAGCTCCGTCGCAGCAGCGGCGACCGTGTCGGCGGCCAGCGCCTTTGCCGTCGCTCCCAGGTCGAGCTCGATCCCGGCCGGTACGCGCGCGAGGCGCCGCTCCTCGTCGAGCTCGACCGCCCGCCAGTGCCCGGCCTGCTCGAACGACGGCTCGACCAACCGTCCGTCGCGTAGCCGGACGCGCAGGAAGGTGCGGTCGTAGCCAGCGAGGCGCAACGTCCGGCCGACCGTCGGGTCGACGATTCCGTCGGTCAGCTCGGCCGCGCGCAGCGCGATGGTCAACGCATTCCAGAGGAGCTCACCGACAGGCGTCGGCGCACCGGCCGCCCGGTTGAGCGCCGCGAGCTCGGAGTCGTCCCGGAAGCGGCTGCACGCGAGGTCGAAGGCGCGCAGGCCGCAGACGAGGGCGCGCCGCGCCTGCGGCAGCGCTTCCGGCTCGGCGGTGACGAGCACAGCCGACGTACCGAGCGCCCGCAGCGAGACCGAGTTCACGAGCCGCCCGAGACGGCGACGGGCGCCGACGACGAAGTCACCGGAGGCGACGAGGGCGGCGAGATCCCGGGCGGAGCTGTACCTGCGACTGGAATCGTCGCCGCGGGGGCGGGGACGGGGGGAATCGCGGTAGCGCTCACTGCTGAGGCGGACCGCCGGGCGGCACGGCTGCTCACCGTCGACGCCGCGTAGCCCGCCAGAGCGGCTGCGGCCGCCGTCGCGCCTGCCAGGACGGTGAAGGTCAGCCTCCGCAGCATCCTCTCCGCTGCGTCGCGAGCGATGATCGCGTGGTCTGAGCGAACGTCCGTCATCCGAGCAATCACGCTCGCAGGGCGACATGAGATCGGGATGAGCCGATGCTTAGACGCGGCTGAGAATCTGCGCGGGCATCAAGCCCGACGCCGGCGCGAGCGCGATCCACGCGTCGGCCCCGCCGCCGTCGGCGTTCGCAATCGCGGCGCTGCCGCCGTGGGCTGACGCGATCAGCTCGACGATCGCAAGGCCGAGGCCCGTGCCGCCCGAGCTGCGCGCGTCGTCCGCGCGGCTGAAGCGATCGAAGGCTCGGCCGACGAACTCCGGCGGGAAGCCGGCGCCTTCGTCCCGCACGTGCAGCTCGACTCGACCGGAGCGCCGCAGGACCGACAGGCGAACGGCGCCGGCGCCGTGCGTGAGCGCATTGTCGACCAGGTTGCCGATCGCCTGCTCGAGCCGCACTGGATCGGCATCGAGGATCGCGTCGTCGCCCGGCTCGACGCCAAGGGTGCGCCCGAGGCGCTCGGCGCGGCCGGCGAAGCGCTCCGCGACGTTGGCGAGCAGCTCCTGGGCTGAGAGCGGCTCGCGCCGAACCGGGAGCGACCCCTGGTCGGAGCGCGCAATGAGCAACAGGTCCTCGGCGAGCCGGGTCAGGCGCTCCGTCTCGTCGGCGGCAGACCGCAGCGCCTGCTCGAGCTCCTGGGGGGACCGCGGCCGGCGTAACGCGAGCTCGAGCTCGGTGCGGAGTAGCGAGAGCGGCGTCCGGAGCTCGTGACTCGCGTCGGCCACGAACCGGCGCTCGCGCTCGAGCGCCGACTCGAGTCGGGCCAGCATGTCGTTCAGCGTCTCGGCGAGCCGCGAGACCTCGTCACGGCTCTGCGGAACCGGCAGCCGGCTGCCGGGCGTCGACGCGGTGATCGCCTCGGCACGTCGGCGCATCGCCTCCACCGGACGCAGCGACGCGCCTGCGAGCAGGTACCCGGCGAGCACCGCGAGCAGGAGCGCGGCCGGCGCGGCGAGCAGGAACTCGAACCGGAGATGGTGCAGCGTCTCGCGGCGCGCAGCGAGTGAGTGCGCGAGCACGAGCACGTCGCGCCGGCCGTCGATGCGCACCGGCACGGCCAGGAGACGCCAGCGGCCGATCAACCCGGCGATGTCGTCGGAGCTCGTCTTCAGCGCATGTCCGGCCAGGACGCGCTCCCGGTCGGCCGCGCCGAGCATTGGCGCGACACCGGTAGGGAACGTCGAGACGACGCGCCCTGACGCGGCTACGAGCTCTGCCACTCCTCCGGTCGTTGCGTCCTCGTCGACCAACGGGTGTCCCTGCTGGAGCTGCAGCGACGTTTCGGTCGCCTGTGCCCGAAGCGTCTGGTCGACGCTCGTCACGAGCGCCGAGCTGACGCGGACGTACACGAACGCGCCGGTCGCCGCCAGCACGAGCGCCATCGCGAGCGCGAAGGGGAGCGTCAGCCTGACGCGGATCGGAAGGGAAGCGATCAACCGTCCTCCGTCCGCAGACGGTAACCGACGCCACGTACCGTCTCGATCGAGTGACGGCCGAACGGCCGGTCGACCTTCTCGCGCAGGTAGCGCACGTACACATCGACCACGTTCGAGCGGCTCTCGAACGCCATGTCCCAAGCACCGTCGAGCAGCTGGACCCGCGAGAGCGCCTCGCCGGCGCGGCGCATGAAGAGCTCGAGCAGCGCAAACTCCTTCGGCGAGAGGTCGAGCTCGTCGTCGCCACGCCAGGCGCGCCGTGCCGCAGGATCGAGACGCAGATCGCCGACCGTCAACACGGCCGGCCGCTCGCCGGGGGCGCGGCGAACGAGCGCACGCAGCCGCGCCAGCAGCTCCGCGAACGAGAACGGCTTGACCAGGTAGTCGTCCGCGCCGGTGTCGAGCCCCAGGACGCGGTCGCCGACGGCATCGCGCGCCGTCAGCAGCAGCACCGGCGTCCACACCTCGCGCGAGCGTAGCTCGCGGCAGACCGCGAACCCGTCGAGACCGGGCAGCATCACGTCGAGCACGATGGCGTCGTAGGCGCTCGAGCCCGCCATCCAGAGGGCGTCCTCGCCGCTGCCCGCGACGTCCGCGACGTGTCCCTCCTCACCGAGGCCTCGCTTGAGCAGCTGCGCAAGCTTCGGCTCGTCCTCGACCACGAGTACGCGCACAGGCCAATTCTCATTTGCCTACATGAACACAAGGTGAGACTCATCGACCGAATCTGGGTGCGCTGCTCGCGCTCGGGCGCAGCCGCGGCACGGTCGCCGGCCTGTACAAGGCGAGCTTCATCGTCGGGTTCGGGGCGCCGACGATCCACGTACTCGCCCGCCGCGGGTTCACAACAGGCCGCCGGGAGCGGCTGCCGCTGGCACAGTGAGCCCGTGACCCACGACACGATCGTCGCCCTTGCCGCGCTTGGGGTTTTCGGTCAGGCGCTCGCCGCCGGCGGCATCGTCGTCACCGCGGCGGCCGTTGCCGGTCTGCGTGGACCACTGAGCGCTCTTCGCCGTGCGCTCTGGGGCTACGAGCTGTGGCTCGCGTTCCTCGTCGCAGCGATCGCCACCGGCGGTAGCCTGTTCTTCTCAGAGATCGCAGGCTTTGTGCCCTGCGAGCTCTGCTGGTATCAGCGCATCTGCATGTATCCGCTCTCGATCGTGACGCTGCTCGCGGCGCTCGCCGGTGAGTTTCGCATCGCTCGTTACCTGCTGCCGCTGCCGATCGTCGGCGCGGGCGTCTCGGTCTACCACCTATTGGTCGAGAACGGCGTCGTCGGGCAAAGCTCGGCCTGCGTCGTCTCCGCGCCCGGCGGCTGCGCGGTCAAGTGGATCAACGAGTTCGGCTACGTGACGATCCCGACGCTCGCGCTGACCGGGTTCGTACTTCTCATCGGCCTGCTCGGCCTCGCAACGATCGGCGGCGAAGAGGTGGTTGCTCCTGCCTAGCGGCAAGCAGAGCCGGAAGCGGCGTCATGTCCCGCCGCCGCCGGTGCCGAGCCGTCAACGGCGAGCCTCGCCGCGGATGCTGATCGGGGCCGGTGTCGCCGCGGTTGCGATCGCAGTCGCCGTCGTCCTCGGTGTCGTGCTCGGCGGCGGCTCGTCGCATCCTGCGAACGTCGCCAGCGTCGGCTCGCTCGTCAATGCATTGCCGGGCGCGGCGGACGTGCAGGCGCTCTTCAAGGGCATTCCGCAGCACGGCACCACACTCGGATCGGCGAGCGCGCCGGTCACGCTCGTCGAGTTCATCGACCTGCAGTGCCCGTTCTGCCAGGAGTTCGAGACCCAGACGCTGCCTGACATCGTCGCCAAGTACGTACGCGCGGACAAGCTCGACATCGTGATGCATCCGTGGGCGTTCATCGGCCCGGACTCCGTCCGCGGCCAGGCGGCCGTCCTCGCCGCTGCGGAGCAGAACAAGGCGTTCAATCTCGCCGAGGTCCTCTACGACAACCAGGGCACCGAGAACACCGGCTGGCTCAACCAGAGCATCGTCGAGTCGGCGGCGGCGAGCGTCCCGGGCCTCAAGGTGCACGAGCTACTGAACGCGATGAGCTCGTCCGCCGTACGCGCGGGTGCGCAGCAGGTCGCTCAGCTCGTCAAGACCTACGGCGTGACGGAGACGCCGACGATCTTCGTCGGCAAGGCCGGAACGCGCGGCACGTTCGTGAACATGAAGTCGCCGACGGACGAGAAGACGCTCACCCGCGCGATCGAGGCCGCGGGCGGCTGAGAGAACCCCGCGGGCGGGTCAGGCCGCCAGCTGCTCCTGGTCCGGCGAGTAGCTCGCGGTCCGGGCCGCGGCGTTCAGGCGCGCGCGCTTGAGGTAGGCGGCTTGCGCGGCCGGCACGTTCGCGGGCTCGCCGTGCCACGCTTTCTGTGCCGGTGCCTGCAGGGCGCGGCCGAACGAGAACGAGATCTCCCACGGGTGCGGGCCGAACGCGGCGATGGCGTTCAGGTGCGCTGTCGCAACCTCGTCGCTCTGCCCGCCGGAGAGGAAGACGATCCCCGGAACCGCGGCGGGCACGCTGTGCCTCAGGCAGCGCACCGTCTCGCGCGCCACCTCTTCGTCGCCGGCCTGCGCGGGGCAGTCGTAGCCCGAGAGGATCATGTTCGGCTTCAGCAGCATCCCCTCGAGCTCGACGCGCTGGTCGCGCAACTCGGTGAAGACGGCACGCTGCGTGTGTGCGGTGACGTGGAACGAGCTGTCGATCGTGTGCGTGCCGTCCATCAGCACCTCGGGCTCGACGATCGGCACGAGCCCCGCCTCCTGCGCGAGCGCCGCGTACCGCGCGAGGGCGTGCGCGTTGACCCAGATGCCGTACTCGGTCGGGATCCCGTCGCCGATCGAGATCACCGCCCGCCATTTCGCGAACTTCGCGCCGAGCTCGACGTATTCCGCGAAACGTTCGCGCAGGCCGTCGAGGCCCTCGGTGACGGTCTCGCCGGGAGCGAGTGCGAGCGGCTTCGCCCCCTTGTCGACCTTGATGCCCGGGATGATCCCTTGCCGCTCGAGTAGCTCGGGGAACGGCGTCCCATCCTCCGCACGCTGGCGGATCGTCTCGTCGTAGAGGATGACGCCGCTGATGTAGTCGGCAGCGCCCTCGGTCGTGAACAGGAGCTCACGGTACGCGCGACGGCTCTCTTCCGTCGACTCGACGCCGATCGCATCGAAGCGCCGTGCGATCGTGCCGCCGCTCTCGTCCGCGGCGAGAATCCCCTTGCCCGGCGCGACGAGCGCGCGGGCCGTCGCTTCGAGATCGGCCACGCGCTGATTATCCCAGGCGGGACCCCGCCGCAGCGGGCCCGCCGGGAAACACCTCGAGAGTGCAGTGCAGCACCCGGGAGACGCAGGCGTTGCCGCGCCGGCGGCGAACGCCCTTGCAGCATGGTGCAGGCGCCCAAGCTCACGTCGGCTTCATAGCCAAGTCTTGACCGGGCTCACACTGCTCGTCCTCTCGATCGGCATCGCGGACTCGATCAACCCGGCCACCGTCGCGGCGGCGCTTTACCTCGCGCTCGGGCACGACGGCGTGCGGAGCGTCGCCGCGTTCACCGCGGGCGTCTTTACCGTCTACCTCACCGGCGGCATCGCGCTGACGCTCGGGCCGGCGAGCGCAGTGCCGAATCCAGGCGCGACCGTCAAACACCTGATCGAGCTCGGGCTGGGCCTTGCGACGCTCGTCTTCGCGGTCGTGCTCTGGCTGACGCGGTCGCAGATCGCGCGGCGGCTCATGCGCGAGCAACGCCGCTTCCGCGGCTCGCCCTTCCTGCTCGGCGTGACGATCATGGCGATCGAGCTTCTGACCGCGTTCCCCGCCTTCGCGGCGATCGCAGCGATCGTCGCGTCCGGGCGCGGACCCTTGACCGAGGTTCTGCTGCTGGTCCTGTTCAACGTCGCGTTCGTCGTCCCCCTGCTCGGCATCCTCGCGCTGCGCGCAACCGCCGGCGATCGCGGCCGCGCACAGCTCGAGCGTCTGCGGCTCTGGATCGAGCGGCGTGCAGCCATCCTCCTGACGGCACTCGCGCTCGCGATCGCTGCGGCGCTCCTCCTCGCCGGCGGGATCGGCTTAGCGTTCTGATCACGATTCCCAAACAACCGCGCGTTAGCGTCGAGCGCCGATGAGAGGCGCACTCGCCGTCGTGGCGGCACTCACGGCGCTGTGGCTGGCCGCGCCAGGTTCGGCGCACGCCGCCGTCTGCGGGCTGCCCGACGCGACGCCGTGGTGGATCGACTTCGCGGACGGCACGGTGTCGTTCCGGAGCGAGTTCGCACAGCCGGGCGCGATCGTGGCGACGAGCGGCGGAGCGATTCCTGCCGCGTTGCGCAACGCCGGCGCGCAAACGGTGTACTGGGAGATGCACTTCGAGTCCGACGTGGGCACGCCGCAGGCGCCGTTCGGCTCCGATTCGATCGGCTCCGCGGCTGACGCACTCTTCAACCGTGCGGCGGCCTCGTCCGGGTGCTCGACGCCGGTGATCGCGCTCAACGAGATGCTGGGCGTGACCGCGCGACCGCCGCTCTCCGCGACCGCGACGCAGTACAGGCTGAACGTGCTCGCCTTCGTACAGGAGCTCGTCAGCCGCGGCGCCACGCCGGTTGTCCTCCTCTCCTCGGCGCCGAACATGAGCGGCGACGGCGGCACGAGCTACTGGCAGCAGCTCGCCTCCTACGCCGATCTCGTCCGCGAGGTCTACCTCCCGGCGCCGGCGATCGTCGCGCAGGGCATCGGCGGTGGGAGTCGGACGCTGCGCGTCGCTCTTCGCACGGCCGTGCAGCAGCTCACGGCAATCGGCGTCGCACCGGGCCGGATCGGCCTCATGCTCGGTTTCCAGTCGGGCGGCACCGTCGGCCGCGCGGGCCTGCAACCGCTGTCCTCGTGGCTCGAGTACGTGAAGCTCGCGACTCTGGCGGCGAAAGAGGTGTCGGGCGAGCTCGGCGTCGGGAGCATCTGGGACTGGGGCTGGGGAACGCTCTCGGCCAGCGGCGCCGATCCCGACAAGGCCAGTGCCGCCTGCGTCGCACTCTGGACGCGCGACCCGTCACTCTGCGACGCGCCCGACCGCGCAGACTTCGACCTGTCGCTCACCGAAGGTCAGCTCAGCACGCTGCCGCCGTACGCCCAATGCGTCATCGACGGGCGCGTCCTGCCAACCAACCAGCTCACGGAGGCGACGCAGCTCCTCGGCAGCCAGTCCGCGGCGCTGACGGCGCTGTTCGAGCGGCTCGCCGCGACGGCGCTCGTCCCGGTGACGCGCGCGCAGGAACAGCAGGCGGAGCTGGCGAAGTTCGGAAAGCTGCAGCGGTTCCTCGCGGCGACGCGGCTCTCGGGGGTCACGCCGGGCTTCGCACGGGGCGTGATCGTCGACCAGCTCCGCTACGCACAGGTCTCGACCGCGGCACTGCTTGCGGAGGAGCGCAACGAGCTCGGCACGGCGGTGTGCCGTGGCGACGTCCTGCCGACTGTCGGCGACGTGCGGCTTGCGTCGCGGCTGCCGTTCCTGAACTGAAATCTGACCTCGTTCAAGCGAGTTAAAGCGGCAGCTCAAGCCGTCGCCAAACCCGGTTCGTGACCACGAAGGCGGCGGTTGCGAAGGCGAAGCCGATCACGATGTCGACCACGTAGTGATTGCCCGTGTAGACAACCGCCAGGCCCTGGAGCAGCGGGTAGAGGGCGCACAGAGCGACGAGCGACCGGCGGAAGCGGCCGGGGCGCGCAAGGAGCAGCCCGGCGACCGTCAGAAAGACGAGAAACGCGTACCCGGCGTGGAGGGAGGGGATGGCTGCGTAGGGGTTGCCCGGGATGACGGTCGCGACCGAGAAGGTGTGCGGGCTGAGACCCGCCGAGGAGACGTCGGCCGCCGAGGCCTGGGGCAGCTTGACGACGTGCGGCAGGTAGCC
>Ga0070731_10004822_pt1 | contig 11385 bp, 15 predicted proteins | sample Coa_R1_2_FD_66448 | JGI IMG/M metagenome (GOLD analysis project Ga0070731, IMG submission 66448) | Surface soil microbial communities from Centralia Pennsylvania, which are recovering from an underground coalmine fire - Coalmine... | ecosystem: Environmental > Terrestrial > Soil > Unclassified ... | reverse complement strand
CACGCTCATCTGTTCACCTCCTCGAAGGTCGGCACAATCATGACCAAAATTCCCCGGTCCGAGCGCAGGCCTCGAATCCGAACCCCAGCTTAGGCAGCTTTGCGTCTCGCGGAGGCTACGTCAAAATTTCGCGGACGACGGACCGTCCGTCTCTGGGCGCGGCATCGAGCAGCGCGGCGTGCGCGCAAGAGCCGTATCCGAATGGCTGTCTCCGTCGAATCGTGCTTGCGCGCGATCTCTGCCATTGTAAAGCCATCCATATATTGTTCCAGCAGAATCCGATCCCTCGAGCCGCAGGAACGGAGCATCCGACCGACGTCGATGGCGGCCAGATCGATGGCAACCACTCTATCCGGGATCTGCTGGACTTCCCGGTTCACCAAAGACTCATTCCGCAGCAGGCTCCGGTAAACGTTCAGGGCGATCGTATTCACCCATGTGACCACGAAATCGTCATTGCGGAGCTGCCGGTGCCGCTCCCAGCCGCGGACCCAGGCCGCCTGCGCCACTTCGCTCGCAGTGTCGCGGGGCAGTCCGCGGGAAAGCAGAAACCGAATGGTAAGTTCGAAGCCCTTTTGGTACGCCTGTCCGTATGCGTCGCGTGTCATTTTCTTCTTCAACAATTCCCTTCTTGTCGACGCATGACTTTTGCAGTTAACGGGCCATGAAGGGCTAACTGGCTGATGCGACAAGAAATTCGCGCAATTTACCGCTGCCGGTTGGCTAGTGGAAACGTTGCAAGTTTTACGCACCGCGCAGAATCTGCGCCCACCCAAGACCCGGTGCAGTAACGCCGACGCAAAACCGCGGCGCGCGGCAAGTTGCGTCGTCACCGTGACCAAACCTGCTGACCGGAACCAAACTTGCCCGAGCCTTTGGTAGGAGGTTCCAAGTGCCGGATAAGCAGACGGTCGAACGAGCGAGGAAAGATGCCGCGGAAGGCAAAGCGCCCTCTACGCAAGCTGGCGAGTTCGTTCGCGAAGAGATGGATCACATAAGGGAAGGCAAACATGGCGCGCGTTCCACGAAGCAGGCCATAGCCATCGGGCTTTCGAAAGCCCGGCGGGCCGGGGTTAAGCTGCCACCACCCAAAAAGGGCAAATCATCGGCTGAGACCAGCGGGCGAGCCGCGCGCGAAAATGCGGAGGGCAAACAATCGACGAAACGACCACCTTCGCCCCGCAGGTCGCAAGCGGCGAAAGAAGCTCTTCAACGCGAAGGTCGACAGGCGGCTTCTCCTGCTGCTTTGTCGCGCCAGGCGAAAGCGAGTGCCCGAAGCCGCGGACCGGCAAATCGAAGCCTGGCAGCGCAAAAAGCGGCGCGCACCAGGCGGCGATCAGCCAAGAGTTGAAATCAAGCCACTCAGGGTATCGTTCCCAGGTCACCCTCGAGCGATACCCTCAATAAGAAAGCGGTCACACCTTTCTAGCGACGTGTGCCACCAACGAAACCAGAAAGAGCACCAGGAACAGAAAGAATATGATCTTGGCAATGCCGGCCGCGGCCAATGCGATACCAGTGAATCCGAAAACCGCCGCAAGCAGCGCTACCAGGAAAAATGTCAGGGCCCAATTTAACATCTCAGTCTCCTTTTTCAAGAACTCGTGCCAGCATCCTTAACGCAAGTGGCACGCCAATCAAATCTTCTTAGTCGACAATGAGATAACGCCACTTCAGGGACGCAAGAAACGCCGCCGCGCAAAATTTGCGTGGCTCGGTTAAGATGAGAACGATGTATCGCAGCATTACTCCCACCCGCGTCCTTGTGGTCGACGACGACGCGGCACAGCGCGCCCTTCTGACCGAAACGGTCACTTCGCTGGGTTTTACAGCGGTCCCAGCCGCCGACGGTGAGGAGGCCTTGCGATCCCATTCCGCGCACCCTGCCGCGGTGATCGTCACCGACCTGGTAATGCCGAGGATGGACGGATTCGAGCTGCTCAAGCAACTGGAGGTTCTCGGCGATCGCACCCCTACCATCGTTCTCACCGGCTTCGGAAGCATCGACAAGGCGATTTCGGTGGTCCATGACTTGAAGGCGTTCTGGTTTCTCGAGAAACCCGTGCAGGCCGCCATGCTCGGCACTCTGATCGAACGCGCGGCATCGCAGAAACAACTGATCGACGAAACTGCACTGCTGAGCCGTCAGTTGAGCCACCAAGGCGTCCTCGGCGATTTAGTGGGAAGCTCCGCCGTGATGCGGCAGGTGTATTCCCTGATCCGTCAGGTCGCCCCGACGTCCGCGTCCGTTCTGATCACCGGCGAGAGCGGGACGGGGAAAGAGCTGGTAGCGCGCGCGCTCCACCGGTTGAGTTCCAGAGCGGGTGGCCCGTTCATCGCCATCAATTGCGCGGCGATGCCTGAGAGCCTGATGGAGAGCGAGTTGTTCGGCCACGAAAAAGGCGCCTTCACGGGCGCCGTCGAGCGCCACGCGGGATGTTTCGAACAAGCCGACGGTGGAACCGTACTCCTGGACGAAATCGCCGACATGCCGATCGGCACCCAGGCCAAGCTTTTGCGTGTGCTGGAAGAAGCCAAAGTTCGGCGCCTGGGCGGGAAGAGCGACCTCTCCGTGCAGGTGCGGGTAGTGGCCGCGACCAACCGGGCGCCAGACGTCGCGATCCGCGACAAACATCTGCGTGAGGATCTTTTTTACCGGCTGAACGTCTTTCACATTACCCTGCCGCCGCTGCGGGAGCGCACGGAGGACATACCGTCTATCTGCGAGGCGATCATTTCCAATCTCAATCAGAAACACGGGTGTCGCGTGGCCGGTATACATCCGCAGGTTCTCGAAGGTTTTCAGTCCTATGCCTGGCCCGGCAACGTTCGTCAGCTCCGCAATGTCCTGGAGCGCGCTGTGATTGTGGCCGGGGAAGGCGCGATCCTGCCGAAGCACCTCCCGGCGGAAACCAGCCCTAAATCGAGCTCTACGCCGGCGGTGGAAGATGGCGATTCCATCCGCGTTCGATTCGGACCTCCGCTGAGCGAAGTGGAAGAAGCCTACATCGAGCTGGTTTTGAAACATACCAATCAAAACAGAACGCGGGCCGCGGAAATCCTGGGTATCAGTATTCGGACACTTCAGAATCGATTACGAGAGCTCGCCGAAAAAGCCGCGAAAACTGCCTCTGGCGGTTAGGCAGAGTAAACAGAGGTTAGACCGGCAGCGTAAACAAAAACGTTGCGCCCATCCCCGGTTCGGACTCCAGCCAGATCCGTCCTTGATGTGCCTCTACGATTTTTCTGCAGGTCGCCAGGCCCAACCCGACGCCCGGAATCTCCGATCCGTGCAACCGGTAGAACGGCCGAAACAGATCAGCTTGATACTTCGGCGCAATGCCGATTCCGTTATCTCGCACCGAGATGGTCCATTCGCCGGATTCCGGACGTGCGCGGATCTCCACGTGTGCGGGCTCGTCGCTCTTGTACGTCAGCGCGTTGGCAATCAGGATCTCGAACAGGTCCGTCAGGCGTTCTCGATCGCAGACGACCTCCGGCAGCGAATCGCAGTCTACTTTGGCGCCGGTGTTCTGAATCGATTCGCCCAGCCTGCCGAGAGCGGCATCCAGCGCGAGACTGATTTTCAAAGGCTTGAACGAGTAATGTGCCACCCCCAGCGCGGCGGAATACGTTCCAATCGCAGCCAGGATCGCCATCCCTTGCGCGACGCTGTCGAGAACGGGAGGAAATAACGTGTCTTTCGTATTCCGCCCGCCGGATAACTCGACAGATGTCCCAATTCTCCTTAAGACCGCGCGAAGATCATGAACGGCGTGGTCGAGAAGCCTTTGAATTTCCTCGACTGGTGTTACGGCGTTCATGGGGGGCGAGGGCATTCCTCTAGAATGCCCGTGTTAAAGCATCTCGCGCAATTATGACCGGAGGGAGTCGGGTCACCGTCTTCTTACCGTCAAAACCGCCTGAGCAGCACCAGAATAAGAACGATGACGAGGATCGTTCCCAGTCCGCCTGTCGGATAATATCCCCAGCCTTGGCTGTACGGCCAGGTTGGCAGAGATCCGATCAGCATCAGAAAAAGAATGATTATCAGAATGGTTCCGAGCATTGGATTGAGCTCCTTTCTGCCCGCTACGGCTGCACGCGAGCGGCTACCACTTGAAGATCGTCATTGACGCGAGCGACGTCGGGTATAGACTGCGCGACAACAATCGCTTTCGCTTTCTCGGTGGAATCGTGCACCGTTCCGGAGAGCGTAACGACGTCGTTCGTAACGTTAACGGAAATATTGGTAACGGTGGACGCGCCCAGATCCGCCGCGAGTTTTGACTTGAGATTTGCGGTGATCTTGGCATCCCTCACCTGCTGTTCCGGTGTTTCGTTCGTCCGGCAGCCGGGAGAGGTCAATGCGGCAGCCACAACGAGCCATCCTAGTCCGAGCTGTATCGTTCGCATATTGTGTACCTCGCTTTCTTCGGTGAGTTAAGACGATTCACGCACGTGGGGTCGCGCATGCGGCATGGCCACAACCGCAAGTGATGTCGGCGGTCTTGGCCTCACCCTCACAATACGTGCTGCAGTACTTACTGCCGGGCTTCGCTTCGCAGCGGCAACTCGGATGGGCACACTTCGATTTGGATTCCATGATTTCCTCCTAAGGATTTTTCAAGCGGCCTGCGGAGCCCGGAGCTGAAACTGGCTGGGGCTCGCTGGGACCGAGGATTTTTCAACGCGGGCACGCAAATGTCGCCGGGTTCGCAACAGCCGGATCCGGACCGCTGTCGCAGACACCCCATAACGTTCGGCGATCTCGGCGGTGGTCGAACCGATCATGTATTGCTCCAAAAGATCTCGCTCCTGCGGACGGCACAAACTGAAGACCTGGGAAACGTCGATGGCCGCCAGGTTGACTCCCTCCGTCCAATCGCTGATTTCCGGCAACACCTGATTCAGGGGTTCCCGCCTCAGCAAACCGCGATGTAAGTTCAGCGCGATCGTGTTCACCCACGTCAGAACCAGGCTCTCATTGCGCAGCTGATCCAGGCGTTCCCAGCCCCTTACCCACGCGGCCTGCGCGACTTCACTTGCGTGATCGCGCCAGGCGCCCCGGGATAGCAGGAATCGAACCGTCAATTCGAAACCCTTTTGATAAGCTTCCCCGTATCCTTCTCTCGTCATTCTTTCCTCCTGATTCTGCCGCGACTCGTTGGCGAACATTGCACTCGAAAGACCACAGCCGCCGGGGCCTCTGCGATTGAGTGGCTTAGAGGGATGCGCTTCGTTCCAGCCCAGTAGCTCCGCACAGCGGAAAGCACGCAACTTTTACGCTTTCAGGCAGAAAGTGCGCGTGTTTCGCGAATGCCCGGGGACGGAAACGTTATATGCCAGAGACGTTTATCGGCTGGTAGGAAAAATGCTTCGCCGTCGACGAGGTTTGAAGGTTCGTAACGATGGAGAAACACTTTTCCCGACAAGACGGCAAGAACCAATGAGCACACCTACCATCCTTGTGATTGAAGACAATCCCGCGGAGGTTGGCCTTCTTCGCCACGCCCTGGATCAGCTTGATGAGCGTTATGTTTTGGACGTGCTTCCTGACGGCGAAGCCGCTCTCCGATTCGTCCAGGAACACCGCTCTGGTGTTCGTGAACCGCACCCCTGCGTGATCCTGCTGGACTTGTATTTGCCCAAACACGATGGAATAGCGGTACTGGAAGCGATCCGGCAAGAGCCGGTGCTGTGTCACATTCGCGTGGTTGTGCTCAGCGGTCTTGCCAATCCACGGGATCAGGAGGCGGTCCGGCAAATGGGCGCGTTGTATCGATCGAAGCCGGCTTCATTGGATCACTATGTCGAACTCGCGGCTGAGATCATCGCCCTATGCAAGGGCGGAGTCGATGTCAGATCACCGGTCGCGAGCAATTGAGATGGCCGCAGGAGGAGAAAGCGTGTTGTATTGCTTGAATCGCCCCATCATGGTGCTCGCTCTGAAAGACAATCACAACGCCGCGGTCCCGATTCCGGCAGGCAAGATCGTCCAGGTCACGCCATCGCCGGACGATGACCGCTTCGTGATCGTCAAAGTAGACGGGCAGAAATTTCTCGCCTTTGCGTCCGATTTTATAAACAAAAGCCAAGTTAACCAGCCGCTGCAACAATCTGCGTGACCGTCTGTACAAGTGACCGTATCGCGTCATGGTCGCGCAGGAATTGCCGTTCCGGACGCGGGAAATCGGTTCGATTCAACCGTTAACGATCGGCAGCCCACTTGCACTCATCTATCGCAAATGTCAGAAACAAAGAACATTCGAAGAACACAACTCTTGCGATGGGGAGCCGCGGCAGTTCTAGGCTTCATCGTGCTTTGTGCAATTGGGGCAAAGCTCGCGCAACCCGCGCTGTCAGCGTATGTGCACGGCGTGATTGTGCGGGCGTTGGAGAAAGATTACGACACCACCATCGCCGGACTTCAGGTTCGCGCTTTCCCGGGTCTTCAAGTCAGCATTCAGGGTTTGGTTCTGCGCCAGAAAGATCGTCCGGCCGCGCCTCCTCTGATAACGGTTCAGGATGTCTCCATGTCCGCCGGCTGGTTTCAACTCGCGCGAAAACACGCCGGCCGCGTGAATCTGAATGGCCTGAAGATTCAGGTCCCGCCGCGCCGCGAGAGCCAAGTCCGGGAGCGCGGATCGTCCAAGATAGCTGGTTTCGTAATCGACGAGATCGTCGCGGACGGAACGATCCTGCGGGTGTTTCCGAAAAATCCCGACAAAGAGCCGCTGGAGTTCGAGATTAACAGGCTGAGGTTGCAGGGAGCGGGACCCGATCAGCCAATGGCATTCCAAGCGGTCCTTCAGAACGCCAAGCCGCCTGGGGAAATTCACAGCGATGGGAAATTCGGTCCCTGGATCGCGGAGGAGCCTGCGGCCACCCCGGTTTCAGGAGCATATACATTCCGCAACGCCAATCTTGGAGTCTTCAAAGGAATCTCGGGAACTCTTTCGAGCGACGGGAATTATCAGGGCGTGCTCGACCACATCAACGTCGAAGGGCAAACCGACACGCCCGACTTCACGCTGAGCGTGAGCGGCCAGCCGGTGGACTTGAAGACTCAGTTTCGCGCCGTGGTCGACGGCACGGATGGGAACACCTATCTCGATCCGGTCACGGGGCAGTTTGGCCACTCGACCGTGGTAGCGCGCGGCAGCATTGCGGGCGAGCGCGGCAAGAAAGGGAAGACCGTCGCGCTCGATGCCACGGTAACCAACGGACGCCTTGAAGACATGCTTCGATTGGGCGTGAAGGCTGACCGGCCTGCCATGACCGGTGCGATCAGCTTCCACAGCAAAATAGTAATTCCTCCCGGTGATGTGGACGTCGCGGAGAAATTGCAGCTCGACGGCGCTTTCGAAGTCGCAAAGGCCCGTTTCTCCGAGCTCAACGTGCAGGAGAAGGTCAACTCGATCAGCCATCGCGGAAAGGGCGACCCGGAGGAATCCGCGGACGTTTCCGTCGCATCCGATTTCAGCGGGCGCTTCAAGCTCGGGAACGGGATCCTCACACTCGCCACGCTGCGTTTCGCGGTTCCGGGCGTCCGTGTAGCGCTGGACGGGACTTACGGATTAGTCGATCAAAAGCTCGATCTGCATGGCACGGCGAGCCTAGAAGCGAAACTCTCCCAAACCACCACGGGGTTCAAATCGTTCTTGCTGAAAGCTATCGATCCTCTTTTTGCCAAGAAGAACGTCGGCGCGGTGTTACCCATCAAGATTGGGGGAACGGCATCATCGCCATCTTTCGGTCTGGACCTTGGACACTCCTCGAAACCACCCTCCGGCCCGTGATCATTTTCTATCTGGCTTGGGCGCTTTCGAGTAAACCAGAATCTCCACGCGATCGCCGCCTTCATCCGACTTCCCGAGTCCGGTAGTCTTGATTCGCTCGTCATCCAGTTTGAAATTCTTGACCAGGTAATCCCAGACAACAAAGGCACGAGCCTGGCTCAGTTTCAGGTCTTTGTCAGAATCGCCCCGCATCCCGGTGGACGCCGCGACCACGGCCAAATCGAATGATTCGGTCTCCAGATACTTACCCGATTCGTCCAGCGAATGCTGATTTTTCAGTTTCGCGGAATCTGCTTTATCGAAGATCTTCGACGAATCAAACTGGAAAGTCTTCACCGGCGTTCCCGGCGGAAGTTTGGAGATCAGGTGCTTGGTGAGATCCGCCGAGTTTTCGTAACCGCGCTGCTTGAAGAATCCGCGAAGCAGGAAGTTGTGCTTCAGCGCTTCCGCGTCTTCCTGCAGAGAGGTCGCACCCGCGGTAGCCTGCCGATACATGGTCTTGTCGTTGATAAGCGCCCCGACAGTCCCCTTTCCTTCATTCACCTTGGCGGTAATCTGATTTGCGTTTTCCGTGACGCCCTCAAGATTCTGCATGGTCTGATGCGCGCTGTCCAGGAGCTGATTGGTCTTTGCCACCAGATCAGAGATATCCAGCGCAGGCTCGCTTCCGATTTGTTCACCGCCCTTAATGCGAGCCCCCTGCGGCGAGCCAAACGACACCTCCACGTACTTGTCTCCCAGCAATCCCTCCGATTTTATCGATGCCACGGAATCCTGCTTGACCACATTAAGGGTTTCCTTGTTTAACGACATCTCTACCGTTACCTTTCCATTGGGCTGCTGAGGTAACCGGATGTGGTTCACGGTACCGCGGCGGATGCCTCCGACACGGACGTCCGCGCCTTCATTCAAGCCGGCCACGTTGTCAAATTCGGCTTTCACCTCATATTTCGATTCGAACCGCGACTCGATGCGGCCCACCAGGAACACAAGTGTCCCCAGCATCGCCAGCGTAATCAGTAGAAATGCTCCCACGCGAATGTTTTGTGCCATAAACTATCCGAACTAGCCAGCGTCTTTTAGAAATTGAACGATGAACGGATGTTTGCTTCGCTCAATGTCGTCGAAGCTTCCATCCACTAAGACATTGCCTGCGTCCAACACGATGAAGCGATCCGAGATCGACCGCGCCGTGTGAAGGTCGTGCGTCACGACGATCGACGTAACGTGGCGGGCCTTCAAATCAAGGATTAACCAGGCAATTTCCGCGGCCGTGACCGGGTCCAGACCAGCCGTCGGCTCGTCAAACATGATGATTTTCGGATCGAGGGCGAGCGCGCGAGCTAAGCCGACGCGTTTCTTCATGCCGCCCGAGATCTCCGCCGGCAGCTTCTCCAGATCTGAAGTAATACCAACATTCGACAACAGTTCCCGAGCGCGCGACGTGCGCTCCTCGGATTTCAGATTCGTATGCCGGCGCAGGGGAAACTCGACGTTTTCAAGCAAGCTGAGCGAGTCGTATAACGCCGCCTGCTGAAACAGGAATCCAATTCTCTTGCGAACTTCATTGAGTTGGTCCAAAGAAAGCGTGGTGATTTCGTCGCCGTCGATCTGGATCGAGCCGGCATCGGGCTTTTGGAGGCCGATGAGCAGTTTCAACAGGACGCTTTTGCCGGTTCCGCTGCGCCCCAATACGGAAACCGTCTCGCCCGGGGCCACCGAAAGATCCAGCCCATTCAGGACCAGCAGCTTCCCGAACGATTTCCGGATACCGGCCGCAACGACGGCTTCTTTTGGGCTTGTCATGAGAAGAATACGATGATCAGCCGGACCAGCAGCACATCGGCCAGGATGATGAACAACGACGAGAGCAAGACTGCGCTGGTGGCCGATCGTCCGACGCCCTCCGTACCGCCGCTCGTATTCATTCCCTGGAAGCACGAGACCAATCCGATGATCAGTCCGAAAACCAGCGTTTTCAGAGTCGGCGGCAATACATCGCTGAAGGTCACGCCGTTCAGGCCCTTATTCAGAAAAAATTGAAGTGAGACCGGTTCGTGAAGTGTGTCCGCGACCCAGCCCATCAGGATGCCGCAAACGTCGGCCGCGAGCGTGAGCAATGGCAGCGCGACAATACAGGCCAACACCCGTGTCCCCGCCAGGAACTTGTAGGTATTCACCGCCGACGCTTCCATCGCGTCGATCTGTTCGGTCACCTTCATCGAGCCCAATTCGGCGCCGATCCCGGCCCCTACGCGCCCGCTGACAACCAAGCCGGTTATGATCGGCCCGGTCTCCTTGATCAACGAAAAAATGATCACGGCCGGCAGCATCGATTTGGCTCCAAACCGGGTAAGGCTGTCAGTAGTTTCCATGGAGACCACCACTCCCGTGGCAGCGCCCGCCAAAGCCGTCAGAGGCAATGACTTCGCGCCGATCGCGTCCAGCTGACGGAGGAATTCACTGCCCTCAAACGGTCGCGAAAACATCGCTCTCGTCACGCGTCCGGCAAACAACCCGAGATCGCCCAGCCAGCGGATGAAAGCGAGACCCAGGTCCCTCAGCGGGAGCGTCAAAGGCGCCGCCATCGTCGGATTACCGGCGGCGACTGCGGCGACAAGGAACCCGATCGTGAATAGAGCGATCATCGGCCAGCTTTAATCACTCGCAGTTGGGCTACCAAAAATTGACTGTCCTGGGATCAACAGGTTAAGCGCGACTGTTGGTATAAAGCGTGCAATTCTTGCTGCGAAATTCCGAAGCCGGAAACTTAACGGTTAATCCGCTCAGTGTTCTGCGCATCGGCCACAATCATCACCGATTCGCCCGGCAGATCGACCGCGCTCCCGCGTGAACCACCCTCCTTCGACGCGAGCAGCACCACACCTTCGAACGGCAAGGGTATGGATTGTTTGGACTCGGCTAAGTTGCAGGCGATCGCGACAGGGCCACGTTTCACGACAAGCCATCGTTTCTCATCGTCGAACTGTACACCCACGTCTTCCAGGCGTCCATCGCGCAGGGCGGGAATTTCTTTCCGAAGAGAAATCAAGTTCCGGTGCCACTCGAGCAGGCTCTTGTGCGGTTCGCACGCCGGCTCATTCCAGTCGAGCTTCGACCGGAGAAACGTGTCTGGGTCCTGCGGATCGGGGATTTCGCCGGTGTTCCAGCCCAACGCCGCGAATTCAGCGCGACGGCCCTCCGTTACCGCGCGGGCCAATTCCGGATCGGCGTGCTGCGTAAAGTAACAAAACGGCGTCGATGCTCCGAACTCTTCGCCTTGGAACAAAAGCGGGACGAAGGGAGAACACAAGACCAGTGCGGCGCCGATTTGAAGCTGGCTCAAGTTCATGTAATGGCCAGTGCGTTCTCCCCGGGCGCGATTTCCAGCTTGATCGTGATTCTGGAGAAACCCGACGAATCGCGTCCCGGCGATCCCGTGTGGCTTGCGGCCATGGTGGCGCCCGCGAAAATCCGAATAGTGTCCATCGTAGACGAACGCACTCTGTAGCGATTTCGCCAGGTCCCGCAGACCGGCGAAATCCCGGTAATAGCCAGTACACTCTCCGGTTAGCGCCGTGTG
>Ga0070731_10004821_pt1 | contig 11392 bp, 6 predicted proteins | sample Coa_R1_2_FD_66448 | JGI IMG/M metagenome (GOLD analysis project Ga0070731, IMG submission 66448) | Surface soil microbial communities from Centralia Pennsylvania, which are recovering from an underground coalmine fire - Coalmine... | ecosystem: Environmental > Terrestrial > Soil > Unclassified ... | reverse complement strand
CCTCCGTAATAAGACGTGCGGTATACCCTCGAGTAGGCCACATGATTGACGACCACAGTGCGCGACACATAGGCGTGCCCGCCGCGCGTCACATAGGGGCGCTGCACGTATCCCCTTCCCCGGCCTGTGGTTACGATGCGTGCGCCGTTATGCGTGCTCTCGATCCGGCGGCTTCCGTTCAGCCCATGATCAATGTGCATGCCGTTCCGGTTAATCGAACGAATCTGTCCGTTGGGGCGGATGCTCGCAGATCCGCCGCCCTTCAGTGATACCTGTCTCCCAGGAGCCGGACGGTTGGTGGTCCTTGCAACATTCGCATTTCCGCCCTTACCCATGTTGCCGCCGGAAGTTTTGCCCATCGCCGAGCTGGTGCCAGGCTTTCCCCCCGGGGCAGTTCCGTTCCTTCCCGTCGTTCCGCTATTGGTTCTGCCAGTCGTGCCAGTTCCAGTCCCAGTCTTACCGACTCCTGGCTTCGTTCCCGTTGTGGTTCCCGGCCTGGATCCCGTCGTGGAAGTGTGCGTCCCCGTTCCTGTCGATGGCCGGCTGTTCGAGCTTCCAGTCGAGGGCCGCGCCGTCGAAGGATGCGACGCCGGTGCGGAGTGAGAGGGCGGGGCAGAGTGCGACGGGGCAGAAGAATGCGAAGGAGCGCTCGGCTTCGGCGGAGGGGGCGACGACTTCTTTTGATCTGCCGTGGCGCCTATGACAAAGGCTACAAGCAACAGCATCAAAACGAACACACTCTGAAAACTCTTCTCACTTTTCGGGCGCAAATTCATCTCGAGCTCCTGGCGATCTAATCCTCTTGAATTGTGACCTCACCAACAGAAACGTTTCAGTCCTGCCGTTATTCTCGTTGTGCCTCAATCACGCTGCAAGTATTTCTTGCGTGCGTTTTGATCCTTCGTAACACCGCTCTGGATCGTGTGCGCGTGGCTGATCCCCGACCCGCCGGGCGTTGGGCAAACCCATACCCCCGCGCGCTGGTAGATGAAAGCACGCATCTTCTTCTCATGGGGAGCGACCGTAATTCTGATACCGCTGGGTAAGCAAGTCAAGAAAAATCCCGCCCCGGTCTATAGCTCCTTCCCTCCTTGGGCTTTCGTTTTCAACGCAGCTACACGATGACGCGCGGTATAATCCAGCGAAATAGAGACGGCTGTTTTCCATGCCGAGGCCGCCCAATGTTGCACTCGTAAGAACTCCCCCGGAGCACACAAGTTTGACTTAAACTGTTTGCCGAAATAGTCACTTTTGGTTGGCATAGCTCGTTCAGCGCTGTTGAAGGGATCGTCATCAGGAATGAAATTCGGGGATAAATACGAGCTTCTTGAGTCGCTCACCACCGGTGGCGTAGAGACATTCGTCGCCAACGACAAGATCAGGGGCGAACGCGTGCTAGTGCATATCCTGCAGTGTGACCCACAGAAGGCGAACCAGCCGACCGTACAGTGGGTTCTGGAAGGCTTCCGCAAGCTTGCGCCCGAGCCTGCCGCGACCGTGCTTGAGACCGGCCGGTACAGCGGCACACTGTATGCCTACCTCGTCTCCAAAGTACCGGAACAGGCCGCCCTCGACGTTTGGATTCGCCGTTACGAAGCTCAGTCGCGCATCACCCAGGAATTTCCAGCGCCTCCCGGCAAGCCAACCCCTCAAAGCGAGGCTCCGACCGGAGAGGTACCTCAAGCGGCGCTCCCTCAGGTAGACGTGGCCGCCAAGCAAGTTGCGACCCCTCGCGTGGAACCGCCAGAAACATCCGGACCAATGACGCAGTTGTTTCGCGAATTCGACATGCAGGCCAAATCCGGTTCGCCGGCCGCGCCACCGGCAGACGTCCAATCGCCTGCGTCTAATCTGCCGAAGGCCGGCCCGATCAATCCTTCAGCAAACCCGTCGGGCCTTCATGCAGCCCCCATTTGGAATCCCGAGCCTCCACGGATTTCACCTCCGGCCAAGCCTGAACTGAGCAAGGCTGAACTCAACAAGCCTGAACCAAGCGTTATCACCCCAGCTTCTTCCTTTCGGCCCGATTTCGGCGACAAAACATTCCCGTCCCGGATCAGCGCGGTACCGGTTAAAGACGAACCGAAAGCGGGAGAATTCACCAGCTTCTTCCAAGGCCCGTTCCGCGCGGACCGACCATCGGAGACTCCCGCACTAACGCCGCAACAAGAGTCTCCGCGAAAATCCGTCGGCGACTTCACCGCAATATTTGGTCCGGCGAAGCCGCCGGTAGAAGAGTCTCTGCCTTCTTCCGGAATTGCCGGCAACGAACCTGCGGGAACCGGGTTTACTGGATGGTTCAACTCAGGCGTTTCCTCCGGGACTTCCTCCGGCACTGCCGGTCCAGCTGCGCCCCTTCCGCCCGCTGGATTGCCACGCGCCACGATCGACCCTCTACCCGCCGCTCCTCCGCCGTTCGTTCCTGCGCCTCCCAAGGAACCTTTCATCCCGCCGCCGGCAATGTCGTATGTTTCGCCCGCTCCTCCGATTTTCCCGAGTCCGGTCCCTCTCAATCCGCCCCTCCCAAAACCGGTGGCAATGCCACAGTCTGATCTGACATCCGGCGGCGCCACGCGAGCCTTCACACCCCCAGTCAGTGAGCCCACACCCGGACCTCCGCCACCACCGAGTGGTCCCAGCGCATACACAAGGGTCATTTCTGTGAAGGCTTTAAACCCCGACGCTGCGGCAGCAAAAAAGGAGGACGCTGCCAAGCCGCCTGCGTTCGCCCTTCCGTCCCTTCCTCCTCCGCCTAAGCCGCCGAAGCTTCCCAAAGTGGAGGTTACGCCCCCACCCGTCACCTACTGGCCACTCATCCTGACGCTGACGATCCTTTTCTTCGTAGCAGTTCTACTGGTGCTGTATTTCGTTTTGAAGCACTGAGCGGTGAGGTACAGCGGGAAGCAGCCGTCGATGGATCGTTGAAAGTACTTCGCCTGAATCTGATTTTTCAATCAGAAGTCAGCAATCAACAATTCTTCAGTACGCCTGCGGCAGAAGAATCAGCAATTCAAGCGTAGGATTCGGCAACTCCCCCGGCACATAAGCGGCGAAGTTGCGAGCCCGGGTCACGGCCTCCCAGGCCGGCCCCGACTGGTTCAATGCGAAATATTGATACTTCAATTTCACGGGGATCGCGCTCGGCGGATTAGTCAGATGCCGCAGCTGAATTCCTGGCAAAGCCTGCCTCACCAGATGTTCAATATGCGTAGCAGAACAAGTTTTCACCAGCTGAGGTACTTTCTGAATAATGGTCTCTTCGCTGGTTTCCGCGCTCACCGCCAGATACATGCGCGTATTCACCAGATATTTGTCGTGGTCAATCGCGGTGGAGTAAATCGATTCCTGGGTCAGCTTGAGCGGCAGCGATATCAGGTTGCTGGGCACCACGGTTTCCAGCAGCGATCGCAGCTTCTCATCCAGTTCTGAAAAAATCGGCCCGAGCGAATCATGCACGTAGAGTGGTAGATCGCGCGGCCGCATCTTCTGCGAAAACGTCGTCAGCGATCCCGCCAGTGCAGCCATCGCCGCATACAGTTCCTCGGGATGCCCCATCTTGCTCTCGTACAGATGAGAAAATGCCGGGAAGTTTGAGTTCACGGTATAAAGCAGCCAGAAGTTGGCAATGTCCGAGGCCGTGAAATCCGCAAGACTCTGATTCTTCTGTCGCCGGCTGCCGGAAAGCTGTGAGCTTCGGGCCGAGAGCAGTTCCACCAGTCCTCGCAGCAATCCCACCAAATACTCGCTGGCCCCAATCTCGATGAGCGGCGGAATGAATCGCGGATTCAGCTGATACGTTCCCGCCGGCGTCCGCTCAACGTTCGCGATCCGCAATACGGAAGAGCCCTCGCGGTTCTCCGAATCCGCCAGAAGCCGCATATTCTTTCGCGCCACTTGGATCGGCTTCTCGCTTGTGCCCGTATTTTCGTCGCGAAAGGCAGTGACCTCCGCCAGATAACGCGTACCCGATTCTTTCCCGGTCGCAACATTCAGACCGCGCTGACGGTAGTCAGGGATAGCGAGATACATGTCGAGACTCTTCTCGCCCGGCTCAAAGAATTCTTCCAGCGACTTGGAAGGCGGCGGCGGATCGGCCTCAGGAATCTCGAACAGAAGCCCGTCGGGAAAAATTCCAGTCGCTCGCGTAACGGCAAACTGACCTTCAGCCAGCAACTCGGCATTGATCGCCAGATCGCGAAATCCCCATGGACAAAACTTTAGCGCCTGCAGCCGGAAATTAAGCGCGTCCTCAATGAAACGATCCTGCACCTGCAAATGCTGCGGCGTCAGAAACGTGCCCTTGGTCCACAGAACTGGTTTGAGTTGCTTCATAAGAATCGCGACGCGTCTGCCCGGATTGCCCGAGTATGACAGCCTGGAAGAACGTCTCAGGCCATTTCTCGGCACGGTTGCCCACAATAGCAATTCCTGAGTCAGGAAGCAAAGGGCAAATCAGTTGATGCAATTGGTTGGAACAAATCAGGTGGGGCAATCAGGGAAGATAGCAGCTCAATTCAAGATTTTCTCTGCGAACTCTGCGCGGGTTTCTCTGCGCACTCAGCGGAAAAAGCTCTTGCCCGAAAATCAAGACGCACGAATCTGAAGAATTACTCCGAGTCGCCGTCGAGCTTCCACAGCCCTTCCATGAACTTCATCCACTCCTGAGTTCTCGAACGCAGATGGCGCGACACCTTACGGGAAAAAACTGCGAAGCCAAGATCGCCGCGGGCGCGGCGAAGAACCATCTGAATTTCGTCCTGCACATGCTCGGGAATCGAAGCGTCGTTCTCCAGCGTCTCCAGCAACTCGAACATGTCAGGAGCGGCCGCAATCAAGCTCGCATTCGTATTAGTGTCGGCGTCCGCTTCCACTGATGCCACCGGCTGCCCACAACGATCAATGACGCGCGACCACTTCTGCGGATCGATCCGCCACATCCCCGACGTCAATTTCGTTTTAGGCATGCCGCGCAAACCTTGTTCTAATGGTGTTACTTAATAGTCTTAGATGCCAGCCCTCCCTTCAAGGTCACTAAGGTTCTTTGGGGGGTAACTGCAGGGATTCCCCATTAGCGCATTTTGGTATAGCCGTGGACTCAGACTGGCCTAAAAGCTTGCCATTCAGTGACTTTATCGCGTCCGGAACTCCAACGCTCCACCCTTCACCTCTTACTGCCCACCACCCTGCTGCTCCGCCTGGAATGGCTGATCCGGAATCTCCGGAGCGTTCGCCACTGCAATTCCCCACTGCATGGCCTGTTTTTTTACCGTCTCATAGTCCCTGATCGCCTGGTCAACCTGGGCGTTGTTGACGCCGCCTCCGCCCGGGCCGCTCTGCTTCTTGAATAAGCTCGCGAGCGCAGATCTTCGTCTCTCCAAAAAGATCTTCATGACGTCAACCACCACCTCCATCCCGGTGCCTCCGTTCTCAGAAATGCCCATCAGCAACTTTTGACGACCATCCCCCAAGACCCCCTGAACCAGTCTGGAGAATTGTTCATCTGAGACCGAACCCGGCGAGGCCTTCTCCTGCGCAATCACTCCCTTTAGAGTGGCAATTCTGCGGTCCGCGACCAGATTCAACGAGTCGACAACCAAGTCACTGATCTTTGACGAATCAGAGTCGGGATTGTCTTCGTCGATCCCCATAAGCTGCTCCTGGCGGGCGCATCCCATTGCCTTCGCCAGCGCTGCTCTGAATTGATCCTCTGAGACCGCACCGGAGGAGCCCTTCTCTTTGTTGACGAGCGCCTCCAATGCATCTGTTTTTTCCTTGGCATCGACCTTGATCAGTTCGCCGATAAGCCTCATCGCCTCCGCGATGTTCGCTGCGACGTTCGGGTCGTTGTCGCCCTGCCCCATGAGCTCTTCCTGACGCATGATGCCGATCGCGACCGTAGCCTTGTCACTCCGGTCCTTTTCCGTGGCCGTGGGATTGGCAAGAACGCTTCTGAGCCCGTTAATGGCCGCGCCCATGGGAGACTTGGCGTCCGCGATCATTTCGTCGTATGCAGCCACTACCTCCTGGTAATAGCGCGCGGTCTTCGATTCCGGACCAAATTCCCGTACAGCCTGCGACTGCAACTGGGCATTCTCGGTTCGCAGCCGCTGAAGCTGGTCGAGACTCAGAGGAGATCCACTCCGATTTCGGGTGTTGTGAATTTCGTAGATGAAGTCTTGCTCGATTTGAGTCAGCGCTGCTCCAGGTCTTTCGGAACCCGAAAAGGCGTCGGCGCCCGCGCCCTGCGGAGCGGAGGGCTTGTTCTGCGCGCGAGCCATCGTATTCACGTCGCTAACCGGGCTATTGGTAGCCGTTCCCAGCGAGCCGCGTCCGCGCGTGTTCACTAAATCGTCCATAGCTTTCCTTCACTCGGTTGCATTCGTTTCCGGCTTTGCTAAAATTCCCTGCAGCCAATTGGCAGGAGGTTCTCATATGCCGATGCAAGTTTGCATGGGAGCGAGCATGATGTGCACCATGGGGATGGCGCCCAGTTCGCTCGTGGTTCTGCCGATCAACCGCGTCATGACCGACGAAGTCCCTGACGCCAACATCATGGACTACATCCCACTCGTGAACATCATGCCGTTTGGCATGTGCATGTCGCCCGCCAATCCAATGGTCGCCGCCGCAACCGCCGCCGCGATGGGCGTCCTTACCCCTATGCCTTGCATTCCCGCGACAACCAGTCCCTGGACTCCCGGAGCTCCAACCGTGATGCTCGGCAACATGCCAACGCTCGACAGTACATCAATGAACATGTGCATGTGGGCCGGCGTCATCACGTTTGTCACACCGGGAGAGTTCACGGTCATGGTGCCGTAGAGAAAGGACCAGCCTTGAGGGTGTCTGAGTAGCCCATTTCTAAATGGCCAAGGCTAGGCCGATCTGGTGATCAAGATTAACTACAGCTTCGTCCCCTTGCTGCCATCATCCGCCGTATCCGGATCCTTCGGGTCGGTCGGAGCATCGGGGCTGTCCGGCGATCCCGAACTTGGGTCCGAAGTGCTGGCAGGTGAACTACCGCTGTTCAGGTTCACAAACGGAGTTCCCGTGACGTACACGCCCGCGGGCCCAATATCGATCGAATTGGCGCCCGAACTGAGCGTGATTCCCGCCGGACACTCAATCACGATGCCAGCCTCCGCACTCAAATGAATGCTCATGGCGGACATCATGTAGCCCATCGTGATCGAATCATCTTTGCCCCCGGTAACGGAAAGCGACACATTGCCGGTCACGCTCTCGCTCTGGTTCCCCGTGACACTCAGCGACACGTTGCCCGTCACGCTTTCCTTCTGATCCCCAGTAACGTTGAGCGACTTGTTGCCCGTCACACTCTCCATCTGATTGCCGCCGACATTCAACGACATGTTACCGTCGACTTTCTCGAAGTGATCTCCTTGAACGTGCAGATGCTTGTCCGTCTGGATTTGCTCCACCTGGTTCGTAGTCACGATCAGGTGCCGGTTGGCTCCGATGAATTCGCGCGAATCATTTTCGACGCGCAAATCCATATCCATCTCCGCATTCATGAAGATCTGCTCTTGCCCCTTCAGATCTTCGAATCGAAGCTCGTTGTAGTTCGAAGAACCTCCGCCTTTCGAGCTGCGCGACATGAACGTGCTGCGCGTCTGGTAATCCGGCAAAGTATAAGGAGGCATCTGGTCTGCGTTGTAGACGCGGCCTGTAATCACTGGCCGGTCAGGATCGCCTTCCAAAAAACTAACCAGCACTTCCTGCCCAATGCGCGGAATCCACATTGCTCCCCAGTTTCCTCCCGCCCATGGCTGTGAGGCGCGAATCCAGCAGGAGCTGTTTTCGTTTTTCTGTCCGAGCCGGTCCCAGTAGAACTGCACGATCACGCGGCCGTACTTGTCCACCCAGATTTCTTCGCCAGACTTGCCCACCACCAGCGCGGGCTGCGGCCCTTGAACGAACGGCTTCGGCGTCACCCGCGGAGGCCGATAGGTAACCGAAGCGGGAATGCACATTAGATGGTTCGAATAGGTCTCTCCCCCCAATTGGCCCGCGGTCGTATAACCCTCCCCAATCGAAGCGAAATGCCTTACTTCGGTGACCACGTAGTTCGTGTTCTGATCTCCGCGATAGTGTCCCTTCAACTCAAACGAGTAGCCGGACATTAGTCCTCGGCAATTCCCCGCCGCTGACACCACCATGTAGCCCGCTTCCTCTTCCTGCATACGCACCTTGGCAACCGTATCGCCCTGATCTTTCGTCGTATGCAGTCCCGGATAGTCAAACAGCTCCAAAGGCTGGCTGGCCGAGAGGCTCACTACCGTCGGATCATTGGATAGCAAGCTCGTGGAAGGAGTCGTGAAATTGTAATCCGTCACTGTGTACTTGCCGGTCCGCACTTCCTGACCGACATGCCAGTTGGTGATGACTTCCGGATCGTCGAGTCCGCCGACCTGCGTGTCATAGTTGACTGGAGAACTTGGACAGGCCGGCAGAGTACTAGACTGATCGGCAAGCACCATCGTGTGCTTGCCCTGCGTCGAATGATCGAAGTAATAAAAGATCCCGAACTCTTCCATCAACCGCGACACAAAGTTGAACGATGTCTCGCGATACTGTACGCAGTATTCGAGCTGCGGATAGCTGCTCTTCAAGTTGAGCCGGAAATCTGAAAAACCAAAGAGATTGAATACCTGGCTGATGATGTCATTCACCGCCAGGTTCTGAAAAATTCTACAGTCCGCCTCGCGGGTCAGAAACCACAGCCACGGGACGACCTGAGCATGGTAGTGAGTGAACAGCCGCTCGTCGGTTTCGCCCTGCGTAAAGCGGCTCACGTAGCCGCTGATATAGCGCGGTGTGCCATCCGGAAGAGAAAGCGTGATTGAAACTTTCTGTCCAACAATGTCGCTGAATGTAATGGAATCGTTGTCGGAGGCCAGCAGGTTCAATTCGTATGTGAAAAGACGGGAAATTCCTTCGTAGCCGTTCAACTCCTGCAGCAGGAGCACGTCCTTCCCCAGCGGAGTGTCCAGGGAAATCAGCCGGTCATCTTGACTGTAGCTGTCGTCTGGCACGAACCTGTCCTTCCCAATCGCGACTTATGCCTTTTGCCCACCAACGGAAATGAAAACTTCGGTTGCCCCATTCCTCGTGCGTCCTTTGCGAGAAAGCCTACCCTGAGCGAAGCCGAAGGGAGATTTTCGACAGAGCGAGGTCGGCGGGATCTCGCGCGGGCTCTATCGATATTCGAATGCCCCGTCAGCGCCAATACCCACATGAATTTGCTGTATTGGTTCATTCGCCGCCATCCGTCCCAGCAATTGGCGCGAAATATCAGGCAGCAGCGTATTAGTAAGAATGTTGTCCACGTTGCGAGCCCCGCTCTCCACCTCGGTGCAACGGTTCGCCACTTCATTCACCAGCGCGCCGTCGAACGTCATCTCGATCTTGTGATTCTCCTGCATCCGCCGTTGAATTTTTCCCAGCTTCAGCCGGATGATCTGCTTCAGATTTTCATCGCGAATGGGCAGATAAGGAATCAGCACCATGCGCCCCAGAAACGCAGGTTTGAAAATCTTATTCAGTTCCGGCTTCAACGCCTTCAGCAGCCCTTCGGGGCCAGGCATCGTTTCCGGGTCAGCGCACAACTTCGCCATGGTATCGGTGCCGGCGTTGGTCGTGAGAATAATGATGGTGTTCTTGAAATCGATCTCGCGGCCTTCACCGTCCTCCATGTGTCCCTTATCGAACACCTGGTAGAAAAGCTCCAGCACATCGGGATGCGCTTTCTCGACTTCATCGAGCAGCACCACCGAATAAGGCCGACGCCGCACAGCCTCTGTGAGCACGCCACCTTCACCATAACCAACATATCCCGGAGGCGAGCCCTTCAACGTCGAGACTGTATGCGACTCCTGGAACTCCGACATATTGATCGTGATCAGGTTGCGCTCGCCGCCATAAAGAAGGTCGGAAAGCGCGAGCGCGGTCTCGGTTTTCCCGACACCACTTGGCCCTACCAGCATGAACACGCCGATCGGTTTGTTAGGATCGTCCAGCCGCGCGCGTGACGTAGAAATTCGTTGGCTGATAATTTCCAGCGCGTGCAACTGTCCAATCACTCGCTGGCCCAGGAATGTTGGCAGTGAAAGGACCGTCGAAATTTCATCCTTCATCATCTTCCCGACGGGAATGCCGGTCCAGGCTGAGATCACCTCGCCCACAATTTGAGCGTCGACTGCAACGCGAATCATCGGCGTCTCGCCCTGCAGGGTCGCAAGGTCAGACTCGGCTTGCGCGAGTTGGGCGCGCACTGCGGCGACATCCACCGGCTTGACGGCTTCTTCGACCGCGGTCGCAGTCGCAGATGAAGCCGACGCTGCCGCCGACGGAGCCGCAGAGGTTGCCCGCGCTGCGCCCGCGTCGGTGGCAACCCCAGGTATCTCAGCCCGCGCCGTGGCCCCGCTGCCGTTCTGCGAAGCCGCACTCTCGAGCTGTGCTCGCAAGTCCCGGATCGTCGTCACCAGCCCGCTCTCTTTCTCAAAACGGCTTCGCAAGCCGGCCAAGCGCGATTCAACTTCCGCGCTTTTGGCCGAGATTTCTTGCAGCCTCTCGCGATGGTCCGTACCCACGATCGACTCGCGTTCCAGGATGCGCTTCTGAACGGCGAGATCGTCGATCTGCCGCACGCTGTCTTCAATGGCGGGCGGCGTCGCGCTTTGTCCCAGGGCGAGACGCGCGCACGCTGTGTCCAGAATGCTCACCGCTTTGTCGGGCAACTGCCGCCCCGCAAGATAGCGATGCGAAAGATGAACTGCTGCATTCAAACCTTCATCCAGAATGCGGACCTTGTGATGCTTCTCCAAAGAAGGCACAATCCCGCGCAGCATGGTCATGCACTGCGTCTCGATCGGCTCCTCCACTTTCACAACCTGAAAACGCCGAGCCAGTGCCGGATCCTTTTCGAAATATTTCTTGTACTCCGACCAGGTCGTCGCCGCGATGGTGCGCAGCTCTCCGCGGGCCAAAGCGGGCTTGAGTAAGTTCGCGGCATCTCCCTGTCCAGCCTGCCCACCCGCGCCAATCATCGTGTGTGCTTCGTCGATGAACAAGATGATAGGAATCGGCGAGGCCTTCACCTCTTCAATCAGCCCCTTCAGCCGATTCTCAAATTCACCTTTAATTCCCGCTCCCGCCTGCAGAAGCGCCAGGTCAAGCGTTCGGATAGTGACATTGCGGAGTGGCGGCGGAACATCGCCATCAGCAACACGGATCGCAAAGCCCTCCACCACAGCGGTTTTTCCCACGCCTGCCTCGCCCGTGAGAATCGGATTATTCTGACGCCGTCTCATCAGAATGTCGACGACCTGGCGAATTTCAAGATCGCGCCCCAGCACGGGATCGATCTTGCCCA
>Ga0070731_10004820_pt1 | contig 11395 bp, 9 predicted proteins | sample Coa_R1_2_FD_66448 | JGI IMG/M metagenome (GOLD analysis project Ga0070731, IMG submission 66448) | Surface soil microbial communities from Centralia Pennsylvania, which are recovering from an underground coalmine fire - Coalmine... | ecosystem: Environmental > Terrestrial > Soil > Unclassified ... | reverse complement strand
TTCCTTCCCCGAGCCCGGGAAAATGTTTCCCACATCCCAGAACCTTTGCCTGCCCTAGTCCCAGAAGAAACTCCCTGGCATACTCTGCGGCCTGTTGCGGATCCTCCGACACCGCCCTCGTTCCCATCACGCTTCGGGACGCGCCGAACGCCAGATCAAGCACGGGCGCAAAGTCGACATTGAATCCGAGGGCACGGCAATTCTCGCCAATGATCTTTCCGTGCTTGCGATACGCCCGCGGATCCCCGGTCGCAAATACCTCCGCGGCTGACGGAGCGGCGCCCAGCGCGTCGCGAAAGCGGTCGACACTGCCTCCCTCGAGGTCCACACAGGTAAACAGCGGCGCCTCGACGCACTTCTGGCAGTCGCGCAACAGCCGCCATGTTTGCTCGGGAGTCTTGATGTTGCGCGCGAAAAGAATCACGCCGGCAGGCTGAATCCGTTTCAGCAGGGAAGCGAGACGAGGTGTGATCTCCGTGCCATCGAAACCAATGATCTGAAGTTGGCCAACGGCGTTCCGAATGTCCGGAGTTACCCGCTGCTTCGGTGATCTCATTGGAGTCTGGGTTTCTTCTCGAACACTAACCGTACTTGAGAACCTTCGGGCAGATTATTGACCTGCGACGCCATGTCAGCCTTGAATCGCATACCCTCGATCGCATCTCCTACCCATAGGTTGTCCAGGGAATAAGCACCGCCTAAAAAGAACGGGGTTTTTGGCATTAGCCTCTTTCCGATCGGCAATTGTCCGTGTGCTGCTTGCCACCTGTTTGCGAGATGCCATCCAGTCTCTTGGTGGTAATCTCGACGGACCTTCCGAGCCCACTCTTCGATCGAACATGCCACAGTCGATGTCTTACCTGTCTCAGCCTCGAAGCGCACTATGCCATCAGCAGAGAGGCAGAACTGATCTTGAAATATATCCTCCGCAAAGAAAAGTAGACCCCTGGCGAGATCGCCATATCCCGCTCGCCACAGCGAGTCGGAGTTCCATTCCTCGACACTCATGAAGTCTGGAGATGACACAGGGAATACATGGAATGCCATCTCAAAGGCGTAAAAGCCGTTCTTCCGTTGGAGCATCCGAAAGAGCTCGTCGCCGAGGAAATAAGATTCTAGCAATCTCGGCGCTCCTGCTGGGTGCGGAGCCAAAGCATCGGAACCAATCGAGAGCAGCCTTTCGACCTCCGTTTCTCCAACCGCTTTCATTCAATTTGCCTCTTCAACTCCGCCAGCAAATTCAGCGCTTCCAGCGGCGTCAGCCGGTTCAAGTCCACTTCGCGCAATTTATCGAGCACAGGTTGCGATAGAGGAGTGAAGATCGTCAACTGCGCCGGCGAAGGTGTCGCTCCCGGCGACAAATGTGCTGTTGCCTGCTGTTCGGCGAATTCATGTTCTGCCAACACTTCGCGGGCCCGCTCCACGACCTCGATCGGCAATCCCGCCAGCTTCGCGACTTCAATTCCGTAGCTGCGGTCGGCCGCTCCCGGTTCGACCTTCCGGAGGAAGACAATTCCCCCGCCGGTCTCCTTCACCGATACGTGATAGTTCTTCACACCATCGAGTTGCTCGGCCAGTTCTGTCAGTTCGAAATAATGTGTCGCAAATAATGTTTTCGCCCGCACCCGGGCATGCAGATATTCCACGGCTGCCCACGCAATCGCCAACCCATCATAAGTAGACGTGCCGCGGCCTACCTCATCCAGCAGGATCAGCGATCGCGCCGTCGCCGTATGCAGGATCGCTGCCGTCTCGGTCATTTCGACCATGAACGTCGAGCGTCCCCTCGCCAGATTGTCGCTTGCGCCAATGCGCGTAAAGACCCGATCCACCAGACTCAGCTTCGCCGACCTCGCGGGTACGAAGGATCCCATCTGCGCAAGAATTACGATCAGCGCGGTCTGCCGCAGGTACGTCGATTTTCCTCCCATATTCGGCCCCGTCAGCAGCAGAATGTTGTGCGACGTAGCATTCAAGTACAGATCGTTCGGGACGAACCGCTCGCTCCCGCCGGCCAGTTCCTGTTGCTCGATCACGGGATGCCGGCCTTCAATCATCTCAAGGTCGCCTGCGCCCTCGGCAAATTGCGGACGGCAGTAATTGCGCAACGCCGCGATATGTGCCAGCGATCCGAGCACATCTACTTCCGCCAGAGCCAATGCGGTCTGCCGGATCCGCTTTGCCTCGCTCGCAATCGCTGTTCGCAGCTCGATGAACAGCCGCCGTTCGATTTCGACGATCTTCTCCTGCGCGTCGAGAATCTTCGCCTCGTACTCCTTCAGTTCGGGAGTCGTGAACCGCTCCGCCCCAACCAGAGTCTGCTTCCGCTCATAATCCGGCGGAGCGAGATGGAGATTCGATTTCGATACCTCGATGTAATATCCAAATATCGAATTGAACTTCACCTTCAACGACGTGATGCCGGTTCGCTCGCGCTCCCGATGCTCGATCTGCGCCAGCACAGCTTTGCTGTTGCGCGACAATTCGCGTAGCTCGTCAAGATCGCGATCGACTCCCGCCGCGATTACACCGCCATCCGCAAAACTGAGCGGCGGCTCCGGCACAATCGTCTTCTGGATGCGCTCGCGCAAGTCTCCCAGCTCATCGAGCGACTCATGCAGAACTTGCAAGCGCGCGGAGCCCAGGTGCGCCACCGCGGCTCGCACGGCCGGAATTTTCGCGAGCGATGCCGCTAATGCCAGCACATCCCGCGGATTTGCCGTCTCGAGCGTGACCCGGCTCAGCAGTCGCTCCAGATCCAGAATGCCATCGAGCGCCCTCCGCAATTCCTCACGCCCCATCGGGTTGCCGACGCCAGCCTCGACCGCATCCAACCGCCCGTTGATTTCCCCTAAATCGAGAGAGGGCCGCAGCAGCCACGCCCGCAAAAGCCGTTTGCCCATCGGGGTCACGGCTGCATCGATCGAGCGGAATAGCGTCACTCCGGTATCGGTGCCGGCGAACAGAGGTTCGATCAACTCCAGATTTCGCACCGTGACCGCATCGAGCACCAGGCAGTTCTGCCGCTCGTACCACCCGATGCGGTCCACATGGTCGAGCGATCCGCGCTGCGTCGAACGGACGTAATAAAGGATTGCGCCTGCGGCAGATGCCGCCGCTACCTTGCCCGCCAGCCCAAATCCCTCGAGCGACAAAACACCGAAATGATTTTCCAGCAGAGGAAGGGCATGGTCGGGCGCAAAGATCCAGTCGTCGAGTGGAGTCTCGGTACACCGTAGGTCCGGCGGCCGAGCTTCGGCGGGCCGGACAGCCGGAGGCGGCTGTCCCCACATGCTTTTCCTAGTTGCGCTAGCATTCCGCTGAAAAAGGGGAGCTGCTGACCCGTACAGCAATTCTTTCGGGCGCAGTTGTTCCAGTTCCTCCTGCACTCGACGCAGAGCACCCTCGCCCGTGAATTCTGTCGCCCTGAACTCGCCTGTCGACAAATCGAGCGCCGCAAATCCCACCCCATCGCCCACCTGCGCCAAAGCCGCGAGAAAATTGTTTTCCTCGGACCCGAGCGATGAATCCGCCGCCGTCCCCGGCGTCACCACCCGCGTCACCTCCCGCCGCACAAGTTTCTTCCCCTCCAGCCTCTTCGCCAGCCGTGGATCTTCCATCTGCTCGCAGATTGCCACTTTGAATCCCTTGCGAATCAGCTTTCCGATGTATCCCTCCGCCGCGTGATAGGGCACGCCGCACATGGGGATTGCAATCCCTTTTTCTTTATTGCGCGAGGTCAGCGTGATCTGCAGCTCTTTGGCAGCTACCACGGCATCGTCGAAGAAGAGTTCGTAGAAATCTCCCAGCCGGAAGAACAAGAGCGCGGTGGGATGTTCTTTTTTGACGGCGGCATACTGCCGCATCAGCGGAGTGGACGGCTCGGTCATCTTCCTCGTCGGATCAGGCGGGGCTTCGGCGGATTATAACAAAGCATCGCACCGTTTCCGCTCTGTGATTTCCATCACCCTGTGCCAAATTACCGCACCAAATCCAGGTTGACTGCGCCTCGCCGTGGTGTTCTCCTTTGATGTCTCATGGAACTCCGCAAAGACCCGATCACTCGGTCCTGGGTCATCACCGGGGACGAACCCGGCGACGCTTCCGCGCCACCCGACGCCCCCTGCCGCTTCTGCGCCGATTCGCATACACCGGCCCACATCATCGCCAGTTCGCCCGATGCGCCCGGAACTCCGTGGTCGGCGCGATCCGTGGTTCACCCAAGACCTCTGTACCATATCGAAGGCGACCCCGGACGCCGCGGCGATGGCCTCTACGACCGCATGTACTCGGTCGGCGCTCACGAAGTGCTCGTCGAGAATCCTCGCCACGATCGCCATTTGTGGAACGCCAGCGACGACGAGATCGGACACTTCCTGCGCCTCGCCGCCGAACGCATCCTCGACCTCAAGCGCGATGCGCGCATCAAGTACGTCAGCCTCTTCAAGGATTACGGCAAGAACGCCGGCCAGGAATTCAGCCACCCTACCTCGCAGATCACTGCGACCATGTTTGTCCCTCGCCGCGTACTCTACGAACTCCGCGCCGGACGCGAATACTTCGTCACCAAAGAGCGCTGCGTCTTCTGCGACATCATTCACCAGGAGGAACGGCAGGCGCAGCGCGTTATCGAAGCTCGCGGCGACTATCTCGCGACCAGTCCCTACGCCCCGCGGGTCCCGTATGAAGCCTGGATTATGCCGCGCAACCACGAGGCTTCGTTTGAACGCACGAGCCTCAACAAGCCGGGACTCCGGGTGAATCTGGCCGCGCTCTTGCGGCGCACGCTACAGCGTATCCGAACCGTCACCGAAGACTTCCATCTTGTCCTGCATACATCGCCGAGCACCCTGCATCCATCAAAGAATCTTGGGTATTGGAAGACGATCGATGACGACTACCACTGGCACATCGAGATCCTGCCCGTGGTCGCGGCCAAGGCGAAGTCTTATACCTTCAAGGAGGTTTATTACTCCCCGGTGAGCTCCGAAACGGCGGTGAAGCACTTACGCGAGGCGAAGATCGAAGGATGATCTCGGAGAAACGGTTTCGGATGCCGTCTGGCCGGAGCGGGAAGGTTTGGCCAACTGTTTTGGCACTACTGATGTCGGCAAGCCTGCACGCTCAGTCGCTTAACAGCAAGCCTGCGCCGGCTCCAGACGCTGCGGACGGAACTGAAGAATTTCAAGATCATGAGTTCCGCCAGCAGGCCGATAAGTGGCATATTCGCATAAAGTACCCCTCAATTGCCGGGGCCGATGACTTCAACGCGATCGTGCGCCACGATGTTGACTCCATGGCCGACGGCTTCCGAATAAATGTGCCTCAACAAGCATTCACCGGATTTCCCGACTATGAAGCTTACCTGGAGGGCTCGTTCACGGCGCGGACTTTGAAGAATGGGATCGTTTCCGTCTTATTCGATTACAGCGAATACACGCCGGGCGCCGTGCACCCCTGGGGCATATTGGCAAGCATCAATTACGACACGCGCACACACCGGCGATTAGAGCTTTCCGATTTGTTTCGACCCGGCTCCAGCTACCTGTCGCGGCTTTCAACATTGTCGATTCAATGGCTGGAGCAGGACGAGTACGCGGAAAAAGAGGCCATCCGACAGGGTGCTGCGCCGCTGGAAAAGAACTTTACCGTTTTCACATTGACCGATACCGATCTTAGTGTGCACTTTCAGCAATACCAAGTCGCTCCCGGTGCGGTGCCTTCTGAGGAAGTAGTTATCCCGCTTGCGGATCTTGCTTCGTTGCTGCGGAAGCAATATCTCCCCGCACATTAGAGCGTTCAGATCGCCCCTTACCTCTTGTACAATCACTCCCTCCTGGAGACTTCATGAAGCGTCTTCTCTGCGCCGCTCTGTTTCTGTCGACCTGCGTTGCTCAAACCGCTGCTCCCTCCAACAGCAAGCAAAAGATTCTCTGGCAGAAGCTTGAATCCCAGATTCAGGACGTCGATCAGCACCTCGACGGCGTTATGGGAGTCGCCATCGAAGACCTCACGACCGGCGACCATTATTTCCTGCACGAAGATGAAGTCTTCGCCCAGGCCAGCTCGATCAAGATTACCGTTCTTGCCAATCTCTATCTGCAGGTGGAGCAGGGCAAGCTCAAGCTGACGGATCTCTATACCGTCAACGCCGCGGATCTCGTGCCCGACAGCGACATCATGAACGGGCTTACCCCCGGCGTCACCCGCATCACTCTGCGCGATCTCGCCACCATGATGGTCGCCGTCAGCGATAATGCCGCTACCAACGTCCTCATCGATCGCGTCGGCATGCCCAACGTGAACGCGATGCTCGACTCGCTCGGCCTCACGCATACCCGTCTGCGCCGCAAGATGATGGACCTCGAAGCCGCCAAGCAGGGCCGCGAAAATATCTCCACGCCAAAAGAGATGATGACGCTGCTCGACGCCATCTACCGCGGCAAAGTGCTCGGCAAAGCATCGACCGAGGACTTTTTCAAGGTTCTCAGCACAAACAAAGACTCTTGGATCCCCAAGGATCTTCCCGCCGATGTAAAGGTCGCCGACAAGCCGGGAGCTCTCGAAGCGATTCGCAACGATTCGGGCGTCGTCTTCGTCGCGGGTCGCCCCTACGTGATTTGTGTGATGACCGGCTACCTGCGCAACGAGCGCGACGGAGAGGACGCCATCCGCAGAGTCTCGCTCGAAACCTGGCAGATGTTCGATCGCCTGAGCCGCGCCACCGAGTACGGCCGGGTCGTGTCCATCGGCAACGGCAGCCGGTGATCGCTTGCGCGCGTCCGAATCCCTGAATCTGTTTTCATCCCGAGCGCAGCAGAATTGCCATCTACCGGCAATTCTGCGAGTCGAGGAACCTTGTGTTGTCGCCTCGATATGTAATCAGAAGTCCCCAGGCACGAACCGGTAGCGCGACAAGGAAGCCCCCTACGTTCCATAATTATGGCTCCATGTCGCAAGGTCCTCCCCTTCGCCGCCTCAAGACCTATACCGGCTCGCAAGGATACGTGTACCAGTACTACTTTGTGGGCAAGCGGCCGGCCCTAGAGGACGATCCCGAAGTCCCCGCCACCGAATTCATTTTCGACGTGACATCGGACCGCAAGATCACCTATTCGGTCAGCGTGTTTCTGCCGCAGCGCTCACTGACGACATGGAGCCATGCCCACGGCCGTCCTCTCAATGATGCCGAGCAATACGCTGCTGCGAAATTGCGACTCTTCCGCGCCTTTGATGAGTTAGACGATGTAAAAGCTCGCGGCCGGCGCCTGGTGATCGACACGCCTCTTCTCGAAGAGGCTCTCGCAAACCTCGGTGTGGATTAGCTGACACCAGCCGCGTAGCGGCGGAAAGTAAGGCCCACGGCGCCCGCAGGGATGGCAGAAATAGTCGCTTTGACTCTCCTTGCCGTATGCTCAAACCTCAGCTTATAAATGCAGCGGAGTTCCTGACATTGAAAACGCAAATTCTCTTCGCTCTCGTTATCCTGTTCGCGACCTCGGCTCTTGCTCAATCTCAGCGCTGGCCCGAACAAAAAGCCAACGACTGGTACGCGCACCAGCCCTGGCTCGTCGGCAGCAACTACATTCCGAAATCCGCCATCAACGAATTGGAGATGTGGCAGGAAGCCACCTTCGACCCCGTCCAGATCGACAAGGAACTCGGGTGGGCCGAAGCGATGGGCATGAACACGATGCGCGTGTTTCTGCACGATCTTCTGTGGCAGCAGGACCCGCCCGGCTTCCGCAAGCGACTCGATCAGTTCCTTACCATCTGCGCTCGCCATCACATTCGCCCGCTGCTCGTCCTGTTCGATTCCTGCTGGGATCCGTTGCCAAAACTCGGGCCACAGCATCCTCCGATCCCGGGCATCCACAACTCTGGGTGGGTACAAAGTCCCGGCGCCGAGGGCTTGGAAGATTCTTCGCAGTACCCGCGCCTGAAATCCTACGTACAAGGCGTCGTCGGAGCTTTCGCCAATGACGATCGCATCCTCGGCTGGGATGTTTGGAACGAGCCAGGTTCCGATCAAACCGAAAATTATCCAAAGACGGAGATCAAGAATGACAAGAAGATCAAGCTCGTGGTGGTGCTTCTTCCACAAGCCTTCGCCTGGGCTCGCGAAGTAAATCCCACGCAACCGCTGACGAGCGGCGTGTATGAAATCGATACCGACAAAGGTGAAAAGGATCAGGATGAAATCGAGCGCATCCAGCTGCGCGAATCCGATGTCATCACATTCCATAACTACAGTTGGCCCGAATCGTTCAAAGGCGACATCGCGTGGCTCCGCCGCTTCCACCGACCCATCATCTGCACCGAATACATGGCACGGTCGGTGGGCAGCACCTTCGATACGATCTTGCCCATCGCCAAGCAGGAACACGTGGGCGCCATCAACTGGGGATTCGTGGCAGGAAAGACTCAGACGTATTATCCGTGGGAATCCTGGCAGCATCCTTACATCCTGAGGAAGCCTCCCGTCTGGTTCCACGAGGTCTTGCACTCCGATGGAAAGCCGTATCGGCAGGCCGAAGTCGACCTAATCAAGCAGCTGACGGGAAAGAACTAGTTTTAGCGAGAACCAGTTTTAGCGAGAACCAAGAGAGACGAACTGTCATTCAGAATGAGCGCATGCGAGTCGCGCACAATCCCCCACGTCTAACGTCGAGGCCAGCATCCCAGGTGATTTCCTTCATCCCCATCCCCTTTGAGCATTACAATCACCCTGTCATGAAACCTTTGTCGCTGGTCATCCTCACTCTCTTGCTCTTCACGGCCTGTAACAAATCCTCGGCTCCGACGAGCGGCGCGCCTTCCAAGTCCGATGCCCTCCAACAGAAGCTGCAGGATTATGCTGGATCCTCCGCCACAAACTGCGGGCGCCTGGACGTTCACGCCACCGCCGAGGAATCAAAATCTGCCAGCGATTGCGCCCTTCAGGCCAGCCAGGGCAAGCACCCGTTTTACGTTGCTTATGACATGCCCGGTATGGCCGTCGGAGTCGCCGGTAACATGGATGGGAAGCTTTTCACCATGCAGTCACAGGGAACCGGTACGTCCGCCAGCGTGACGGGCGGCGACTGTCCTTCTCAATTGCGCGTGGCCTCCAGCGGACGCGTCACCTGCTTCGCCCCTGGCGACGCTGGCTCGATGGGTGGAGGGCATCCCGCCGGGGCGATTCCCGAAGGCATGTCGAACCCTCACGGTAATAAGTCACCGCATCCATAGACAGGCCGGAGAGTTCCGTCGAATTCGTTAGTCTGTGATTCTAATCACACTCTTAAGTGACCCGCTTTCTTTGCATTAGCCAAACGTACGTCAACAATGGCATCGTAGTAAGGGAAGTCACATCGACTCTCCCGCAATGGGGTAAACTCGTGGGACTCAAAGCTTTGGGAACAGGCAACTGATTCTATGTCATTGCTTTGGCTGCGTTTCGCGCTGGCTTGCTACTTCATCGGACTGGTCTACGCGTTCGTTGCGCTGACCCGCACCAGCGATTTGTTCAGCCGGATCGCCCTCCATGCCGCCAGCCTGGGCATGGTCTTCCACTTCGTTTCGCTGACTGAACTCTTCCTCTCTGACAAGGTCCTCTGGGCGTCCGTTCACAATGGCGAGTCTCTCCTCGCTTTTCTGTCGATGACGTTCTTTATGGTGATTTACACCATCTATCAGACCACTTCGCCCGGAGTTGTCGTCTTTCCCGTGGTATTTTTCCTCACGTTTGTTGCGGCAGTCGACGAACAACCTGTCCTGCTGACGCAATTTGTCTCACATAAGGGATGGCTCATCGCCCATATCATCCTCATATTCACCGGATACGCGGCCTTAGTTCTCAGTTTCGGTGCCAGCCTCCTTTATCTTTTGCAGGAACGCCGCTTGAAATCGAAGAAGCCGACCAGCCTGATCTCGTTCCTGCCCGCTTTGGAAGTGATCGATCAGATCGGCTATCGCTCGCTGCTGCTGGGTTTCCCGTTCATGACCCTCGGCCTGATCACTGGATCCGTCGTTGCCGTAACGACCTACGGACATGTCGACTTCCTTGATCCCAAGATTCTGCTTTCGGTGCTGATGTGGGCCGTTTACATGCTGATGGTCTTCACCCGGTGGAACTCCGGGTGGCGCGGACGCCGCGCCGCCGTACTCGCCACCTTCGCCTTCGTGGCTGCTTTGGCTGCCTGGGCCGCTAACTATTTTTCCGCGATCCACAGGTTCGCTGCATCATGAGATTCCAGCTCATCGGCGTGAACCACAAGAGCGCTCCGCTCGAGATCCGCGAGCGTCTGGCGATCCCTGAATCGCGCCTCCCCGATACCTGCCGCGATCTGACGGCCTACCCGGGAATTGAAGAAGGCATGGTGATCTCTACCTGTAACCGGGTCGAGATCGTCACCCACACGGCGAATGGCCATGCAGACCTTCGCGGGTTCCTGCACGACCACTTTCATCTGGATCCGGACGAGCTTGATCCGCACCTCTACGAATTCCGCGAAAAGGATGCGGTCCGGCATCTGTTCCGGGTTGCCGCGAGCCTCGACTCCATGGTTGTTGGCGAAGCGCAAATCCTCGGTCAAGTAAAAGAAGCCTATGCCACAGCCCGGGCCGTCGGCGCAGTTCGCGGACAACTCGACCAGCTCTTCAGCCGCGCCTTCGCCGTCGCCAAGCGCGTCCGCACGGAAACTGCTGTCGGATCCTCCTCGGTTTCGATCGCGAGCGTCGCGGTCGAACTCGCCAAAAAGATTTTCGGGACGCTGCAGGGGAAGAATGTCTTCATCGTCGGCGCCGGGAAGATGAGCGAACTCGCCGCGCGTCACCTGATGGCCCACGGCTGCGGCTCCATTTTCGTCGCGAATCGCACTTACGAGCGCGCCATCGGCCTGGCCCAGAAATTCGACGGACAGGCCATCAAGTTTGAGGATCTCTATACAACCTGCGATCGCGCCGACATCGTCATCACTTCGACCGGCGCGCCGCACGCCATCTTTCGCCGCGAGCATGGCGAGCAGTTCCTCGCCCGTCGGAAAAACCGTCCGATGTTCTTCATCGATATCGCCGTGCCGCGTGACGTTTCGCCCGAAATGGCAAAGCTCGATGGCATCTTCGCCTACGACATCGACGATCTGCAGCAGGCGGTCTCAAGCCACGTCGCCGATCGCCGCAAAGAAGCCGAGCGCGCCGAAGCCATCATCGCCAGCGAAGTTGAGAAGTTTGAAGCGCGCCAGAGTACGCTCGACGTGGTGCCGACCATCGTCAGCCTGCAGGATCATCTCGAAACCATCCGCCAGGCTGAAATCGATCGCGTCCGAGGCCGCATGGGACAGCTCACGCCGGAACAGGAAATCGCTGTGGAAGCGCTAACGCGCGGCATCATCAACAAAGTGATGCACACTCC
>Ga0070731_10004819_pt1 | contig 11396 bp, 9 predicted proteins | sample Coa_R1_2_FD_66448 | JGI IMG/M metagenome (GOLD analysis project Ga0070731, IMG submission 66448) | Surface soil microbial communities from Centralia Pennsylvania, which are recovering from an underground coalmine fire - Coalmine... | ecosystem: Environmental > Terrestrial > Soil > Unclassified ... | reverse complement strand
TTGAGGTGCAGAACATGGGCGTGCGGAGCCACGTGGCTCAGACCTTTGATGGCGGACAACGCAAATCCGGGAGCGGGCAATTCGTACGCGAAGCTTTCGCAGATGAGCCCTCTCAGCGTTTGCTGATGATCGAGCGCATACAGGCACGCGGCCACGCCGCCCGCGGAATGACCCAACAGGAAAACCGGTAACCCCGTCTCGCGTGACTTCACCAGATCGACCAGCGGTGCAATGTCGCTCACATAATCGGCGAAGTCGTCCACATAGAAGCGCTCGCCCTCGGATTTGCCGCGCCCGCGCAGATCGATTGCGTACACGGCAAGGCGCTCGGCCACCAGTTGCTCGGCCACCCACGAATAGTAGCCGCTGTGCGCGTTGAAACCGGGAACAATGACAACGGTGGCGCGGGCTTCGCCCGCCGGACGCCAAAATCGAAAACCGATGTTGAGGGCGTCCGCATCCTTGAACGATCCCGCTTGTTCCTGAACGTTGCTGGCCAGCTCATGCATGGCGTTTTTCCTGCAAATTCATTTTAAGGAGCAGATAGCGTACCCTCGCACCGCTGCATTGTCGAAATGGGTTGCATTTTGTCAAATCCAGACAAAAGTCGCCGCGGGAGAACATTCATTTCCGACAAAACGCGCAACGTTCGTTCAATACCGTGTCCATTGGACGGAAATTAATGAGCAGCCCGTCAAACCTGTCCAGTCGAATACGTCGGCACCGGCCGTCCAACGAAATGGTTTAGCGCGCGTCCGCAAGCTCTTCCTACTTGACAGCGCCTCCGGTTATCCCGCTGATGAACCGGTCGAGGAAAAGATTGTACGCGATCGCCACTGGAATACTGGCGATCAAGGCGCCGGCCATGATCTCGCCCCAGAAGAAGATGTCGCCGCGGATGAGATCGGTCGCCACGCCAAGCGTGATCGGCTTTTGATCAGACGCGGATATGAAAGTCAGCGCGTAGACGAACTCCTGCAAGGTCAGAGTGAAGGTGAAGATCACCACCGTCAGGATGCCCGGCAGCGACAGCGGGATCGCCATCTTGACGAAGGCGCCGAACAGGCTGCACCCGTCGACGATCGCTGCCTCTTCGATCTCGACCGGCAGCGCCTTGAAGAATCCCATCAGCAGCCAGGTGCAGAACGGGATGGTGAAGGTCGGATAAACGACAACCAGCGACCACATCGAATTCTGCAATCCAAGATCGGCGACGACCCGCGACAGCGGCAGGAACAGAAGCGTCGGGGGCACCAAGTAGGTCAAGAAAATGCCGATCCCCAAAGCCTCGCCGTTGCGGCCGGTCATGCGTGCGAGGCTGTAGGCGGCCGGCAGCGCGGCAACGAGGGTGATAGCGGTGACGCAGACGCCGATGATCAACGAGTTTAACAGCCAGGTCGTGAACAACGTTTTCTCGAACAGATAGCGGAAGTGCTCGAGCGTGAGTGGATCGTTGAACCAGAACGGAATGTTAGTGACACTGTAGAGGTCGGCGTTCGTCTTGAACGAGGTGATCACCATCCAATAAAATGGAAACGCCGCGAGGACCAAGAAAAACGCGACCGCGCCGTAAAATGAGGTCTCTTGCAGGGCTTTTGCGACGGTGGCGCGCGGCATGTCAGATCTCCCGCCGTCGGATGAAACGCAACATCGTCACCACCACGACGAGCAGTACCGGCAGCATGAACAGCGATATGGCGGCGCCGTGCGACACATCGCCGGAATTGATGCCGGTCTGGAAACCCGAGAAGCCCAGGACCGAGGTCGCGCCCACTGGGCCGCCCATGGTCATCAGAAAGACAATGGAAAGATCGGTAAAGGTAAACACGATGCCGAAGACGAGGCCGACGGCCACAATTGGCAGAATCATGGGCATGATAATCTGGTAGTTGCGCCGCCAGAAACCGGCGCCGTCGACGGTCGCCGCGTCGAGCACGTCCTGCGGGACTGCGGTGATGCCGGCCAGGAAGATGACGATCGCGAACGGGAAGAAGCGCCAGGCATTGACGACGATCACCGACAGCATTGCGAGATGCGGCGTGCCAAGCCAGTTTGGCGCGTCCGAACGGGTGACGATGCCAAGCGCGATCAGCGTCCAATTGATGACGCTGTAAAGCGAATCGAACATCCACTGCCAGGCCACCGTCGCCAGCGCGATCGGCACGGCCCACGGTAATATGACGAGGGCCCTGACGAGCTTGCGGCCGGGGAACGGGCGCAGCAGCACTAGTGCGCCGAACTTGCCGAGGATGAGGCCGAGGATCTGCGATCCGAAGGTAAAGATGAAGGTGTTGTAAAGCGTCTGCCAAAACGCGGGGTTTTCGACGATGTCCGCGAAATTCGACAGGCCGACGAAGCGCCACGAGGGATCGTAGATCGTGTAGGCGCTGAGCGAGTAATACACCGCCATCAGGAACGGTACGCCCACCAGCAACAGCACGTAGAGGATCGCGGGAGCGACCAAGATCGCGCCGAGCACGTCGCGCCGGTCCAGGATGAACCGGAAGCGCGAGGCTGGCTTGGGGACCGAGTCAGCGATTGCGACCATCGGCGAAAGTACCCTCTAGTGGCGGCTCATCCGCTTGCCATCATTGTCGAAATGGCGCACCGCGCCGTCGCGCACGGCGAAGGGATGCCACTCACCGGGCCGGATCCATTCGTCGGCAACGTGAGCCGGAGGAAGTTTCGCCGTGATCACCTGCTTTGAATCGAAGCCTTCCAGTACGCCGTAGACGATCCGCTCGGAGCCGAGATACTCGGAACGGTCGACGCGGAACTTGAATTCTGTGAAAGACGCGTCCTTGATCATGTCCTTGGGCAGGAAATTCTCCGGCCGGAATCCGAGATAGCCGCCATTGCGCGCGACGATGTTCATCGGCGGGGCACCGACGAAGGTGGCGACGAAGCGATCGGCGGGGTCATCGTAGATTTCCGACGGCGTTCCCACCTGGCGCACCTGACCGCGGTCAATGACGGCGATGCGGTCGCCCATGCCCATGGCTTCGACCTGATCGTGCGTCACGTAGATTGTGGTGACGCCCACCCGCTGCTGGAACTGCTTGATCTCCTGGCGGGCAGTAGTCCGCAATTTGGCGTCGAGGTTCGACAGCGGCTCGTCGAGTAGCAGCGCGGTCGGCTCGCGCACCAGCGCGCGCGCCAGCGCAACCCGCTGGCGCTCGCCACCGGAGAGCTGACGCGGCCGGCGGTCGAGCAGATGGTCGATGCCGAGCAGTTGCGAAGCCCACACTACCTTCTTGTCGATCTCGGCGCTGGGCACGCGCTGGGTACGCAGCGGAAAGGCGATATTGCGGCGCACCGAGAAGTGCGGGTAGAGGCCGTAGCTCTGGAACATCATCGCTACGCCGCGGGCGCGCGGTGGAATGTCGTTGACGATGTCGCCGCCGATCAGAAGGTCGCCGCTGGTCTGCTGTTCGAGCCCGCAGATGATGCGCAGAAACGTCGTCTTGCCGCAGCCGGAGGGGCCGAGCAAAACCATGAATTCGCCATCCGGCACCGACAGAGTAATGCCGTTGACGGCAGGAACCTCGCCAAATTTCTTGACAATGTTCCTTGTCGACACTGCAGCCATTGAACCTCCCAGATACTCAACGATCCGCGCCGCCCTTCCCCCTGGGCGGAGCGTGACTTGCGCATAATCCCTTTAACCAAGAACGACGGCATGTCCGGACCGCGCACGAACGCACGGTCCGGAATTACGCGATTAGCCCCTAGCGGCCCACTTCTTCAAGACGATCTCGCATTGCTGCGCGGCCGATTTGACCGAATCCTCGGCGCTCATCGAACCCGTCGCTGTCTTCGTCATCATGTCGTTGATGATGAAGGCGTAGTAAATCTCGTCCATTGCAGGTGTGGCCGGTCCCGGATAGCCGGGGATGGCCGACCATTTGTCCGAGTCCTGCAGGATCGCCAGCTTGTCGTGTGGGGTCGAGGTCGGATCGTCCGACAGAATCGGCATCGGCTTGGGCACGAGATTGGCGAAACACGGATTATTGTACCCCGAGCTCGCCTTGAAGGCTTCCGGCCAGTTGTCGACGTAGTATTTGAGGAACTCGATCGCCGTTTCCTTGTTCTTGGCGAATTTCCAGATGCCGTAGAATTCGGAAGCAGCACCCATGATCCGTTTCACCGGGCCCTTCGGCGGCTCAATGACGAAGATGTCATCGGCCAACTTCTTGTTGAGCGTCTGCGCCGTCCGATAGGCCGAGATCGGGTTGATGATGTACGAGCCGACGCCCGAGTCGATGTACTGGTTGTTGCTGGCATCGTTCCACGACAGCACTTCCGGCGTCATCGCCTCCTTGTAGAGGGCGGCGACGTACTTGACCGCTTCGACCGCCTCCTTGCTGTCGAGCACGATTTTTTTGCCCGTCTCGTCCTGAATGGCCGCACCGTAGCTCCACAACAGACCGCGCCACGTCGTACTCGGGTCGTTGCTGTGGCCGAGCGAGATGCCAACCGGATGGCCTTTCGCCTTCAGCTTGGCGCCGCCGATGCGCAGGTCATCCCACGTATCGGGCTTCATCCCGATCTCGTCCCACATGCTCTTTTGATACATGCCTGGGAAGTTGATGTAGAAATCGGGGAAGGCCGACCAGGTGCCGTCGTCGGCGTTGTAGCCGAGCTGCTTGCCAATGGTGGTGACTTGCCCGTACCTTTTCTCGGTTTCCTTCACGAGATCGGAGACATCGATAAAAAACTTGCGGTAGAGATGCGCGCCACCGGAGCCGTTGAACCCGAAAAGGTCGTGTCCCGATCCAGCCGACGCCTCTGCGGCAGCGCGTGCGGGAACGTCCTGCACCGGGATGTGGTCGATCGCGACCGCGATTTTGTTCTTCTCGCCCCAGTCCTTGGCGAATTTATCGAACCACGTGTCGTACGCGGGAACGAAGTGGCTCCACTGCACGATCGACAGTGACTTGTTGTCGGCCAACGCTTGTGACACGAACGGCGCCGAGATCACCGGTGCTAAACCGGCAGCCCCGGCAGCGAAGCTAGATGTTCTAAGGAAGTCTCGTCGCGTGACGGAACGTTTCTGGTTATTTCCTCCCGATTTCATCGCACACCTCTCTGTTCTAAGTGGCTAATATTGGTGTTGCACTCCTGAGCTTGGGCTTTGACGGCGTTGCTGGATAGATTGCGCCATTCGGCGCGATCACCGTGTCTTTTCGTCCACATTGTCGAAGGCCCCAGCAACCGCAGGCTGAAGCTGGATCGAGCGGCCGGCGTTCGTCAGCGCGCTGCGGATTACTGTTCATTCCGCAAACCCTCGGGCGAATGCGCCATCCATTCGACAGGCGCATTATGCCTATGCATATAATCATGGCAATCGCCAAAACGTCACATTGTGGTGGGTCGGGACCAAGTGCGCCGGGCGGGGGCTAGGGCACACCATGCCTTCACTTCGCGGAAGAGGCGCCATAGCCGAGGCCGAAGATATAGGCCGGCCCATTGCGTCGAGGCCGAAGTCAATATGGAAATAGGGAACGCCAATCGGATCCATACCTTAGACAGTCCGACAAAACGCCGATCCAATATCAGTCCAATATCGAAATCATGGCTTACCTGTCTTCCTAATTAGAGCTGAACGATATGGCCCATCCGGCTCGCCGGGCGTCGTGATTTCACAACCGATACGCGCCCATGGCAGCGCTTTGGCGGTGTACATTTCTCCCGCTACATCGAAGGAGCTGAGATCGTCAAAGGCTCCGCCTGCGATCACCTGCCGATCTCGCAGTGCGGCCACGCGCCAGCGAACCACGCTGGCACACGCCGGGCAGAATTCATACTCGACCAAATTGCCGCTTTCGGCGACGCGCTTGAAAGTCCGGGTTTCCCCGCGAAATTGCAGGAGAGCGGTGTTGTCAATTACGACCGAGATCCCGTACGCGCTTCCCGTACGTTTCTTGCATGCGTCACAATGACAAAGCTGCGCGTAAAGATAGCGGTCGATGGAAAGACGCACAGCGCCACACGAACATCCTCCCGATAGCGGCATCCATTTGTCTCCGCTCAAAACACGCAGCTTACTTCGGATTTTTGGCAACGCCTCGCGCCCGGTCCAACAGGGGTATCCTTCCTTTGGTGATGGCTGCCGATATCATCGTCTGGTTTTGACTAATTCCGGTGAGGTCGGGCCCCACCGGTTGAGCGTCGCTTTCGCTCGATCTCAAAAACCGCATCCGTTGATCAGCGCGATCTCGGAAATCGCAGACCGATTTTGACGCAAAAGGTTGTAGCTATCCACCTCACACCGGGCTACGGCGTTGAACCCATTGAGAGCAACGGCGCAAAGCGCAACAGCGAGCAATGCAGCCGCGCCGATGACAACGACATGGTGTTGCCATGGCGCGTCAGTCGATGCCTTCCGCTGCCGTCTGTCAACGTTGTTGGTCGCGGGCGGCACGATTGAGCTCATGCAATCTCCAAAGGTGGCCCGACGATCTCAACGCCCCGAAGAGGGGCGATGCTTTTCCACTCCTCAAGGCCGAGCTTGCGCGATTGGCTCAAGGTCCAGACCGCGGCAAAAAGCTCCTCGATTGCCCCGGCTGGTTGGAACGCAACCAGCAAGGCGCTGGAGTCGGTCAACGCTGCAAAGGTGTGCGGCACGCCGCGTGGCCCAAACACACTGTCTCCAGGCTTCAGACGAAATCTCTCCGCGCCGACCTGCAGTTTGAATTCCCCGTGCCTTACGTAAAACCATTCATCCTGGCCGCGGTGCATGTGGAGTGGCGGACCGCCTTTGACGGAGCGCACCGTGTCATAAACGCAATAGTCGCCACTTGTGTCCTGACCAGACAATTTGCACTCGAATCTCCAACCAGCGACGTCCATAGGGGCGTCGAAGCGGTCAGCGCCAGCCTCTACCAGGATAGCTTTCTGCGCCCTTATGCCTGTGTTACCGGCAACCAACATGAGCCGCTCCGTCCAACCAAGGGGCGTAGACCAGCCAACTCAGTTATGAAGACAGAGCGCTTCGCAAAAAGGGAGCCGCAAGGTTGCGAAGCCTGGATTCAAAAGTGCATAACTGGAGCATGCTTGACTGGAATGACCTGAAATACTTCCTGGCGGTGGCCAGCGCGGGCAGCACGCTTGCGGCCGCGAAGTCTCTACGCGTCAATCAGTCGACCGTACATCGGCGGCTGCAGGAGCTGGAAAGACAGCTCGGGTGTGAGCTCGTGAGGCGTCATCCGACCGGATACCGGCTGACCGAACTGGGCGAGCATGTTCGCGCCTATGCGATGCGAGTGGAAGCTGCTCTTCTTGATTTTGAACGCGCAGTTTCCGCCAAATCGAATGATACGAGGGGGACAGTCAAGGTTACGTGCCCGGAGGCGCTTGGACCGAGGCTGATCGGCGCACGTCTGATCGAAAAGTTTAATGCACGCTACCCCGACGTGCGAATTGAGTTCGTCATGAGCGACAGTATTCTCGAACTCGGTACCGGCGAAGCCGACATCGCGATTCGCGCAAAGCGGCCGGCTGAGGGCGCTCTTGTGGGACGAAAAATCGCCGACTCGCCATGGGCGGTCTATGCGAGCCGTTCCTATGTCGCCGAACACGGGAAAATCTCCAGTCCAGCACAGATCGACCGGCACTCGGTTGTCATGTTCTCTGGCACTTTGAGCGATCATCATGCGGCGCGGTGGATAAAGTCGGTGGCACCAAACGCGCGCGTCGCAGCGCGTGCGAACAGTCTTGCGGCGCTACTCCCTTCGGTGAAGTCTGGAGCGGGGCTCGCGTTGATGCCGGTTATTGTCGGCGAAATGGAGAAGGATTTAGTGCGCGTCCTTGATCTCGCGTCGGACATGGGTACGCCGTTCTATTTGTTGACCCACCGAGACCTCCGTCGCACTCCGCGGATTCGTGCATTCTTTGACTTCATCATCGATCATCTTGACGAAGTTCGGCCGCTCCTCTCTCCAAGCGGACGCAACCGGGCAAAGCACCACCTTGGGCCATCTCGCAGAGCTTGATGACGGCTCGGCCGCGTTGGCCCGGTTAATTGGGACGATCATTCACGGCGCAGCCAAGTGAAAAAGCGACAAAACCGCATTCAGGTCGCTTTCGAGACACGACATGGGCTTGAGCGATGCGGCACCGAGGCACTGATCGGATCAACATTTCCGTTGGGAATTGCGAGGTTGATATTGGCGCCCTCTGGGGAAAGGGCGTCGTAGGCAGGAAGATCAAGTGGAGCACAGGCCTGCCACCAGCCGTACGGTGCGCACACCACTTTGGGGTGAAGCGAGTCGCTGTACTTTGCTTTGAGTTTGACCTTGCCTGCGGTGGTTTCGACGTTGACCCAGTCGCCATCAACGATTGTTAAATTCGCGGCGGTCTCGGGGTGAATCTCGATAAGCGGCTCGCGCACCTCGTTGCGCAAGCGCCGGACATTTCGATGCTCGTCGCTGACAAACTGAATATGACGAAATGAGGTCAGGATAAGGGGGTAGTCGCGATTGGCGTCGGCGGGATGAAGCGGGCTCTCGGCCGGCTCATCGTGTCGCGGCAAAGGATCGTAACCGGCGCCGGCGAAGCGGTTGGAATAAAGCTCCAGCTTCCGTGACGGTGTCGCAAAGCCGCGAGGCCGCCCTGACTGGGAATCGGTCGCGGCGTACTTGCGGTATTGGGTCACAACCTCCGCCTTCACACCAACCGGATGGGCGCGCAACTCTTCCAAAGTGATACCGGACGGTTCGAGCAGGTGCCGCCAGGCCGCCTCCACGTCGCCCCCAAAAAAATGCTCGCCAAGGCCGAGGCGGCAGGCGAGGTCGAAGATGACGGCAAGGTCAGACCGCGTCCCGTGCAGCGGCGGGACCACCGCCTTGCGCATCTGCGCCCAACGCGACGCCTCGGCAGACGCGCCCTTTATGATAGCGAAGCTCGTCTTGACGGACTCGCTTTCCCACGAGGTTGACGCGGGCAGCAGAATATCGGCGAACATCGCGGTTGGATTGGCGAAGAAATCCATGTGTACATAGAAATCGAGTGCAGCAAGCGCCTCCTTTCCGCGCGCAGGATCGCACTGGCCCAGCAAAGGGTCGCTACCAAAGCAGACCATCGCACTGACTTTGTATGGCTGTCTCGTGAGAATAGCCTCGTAGACCGCGCCAGACTGAACGTGCCCTGGCTCGTGGGGCGGCCCAAGCGGATGGTCCTTCAGACCTAGTCGGATTGCGGCTTTCTCCTTTGGCAGGAGTTGGATTCCGTCGACTGGCCGAATTGGCGTGGTGGCGGTGAGGACGTTGCTGCCACTTTGGTCATATTGCCCGGTCAGGGCATACAAGCAGCACACCGCCCGATTGATCTGCATGGCATTGCTGTGCATTTCCAGCCCAGCCCAGGAGAAGTAGCAGGACGGCCGCTCGGAGGCGAAGAGGCGCGCAGCGCTGCGGACTGCATCTGCTGGAACCCAAGTGACTTGCTCGCTAAGCTCCGGCGCGTATTGCGCGGCGCGTTCGGCAAGCAAAGCGAAGGCTGGGCAGCACGCAACGGAAACGCCACCCGCGAGCCGGCAGGAGAAGTTTCCGTCGAGGGCGGGCCTCACGTCCGCCTCGGCATAGCCGCGATCGGGGTCGTACTCGACCGGCGTGTTGCGCGCGGTGTCCCAAACCAAGAAGGACTGCGTTGATCCCGATGGCGCCAAGTCTCGGGCCGTCAACATTTGCTGTGTATCGCGGCGAACAAGAAAAGACCCGTTGGTCCAGTCTCGAACGAAAGCCTCGTCGTAGAGACTTTCCTCGATCAAGACGTGGATCATGGCAAGTGCGAGCGCGGCGTCGGCGCCTGGCCTTACCCGCAACCAGCAATCCGCGTCTCGTGCAAGATTGTGCTTGCGCGGATCGATCACAATGATTTTGGCGCCCCGCGCTCGCGCTCGACTGATGCGCTGGGCGAACGTCGGGTAGGTCGCGCGCGGGTTGGCGCCCCACAGCAGGATGCAGCGCGTATTCTCGAAATCCGGCGGCGGGGTCGGCGTTCCAAACGTATATTTGGACCCGAGCATAACGTTCCAGGTACAAATATGAATCGCCGAGAGCCGGTTCGGACTGCCAAAGGCGTGGCCGAAGCGATTCATCCAGCCATACATATCGCAGATTGCGCTGCCAGCCGGCGTTGCACAGGCAAACACCACTGCTTCCGGACCGGATTGCGCTTTGATTTCCAGAAGACGCGCCGCAACCGTATCGAGCGCCTCCTCCCAAGATATCTCCACCCATCCGGGGTCTTTGTCGCCCTTAGGGCGAGTCCGCTTCATCGGGTATTTCAGCCGATCCTGCGCATAGACTAACTCCGGCGCTGCTGATCCCTTAATGCAGATGCCACCGTTGGGATGTGCGGAGTCGGGCCTAACCTTGGTGAAGCGGCCGTCCTCGACAACGGCAACCACGCCGCACTGTGCGATGCACATCGGGCAGTAGGTGTGGAATTCCTCAGTTGGCAAGGCCATGTCCTCAGTCGTCACCCGTGCGGTGCGGCCATTTGGAGCACCGGCAACCCAAACTATGGACTTGGCCCCAGCTTATGAGCAGGCGACCCAAACGTCCATTGACAAGGTCGGCTTTGAAGTGCCGGAGGGCCCAGGCTGAGGAAAGGAAAACTTACACCTGTCAATCAACGTGGTACACGTCTTTTAGTGAGGAGGATTTGCAATGCCGCTACGACGAGGAGAGGTGCAAGGCTACGACTTCAATCGGATGATCGTTAAGTTTACGATGCTCGATGAAGACAACGTGATTCAATGTGGGGTCAGCACCGCTGCGATGGATGACCTAGAAGGTACGCGTGACGTAAGGTCACATCAACGCATGGATCAGTTTACACGCCTGCGCGAAGTCATTGAGGAGCAAGCGTCACGCAAGTTCTTCGAAGAACGGGTGAGGGTCGGCCAACCTGTGATATTGCGATCCAATGATTTCTCAATAGCGGCTTCGATAAGGCCCGATCACGAGCGAAAACCGACCCGATCTTAAAACGCACGCGACTAAGTCGCGCGGGCGCCGTTGATGCTTGGTTCTTTAGGCATCGTTCGCGGGATTATCCTTCCAAGGCAGTTCGTCGAAGGGAGGCTGATAGCCTCTGTCGCGGTAGCGATCTTCCGATAGGTCGAGTTCTTGGCGCTCGTCGTATTTGACACGGACACTGTGCTGATCGCCCCACCCGTTGCGTTCCCGAAAAAGGCCCTTAGGTTCCATACGTCCAGAATATCAAATGGCATTCCCGCGTGCCACGTCCGGCGAAAGTGGGGTTCGATCCAATTCGACCAATGGGTGCGGGAAACCTGCCAGATCAAGCGCCTTTCCCACCGGTATCGCTTTGGCCGACCCGTTTTGAGAGTTTGGCAGTCCGATCCCAATCGCGGCGATCGGCTCATT